>Ga0182024_10019499_pt1 | contig 12491 bp, 12 predicted proteins | sample P32metaG_FD_120480 | JGI IMG/M metagenome (GOLD analysis project Ga0182024, IMG submission 120480) | Permafrost microbial communities from Stordalen Mire, Sweden - P3-2 metaG (Illumina Assembly) | ecosystem: Environmental > Terrestrial > Soil > Wetlands > Permafrost | place: Sweden: Stordalen... | reverse complement strand
GCGTCGGATAGAAGGCCATGCGGTCAGAGAGACCTCGCTGCAATTGAGACCGGCCATGATGGAGTTTTGCGAGCCTTTCGACACGCAAGGCTCGCCGGTGGACGAGGAGATGGATTCGAGGAGTCCGTCGGCGGAGTCGGGCTCGACGGACACGATTGTCGGACCTTCTCTGGCGCGGAAGTGGTCGGCCGCCGCGCAGAGGAGTCCACCGACGCCGGCCTGGATTAAAACGACATCGGGGGGCTGATCGCGCTGCTCTTCGTATTCGAGAAATAGTGTTTGATATCCTTCGACGACCCACTTTGGAATCTCCATGTAGCCTTCATAGCCAACGTCGGAGACGATCTGCCATCCGTGGGCGTGGCTTTCGCGGTCGCATAGAGCGAGTGCGTCTTCATACGAGCCGTTGACGACGCGCACTTCTGCACCTTCGTTGCGAATCGCTTCGATGCGGCCGGGAATCGTGATGGCGGGAACGAAAATCTTCGCGGGGCAACCTAGCCTTCGCGCGGACCATGCCACGGCGCGTCCATGATTGCCGGCGGTCGCGGCGCTGAAGATTGCATCGGGGCGCGCCAGGCGGTGCATCGCGTAAGAGGCTCCCAGCGCTTTGAAGGCGTTTAGGCCGAAGCGGTGCGATTCGTCTTTCACGTGAAGAGATCGGAGACCGAGGGAACTGGCTAACGGCTGGCAATTCACTAAAGGGGTCGGCGCATAGCCTGGGAGAGTGCGGTGAAAATCGCGGGCGGCGGCCGAAGGGGCGGGAAACGGACCGGGCTCGCGGAAACGATTTTCGACGAAGCGCATGGACTCTCCACTTTAGTACGATCGCTGGAGATGCAAATCGATCGCGATTATGTTCGGGAGACACTGGTACGTCTGGTGCAAATTAACTCGGTGAATCCGACGCTGGTGCCAGGCGCGCCGGGAGAGAGGGAGATTGCCGGGTTCATTGCCGCGTCCCTGACGGGATTAGGATTGAAGACGGCGATTTTCGAACCTGAGCCGGGACGGCTAAGTGTCGTAGGGAGGCTTGAGGGATCGGGGGGCGGCCGCAGTTTGATGTTGAACGCTCACTGTGACACGGTCGATGTCGCCGGCATGGCGGAACCATTTTCGGGCGCAATTCGCGGTGGAAAATTATATGGGCGCGGCGCGTTCGACATGAAGGGTAGCCTCGCGGCTTGCATGGCGGCGGCGAAGGCTCTTACGAAGGCTCGCCTGCGCGGCGATGTTCTGCTCGCTGCTGTCGCCGATGAGGAGTATGGAAGTCTCGGCACAAGTGACCTGATCGAGCACGTGAAGGTCGACGGCGCGATTGTCACCGAGCCGACCGCCCTTAATGTGTGTCTCGCGCACAAAGGTTATATGTGGATCGAGGTTGAGATTACGGGCCGCGCGGCGCATGGGAGCAAGTTCGACCTGGGCATCGACGCAAATATGAAAATGGGTGCGTTTCTCCACGAGCTCGCAATTCTGGAACGCGAGCTGCGTGCGCGGCCGCCTCATCCCCTGGTTGGTCCGCCGTCGTTACATGCGGCGATGTTGTCCGGAGGCTCGGGGCTTAGCACCTACGCGGCGCAATCGATGGTGAAAATCGAGCGGCGGACGATTCCGGGCGAGACAGAGGTGCAAGCGGCCGGAGAGATTCAGGAAATTGTCGATCGGCTCGCCGAATCCGATCGTGATTTTCACGCAACGGTCCGAGCGTTTTTCGTCCGCGACCCGTTTGAAGTCGCGCCGAGTGCCGCGATTGTCAAAGCAGTCGACAGTGCTGCGCAAAAAGTGCTGGGCCGACGTGCCGCACGTATCGGCGACACTCCGTGGATGGACTCCGCGCTGCTCCAGGCAGCGGGCGTCGAAACCGTGGTGTTCGGTGCAACGGGCGCGGGCGCTCATGCCGATGTCGAATGGGTGGATCTGGAATCGGTTGTGAAGCTGGCGGAGATACTCGCGGTAGCAGCAGTCGATTACTGCAATTGAGTATCGTCGGCGGACGCGTTTATCGACCAGCTTTGGTATCTGATTAAAGATGCATCTGCAGGAATCTCAGATACTGGTCCCAATCGGAGGGGATCGTACCATGCCCGCCGATATGCTCGAAGTAGCCGATCGTATGGAAGATTCCTTCCCCAGCCGGCGTCATCTGATCCGTGTCGAGCCCTTGTTTTCCCAGCAGACGGTACACCGGACCGGCCGCCACCGCCGCTAGAAACTCGCCCTTCGGATCCGACCAGAAATCCTTGTCCCCGGTTTGCAGCAGTACGGGCCGCGGCGCCATAAGAGCCACGAGCATATTCGCATCCACGGGAAGCTTATCGACGTGTTCGGCGAACTTTCCGTAATTGGCGCAGAACTGATAGGGGTAGCGCGACGGCGCGGTCAGGTGAGCGACCGTCTCGCCATAGTTGCGACGGCTCAACGCCGCGCCTCCCTCGCCCGAACAGCTTGCGATCACCATCGCGAAACGCTGGTCGTGCGCGCCGGCCCACATCACCGTCTTTCCCAGTCGCGACACTCCGAGAATCGCGACGCGCTTTGCATCCACGCCTTTGTCGGTCTCGAGATAATCCATGCCGCGGCTCAGACCCCAGGCCCACGCGGCGATCGCGCCCCATTCGTCCGCCGCAGGCTCCGTCTCGCCGGGCTTCAGAAACTGCGCGCGAACGCCATTTGGTATGCCCCCCAAGAAATCCGGATCGATATCGCCGTAATAAATCGTTCCGAAGCCGAACCCCGCGTCCAGCAAACGAACGACGTCGATCTTTCCAAATCTCCTGCCCTGATTCGCGGGAACCTTCTTCTTGTCCGGTCCCCACACGTCACCCACGCGTACTCCCGGATCGTCGACCGTATTCGAGTTCGCGGAAAAACTGATGTTCAGCAGAAACGGCACCGGCTTTGGTGCATGAGCGGGCAGATACAGAAGGAGGTCCATTTTCGGACCCGCCTTATCGGACGAGAAGTGCACCGTCACCTGCCTGCGGATCGCCTTCCCGTTGAATGCGGGCGTGCCTTTATCGAATACGTCGAAGGTCATGCCGTCGGGACGGCCCGGGGCGCGGCCATACTCGTTTTCCTCAAACAGGCGCACGATCTCGGGGCGTCGCTTTTCGGTCCAGGTCTTCGCGTCGCGCACCGGCTTGCCGTTTGCGAGCACCAATGGATCTGGCAGCGTGTAGGTTCCGACGAGCGCCTCGTCGTAATTGACCGGAATGCCCGCGACCACCGAAGCGGGCGACTTTTCCGTCTGCGCATTCGCGGCGAAGCAGCAGGAAATCACGATCAACCATCGGCACGGGGATGACATGCAAATATCGTATCGCGCTTTACTGCCAATAATTCCGATCCAGGCTCCGATACTGCACCGCTTCGGCGAGATGTCTTGCGCTGACGCGTTCTGAGTGGTCCAGATCCGCCACCGTGCGCGCGACCTTCAAGATCCGATCGTGCGCACGAGCCGATAGACCCATCTTGCGAACCGCGAGTTCCAGCGTCCTCTCGCCCGCATCGTCGAGCGCACACAATTTCCGCAGCTCCTGCACCGGAATGTTCGCGTTGTTGAAGCCTCGCGCGTGCTGAACCGCCCGGGTATCAGCCACCCGTCCCCGCATCTCGGTCGAACCTGTGCCGCCGTCCTTAGCGCGCAGCTCCTGATACGGAACCGCGGGAACTTCAATGTGCAGATCGATCCGGTCGAGCAGGGGACCACTGATTTTTCCCAAATAACGCTGAATCAGCCCGCCCGTGCAGCGGCACTCGCGCGTCGGATCGCCAAAGAAACCGCACGCGCACGGATTCATCGCCGCCACCAGCATGAAACTCGCTGGAAACGTCAGGGTCATGTTCGCCCGCGCGATCGTCACCGTGCCTTCTTCAAGCGGCTGCCGCAACTGTTCCAGCACGTTCCTCGGAAACTCCGGCAGCTCGTCTAAGAACAGCACGCCGTTATGCGCCAGGCTCACCTCGCCCGGCCGCGGCGTCCCCGACCCTCCTCCGATCAATCCCGCGTCCGATACCGAATGATGCGGGGAGCGAAACGGCCTCTCTTCCAGCAGTCCCACTCCCTTCGCCAACGTCCCCGCGACGCTGTGCACCTGCGTCGTCTCCAGCGCTTCGGGAAACGATAACGGCGGCAGGATGCCCGAGATCCGTTTCGCCAGCATCGTTTTTCCCGACCCCGGAGGACCGACCAGCAGAACATTATGGTTCCCCGCCGCCGCTACTTCGATCGCGCGTTTGGCCGTCACCTGCCCGCGCACATCGCGAAAATCCAGTGACCCTTCGCGATCCGCCTTCGCTTGCGCGCTGCTCGCGTACGGCTCAAATCCTTCCGGCTTGCGGAGGAACGCGACCACCTCGCACAGGTGCCTCATCCCGAACACGCGCACACCCTCCGCCACCGCCGCCTCCGCCGCATTGTCCGCCGGGACCAGCAGATTTTTGATCCCTTTCCGCCGTGCGCAGGCCGCGATCGACAGAGCGCCTCGAATCGGCCGAATCGCCCCGTCAAGCGACAGTTCCCCGACAAAGAGATGCTCCTCCACCGGCCCGACCACATTCATCGCCCCCAGAATCCCCAGCGCCATCGGCAAATCGAAGCCCGCACCTTCTTTCCTGATGTTTGCCGGCGCAAGGTTGATCGTCACGCTCTTGTTCGGATACCCGAAACCCGAGTTCTGGAGGGCGCTCTTAATACGTTCCCGGCTCTCGCGCACAGCAGTATCCGGCATCCCTACCGTGATGAAATCGCGATTCGCGCCGGGGTACATGTCCACTTCAACATCGATCAGATGCGCATCGATCCCGAAGATCGCCGCGGAGCGGGTGCGGAAGAGGGACATCTTAACCCTAGTGGGCGCAGGGTCGGATTATTCGCTGCTGTCTTTTTTAAATTACAATGTGTGCTATGAAGCTCGCCCTCGCACTGGTTCTCCTCGCTCCTCTTTACGGACAGGACGCAGACACCAAACTGACCATCGCGGGCGATATCGCCAATCCCCTTACGCTCACCAAATCCGACCTCGCCAAGCTGCCTCGCACCTCCGTCACCGTCAAAGCCGAGGGTGGTGACGAACAGACCACCTACGAAGGCGTCCTGCTCTACGACGTTTTGAAGGAAGCAGGCGCTCCCGTCGGTAAGCAGCTCATGGGAAAGGCCCTCGCCACCTACGTGCTCGCCGAGGCCCGCGACGGCTACCAGGTCGTCTACGCGCTGGCCGAGTTCGATCCCTCCTTCACGGACAATAAAATCATCGTCGCCGACACCGTTAACGGCAAGCCCCTATTTCAATATCAAGGACCATTCCGCCTCGTCGTCCCTGGCGAGAAAAAAGGAGCAAGATCCATCCGCATGCTCGAAAAAATCACCGTCGTCCGACTCAGGAAGTAAATGGAAACCCGCACACATCTCAACCAAATCCGTGAACGCAGGGGCCTCTCCGCCGCAGCCCTCGCGAAACTCGCCGGCATCACCCGCCAAACCATCTATGCGATCGAGGCTGGCGATTACGTCCCCAACACGACCGTAGCATTGCAACTCGCGAGAATTCTCGAGGTTTCCGTGGGCGAGCTCTTCAGCCTCGAACCAGAATCCCCCTCTGCGCCCAAGCCCGTGGCCGTCGATTTCATCACGCCGACTCGCACCGGCCAACCCGTGCAGCTGTGCCGCGTCGGCAACCGCACCATCGGAATCGCTGCCCCGCCGCAACACATGATGCTTCCCGCAGCCGACGCCATCGTCATCGATAGTTCGAAAGCTCAGGTTTTTCAAGAAGGAGAGGACGAAAAGCGCCTGTTAATCGCCGGCTGCGATCCCGGAATCTCCCTGATCGCCCGCCATCTGGACATCGTGATCGCCCCCTCTACCAGCCGTCAGGCCTTGCAATGGCTGAAGCAGGGAAAGGTGCATGTCGCCGGAACCCATCTGCGCGATTCCGCATCCGGCGACTATAATCTACCCATTGTGAAGCATCTTTTCCCGCAAGGCACAGTGAAAGTGGTGACCTTCGCCATCTGGGAACAGGGCCTGGTCACCCGAACAGGCAGTCAGATCCGCGGCGTAGACGATCTGGCAAGAAAAGACCTTCGCATTATCAATCGCGAAAAAGGAGCAGGCAGTCGCGAGCTGCTCGACCAGCACCTCCGCGCCGCCGGCATTCCCACGGATCGAGTCAACGGATACGACCGCATCGCCACCGGACACCTCCCCGCCGCGCAAGCCGTCAGTCAGGGTGAAGCCGACTGCTGCATCGCGACCCGGTCCGCCGCCCGAGCCTTCGGCCTCCACTTCATCCCCCTGGCCACCGAGCGCTACGACCTGGCCGTCCGCCGCCAGTATGCAAAGCTCCCCGCCATCGAAGCCCTGTTCGACGCGCTGAACCGCTCGGCCTTGCGCCGTAAATTAGAGCTTCTGGCCGGCTACGACACCACCCACACAGGAGAAGTCCTTGTCGCGTAGTGTTCTCTTCCTTCTTTTCGCTGCAGCCAACGCGCAAACCCCCTACACCTGGGACCTCCCCGCAGGATTCCCCAAACCGCGTATCCCCGTCGATAATCCGATGACCGCAGCCAAAGTCGAACTGGGCCGCTATCTCTTCTACGACACCAGAATGTCCAGTAACGGCACGCAGTCCTGCGCTACCTGCCATGTCCAGAGCCTCGCCTTCACCGACGGCAAGCCCCACGGCGAAGGATCGACCGGCGAACGGCATCCGCGCGGCAGCATGAGCCTCGTCAACGTCGCCTACGCGCCGGTTTTCACCTGGATCGATCAGGGCCTTCACTCGCTCGAAGAGCAAGCCCACGTGCCGATGTTCGGAAAGGATCCCGTAGAACTGGGCGTGAACGGCGAGAAATTCCTAACCATCGTCCGCGCCGACCCCGTCTATCGGAAACTCTTCGGCGCCGATCCGATCACCCTCGACAACATCATCAAAGCCCTGGCCTGCTTCGAGCGTTCCATCGTCTCGGCGAGATCGCCCTACGATCGCTATCACTTCAATCGCGACGACTCCGCCATTTCCGCCCAGGCCAAGCACGGCGAGGTGCTCTTCTTCAGCACCGGATTCTCCTGCTTCCGCTGCCACGGCGGCCCGAATTTCACCGGCAAACCCGAGGAAGAAGGAGGATACAAGGCCCCCACTCTCCGCAACATCGCCGTAACCGGACCCTACATGCACGACGGAAATGTGAATACGCTCGAAGAAGCCATCGTCCACCATGGGACGATGACGAATGCGGAGCGAGCCGACATCCTGGAATTCCTCCGAACCCTGACCGACGAGCCTCTCCTCCACGACCAACGCTTCTCCCGCCCGGACTAGATGTGGTTCTAGCATTGTGGGGCAGGCGGTTCCGCCTGCCAACTAAATTCAAGAGCCCCACATTAGTAAAATTCAAAAGGATGGAAGAACAGGAAATTTACGCGGTCATCGGCGCGGACGGATTCGAGCGCCTGATCGCCGCATTCTATCGCCAGATCCCCTCCGACGACGTGCTCGGTCCGCTTTATTCCCATCACGACCTCGACGGAGCCGAACGCCGCCTCCGGGACTTTCTGATCTTCAGATTCGGCGGCCCGTCGACCTATCTTGAAACCCGAGGCCATCCCCGGCTCCGTATGCGCCACGCCCCGTTCGCCATCGGAGCCGCCGCTCGCGACCGTTGGATTCAGTTAATGACCCGCGCACTGGACGAGGCAGGTCTCCCTCAGGGAGTGCACTCCACCCTGACCGCTTTTTTCGCGTCCACCGCAACATTCCTGATGAATCGGCCAGAATAAAGTATGAACGCAGACGATTTCCGCCGCCTGGCTCTCAGTCTCCCCGACGCAATTGAAAGCGCCCACATGAATCACCCCGACTTCCGGGTCAACGGCAGAATATTCGCGACGCTTCACTACCCGGACGACGGCTGGGCGATGGTAAAACTACCTCCCTCTGAGCAGGAAGCTTTCGTCGGGTTAGATCCATCGGCCTTCGTGCCGGTCAAAGGCGCATGGGGCCGCCAGGGAGCCACCAACGTGCAACTGAAAACCGTAAAAGAAGAATCCCTACGCGGCGCCCTAACCCGAGCCTGGCAAACAAGTAGGACAGGTCCCCGACCTGTCCCCCGGCGCTCTTCGCACTGAGTTTCCTATCATATCCGCATGACCTCGAAAATAGCACTTGTCACTGGAGCAGGGAGTGGAATTGGCCGGGCCGTTAGTCTTGCTCTCGGCTCCGCTGGATTCTTTGTGGTGCTCGCAGGCCGCCGCAAGGAGGAATTGGAAAAGACGGCCGCGCAGGGAAACATGCTTGTCGTTCCAACAGATGTCACCAATCCGGAAAGCGTCAAAGCCTTGTTTTCACGCCTCGATCGACTCGACCTGCTATTCAATAACGCAGGCATGGGCGCACCCGCGGTGCCAATGGACGAGCTGACTTTTGAACAATGGACCGCGGTCGTCAATGTCAATCTAACCGGCTCATTCTTATGCGCGCAGCACGCAATGCGCCTGATGAAAACGCAGACGCCGCGTGGAGGGCGAATCATCAATAACGGCTCCATCTCCGCAACCGCCCCCCGTCCCAATTCAGCGCCTTATACGGCAACAAAACACGCGATTACCGGCCTCACGAAAAGCATTTCTCTCGATGGCCGCCCGTTCGATATCGCGTGCGGACAAATCGATATCGGCAACGCCGCTACGGAGATGACCGAGCGCATGGCGAAAGGGGTTCCGCAAGCCAACGGAACGATGATGGTTGAGCCTCGCATGGACGTGAAACATGTTGCCGATGCAGTGGTTTACATGGCCAGCCTGCCGCTCGACGCGAACGTTCAGTTCATGACCGTCATGGCGACGAAAATGCCTTTGGTTGGCAGAGGTTAAGCTAGTTGATCGCGATCGATGTCGAAGGTTTCGACCACGTACTCGTAATAGAGGCCATCCCTCAAAAAGTCCATAAAAACCTCATGCATGAGATTGATCAGCTTCTGCGTGGCGTACTCTAAGTCATTGTCTTTAGAAGTGAAAAGCAACGAAATGTCGCCGTTCTTGAGGGAACAGGAGATCCGGACCTTTTTGGGATCGATGCGGCGATGTTCGAGCATTTCAGCGCTTTGGCGCGAGGCAACGAATTTTTTAAAATCGTCATACATTGCCCGCGGCGCTTTCGGGAGGACTACCGGGAAGCGCAAGGAGCGCTTGGGGACATCGAAGATCAGGTCGTAAAACCGGTCTTTATGCCACTTCATCCGGTACTTAACGGCCTTATTTGACCTTAATATGCTCGCGAAGGAGCTGAAGACACCCTTATTCGCGTATAATTCAAGCGTTTCGTCGACTTTAGTGCGCAAACGAGCCGACACCCGGTTCCCACGGTCGGTACAATTTCGGATCGCTTCGGGGACACCGGAGGGCAGGTCGGGAACTGTCTGGAACCTGCCTCACTCATAGGCTGAAGCCTGTGCCAGCTCGGGGGGAATTGATAAGATTTATTATTAGTGTCCGGTCCTGCTGCCAAACAAGCGTATACCCGTGAGGAGGCTCGACGGCTTGTCGGCATTTCTGAGCGACAACTGAAGAGCTGGGAAACTCAGAAGCTGGTTGCGCATCATTCGCTCTACACTTTTCTTGAACTGCTGGCGCTGCGGACGCTGGTGAAACTGCGCGGCGATCATGTGCCGCCTTTGCAGATCCGGCGCGCGCTGACGGCGCTTTCAAAAAAGCTGAAGCACATCGAGAATCCACTTACTGAACTTAAGCTTTACGCCGATGGCAAAAAAGTTCGCGTGGAGATCGACGGCAAGGCGATGGATGCCGAGTCCGGGCAGTTGATCCTCAACTTCGACCAAGTGGAGCTGCGGCGGATGCTGGAGTTTCCGGCGAAAGATCCGGCGGCCGAGGGTCGCGAGCGGAGGGCGACGGCGGAGCGATGGTTTCAGAGGGGCCTCGAATTGGAGCAGACCGGTTCTGCGATCGAAAATGTGATTGAGGCGTACGAGAAGGCGATCGAGCTGGACCCCAATTCCGCGGGTGCGCTGGTGAACCTGGGAACGATTCATTTCAACAGCCGCGATTTCGCCAAGGCGAAAGCGTTTTACGAAAAGGCCCTGGAAGTGGATCCCGAGTATGCGTTGGCGCACTTCGATCTGGCGAATTTATACGACGAGCGAGGCGACCGCACGAAAGCGGTGGAGCATTATCAGGCCGCGCTGCGGATCGCGCCGAACTACGCCGATGCGCACTACAATCTTGCGCTGCTCTATCAGGGGGCGAATCAGCCGATGCGGGCCGTGAGGCACTGGACGGATTATCTGAAGCTGGATCCGGGCAGCCATTGGGCGAACATCGCGCGGAGGGAGCTGGCGAAGTTGCGGGAGGCGGCTGTGGTGCCGGGGTTGAGGTCTTGAGGGCAAGAGCACCGGACACGATTTGCGGACGGGGCGAAAACATGGGGACAGACCGCTCTGTCCACGCGGCGCCGACCGGACGCATGCTTTCGCGAGCGCTGGCGGCCGCCTTGGGACAGAGTAGTCAGTCCCCATGTTTTCGCGCATCTATTTTCAGGACTCAAAGACTCTAAAATAGCAATAGGGTACATTCATTGAATCGAATTTCACAGGCATTTCGTAGTTTTTTTTCTATCCTCTTTAGCGGCGTGCTGCCGGCGGACATCGCGCAGGCGTTTGGATATTCGAAGGTGATTCCGATTAAGGTTACGCCCGCGCCTGCGCCCAAGCCTCAGTCGGGGCCGGCGGATGGCGCGGTGCAGATTCTTTCCGTCCTCCAACGCGACGCGCGGCTGGTGGATTTTTTGATGGAAGATATTTCCGCGTATTCGGATGAGCAGGTGGGCGCTGCAGTTCGCGACGTGCAGCAGCAATCCCGGCAAACGCTGGAGAGGTACTTGAAATTGCAACCGGTAATCGACGGCGTCGAGGGGGAGTTCACGAAGACGGAGGGGCTGCAGGTTTCGCAACTGAAGCTGGTGGGAAATGTTCCGCCGAGCGGCAAAGCTCCAGGCGGGCTGCTGCGGCACAAGGGCTGGAAGGCGGAGAAGGTCGACCTGCCGGCGCTGCCTCCGGGCAATGTTCTGGCGCCTGCTGAAATCGAAGTCGAGTAATCGATGAGCCTTTCCAGGTTCACGACGGGAATCGATCTCGGCACTACAAATTCAGCGCTGGCGTTTATCGATACAAAGGAAGCGGCGGAGACCGATTTTCCGGAGATTCGTGTGCTGGCTGTGCCGCAAACGGTCGCGCAGGGACGCATCGAGGCTCGGCGAACGCTGCCTTCGTTTCTCTATTTGGGGGATCAGGAATATGTCGGCGTGTATGCGCGGGAGCAGGGCGCGCTGGTGCCGACGAAATCGATTCATTCGGCGAAGAGCTGGTTGTCGAACCCGGAGGTGGATCGCACGGCGAAGATTCTGCCTTGGGATGCGCAGGAGGGCGGAAGAGTTTTGTCGCCGGTCGATGTGTCGGCGAAAATTCTGAAGCACTTGGCGGACGCTTGGGAAAAAGAGCAGGGATCGAAACTGGGTGAGCAGAACGTGGTGCTGACGGTGCCGGCGAGCTTCGACGAAGAGGCGAGGGAGTTGACGGTAGCGGCGGCGCGCGAAGCGGGGATCGAGCAGTTGACGCTGCTGGAAGAACCGGCGGCGGCGTTCTATTCATGGATCGCGAACGACCTGGCGCGATCGCAGAAAAGCTTGTTTGACGGGCAGATCGTGCTGGTATGCGACGTGGGCGGAGGGACCAGCGACTTCACGCTGATTCGCGTTTCGCGCGAGAACGATCGGGTCGATTTTACGCGCACGGCGGTGGGGAAACATCTTCTGCTGGGCGGCGACAATCTGGATCTGACGCTGGCGTGGCTGGTGGAGGCGAAGCTCGGGAAGACGCTGTCGATCCGGCAGAGGAGCGGGCTGCGGAGACAGTGCTCGGCGGCGAAGGAGCGGCTGTTATCGGACGCCAATCTGAAAAGCGTCGAGATTACGGTGTTGGGCGGCGGATCGTCCCTGGTGGGCGGAACGTTGAAGACGGAGATCACGCGCGAGGAAGTGTTGGAGCTCGCGTTGGACGGATTTTTACCTGGCTGCGAGTTGACGGACAAGCCGAAGGACGAAGACAAGAGCTTGTATCGCGAGCTCGGGCTGCCTTTGGTTTCCGATCCGGCGGTGACGCGACACCTGGCCGCGTTCCTTGAAAGTGCGGGCGATGCTCGGCCGGACGCGATTCTGTTTAACGGCGGATTTTTTATTCCGGAGATTTTGCGGGAGCGTGTCGCCGATGTGATGGAGCACTGGTACGGCAAGCGTCCGGTGATTTTCGAGAATCGCGATTTGGATCTGGCGGTCGCGGTGGGCGCGGCGTATTATTCGTACGTTCGAAAGACGGGCGCGGGGCTGCTGGTTCGTGGAGGATTGCCGAGGGCTTATTTTATTGGGCTCGGCGGGTCTGATCAAGAAACGCCACGTGCGATGTGCCTGGTTCCGCGCGGG
>Ga0182024_10019498_pt1 | contig 12492 bp, 13 predicted proteins | sample P32metaG_FD_120480 | JGI IMG/M metagenome (GOLD analysis project Ga0182024, IMG submission 120480) | Permafrost microbial communities from Stordalen Mire, Sweden - P3-2 metaG (Illumina Assembly) | ecosystem: Environmental > Terrestrial > Soil > Wetlands > Permafrost | place: Sweden: Stordalen... | reverse complement strand
TGTAGATACGGTTGTACAAACCGGCACGGAGTTCACTAGGAGGAGCAAATGTCGACCACCACCAGCAACCAGCTTCGAACCGAACTGCCCGTCGGCGCGACGCTTCAGGAGCAGGCGCGCCGGCATCTGTGGATGCACTTCACCCGCATGGGTGAATACAGCGACGCACAGGAGATCCCGATCATCGTGCGCGGCGAGGGCTGCTACGTCTATGACGAGCACGGCAACCGCTACCTCGACGGGCTCGCCTCGCTGTTCTGCTCCAACATCGGGCACGGCCGCGCCGACGTGGCCCAGGCCGGTGCCGACCAGGCCAAGGAGCTCGGCTACTTCTCGAGCTGGTCCTACGCGCATCCGCCGACGATCGAGCTCGCGACCCGCATCGCGGGGCTCGCGCCCGGCGATCTCAACCGCGTGTTCTTCACCAACAGCGGCAGCGAGGCGGTCGAGTCGGCGCTGAAACTCTCGCGCCAGTACCACAAGCTGACCGGACACCCGAACAAGTACAAGGTGATCGCGCGTGAGATCTCCTACCACGGCACCACGTTGGGCGCGCTGTCGGCCACCGGCATCCCGGACTACCGGGCACCGTTCGAGCCGCTGCCGCCTGGTGCCTCGCACGTGCCCAACACCAACCTCTACCGGCTGCCCGAGGGGCAGGACCCGAGCGAGCTCGCCGAAGCGATAGCCCATCGGATCGAGTTCGAAGGTCCAGACACCGTCGCCGCCGTGATCCTGGAGCCGGTCCAGAACGCCGGCGGCTGCCTGGTCCCGCCCCATGGCTACTTCGACCGCGTTCGCGAGATCTGTGACGAGTACGACGTGCTGCTGATCTCCGACGAGGTGATCTGTGCCTGGGGCCGCCTTGGCGACTGGTTCGGCTCGCAGCGGATCGGCTACCAGCCGGACATCATCACGACGGCCAAGGGCCTGACCAGCGCTTACGCGCCGATGGGCGCCATGATCACATCCGACCGCGTCGCCGAGCCGTTCATGCAGGGCTCGAACACCTTCCTGCACGGTGCGACCTGGGGCGGGCATCCGATCGCTGCGGCGGTCGCGCTCGCCAACCTCGACGTGTTCGAGAACGAGGACATCCTCGGTCACGTGCGCGCGAACGAGGGCGCTTTCCTCGAGATGCTCCAGTCGCTCAGCGACCTGCCGATCGTCGGCGACGTGCGCGGCCTCGGCTACTTCTATGCGATCGAGCTCGTCAAGGACAAGGACACCAAGGAGTCGTTCAGCGACGAGGAGTCCGAGACGCTGCTTCGCGGCTACCTGTCCGGGGAGATGTTCCGCCGCGGTCTGATCTGTCGCTCCGACGACCGGGGCGACCCGGTGGTGCAGCTCTCGCCGCCGCTGATCGCCGGCCCGGAGCAGTTCGCCGAGATGGAAGCCGTCCTGCGCCCCGTGCTGCAGGAGGCCGGCAGGCGCATGCATCTCCCGTCCTGACAACGGCGGGCCTTAACAGTTACAGAGGGGACCGGGACCACACGTGCTGACAGTGCGAGAGTTGATCGCAGAGCTCGACGTCCGCCTGCTCGCCGGCGAGACCGGTCTTGACCTGCCGATCCGCTGGGTCCACATGTCCGAGCTGCTCGACCCGACGCCGTGGCTGTCCGGCGGCGAGGTGCTGCTCAGCACCGGCATGCTGCTGGACGGTCCGGAGCGCCAGCGTGAGTTCATCGAACTGCTCGCCGACCATCAGCTTGCCGGCCTGGGCTTCGGCACCGGCTTCGGGCACGAGCGCGTGCCCGAAGCGCTGCTCGACGCCGCGCGCGAGCGCGACTTCCCGGTCTTCGAGGTCCCGTACGAGGTGCCGTTCATCGCGATCACGGAGGCCGCGTTCTCAAAGCTCGTGAACGAGCAGTACGCCGTGCTCCGGCGTGCGCTCTCCGCCCAGGAGCGGCTCGAGCGCGTGGTGCTCTCCGAGCGCGGGCTCGAGGCACTGGCCGGCACGCTCGCGACGCTGGTAGGGGCGAGCGTGCACGTCTTCGACGGCCGCGGCGAGCTGCTCGTGCAGCATGCCTTCCGGCGCCGGCTCGGGCCCGACGATCTGGAGGTCCTGCGGGCGGGTGTGCGCGACCGGATCGCCCGCCGCGACCACGTGCAGTTCATGCCGGCGATCGAAGAGCCGAGCCGTGCGCTGGCGATCCCCGTCGCCTCCGATGCCGGCGTCGGCGGCGGCGCCCCCACGCCGGAGGCCTGGCTCGTGGCTGTCAAGGACGACGCGCCGCTGTCTGACTTCGACCGGCTGGCGTTGCGCCAGGCAGCCACGATCGTCGCGCTCGAGCTGCTGCGTGAGCGCGTCGCCGGCGACACCGAACGGCGGCTTGCGGGCGACGTGCTCGCCGGCCTGCTGTCCGGTGAGCTGAGCGGTACCGACCTGCAGCGCCGGCTCGAGCCGTTCGGCCTGGCGGGTACCGTCAGCGCGCTCGCTCTGACCAAGCCGCGCGACCTGCCGATCAACCGACATGGCAAGAGCGCGGCCGTGGCCGAGGCGGCGCTCGTCGCGGCACTGCGCGCAGAGGCCACTCCGGCGCTGGTGGCGACCAACGGCCAGGTGATCGCGCTGATCCCGGGCATGGAGGAGGAGGCGCTGTTCGCGCTCGCGCAACGCGTCGCCGAGCGCATGACCGATGAACTCCCGGACGAGGATGTACGCGTTGGTGTCGGGCGGGCCGTCGGCGGCGGCGAGGCACGCCGCAGCTACCACGAGGCCCGCTGCACGCTCGAAGCGCTGACGCTCGGGCTCGGGGGTGACTCGAAGATCGCCACCTACAGGGATCTCGGCTGCTTCCAGCTGCTGCTCTCGCTCCAGGACGACGAGGCGCTGAAGCTGTTCTGCGACTCCATCCTCGGACCGATCGAGCAGAGCGAGGGCTACTACGGCGGCGAGCTGATGCGCTCGCTGGAGGCCTTCATCGAAGAGAACGGCCAGTGGGAGCGAGCCGCCAAACGGCTGTTCTGCCACCGGCACACGTTGCGCTACCGGATCAGGCGCGTGGAGGAGTTGACCGGAAGGGACCTGGCGTCCGCCAGGGACAGGATCGAATTTTGGCTAGCACTACGCGGAAGGGAACTGATCGCATGAAAGTTGGAGTACCGAGCGAGATCAAGGTAGACGAGTACCGGGTCGCGCTGACACCTGCGGGCGTGCGTGAGCTCGCGGACGCGGGCCACCAGGTCTACGTCCAGAAGGGGGCGGGACTCGGCTCGGCGATCTCGGACGACGCCTACTCCAGGCAGGGCGCGACGATCGTCGCCGACGCGGCCGCCGTCTTCGCCGAGGCGGAGATGATCGTCAAGGTCAAGGAGCCGCAGCCCGTCGAAGTCGCCATGCTCGAGTCCCGGCACCTGCTCTTCACGTACCTGCACCTCGCCGCCGACGTCGAGCTGACGCACGCGCTCGCCAAGACCGGCGCCACCTGCATCGCCTACGAGACGGTCGAGGACCGCAACGGTCGGCTGCCACTGCTCGCGCCGATGTCTGAGGTTGCGGGCAAGATCGCGACCCAGGCCGGCGCCTTCATGCTCGAGAAGCCGCTCGGCGGGCGCGGCATCCTGCTGGGTGGCGTCCCCGGCGTCGCAGCCGCCAACGTGCTGGTGATCGGCGGTGGCGTCGTCGGTTATCACGCGGCCCAGATCGCGATCGGCATGGGTGCGACGGTGACCGTCTTTGACCGCAACCTCGAGCGTCTGCGCGACCTCGATGTCGCGTTCGGGGGCAAGGCTGACACGCTGTATGCGACGACGCTGGCGATCGAGGAGATGTTGCCGGTGGCCGACCTCGTGGTCGGCGCTGTGCTGGTCGTCGGCGCGAAGGCGCCGCACGTCATCACCCGCCGTCAGCTTTCGATCATGAAGCAGCAGGCGGTGCTGGTCGACGTCTCGATCGACCAGGGCGGCTGCTTCGAGACCTCCAGGCCGACGACGCACTCGAACCCGACCTACGAGGTCGACGGGATCACGCACTACTGCGTCGCCAACATGCCGGGCGCAGTGCCGATCACCTCCACCTACGCGCTCACCAACGCGACGATGCCGTACGTGATCGACCTCGCGACCCACGGCGCCGTCAAGTTCATCGAGGCCAGCGAGGGGCACCGTCTCGGGCTCAACGTCGCCGCCGGTCAGGTCACCTACGAGGCGGTCGCCGAGGTCGCCGGCGTGCCCTACGTGACACCCGAGGAGGCACTCGGGCTGCCGGTCGCGGCCTGAGTCAGACGCTGCAGCGCTGCCGCGGCCAGCGGGCCGCGGCAGGAGCCGACACGAGGCGGCCCCGCCCGCATCACCCTGCTACATTGGCACGCCGAATGCCGACAACCAGCCAGCTAGTTAACACGGGCCGCAAGAAGCCGGCCAAGAAGCTTGCCACTCCGGGCCTGAAGTCCGGGAAGGGCCGCAAGAAGAAGGTTGCCGCGCCGCAGCGTCGCGGCGTCTGCACGCGCGTGTACACGACCACGCCGAAGAAGCCGAACTCGGCGCTCCGCAAGGTCGCCCGTGTGCGGCTGACCAACGGCATGGAGGTCGGCGCCTACATCCCCGGTGAGGGCCACAACCTGCAGGAGCACTCCGTCGTGCTCGTCCGTGGCGGCCGCGTCAAGGACCTTCCGGGCTTCCGCTACAAGGTGATCCGCGGGACGCTCGACGCCGCCGGCGTGTCGGATCGCAAGAAGGCTCGCTCGCAGTACGGCGTGAAGGCCAAGTAAGGAGTCTCGGTGCCCCGCCGTGCAGCAGCACAGATCCGGACGGTCGAGCCGGACGCCGTCTATCGCAATCGTATGGTCCAGCAGGTCATCAACAAGGTGATGCTGGACGGCAAGAAGTCAACCGCTGAGGCGATCGTCTATGACGCGCTCGCGATCATCGAGGAGCGCACCGGCAAGCCGGCGCTCGAGGTGCTCGACGCCGGCATCAAGGCGCTCACGCCGGTGCTGGAGGTCCGCTCCCGCCGCGTCGGTGGCGCCACCTACCAGGTTCCGGTCGAGGTGCCGCCGCGGCGCGCCCGCACGCTTGCCGTGCGCTGGCTGATTCTGTTCGCGCGGCAGCGCCGTGAGCGCACGATGGCGCAGCGCCTCGCCAACGAGCTGCTCGATGCGCAGCAGCAGCAGGGCAACGCCTTCAAGCGCAAGGACGACATCTACCGCATGGCTCAGGCGAACAAGGCGTTCGCTCACTACCGCTGGTAGACGCACGGCCGCGTCCGACGGACGCCTTCTTTCGGCTCCGATGGGGCGTTTTCTGTAGGTCCGGCGAACGCTTTCTGCAGGCTGCCTGTAGAATAGGTTCACGCGAGGGCTGTCTCACCGCAGCCCCCGGTCCCGTGCGGTGGGCGGCCCTCGCGTTCCCCTCGCTCGCTGCCCGGTTTCTCGTCGCCAGCCGCCCGATTTCGCCCCGTTTGGCGGGCCAACACGGCCGGTTCGGGCAGCAGATGCTCTGCTATATTCCTCGGCTGTCCCGGATGAGGCCTGCGCGACCGCGCGCCAAGGTCCGGGCCTGAGACCTGCCTTATGGAGACGCTGCAGAACTAAACGATCCGCCCCTGGCGACATCCCTGTCGTGTCAGGGCCCCTGGGGGCCCTTTTTCACGCCCGCGACCGCCTGGCCGGCACCACCGCAAAGCTCTGAAGCCAAAAGACGAACGAAGAAGAGATGCCCCGCAAGTTCAGCCTCGACAAGACCCGCAACATCGGGATCATGGCCCACATCGACGCCGGTAAGACGACGACGACCGAGCGCATCCTGTTCTACACCGGGCGCACCTACAAGATCGGTGAGGTGCACGAGGGCGCTGCCGTCATGGACTGGATGGAGCAGGAGCAGGAGCGCGGCATCACGATCACCTCTGCGGCGACCACCTGCGAGTGGCACGACAACCGCATCAACATCATCGACACGCCGGGGCACGTCGACTTCACCGTCGAGGTCGAGCGCTCACTGCGCGTGCTCGACGGCGCGATCGCGCTGTTCGACTCCGTCGCCGGTGTCGAGCCGCAGTCCGAGACGGTCTGGCGTCAGGCTGACAAGTACCACGTCCCGCGCATCGCCTACATCAACAAGATGGACCGCATCGGCGCCGACTTCGAGCGCGGCGTGCAGACGATGATCGACCGCCTCGGCGCGCACCCGGTCCCGATCCAGCTGCCGATCGGCACCGAGGCCGACTTCCTCGGGATCATCGACCTGGTCGAGAACCACGCGATCGTCTACAAGGACGACCTCGGCAAGGAGCAGGAGGTCGCCGAGATCCCCGCCGGCCTCGTCGATGACGCCACCGTCGCCCGCGAGCGTCTGCTCGACGAGATCTCCAACTACGACGACGAGCTGATGGAGCTGATCCTCGAGGATCACGAGGTCCCGGTCGCGAAGATCAAGGCCGCGATCCGCAAGGCCACGCTCGCCAACGCCATCACCCCGGTTCTTTGCGGCTCGAGCTTCAAGAACAAGGGCGTGCAGCCGCTGCTCGACGCGGTCCTCGACTATCTGCCGAGCCCGCTCGACGTGAAGCCGGTCGAGGGCCTCGAGCCCGACAAGAGCTCCGACACGGGTGAGCGCCCGGCAACCCGCCACGCCTCCGATGAAGAGCCGTTCGCGGCGCTCGCGTTCAAGATCATGGCCGATCCGTACGTCGGCAAGCTCACCTACTTCCGCGTCTACTCGGGCAAGCTCGAGGCCGGCGGCCGGGTCCTCAACGTCAGCTCCGGCAAGACCGAGCGCGTCGGCCGCCTGCTGATGATGCACGCCAACGAGCGCGAGGAACTCGACTCCGTATACGCGGGCGACATCGCCGCCGGCGTCGGCATCAAGCAGATCGTCACCGGCGACACGCTGGCGGCGGTCGACAAGCCGATCAAGCTCGAGAAGATCATCTTCCCCGAGCCGGTCATCAAGGTCGCGATCGAACCGAAGACCAAGATCGACCAGGAGAGGATGTCAACGGCGCTGGGCCGGTTAGCCGAGGAGGATCCGACCTTCCAGGTCCGGACCAACGATGAGACCGGTCAGACCGAGATCTCGGGGATGGGCGAGCTGCACCTGGAGATCCTCGTCGACCGCATGATGCGCGAGTTCAAAGTCGACGCCAACGTCGGCCGTCCGCAGGTCTCCTACCGCGAGACGATCCGTGGCACCGCGGAGAAGGTCGAGGGTCGCTTCGTGCGTCAGACCGGCGGCTCGGGTCAGTACGGCATCGTCTACATCAACGTCGAGCCGAATCCCGGTGAGGGCTTCGACTTCGTCAACAAGATCAAGGGCGGCTCGATCCCGACGGAGTTCATCCCGGCCGTCGAGAAGGGCATCGAGGAAGCTCTCGAGAACGGCCCCAGGGCCGGGTACCAGATGGTTGACGTCAAGGTGACGTTGACCGATGGCAAGTACCATGACACTGACTCATCGGAGATCGCCTTCAAGGTCGCGGGTTCGCTGGCGCTGAAGGAGGCAGTCCGGCGCGCCAAGCCGGTTCTGCTCGAGCCCGTGTTCGCCGTGGAGGTCGTGATGCCCGAGGAGTTCATGGGCGATGTGATCGGTGACCTGAACCGCCGCCGCGGCCAGGTCAGCGGGATGGAGCAGCGCGGAAACGCGCAGGTCGTGTCGGCAACTGTGCCGCTCGCCGAGATGTTCGGATACGCAACTGATGTACGCTCGAACACGCAGGGCCGGGCTACATACACCATGCAGTTCGAGCGCTACGACGAGGTTCCGCCGAACATCGCCGAGAAGGTCGTCGGCGAATTGCAGGGCAAGTAGCATCCCCATCGGACGGAAGTCCGATAAATTCTTGAGGTTCGCCCTCCGGCGGACCGAATTCATCTGAGATAAGAAGGAGCACCACAAAGTGGCCAAGGCCAAGTTTGAGCGCGACAAACCCCATGTGAACGTCGGGACCATCGGTCACATCGACCATGGCAAGACGACGCTGACGGCCGCCATCAGCAAGGTGCTGCACGAACACTTTGGCACCGGCGAGGTGCGCGCCTTTGACAGCATTGACAACGCGCCGGAGGAGAAGGCGCGAGGCATAACGATCGCCGCGTCGCACGTCGAGTACGAGACGAGCAACCGTCACTACGCCCACGTCGACTGCCCGGGTCACGCCGACTATGTGAAGAACATGATCACCGGAGCGGCGCAGATGGACGGCGCGATCCTGGTCGTGTCCGCCGCCGACGGCGCGATGCCGCAGACACGTGAGCACATCCTGCTCGCGCGTCAGGTCGGGGTGCCCTACATCGTCGTGTTCCTCAACAAGGCCGACATGGTCGACGATCCCGAGCTGCTCGAGCTCGTCGAGGTCGAGATCCGCGATCTGCTGACCGAGTACGACTTCCCGGGCGACGAGATTCCGTTCGTCGTCGGCTCGGCGCTGAAGGCGCTCGAGGGTGACAAGGAGTACGAGGCGAAGATCCTCGAGCTCGCGGAGCAACTCGACAGCTACATCCCCGAGCCGACCCGTGAGCTCGACAAGCCGTTCCTGATGCCGGTCGAGGACGTCTTCTCGATCACCGGCCGTGGCACCGTCGCGACCGGCCGTGTCGAGCAGGGCATCATCAAGACGGGCGAGACAGTCGAGATCGTCGGCATCAAGACGACCACCACGACCGTCGTAACCGGCGTCGAGATGTTCAAGAAGATCCTCGACCAGGGTCAGGCTGGCGACAACGTCGGCTGCCTGCTCCGCGGCACCAAGCGCGAGGAGATCGAGCGCGGCCAGGTTCTCTGCAAGCCGGGTTCGATCACGCCGCACACGAGGTTCAAGGCCGAGGTGTACGTCCTCAAGAAGGAAGAGGGCGGCCGTCACACGCCGTTCTTCACGGGCTACCGCCCGCAGTTCTACTTCCGCACCACCGACGTGACCGGTGTCGCCAACCTGCCCGAGGGCACGGAGATGGTGATGCCGGGTGACAACGTCCAGATGGAGATCGAGCTGATCCAGCCGATCGCCATGGACCAGGGCCTGCGCTTCGCGATCCGCGAGGGCGGCCGCACGGTCGGCTCGGGGGTCGTTTCCGAAGTCGTTCAGTAGTAAGGGCGTGAGGGGTGGGGCGGGCGGGTCCCGATTCCGCCCTTCTTGAACCCTGAGAGCAGTCAAAACGCAGCACATACGACGAAAGGGGCGGGCACTAGGCCCGCTCCGAACACGAGAAGAGTCAAGAGTCAGACGTGGCAACAATCGCCCAAAACAAAATCCGAATCCGCCTGAAGTCCTATGACCACTCGGCGATCGAGACGGCAGCAAAGGAGATCGTCGAGACGGCGACGCGCACCGGCGCGACCGTTTCCGGTCCCGTGCCGCTCCCGACGGAGAAGAACGTGTACTGCGTGATCCGGTCGCCGTTCAAGGACAAGGACTCGCGCGAGCATTTCGAGATCCGCACGCACAAGCGTCTCATCGACATCCACCAGCCGACCCCGAAGACGGTCGACTCGCTGCAGCGCCTGGACCACCTTCCGGCCGGCGTCGACATCGAGATCCGTCTCGCCTCCTAGGACCATGGCAGCGATTCTCGCCAAGAAGCTTGGGATGTCCCAGCTGTTCAAGGAGGACGGCAAGGTCGAGCGCGTCACCGTGCTCGAGGCCGGCCCGTGCCCGGTGACCGCGGTCCGCAACGAGGAGCGCGACGGGTACAGCGCCGTGCAGCTCGCCTTCGGACAGACCAAGGAGAAGCATCTGTCCAAGCCTGAGCTCGGCCACCTGAAGAAGGCCGGCGCGTCGGCGCACAAGCACCTCGTCGAATTCCGCGACGAGGGCGCCGAGCTGCAGATGGGTGACACCGTCACCGTCGAGAGCTTCACGCCCGGCGACAAGGTCAAGATCTCGGGCACCTCGAAGGGCAAGGGCTTCCAGGGCACGATCAAGCGCCACAACTTCCATCGTGGGCCCAAGACGCACGGTTCGCACAACTACCGCGCCCCGGGCTCGATCGGCGCGTCGGCGTGGCCGGCTCGCGTGATGAAGGGCATCCGTGGTCCGGGCCAGATGGGCAACGAGCGCGTCACTCAGCGCGGCCTCACCGTCGTGGACGTGATCGCCGGCGAGCACCTGCTGCTAGTACGCGGCGCGGTCCCCGGCGCCAAGGGCGGGCTCGTGGAGGTGCGCACCGATGCCTAGCGCAGCCAAGCAGTCCGGCCGCACCGCCCCCGTGATCGGTTCCCACCCCGCCGCCCCCGGCCAGACTGGCGGCACCGTCAAGCTCGACACGGTTGCCTTCGAGGCCGAGTTCAACATGCCGCTCGTGCACGAGACGGTGCGGGCCGAGCAGGCCGCACGTCGTCGCGGCACCGCATCGACCAAGACCCGCGGCGAGGTCCGCGGCGGTGGCGCCAAGCCGTGGAAGCAGAAGGGCACCGGTCGTGCCCGCGCCGGCTCGTCCCGTAACCCGTTGTGGACGGGAGGCGGTACTGCGTTCGGTCCGCAGCCGCGTGGCTACACCTTCAAGGTCAACCGCAAGGCCCGCCGGGTGGCGCTTCGCAGCGCCCTCTCCGTGCACGCCGAGCGTGGTTCGATTGCCGTCTTCGACGCGGGTGCGTTCGACGCACCTTCGACCAAGCAGGCCAAGGGCCTGCTGTTGAATTGGGACCCCGCCCACCCGGAGGCCCGCACGCTGGTCGTGCTCGCTCAGAGCGAGAGCAACGCCGGGCTGTCGTTCCGCAATATCGATCGTGTGCTGGTACTCCCCGCCGAGGACGTCGGCGTCGCCAACCTGATCGGCGCCGCGCGCCTGCTCGTCTCCGAGGCTGCGCTGCCGGCATTGGTTGCGCGCGCCAACGGGACCACCGAGGACGGTGAGAAGTAATGGACGCGACCCAGATCATCATCCGCCCCGTCGTCTCCGAGAAGACCTACGTGCTGGCCGAGGCCGGCAAGTACACCTTCCGCGTGGCCGACTCTGCGCACAAGACCCAGATCCGCCAGGCGATCGAGCAGTTGTTCGACGTCAAGGTCGTCGGCGTCCGCACGTCGTCGGTCAAGAGCAAGCCCAAGCGCCGCGGTCAGACCGCCGGCCGCACACGCCAGTGGAAGAAGGCGATCGTGCAGGTTCGCGCGGGCGATTCGATCCCGATCTTCCGCGGGCTGGAAGGGACCGAGTAATGGCAATCCGTAAGCCCAAGCCGACTTCCCCCGGCATGCGTTTCGTCAGCTATCCGGACTTCGCCGAGATCACTCGGTCAGAGCCCGAGAAGTCGCTGACGGAGGGCCTGAAGAAGTCCGGCGGCCGCAACGCGCACGGACGCAAGACCTCACGCCACCGCGGCGGCGGAGCCAAGCGCCTGTACCGCAAGATCGACTTCAAGCGTTTGAAGGATGGGGTTCCGGCGAAGGTCGCGCACATTGAATACGACCCGAACCGCTCCGCCTACATCGCGCTGCTGCACTACGCCGACGGCGAGAAGCGCTACATCATCGCGCCGGCACGGCTGCAGGTCGGGGCGACCGTTGAGTCGGGCCTTAACGCCGACATCCGCGTAGGCAACGCCCTGCCGCTTGCGAACATGCCGGCCGGCACGGTCGTGCATAACGTCGAGTTGACCCCCGGTCGCGGCGCCCAGCTCGGGCGCTCCGCCGGCATCGGGATCCAGCTGCTGGCCAAGGACGGCGACTACGTCACCCTGCGCCTCCCCTCCGGGGAGATGCGGCAGGTCCGTGCCGAGTGCCGCGCCACGATCGGCACGGTCGGTAACTCCGACCATCAGAACGTCAAGATCGGTAAGGCCGGACGCAAGCGCCACATGGGCGTGCGTCCGCAAACCCGCGGGGTCGCGATGAACCCGGTTGACCACCCGCACGGTGGTGGTGAGGGTTCGACCACCGCAGGCCGTCACCCGGTGACGCCCTGGGGCGTGCCGACCCTCGGGTACCGCACCCGCAAGAAGGGCAAGGCCTCCGACAAGTACATCGTCCGCGGCCGTAAGAGGGGTAAGAAGCGTTGAGTCGTTCGAGCAAAAAGGGCCCATTCGTACAGGAGCGCCTGATGGCGCGAGTCGAGGCGATGAACGCCTCCGGCGAGAAGCGGATGCTGAAGACGTGGTCGCGTACGTCCACGATCTTCCCGGATATGGTCGGCCACACGATCGCCGTTCACGACGGCCGTAAGCATGTGCCGGTGTTCATCTCCGAGTCGATGGTCGGCCACAAGCTCGGGGAGTTCGCGCCGACGCGGCTCTACCGCGGGCATGCCGGCACAGGTAAGAAGCGATGACTGACGAGACTGAAAAGACTGAGAAGACTGAGGCCGAGGCTGTGGAGTCCACACCTTCGGCACCGGCTGGCGCGAGTGCCGAAGTTGAGGACTCCAAGCCGTCGGCTCAGGACGAGGCCCCTCCCGTAACTGAAGAGGCCAAGCCGAAGCGGGCCCGCAAGCCGCGTGCCGCAAAGGCTGCTGCCGTTGCTGATGAGGCCGCGCCGGCTCCTGTCGCCGAGGAGAAGCCGAAACCTGCGCGTAGAACGCGTGCGGCTGCGAAGCCGAAGGCCGAGGCCACCAAGGCCGAGGC
>Ga0182024_10019497_pt1 | contig 12492 bp, 10 predicted proteins | sample P32metaG_FD_120480 | JGI IMG/M metagenome (GOLD analysis project Ga0182024, IMG submission 120480) | Permafrost microbial communities from Stordalen Mire, Sweden - P3-2 metaG (Illumina Assembly) | ecosystem: Environmental > Terrestrial > Soil > Wetlands > Permafrost | place: Sweden: Stordalen... | reverse complement strand
CGAGGTGCTCGAGGAAAGCGAGAGCGGGCGGCGCTCGTTCCGCTTCATCTCCGGCCCGGTGTTCTGCCAGCTGTTGATGGCCGACGAGGTCAACCGCGCCAGCCCGCGCACCCAATCGGCCCTCTTGCAGGCGATGCAGGAGGGCAGGGTGTCGATCGCCGGCCAGTACCATCCGCTGCCGCGGCCGTTTCATGTGTTGGCGACACAGAACCCGCTCGAGCAGGAAGGGACCTATCCGCTGCCCGAGGCGCAGCTCGACCGCTTTCTGCTGCAGATCGATGTCGATTATCCCGACCGCGAGGCCGAACGGCGCATGCTGATCGCGACGACCGGGCTCGCCGAGCAGCCGCCGCGCCAGGCGATGACCGGCGAGGAGCTCCTGGCCGCGCAGCGCCTGGTGCGCCGGATCCCGGTCGGCGACAGCGTCGTCGACGCGATCCTCACCCTAGTCGGCTCGGGCCGGCCGGACCCTGCCGCCGAGGGGCCGCGGCGCTTCGTCGCCTGGGGGCCGGGGCCGCGCGCCGGTCAGGCGCTGATGCTCGCCTGCCGCGCCCGGGCATTGATCGACGGCCGCTACGCGCCGTCGGTCGAGGACGTGCTGGCGCTCGCGCCGCCGGTGCTGCGCCATCGCATGGCGGTCAGCTTTGCCGGCCGCGCCGAGGGGGTCGCGGTCGCCCAGGTGATCGATCAGATGGCGCTGCCGCTGCGGTGATCGCCGAGCGCGCCATGAGCATGTTGGCGCCGCGCCGCGGGGCGGCGCCGCCACTGCGCGACCGGGCGGAACTGGTTGCCGCTTCGCTGCCGCCGCTTCTGGTCGCCGCCGAGCGGGTCGCCGTCACCGTGGCCCAAGGCGTGCACGGCCGGCGCCGGGTCGGCCAGGGTGAGACCTTTTGGCAATTCCGCCAGTATCAGCCGGGCGACCCGGCCTCCCGCATCGATTGGCGCAAAAGCGCCAAATCGCAGCGACTTTATGTCCGCGAGACCGAATGGGAGGCGGCACAGAGCGTGTGGCTGTGGCGCGATGGCTCCGCGTCGATGGACTATACCTCCGCCGGCTATATCGCCGGCGCGCAGTGGCCGACGAAACGCGACCGCGCCGAGGTGATCCTCGTCGCCCTGGCGAGCCTCCTGGTGCGCGGCGGCGAGCGGCTGACGCTGCTCGGCAGCGCGGTCGCGCCGATGACCGGCCGGGTCGCGCTGACCCGCCTTGTGCAGCTGATCGAGGGTGCGCCGGGCCGGACCTCCGCGACCCAGGGCCTGCCGGTTTTCGAGCCGCTGCCACGCGCCGGGCAGCTGGTCCTGATCGGCGATTTCCTGGCACCGCTCGACACGATCAACGCCTGTGTTGCCCAGTTTGCCGGGGCCGGGCTCAAGGGGCATCTGCTCCAGATCGCCGATCCGGCCGAGGAGGACCTGCCTTTTGCTGGCCGAATCCGCTTCGCCGGGGTCGAGGAGAAGGACGAGATCGTGATCGGCCGAGTCGAGACGGTGCGCGAGGATTATGCCGTGCGCTTCCGGCGCCACCGCGAGGGCTTGGCCGAGATTGCCCGGGCGGTCGGCTGGACCTTCGGACATCACCGCACCGACCGCCCGCCGCATCTCGCGCTCCTCGCACTGCACGCCGCGCTGGCGGCGGACCGTCGGCGGTGAGGCGCGTGCCAGAGCGGGTTGCGCCGTGCGTCCTTCGAGACGCGCCCCTCCGGGCCGCTCCTCAGGTTGACGAAGATATTTATGGAGCATCAAAGACTTACGTCATCCTGAGGAAGCCGCAAAGCGGCTGTCTCGAAGGAGGCTCCGATCTCCGTCCAAGACCGTCATCCCCGAGCGCGCGGGGGAGGATTGGGGTGGGGGTTGCCTACAAACCCTTAGTCCGCTGGCCTCAAACGGCGCTGTAATGCTCGCGCTCGGATCGCTCGCTTTTGCGTCGCCATGGATCCTGGCGGCGCTCGCCGCGCTGCCGGTGATTTGGTGGTTGCTGCGGGTGACCCCTCCGGCGCCGCGCCAAATCGCCTTTCCGGCGATCCGGCTGCTGCTCGGCCTCGTTCCGCGCGAGGAGACGCCGGCGCGCACCCCATGGTGGCTGATCCTGTTGCGCACGCTGATCGCCGCCCTGATCGTCGTCGCGCTCGCCCATCCGCTGCTCAATCCGCAGACGCGGCTCTCCGGTGACGGCCCGGTGGCGCTGGTCATCGATGACGGCTGGCCAGCCGCTCGGGATTGGCGCCGGCGTCAGATGGCGGCGATCGATGTCCTGGCCGAGGCCGAGCGCGAGGGCCGGCAGATCGTGCTGGTCACGACCGCGCCCTTGGCCTCCGACGAGCCGGCGCAGGCGCTGGCGCCAACACGCGCCGCCGATGCCCGCGCCGCGGTCGAGGCGTTGTCGCCGAAGCCGTGGCCCGGCGACCGTCAGGCGGCGCTTGCCCGGCTGCAGGCGTTGCCGTTGCTCCAGGGGAGCATGGCGGTGTGGCTCAGCGACGGCGTCGAGGACGGTGGCGCTAAAGCGCTCGCCGAGTATCTCGCCGGCCGCGGCAATCTGCGCTACCTCGCGGCGGCGCCGGCCGATGCGCCGCGGCTGCTCACCGCCGATGGGGCGTCTGCCGAGCTGGCGGGGAAGGATCTGGGGGTCATCGTGCGCTCGCTGCCGGCAGCGGAGCCGCGCCCGATCGCGGTGCGCGCCAGCGGCGAAGACGGCGCCTTGCTCGCGAGGGAGGTGGCGACGCTCGCGCCCGACGCCAGCAGCGTCGCGCTGCGGCTGACGATGCCGACCGAGCTGCGCAACCGGGTCACAAGGATCGAGGTCGAGGGCGAAGAATCGGCCGGAGCGGTGCTGCTCGCCGACGAGCGCTGGCGGCGCCGCCCGGTCGGCATCGCCGCGACCGCGAATACCGCGGGCCAGCCATTGCTCAGCGAGAATTTCTATCTCGAACGCGCGCTCGCCCCGTTCAGCGAGATTCGCCGCGGCCGCGCCATCGACCTCTTAAAGCGCGAAATCGCGGTATTGATCTATTCCGATGCGGGGCCCGATTCCCCGGCCGAGGAAGAGAGCGTGAAGAAATGGATCGAGGCCGGCGGTATCCTCTTACGCTTCGCCGGGCCGCGCCTCGCCGAGCAGGGCGATCATTTGCTGCCGGTCCGGCTGCGGCGCGGCGGGCGCACGATCGGCGGCGCGCTGTCCTGGGAGACGCCGGCCAAGCTCGCGCCGTTTGCCGCCGACAGCCCGTTCGCCGGGCTCGCGATACCGGCCGACGTCAGGGTGGCGCGCCAGGTCCTGGCCGAACCCGACCTCGACCTTGCCGGCAAGAGCTGGGCGCGACTCGCCGACGGCACACCATTGGTTACCGCCGAAAAGCTCGACCGGGGCTGGACCGTCCTCGTACACACCACGGCCAATGCCGAATGGTCCGATCTGGCGCTTTCCGGGCTGTTCGTCCAGATGCTGCGCCGCATCGTGGCGATGAGCCAGGGGGTGGCGACGGCCGGCGATGCCGCGCTGCCGCCGGTCGAGACGCTGGACGGGTTCGGCCATCTGCAGCATCCGCCGCCCAATGCCAGGCCGATTTCCGGCAAGGAGATCGCCACGGCTAAGCCCTCGCCGAGCCATCCGCCCGGCTTTTACGGCACCGCCGATGCGCGCGTCGCGCTCAACCTGTCGAGCGCGATCACCAATCTCGCCCCGATCGGCGAATTGCCCGCGGGAGTGGCGCGCGAGAGCTTCGCAAAAAGCGCCGAGGTCGATATCCGCCCGCCGCTGCTGACGCTCGCGTTTCTCCTCGCGCTCCTCGATCTCTTGATCGCCTATGCGCTGCGCGGGCTGTTGCGCCCGCGGCCGGCGGGAATTGCCGCCGGAATCGCGCTCGCGATGATCCTGCTGCCGGTTGCCCCGGCCCGGGCGGATGACGATTTTGTCGTACGCGCGACCTCCGAGCTGCGCCTCGCTTATATCCGAACCGGCGACGAGGCCACCGATGCGGTGAGCCGCGCCGGCCTCGTCGGCCTCATTGCGATGCTCAACCGGCGCACCGCGGTCGAGACGGCGGAGCCGCTGGCGGTCGATATCGAGGCGGACGAACTGATCTTTTTCCCGCTCCTATACTGGCCGGTGACCGACGAGCAGCCCCCGCCCTCGCCACGGGCGGCCGAGCGCATCAACCGCTATCTCGAGACCGGCGGCACGATCCTCTTCGATACCCGCGACGCCGGCGAGGAGACCCCGGGGGCCCTTGGCAGCATTGCCGCCTCGCAGGCCCGCCTGCGCCGCCTCGTCGCCGGGGTCAAGATCCCGCCGCTCGTTCCGGTGCCGCCCGACCAGGTGCTGACCCGGTCGTTCTATCTGCTGCACGAATTCCCCGGCCGCTGGAACAGCGGCCAGGTTTGGATCGAGCCGGTCGAGGACCGCGTCAACGATGGGGTGGCGAGCGTCATCGTCGGCGGCAACGACTGGGCCGGCGCCTGGGCGGTCGACGACCAGGGCCGGCCGGAATTTGCCTGCGTTCCGGGCGGCGAGCAGCAGCGCGAGATGGCGATGCGATTCGGAGTCAATCTCGTCATGTACGTGCTGACCGGCAACTACAAGACCGATCAGGTGCACGTGCCGGCGATCCTGGAGCGGCTCGGGCAATGAGTAGGCGCGCGTCCGGCGGCAACTGGACCGCGGGCCTCCGGCCCGCATGCGGCCGGGACGGCTGCGTTCCCGGGATGGGGTGGCAGAGATGATCGCGGCGCTCGGCGGCGGCGCTTACGCGCTCGCGACCGCGCCCTTGCTGCAGTGGTGGCTGATCGCGCTGCTCGCCGGAGCGGCCGCGCTGATGCTGGCGCCGGGGATCTGGCGCCGCGCGCGCGGCATCGCCTGGCGGGGGGCGGCGGTGGCGATGCTGCTGGCGATCCTCGTCAACCCGTCGCTCGTCGAGGAAAAGCGCTCGCCCCTGCACGATGTCGCGGTCGTCATCGTCGACGAATCGCCGAGCCAGCAGATCGGCCGGCGGCAGGAGGCCAGCGAGGCGGCGCTGGCGGCCTTGACCGAGCGGCTCGGGCACGAACGCGATCTCGACGTCCGGGTGATCCGCACCGGCAAGCCGCAGCCCGGCAGCGGCGACGATGGGACCAAGCTGTTCACCGCGTTGAGCCGCACGATGTCCGACATCCCGCGGCAACGGCTCGCCGCAATCATCATGATCACCGATGGTCAGGTCCACGACGTTCCCGCCATCGAGCCGGCGGCCGCCGCCCAGGAGCTTGGCGCACCCTTGCAAATCCTCTTATCCGGGCACCCGGACGAACGCGATCGGCGCCTCGTCGTCCAAGAGGCGCCGAGCTTTGGCCTGGTCGGCAAGGAGATGCCGCTGACGATCCGCGTCGAAGACCTGCCGGAGCCGCCGCAGGCAGGAGCCGCGGGCGCGCCCGAGCGCCAGGCACGGCTGACCTGGCGCAAGGATGGGGGCGCGCCGCACCCGCTGATGGTGCCGGTCGGCCGCGATGTGAACCTGGCCGTCCCGATCGATCATGGCGGGCCGAACGTGCTCGAATTTGAGGTCGAGCCGGGACCGCAGGAGCTGACCCTCGTCAACAACCGCGCCGTGGTCGTCGTCAACGGCGTGCGCGACCGCTTGCGGGTGCTGTTGGTGTCGGGCGAACCGCATGCCGGCGAGCGGGTGTGGCGCAACATCCTGAAATCCGACCCGTCGGTCGACCTCGTGCATTTCACGATCCTGCGCCCGCCCGAAAAGCAGGACGGGACGCCGATTCGCGAATTATCGCTGATCGCCTTTCCGATCCGTGAGCTGTTCGATGTCAAGCTCGACGATTTCGACCTGATCATCTTCGACCGCTACAGCCGGCGCGGCATTATTCCGCAGGCTTATATCGAGAATGTCGTGCGCTATGTGCGCAATGGCGGCGCCTTTCTCGAAGCCGCGGGACCGAGTTTCGGCACGCCGATGAGCCTCTTCCGCACGCCGTTGGGCGAGATCCTGCCGACCGAGCCCACCGGCAATGTCGACGAGGAGGGCTTCAAGCCCGAGCTGACCGATCAGGGCCGGCGCCACCCGGTGACCGAGGATTTGTCGGGTGCCGGCAAGCCGGGCGAGACGCCGGCATGGGGCCGCTGGTTTCGTCAGGTCGAGGCGCGCGCCCATCGCGGCACCACGATCATGAGCGGCGATCATGGCGAACCGCTCCTGGTGCTCGACCGGGTCGGCAAGGGCCGGGTGGCGCAGCTCCTCTCCGATCAGATGTGGCTATGGGCGCGCGGCTTCGAAGGCGGCGGGCCACAGGGCGAGCTGTTGCGCCGGCTCGCCTATTGGCTGATGAAGGAGCCCGATCTCGAGGAGAACGATTTGCGCGCGGCGATCGAGGGCGACCGTCTCGTCGTCACCCGCCAATCGCTCGAACCGGACGACCGCCCGGTCACCGTGACGGCGCCGGATGGCGCCACCACAAGCCTCGCCTTGACCCCCGACCGCGGCGGGCGCAGCACCGGCTCCTTGGCGATTGCGCAGATGGGGCTCTACCGGGTGAGCGACGGCAGTCACACCGCGCTCGCCGCGGCCGGGCCGCTCAACCCCGTCGAGTACGCCGATGTCCGCACCACCGCCGAAAAGCTCGGTCCGGTGGCGAAGGCGAGCGGCGGCGGGGTGTTCTGGATCGGCGACGGAGCAATGCCGGAGATTCGCCGGGTATCGCCCGGCCGCGTTGCGTCCGGCCATAATTGGATGGGACTGCGCCAGAACGGCGATTATCTGGTGGCCGGCTTCAGCGAAACCCCGCTGTTCCCGGCCCTCGCCGCGCTCCTCTTGGCGATCGGCCTGTTGCTTGCGGCATGGCGCCGCGAGGGCCGGTGATAACCCTCTTCGCACCGCAGGAGAGGGGCTAATCTGCGCCGTGATGCTTCGCAAAACCCTTGCTCCGATTCACCCGGACGGCTGGAAGTTCGCCGCCGTCGCGGCATTGGCGAGCGTCATTCTCTTCCTCTTCTGGCAGCCGGCCGGCTGGGCGGGGGTGATCGTCACGCTGTGGATCGTCTACTTCTTTCGGGATCCCTGGCGGGTGACGCCGACCCGTCCCGGGCTGATCGTCAGCCCGGCCGACGGGATCGTGGTCTCGCTGGCACCGGCGCCGCCCCCGCCCGAACTCGCCATGGGTGCGGCCCCGGTGCCGCGGATCGGCATCTTCCTCAACCTGTTCGATGTCCACATCGCGCGCGCCCCGGTCGGCGGCCGAGTCGCGGCGCGGCGCTACACCAAGGGGCGGTTCGTCAACGCCAGCCTTGACAAGGCGAGCCTCGACAACGAGCGTCTGGCGCTCCGCGTTGCCCCCGGCGAGGCGCCGGAGAACGCGCCCGAGATCGCTGTCGTTCTGATCGCCGGGCTGGTGGCGCGGCGGATCGTCTGCCCGGTCTATGAGGGTCAGCACCTCGCCGCCGGGGAGCGCATCGGCCTCATCCGCTTCGGCTCGCGCGTCGACATCTATATCCCGCCGCCCTACGTGCCGCTCGTCGCGCTCGGCCAGCGCATGATCGGCGGCGAGACCGTGCTCGCCGACCGGCTTGTTGGGGAGCCGGCGCGGGGTGGCATCGCGCACTGACGCGCTGGCGATCGCCCTGGGGGATCGCTGCCCCGCGGCAGCGCGAATTGGTGTACACTGATCGAGAGGCGGTAAGGAGAGCGCCCTTGGCGATGCGATCGCGCAGGGACCGAATGAGGGCACGGGCGCGGCGGCCGCGCATGCGGCGCCGGTTGTCCGACTTGTCGTTCAACCGGATGGTGCCCAATGTCTTGACGTTGTTGGCGCTCTGCGCCGGGATGACGGCGATCCGCTTTGCGGTGAACGGCGATTTCCAGTACGCGGTGTTCGCCATTATCGCCGCCGGCATTTTCGATGGGCTCGACGGCCGCCTCGCGCGGCTCCTGAAGGCGACCTCGCAATTCGGCGCCGAACTCGACAGCCTGGCCGATTTCATCAGCTTCGGGGTCGCCCCGGCCGCGGTGCTCTATCTGTGGACGATGGCTCAATTGCACAGCGTCGGCTGGGCGATCGTGCTGTTCTACGCGGTGTGCTGCGCGTTGCGCCTAGCGCGCTTCAACACCCAGCTGGTGACCGAGACGCCGCCTTGGGCCGCGAATTTCTTCAGCGGCGCGCCGGCCCCCGCTGGTGCCGGGCTCATCATGGTGCCGATGTTCATCAGCTTCGAATGGGGCGACTGGATCGCCCGCTCGCCGTACCTCAACGCGGTGTGGATCAGCGGCATTGCGCTGATGATGGTCAGCACCGTGCCGACGGTGTCGCTGAAGCGCATCCGGATCCCGCATCATTTGGTGATACCGACCCTGCTCGGCATTGGCGTCATGGCGGGGTTTTTCTCGACGGCGCCGTGGCCGACCCTGACCTTTGTCGGGGCGGTTTATATCGCCTCGGTCCCGCTGACGATCCGCGCCGCCGCACAGGCGCGCCGGAGTGCCGCGTTGCGCCAGGCGGACCCCGCCGAGACGGTGCCGGCGCTGCCGGCCGCCACGGTCCTTCCGCTCGGCGAAGCCGCGCCGCCGGCCGGCGAATGGCGTCATTGAAGCCATTGAAGAGGACAGCGATGCACTGTTTCAACCTTAAGAACGAAGAGAAATTCGATCCGCAAAAGCACGTCGAGCGGGTGCTCGGGCGGGTCGCCGAGGGCGATGTCACTGTGGCCTGCTGGGAGCCGGGGCAGACGAGCCCCTATCACTGCCATCCGGATGCGACCGAAATCTATTTCTGCTTCGAAGGTGGCGGCACGATGAAGACGCCGCAGGAGACCGTCGCGGTGGTCCCAGGCTCGTTTGTGGTTCACCCGCCCGGCGAATTGCACGAATGGATCACCGGACCCCAGCGCACGCTCCTCTTCCGCGTGCGCTACGGCAACGACATGGCCGGGCGCACCAAGGAATGGCCGAGCAACCCCGAATGGCGCCCGCGGCCGCAGGACACCGAATACTTCCGCTGACCAGGAGAGCCGCTGATGGCCGAGCCGATGGCAACCGTACAATGCAAACCCGGCGACCAGCCGATGGAGGCGGTGCACGAGAGCGAGCGCGAGTGGGAGATGCTGCGGTTCCCGGGCCAGTGGAGCAAGATGCTGTTCCACCCGCGTTCCGACCGGCCGACCGAGCCCAATGCCGGGTTGGTGCGCTACGAGCCCGGCGCGCACCATCCGCTGCATCGGCACGATTTCGCCCAGGTCTGGTACATCCTCGAAGGGATCTTCACGATTGGCGGCCGGAGTTATGCGCCGGGGACGATGATCCATCACCCGGATCCGCATTACGAGGAGGAGCTGCGTACCGAGACCGGCGGCGTCATGCTGTTCGTGCAGTACCAGGGACCCGGCACCGGCGGCCGGCCGGTCTACGATGCCCGGTTCAACGTCGCGGCTCGCAAGCCGTTATCCGAGGAGCGGCTCGACGTTTGACGGCGGTCATCGCTCGGCGTGCCGAAGGCGACGATTGATGAGACTAGGGTCAGCCACAATTCCGAGATGCGGGGGGCCATTTCCGTGATGATAATGCGGCGAACCGGCAAGCTCTCATCGAGGTAGCAAGCCGCCCCGGAAACCTTGTCGGAACCGATCGGTTCGACAATGCTTGGTTTGCCGAGCTCCGCACTGATGGAACCCAGGTTTGGGCGCAGGTTCGGGGACGGGTGATCGTCAATGGCGGGTTAAACCGAATCCCGCATGATTTCCGCCTGCCGTAATAGGCGCGAGGTAGAGACGCATGAAAAAGCAGCGGCTGTCCCCGGAACAGGGGTTTAATGCGATGTTTGTTTTCCTCGATCGCTATTACCAGCGGACAGGCCGAAAGTCGGAATTGGGCATCTTGCTGGGCGAGCTACAAATGGCCCGAAACGGTATGCCCTTTGACCCTGCCGCCTGGGAGGATTGGCTTGCCGCGATCAACGAAGCCACGGTGGTCCCGCAGAAAGGAGGCTCGCGATGACCGACCGCGACGAGGTGGCCTTCGGCTTCGCACCCGAGCACGATGCGCCGATCCCCTATCTTCAGCGCATCCGCGACTATTATCGGGCGCTGGGGTACGGCGCGCCATATCGCTGGGCGCATTACGCCGAGGTTCCGTTCGCGCCGCTGCAAAAGAAGCTGCGCGACAGCCGCATCGGGCTGGTTACGACGGCGGCGCCATATAAAAGCGATAAGGGCGACCAGGGGCCGGGCGCGCCCTACAACGCCGCGGCCAAGTTTTACACGGTCTTTTCCGGCGACAGCGCGGTCGAGCACGATCTGCGCATCTCGCATGTCGGCTACGACCGCACCCACACGACGGCCGAGGACAGCAACACCTGGTTTCCGCTGCCGGCGCTTCGCCGGCTGGCGGAGGCCGGGCGGATCGGCGAGGTGGCGCCGCGCTTTCACGGCGCCCCGACCAACCGCAGCCATCGCGCGACGATCGAGCGGGACTGCCCGGAGCTCCTGACGCGGCTTCGCGAGGACAAGGTCGACGCGGTCGTTCTCGTCGCCGTTTGACCGGTGTGTCACCAGACCGTGAGTCTGGCCGCCCGTCACCTCGAAGCCAATGGCATCCCGACCGTGGTCATGGGCTGCGCCAAGGATATCGTCGAATATTGCGGCGTGCCGCGGTTCCTGTTCAGCGACTTCCCGCTCGGCAACCCGGCCGGCCGGCCGCACGATGCGCAATCGCAGGCCTTTACCCTGGAACTCGCGCTGCGCGTGCTGGAGACGGCGCCGGGGCCGCGCACGAGTGTGCAGTCGCCGCTGCGCTGGAGCGCGGACCCTGCCTGGAAGCTCGACTTTTCGAATATCGCCCAGCTGTCGCCGGAGGAGATTGCCCGCCGCCGCGCCGAATTCGACCGGCAGAAGGATGTCGCCAAGACAGTCCGCGCCAAGCCTCAGGCCGCGCAATGACCCGAGGTGGGGCCTAGACCAGGCGGATACGCCGGCCCCACGGATCTCGCATCGAGGGATTGGCGCAGCCGGCTGGCTTGGGCGAAGATGCTCGGGTCGAAAGGGAGGCGCGCCGAGATGAACGACCAACCGGCTTCTTCCGCCGCCGATGCCGGAGGCGGATCGCGGCCTGCCGGCCCGGGCATCGCGCTCGGGCAGCCGTTGCCGCCGGCGCTGCTCTATCGCCGCTGCGACCCGGCCGAGCTGCCCTTCGAGCTGTGCAGCGAGATCGAGGAGGCGCCGGGGCTGATCGGGCAGGAGCGTGCCGTCGAGGCGCTCAATTTCGCGGTCCGCATGCGCGCCAAGGGATACAACGTCTATGCCCTCGGGGCGAGCGGCACCGGCCGGCATACGATGGTCGAGGAGCTCTTGCGGGAGCGGGCCGAACAGGGGCCGATGCCGCCCGACTGGTGCTACGTCAACAATTTCGGTGACCCGCAGCAGCCGCGGCGCCTACAGCTGCCGGCGGGCTACGGGATCGGGCTCGCGGCCGCGATGAAGGGGCTGGTCGACGAGCTGCGCGTAGCGCTTCCGGCAGCCTTCGAGCGCGACGAGAACCGCGCTCGCCGCGAGGCCATCGAACAGCAATTCAAGCAGAAGAGCGAAGCGGCCTTCGGCGCCCTCCAGCAGCGCGCCGAAAAGAAGAATATCACCCTGATGCGCACCCCGATGGGTCTTGCCCTCGCCCCGACCCGCGACGGCAAGGTGCTGGCGCCGGAATTGTTCAACCAGCTTCCGATTGCGGAGCGTGACAGCATCCAGCACGAGATGGAAGCCATCCAGGGCGAGCTCGAGGAGATCATGCGCCAGGTGCCGCAGTGGGAGCGCGAGCACCGCGATGCCGTTCAGGTGCTCAATCGCGAGACTGCCGGGTTTGCGATCGCCCATCTGATGGAGGAATTGCGCCACGGCTACAGCGAGCTTCCCGAGGTGGCGCCCTATTTCGACGCAGTCGAGCGCGACATCAAGGAGAATGTCGATGATTTCCTCACCCCGGCGGCGCCGGAGGCCGGCCCCCCGGTGCCGGCGGCAGTCCTCCATGATATCGAGGACACAAGGTTTCGCCGCTATCAGGTCAACGTCATCGTCGACAATGGCGGACAGCACGGCGCCCCGGTCATCTACGAGGACAACCCCACGCACCAGAGCCTCGTTGGCCGGGTCGAGCATCTGGCGCGGTTCGGCGCGCTGATCACCGATTTCAACCTCTTGGTTGCCGGCGCGCTGCACCGCGCCAACGGCGGCTATCTCGTGCTCGACGCGCAAAAGCTCGTGACGGGCTATTACGGCTGGCCTTCGCTGAAGCGGGCGCTCGAGGCGGGCCTCATCCGCATCGAGACGCTGGAGCAGGCGTTGAGCCTGGCGGCTACCGTGTCGCTGGCGCCCGAGCCGATCCCGCTCGACCTCAAGGTGGTGCTGGTCGGGCCGCCACAGCTCTATTACCTCTTGAGCGCCCAGGACGAAGCTTTCAGCGACCTCTTCAAGACCGCCGCCGATTTCGAGGGCCGCGTCGATCGAACGCCGGAAACAACGACGCTCTATACCCGGCTAAT
>Ga0182024_10019496_pt1 | contig 12493 bp, 11 predicted proteins | sample P32metaG_FD_120480 | JGI IMG/M metagenome (GOLD analysis project Ga0182024, IMG submission 120480) | Permafrost microbial communities from Stordalen Mire, Sweden - P3-2 metaG (Illumina Assembly) | ecosystem: Environmental > Terrestrial > Soil > Wetlands > Permafrost | place: Sweden: Stordalen... | reverse complement strand
TGCCCTATCCTCCGCTCAGGTTCTTCCAGAGTGGATTACAATAACCTCGTCGTGCAACGCTTTTGCAGCCAACGGCGATTACCCCCTTAACTTTGTGTCTCACTCCAGGGGTTCACTTCAGAAGGCAGAAAGCAGAAGGCGGCAGGAGGCAGGCGGCGCGTGACAATGAGTCGATGCTGTATTGCCCCGCGTGCAGCACACGGCTTACCGAACTGAAATGCAAGCTGGTCTGCAACCAATGTGGTTACTACATGAGCTGCGCCGACTACTACTGAAGTTTAATTCTGCGAGCGCAGCAGCAAGAGGATCGCGAGCACGAATAAGATCGCTCCCACCAGTGCTGCGATCTTCCACGCGCTGTATGGCCGCTCGCCCTGCACCTCGCCGGTCCGGGCGTTCACGACGACCTGGTAGACCTTGGCTTGAAACTTGTATGCTCCAATCCACACCGGCAACAGCAGATGGCGGAACGTGGTGTTGGAGTATGCAGTGTCGACACTTTCGACGCGCTGCTCATCGCCGCCGATGTCGCGTGCCGCGTCTGCCTCGATGGCGCTCTGCATCACGCTTTTGGCTTTGTCGAAACCGGCCGGAAGTTCCACCTGGTAGCGTTGAGCCTTGAAGCCGGAGAGATACGCCGGCTCGTACGCGCGAAGGGATTCCAGATCCCAGGGCTCCAGCGCGTCCAGCCTTTTTTCGGAGACTGACTTCGTGGCTACGACCAACACGTTATCGAACCTTCGCGATACTTCGCCCGAAACCTGAGTCCAGCGCGTCCTTTGCACCTGGCGAGTTCGCTGCACAGGGCGGCCCTGTTCGTCCGTGTCCGTGTACACCTCGGTGTCCCAATAATGATCGCCGCGCTCGCCACGATACTGGCTTCTGGTGTCGGCCGCGTAATCCCAAAAAGGAAGATAGACGCCCGAAATCGCCTCCTGGCGCGCCATCCTCTTCAGCGCGTTCGGAGCGAACCAGCGGGTCTGCAACCATTCGCGCACTTGTGTCTGAGCGTTGTTCTTCGGCACTTTGGCCGGCAGCAGGCCGTCGGGCGAAATCATCGGATCCGCCGCCTTTGGCTCGGCCACGATGTCGGCTCCGCAGAACGGACAGGTTCCGGCGACCTCCGGCGGATCGAATGCGACCCGGCTGCCGCAACCATCGCAGCTCACTTCGAGCGCCTGATCGGTCAGCGGGCGCAGATGCGTGTCATCCGTTTTCGCCAGAAACTCGTCGAGTGAATGCGGCGGAGCCACGCCCGTTGTGACAGCGGGCACCGCAGCCGTTTGCCCGCAGAACCGGCATTTCATCAGGCCGCTCTCAGGATCGAACTCCATGTCCGCCGCACAACCGGGACACCGGAATCGCTGCGGCTTCGTCTCTTCAGGCATGCGGGGTGACTCCAAAGACTATAATGTTAACTCGACAGGTTCATTATGAGTGAAGTCCCGGAACTACTGGAGCGTCTCCGCCGCGGCGCGGAATTGGTTGCAGTCTCCATCACTGGAGCCGCCGGCTCCGAGCTCGACTACGTGCCCGATCCAGGCAAATGGAGCATCCGCCAGATTGTCGCGCATCTCGCCGATGCTGAAATGGTGGCCGGAATGAGGTTGCGGCGCATTATCGCCGAAGACAACCCGCACATCGAAGCCTACGACCAGAACGCCTGGGCCACCAATCTGGACTACACCAGGCGCAAGACCTCGCCGGCGCTTGAAACATTTCGCCGCATTCGTGGCGAGAATTATGAGTTGCTGAAAGACTTGCCGGCTCCGGTCTTCGAGCGAGAGGGCCTGCACAGCGAACGCGGCCCCATGTCCCTAAAACTGCTGCTGCAGATAATCGCCGAGCACGCCGAGAATCACGCAACGCAAATCCGAACCCGCCGCGCGGAATTCAAAGCACAAAAGGCTGCCACCAAATGAAGAAACTTCCGCTGGTCCTCTGGTTCCTGCCTCCTGCCGCCTGCCTCCTGTTGCAGGCTGCCACCGATTTCACCGCCGAAGGCAAGCACTGGTGGTCGCACATCGAATACCTCGCGAGCGACGACCTCAAAGGCCGCGACACCGGCAGCGAAGGCCATCTCAAGGCCGCGCGTTATGTGGCCGGAGAATTCGAACGCTCCGGACTGAAACCGGCCGGGACGTCCGGTTATTTTCAACCCGTGAAGTTCGACGTCAAGCAGATCGTCGAAGATGAATCGAGCCTGGCGCTGGTACGCGATGGAAAGGCGGAGCCGCTGATGCTGGGCGACGATGCCAATTTCAGCCTGCGCGGTAACATACAGGAATCCACGGAAGCCCCGGCTATTTTTGCCGGCTACGGCTTCGGAGTTCCCGAGAAAAACTATGACGATCTGGCCGGCCTGGATGTCAAAGGCAAAATTGTCGTCTACCTGGCGGGCGGCCCCAAGTCCATCCCTGGTCCTCTGAAATCGCACTATCAATCGGGCGCCGAGCGCTGGAAATATCTGAAAGCCGCGGGCGCCATCGGAATCGCGAACATCCCGAATCCAAAATCGATGGACATTCCCTGGTCTCGAATGAGACTCGCCCGTCTGATGCCTTCCATGAGTTTGGCGGATCCATCGTTCGATGAGACCTCCGGACTGCGCCTGGCCTTGGTCATCAATCCGGAGCGCGCCGACAAATTCTTTGAAGGCACCGGGCATAACATCGCCGAGATTCTCAAGGCCGCGGATGCCGACGAAGCTTTGCCCAAGTTTCCGCTGGCGGTGACTGTCCGCGCGCGCGTCCACCTGAAGAAATCGGCAGTGGAATCGCAAAACGTGGCAGGGCTCCTGCCTGGTTCCGATCCGAAACTGAAAAACGAATACGTTTTTCTCACCGCGCATCTCGATCATGTCGGCGTGGGCCCGGCCATCAACGGCGATTCCATCTACAACGGCGCCATGGACGATGCTTCCGGCATCGCGTCCATTCTCGAAATCGCGCGATTGATCCACGAATCGCATGCCAAGCTCCGGCGTTCGCTGGTTTTTCTCGCTGTCACGGGCGAAGAGAAGGGATTGCAAGGATCGCGCTATTTCAATGGGCACCCAACCGTGAACGAAAAAAACATTGTGGCCGACATCAATCTGGACATGTTCCTGCCCTTACACGCATTGCACTACATTGAGGTGCAGGGGCTGGCCAAATCGACGCTCGGTGACGACATTCGCGCCGTTGCCAAGGAGGCGGGCGTGGAGGTGCAGGCCGATAAAGAACCGCAGCGCAATCTTTTCATCCGCAGCGATCAGTACAGCTTCATCAAGAAAGGTATTCCGGCGCTGGCGTTCAAGTTCGGATATCTGCCGGGCTCGCCCGAGGAAACTCTACACAAGGAATGGCTGAAGAATCGGTACCATGCGCCGTCCGATGACTTGAATCAACCGGTGGATAAAACCGCCGCGGCTGAGTTCAATGAGATTCTTCTGAAACTGGCTGAACGCGTCGCGAATGCACCCGAGCGTCCGCAGTGGAAGCCTGACAGTTTCTTCCGGCGCTTTGCGAGCGGTAGTTAGCTGGACTTGGTAGGCGCGGGCTTCTTACTCTTCTTTTTCTTGACCGTCTTGGTTGTCTCGGTCTTGGTTGAATCGGAATCGCATTTTCGAAGGCCCGAATCCTTGCTGCCCTGAGCTCCCATCTGTTCGGACGCTTTTCCCGAGCTCCCTGCCTGCGAGCCGGCTTGTTCTTTTTCGGGGGGCTGGCTTTGACCGCTCCGAGCAAGCTGGCTGCTTGCCAGTAAAACGGAAAGGCACAGCGCGCCAATACGGATGGAATACGCAATGTTCATAAGCTCACCTTCCAGTAGCTCCCACCGATTTCTTCCGGTGTTCCAGGAGCATCTCGATCCTTCGAGCCAAGTATAGTCCTATTATCTCAAGAATGGTGGGGTAAGTCACGTTGGCAAACACTCCAAACTGGCGGGTAATCACGGAGCTGAAGAACCAGCCCATACAGAATGTCGCGAGCAAGCTCACAACCAACGACCACTCCGGCCATGCCGGCTTCCATCTATAGAAGATCCAAAATATCAAAATGAACCAGACGGCGCTCATCGAGTAGTTCACATATGGGGGAGCGGGGAGCAGCAAGCTTTCGTCCAGCAGGGCGGCGACGTAATTTGCCTGCAGATGTGGACCGGTGAGAACGCCGGCATCGGTTTCGTGTAAATCCACCCACTTCTCGCCGACGATCACGACTTTGTCCCTCAGTCCATCCAGCGCTTTGCTGTCACCCTCATTGTCGCCACAATTGGGCCAATCCACGTTCAAGCCTTTTTGATTGCAGACCAGGCTGAGAGCTGAAACCGATGCAAACGTGCCTTCGGGGAGCAGTTTGGTGTACGGATAAGTGACCCAGCGCTGCAGGTTCGCAAGATTGTGGCTCTTCATGATGTTGGGATCCAGCGATTGCGCCGCGGCCGCCGCCAGGGTCGGCCACATCTTGGGAGCCTTGTGCCCAACTTCCTTGCAGTCTCCAAAGGCCATCCAGCTCAGCGGGATTTTTCGTTCGTCGTCTTTCGATATCGAGGCCAATCCCAGGCGTATGCGATCGGCCGATATGTCCTTATTCAGAAGCTCGTATGGACCGAGCATTACCTCGTCGGATTGCAAGTCTTCGGAATGCAAATCAGGACACATCCGCTGGATGTTCTCGCCGTTGAATGCTTCCACAGCAATGACCACGGGTACCTTGGCGGAAATGTCTCGGATCGTGTCTTTCAGCTCCGTTGTCCCATCCTTCCCGTCTTTCCCGACTGGACAAACGCCGGGAGGAACTATGCCGTACCATTTGTCCACCACGATCAGGCGCGGATCCTGTGCCGCCACCTTAGCGAGCAACTTGGCCATAAAAGCGCGGTGAGTACAACGGAACTCGCCCAATGTGCTTCCAGGTTCGACATTGCGGTCGATGATCACGATCTTGAACTCATCGATACGAGTCTGGCGGGGGCCATTCGGACCGAAATGCCGGTACCAGAAGCTAGGGGTCAGCCAGCTTAAGTAGCGCGAATCGAGAACTGTGGCTTTGCCGAGAAACTCGTTCACAAAAAACGGGAACGCAATCGCAATAAAGGTCAGAATAATAACCTTGACGTGCGAGTACTTGGCGTGTGGCATAGCCGGAGACTTAGTTTACAACGAACTGAGAGCCGTCCACCAGCGTGGAACAGTAGCTGCAACGATTTTCCGTAACATGCGCGTTATCCTTCTTCTCGTGTCCTTCGCCGGCCGTCTGATTTGCGCGGAACCGCCTTTTGATCCGGCTATTTCGACACCGTCCGTGGTCCAATCCGTCGCTATCCTCGGGACCAGGCTTCCCGTCACCCTGGCGACACAGGTGGGCCAGCCATACAACGCCCGCGCCATTTCCGGCGATGTTCGAAAGTTGTGGAACACGGGACGCTTTGAAGACATTCGCGTTGAAACCACGCCCCGTGACGATGGAACCGCGGTGATCTTTCATGTGGTAGAGGCGCGGTCGTTCCTGATACGTAAATTGCTGATCGAGCCATCCAACTTGGGGTTGCGGCTGGCAATTCCAGAAGGTGCTCTCGTGGACCAGCGGCAAGGGCAGGCCGTGGCTCTTGAGGCGCGCAAGCAGCTTGCCGCTCAAGGCTATTCGAACGCGCAAGTGAATCCGGAACTTGTTCCGGTGGCCCCAGGCAAGGCCGATCTTCAACTCACCATAATGCCGGGCGATCGGATTCGTGTGAAAAATATTCAGTTCGCGGGCGACGGCGCGCTGGATTCCAACGAGCTGCGGCAAGCGCTTCGGGCGTTGCGAATCCGGCATATTCTCGGTTGGCCATTGTTGCCCGCATATTCGATGGAAGCGGTTGACGCCGATCTCGCTCGCCTCCGGTCCCTTTACCTTTCGAAGGGATATTTCGACGCGAACGTCCGGCTCGACAACACCGAGATTCATGGCAAAGACGCGGAGGTCAGCATTCGCGCGGAAGCTGGGCCGCTCTATCAGGGCAAGCAACGGCCGTGCGACCTGTGCGCCTCGCTCTTTCGGGCACGCCGCGAAGCTGAACGCCAAGGCGTCCTGGATTTCTCGGCGACTGTCAGGGTGAGAGGTGCGGATCTAACTCCAACCATTGAGCGCGGACGCGTGTACCGCGTAGGGCGAATCGAATTCTCGGGCAATCATCATTACAGCGATGCCACGCTGCGCCGGAATTTCCTGATCGAGGAAGGCCAGTTGCTGGATGGCCGCCTGCTGCGCAAGAGCCTGGACCGCTTGAACCGTAGCAAGCTGTTCGAGCCGATTGATTCAAGCCAGGTAATAATTCGTCCCGCCGAAGCCGCAGGCGTCGCGGACGTGATCGTGAAACTGACGGAAATCAAACGCGGGTCGTGGCGCATTTCGGGACCAGCGGGTCCTCCGAGTTTTGCAGGTTCACTCGAAGCCTCGTTACGATCGCGGCTGCCTCCATGGGGATCAGGATTCTTTGAGCTCGCAACCTATACCGCGTCCATCAGCGTGTTCGCATTCGCCCATCCAATTCTGCCGTTGCTGGCCATCGATCCGAGGCGACGTCTGTTTCCAGTGTTGGCGCTCGCTCGGCCATTCTCGCCGGGCGAGGGTTGGCAGTCCGGATTCACCATTGCACCTGAGCTCGGTTGGAGAGCGTCAGCGTTTACCTATTCTGCGACGCAGATTCAACAGCGCCTGCTGCCGGTTTTGGCCGGAGACAGCGGTTTAGTTCCGGAGTTGCCGGTGACCGTGGAAGGTCCCAGTGGCGATGGAGTGATGCTCTGCGAACCACGCCCACCGCGCTTCGCAAAGTTTCGGTATGGCGCCACGATAGGGCTTAGACTGATCGGAGCATTCACCGGCATCCCGTAGCGCACGCACTCCTGCGTGCCGCGTTCACACTCATGTGAACGTTTGGGTTCGGTCACCACGGGTGTTCGCAAGAGTGCGAACACGGCACGCAGGAGTGCGTGCGCCACAATTTTGGGCCGCGTCTTCGAGAAGCAAGCGATTGGCGAATCTCCGGGAGCTTCCCGTGCGTCCAACCTATGGAGGGCATTGCTATGCTCACTTCACGAACTCTGCCGGCTTTCCTGGCAGTCTGTTTTTTCATCGGCCCGGCGCGTGCGCAGGATCAGCCGGTCCGCGTGGTTGTAACCGTGGAAGCGCCGAAGGAAGCTACGCCTCCTAACATCACTAAAGACGATGTCATGGTCTACCTGGAGAACCAGCGCATGCGGGTCACCCAGTGGGAACCAATTCAGAATGACCGCATCGGCCTGGAACTCTGGCTCCTCATCGACGATGGCACGGATTCGGAGCTTGGCATCCAGCTCGAGGATCTCCGCAAATTCGTGCTGGAACAGCCTGCCACCACGAAGATCGGCATCGGCTATTTGCGAAACGGATCCGTGGAGGCTTTACAGAAGCCCACTGCCGACCACGCTCTGGCGGCCAAAACGATTCGGCTGCCTCTTGGCCAGCCCGGAGCCTCTGCCAGTCCCTACCTGGCCCTGATCGATCTGATTCAGAAATGGCCAGCCGGTGAGCAGGCCCGCGAGGTCCTGATGGTTTCGAGCGGCATCGATCCTGACAACGGACCGGGTCCCATAAATTCGTATCTCGATCGCGCCATCCTGGTCGCGCAACGTGCTGGCGTGGTTGTGCATTCCATCTATTTCCAGAGCGCCGGCCATTTCGGTCATAGCCTCTGGCAGATCAACTGGGGCCAGAACTTCCTCGCCCAGCTTGCCGAAGAAACAGGAGGCGAATTCTTTTGGCAGGGCTCTTCCAACCCGGTCTCCTTCGTTCCCTATTTCAAGGAGCTGAACCAGCACTTCAGTAACCAGTACGTGCTTACGTTCCTGGCGCAAGGCAAGCCCGGCCAGACGCGACTAAAACTCAAAACAGAAATACCGCACGTTACGCTGGTGGGTCCGTCGAAGATTGACATACCCCGCGCGAAGTAGAGTGCCCCTGGAGCCGTTACTTCAGGCGTTGGCAAATATCAGCAGCAGGCCGACGTGGGCGTCGCCCGCGGACCAGGGGGTCCGCCCCACTTTGCGTTCGTTCATCCGAGAGCAAACTTCAATTCTGCTTTGAACCGTCCAGCGCCGCGCCGCGTTCGAACAAGCCGCGGATCGCTTCTTCGGTAAGACCAACGCTCAACAAAACTTCGGCTGTGTGCTCGCCCACCCCAGGCGCCATCCTGGGCTTGGTCTTTTCCACGCCCGCGACCGTCAACGGATTCGCTACCGTCCGCAAGCCTGGCTGGATTTCCGCGAATACGCCGTTCGCTTCCATTTGCGGATCCTGCGCCGCTTGCTGCGTTCCTGGAACCGGTCCCCAGATCACGTCGTTCGATCGCAGGATCTCTTTCCATTCCGCCATGTCTTTCGAACCCACGGACGCATCGATGATCGCCACCAGTTCCGCGCTATTGGCGCGTCGAAGTTCAGGCGTCCGGAATCGCGGATCATCGATCAATTCCGGATGATGCAGCGCGCGGCAAAGGTTCGGCCAGTCCTTCTTCGGATCGAGACAACATGTGATGAAGCGCCTCTGGTCGCGCGTCACGTAATGATTCACGATGGGATTCACCGTGGTGGAGCGCGTCCATTTCGGCAGAAACTCCGCGCCTACCAGCGCCGCCTGAATCGAGCATGCGTTGGCCCACGCACCATTCGCCATCAGCGATGTAGTAACGTTCATCCCTTGGCCGGTGATCTCGCGGCGATATAGCCCCAACATTATGCCTCCGAACAACGCCATCGAGGTGGGATGATCGCCGAAACCCGCAGGCGATGCCGAGGGCTCCGCATCGGCGTTGTACATGGTCTGCATCAGTCCGGACCGTGCCCAATAAGCCGTCATATCGTAGCCTGGCTGATTCGAGTCGTCGCCAGTCTCGCCGTAACCGGTGAGATGCGCGTAGATCAACCGTGGATTATGCGGCGCCAAATCCTGGTAAGCTACGCGGAACTTTTGAACCAGCGGCCTCTGATAGTTCGTGATGAATACATCGGCGCTGCGGATGATCGCAAGCAGCGCCTGCCGCGCTCCGTGATCGTTCAGGTCCAGCGCGACGCTCTTTTTATTGCGGCCATCCAGTATCCAGCAGTAGGGGAGCGGCGAAACGGGCATCCCAGGCACCAGCGAAAGATAGCGGTAGGGATCGCCATAAGGCGGCCGCTCGATCTTGATCACTTCGGCGCCGAAGTCGGACATCACGACGGCCGCGGCGGGACCCGCGATGTAAGTTCCGCAATCCACCACGCGAATGCCCGACAGAATCCCGTTCTCCACTATGCACCCGGGCTCGTCTTACGGAAGATGATGATATGCTGGCGAGGCAGTTTTTCAATCACCTGATCCAGCTTGTATCCTTCGGCTTCCACTTCGGTCTTCACTTCCGCGACACTCATCTTGTGCTCGGGACGAATCGGGACCTTCGGGTCCTCCTTGCGATATTCCAGCAGAACCAGCCGTCCGTCCGGCTTGAGTGACTCGCGAATTCTATCCAGCATGGCCTGAGGCTGGGAAAACTCGTGGTAAACATCCACCAATAGGACCAGGTCCATTGTGTTCGGCGGCAGCTTCGGATCCGATTCCGTACCTTGCACTGTCTCCACATTCGAGAGCTTTTCGCGCTGGCTTTTGGCGTGCAACTTCTGGAGCATTTCCGGCTGCAGGTCGTTGGCATAAACCTTGCCGGTTGGTCCCACGCGGCGTGCCATGCGCAGCGACATATAACCGGTGCCCGCGCCAACGTCCGCCACTACCATGCCGGCGCGAATTCCCAGCGCATCCAGCGCCTGTTCCGGCGCCTCCTCTGCCTCTCGCTCGGGACGGTCCAGCCAGCCCGCGCCGTCCGCGCTCATCACGGGCGCAATCTGGCGTCCGGTGAGCGGATGCGTGGCCTGCGCCAGCAACAGAAGGATCAGGATGATCGGCACTCGTTCCACTGTGCTTCAATACGTGCGAGGAAGTCAACGATTAGAATAGAAAATGGAGCCCCAAGCGTGAGCGCGAGGACAAAAAGTTCGATGAAACCGCTCCCGACAATTTTGTGGGTAACGGCCTCGCTCCTATCCAGCGCCGCGCCGGCTGAGAAAAAACTCGCGATCGTCAAGTTAGCTTTTTCGCAAACTGAGGATGGACCAGCTCTTGCATCCAGCTACCAATTCCTAGCAGGCGAATCCGTCTTTTTCAGTTGCTTGGTGGATGGCTATACCAAGTCGGATAAAAACGAGATTTTCCTGACGTATCAAATTCAAGTGAAGGATGCGCGCGGTATTTTGCTCCAACCGGCTTCGAACGACAAAATCGAAGCTACGCTGGCCCCGGAAGATAAGGATTGGAGGCCGAAGCTTCGCGACACCATTGTGATCCCTCCCTTGGCCGACTCCGGCGAATACCAGGTGACGGTGAGCGTGCGTGACGAACGAAGCCGCACGGACGTTGAGGCGCACGCTACTTTTCAAGTGCATGGCCGCGAGGTGGCTCCAAGCGATACGTTGGTGGTGCGCGATTTCCGATTCACGCGAAGCGAGGACGACACCAAACCGTTGCAGGTTGCTGCGTATCGTCCGGGTGATTCGCTCTGGGCTCGTTTCATCATGACCGGTTACAAGCTGGGCGACGGGAACCAGTTCGATATTGAGTATGGACTCTCAGTGTTGAGCGCCGATGGCACGGTGGCCTATACTGAGCCTCACGCCGCCGCGCAAAAGGATCAGCCTTTTTATCCGCAACGGTATCAGCCGGGCGTGCTCAATCTTAATTTCCCGAAGGATCAGAAACTGGGCCAGTACACCATCGTGCTAACGGTGCGCGACAATCTCGGCGGGCAAAGTTTTGAGACGCGGCAGAGATTTTCGGTAGAGTAGAGAGCCGTGAAAAAATAGCAACGACCGGTCGCTTACGCTCGCGGTTCAGAAAGAATGTTACCGAACCGCGACCGTGAGGGAGTCGGTGCCTATAGCCCCGCGCATCAGCAAGGGGACATCGGCTATCCGCTCTTAACCGCAGCCAACGCGCGCGCATTCAGCCCAGGAGTTTTGATCTGCCTGCTATACCGCTCGAACTCCGCTCGCGGTCCCTTCCATCGAAGCTCATCCACTGTTTCAAAAACCGGCACATCCAGTCGCAACGTCGCGAGCGTCCGATATAGAAGCGCATCGTCCCACTGTTGGAACAGCACTCCCGCCAGCCGTTGCGCGCCGCGGAGCGAAGCCGGCCATTGCCGCCAGTCCTTGGGAATGTCTTCAAAGTGCGGGTACTCGGAAAAAGTCAGCGCAGCAGCTTTCGGACCCCATCCCGGCAAGCCCGGAAAACCATCCGCGCTATCGCCGACCACTGCCAGATAATCCGGAATCGATTCCGGCTTCACTCCCCACTTCGCCACCACGGCGGCTTCGTCGCGCAAAATTCCGCGCATTCGATCCAACTGAACCACGCGGTTATTCACCACGCATTGCGCCAGATCTTTATCGGGCGTGCAAATGATCACCTGTCGCACCCGGTCATCCTTAGCCGCTTTCCCCGCAGCGGAAGCGAGCGCATCGTCCGCCTCGTATTCCACCATCGGCCACACCATCACACCCATGGATTCGAGCGCTTCTTCCAGCACCGGAAATTGGGCGAGCAAGGGTTCCGGCACGCCCTCACTGGTCTTGTATCCGGGATAAAGATGGTTGCGGAACGATTCCACCACGTGATCGGTGGCCACGCCGACATGAGTCGCCCCTCCCTCGATCAGCCCCAGCACCGACATCAGAACGCCGCGCACTGCGCCCACTTCTTTTCCATTCGCGTCCAGGGACGACGGCACGGCGAAGAAGTGGCGGAACAGCTCATAGGTTCCGTCCACCAGGTGCACATCCATACTGTTTCATTCTCATTCGCGGCGAACCCAGAGAGCAATCCCGACTCCCTCCCACTACCTTTTCGAGCATGGCCCTGTTCCGAACTAGAAGTGCGGCCGTTTTCGGCATCGAAGCGCACCTGATCGACGTCGAAGTGGATATGTATTCCGGCGGTAGCGCGCGCGACTTCGTCACCGTCGGCATGCCGGACACCGCGGTCCGCGAAAGCCGCGAGCGGATCAAATCGGCGCTAATCAACTCCGGCTTCGGATATCCGAACAAATCCGTGACCATTAACCTCGCGCCCGCCAACATCCGCAAGGAAGGCGCGGGTTTCGATTTACCGATGGCACTCGGAATTTTAGGCGCGATGGGGACGGTGGGCAGCGCGGATGAACATCTGCTGGTAGGCGAGTTGTCGCTGGATGGCACGCTGCGGCCGGTGCGCGGGGTGTTGTCGATGGCGGCATGCGCACGCCGCCGCGGCATCCCCAATCTGCTGGTTCCCGCCGACAATGCAGCCGAGGCCGCCGTCACCGAAGGCGTGCGCGTGTTCGGGATGCGGCATCTGTCGGAAGTGGTTGCCTTTCTGAATCAGCCTGACAAGTTTCAACCCGCCTCGTCCGCCGCAGCAACCCCCAT
>Ga0182024_10019495_pt1 | contig 12493 bp, 13 predicted proteins | sample P32metaG_FD_120480 | JGI IMG/M metagenome (GOLD analysis project Ga0182024, IMG submission 120480) | Permafrost microbial communities from Stordalen Mire, Sweden - P3-2 metaG (Illumina Assembly) | ecosystem: Environmental > Terrestrial > Soil > Wetlands > Permafrost | place: Sweden: Stordalen... | reverse complement strand
TCCAAAAAACAAAATAGAAGTGGAAGTTAGCGCCGTCATTCGGTGGGACTTATAAATTTTCATCGCAAATTCGACTCTTACACGCCTCCGCCACATCTGACTGGTGTGACGGATGCTACAAAGAAACGTAACGGCAAAAGGCAGCAATAAGAGATTTTGGGTGCGGTTCTTGCGCTTGCGTGTCTTTGCCGCGGCGATGGCGCACTTCTGCCCCGCCGGCCCACTGCCGGTTACCACAAGGTTGTACTCAGATACGTTCATCGTGAAATTTTCTACTGAGCGTGCGTGGCAGCGTCCTCGATCAGCGCTGCGACCTCCTTTGGCCGGGAGGCGTAAACCGCATGGCTGGCGCCCTCGGCTTCTTTCGTGTGGCTCTTGGCTCGCGTCGCGTACCAGCGTTCGAGGTCGGGGTTAATGGTTCGATCTTGTGTTGCTACCAACATCCAGCTTGGTTTGGTTCGCCACGCAGCCGTGGTGATAACGGCTTTGAAATTTTCGGCAAAGTTCGGCACCTGCGAGCGCGCCATGAAGGCGGCCTGCTCAGCAGGAAGGTCGGCAGCGAAGAGTTCATGAAACTGCGCGGGGTCGAGGTAGGTGAAACCGTCAGCGGTTTTCTTTATCGCGCCGGATTTGCTCAGGTCACTGGGGAATCGCTTTCCGTCGTCGGCTTCATTCTCTCCCGCGTCTGGCATGTGAGCCGCGATGTACACCAACCCGGCAACGGAGGGATCCGTCCCGGCTTCCGTAATTACAGCTCCGCCATAGCTATGCGCGACAAGAATGCACGGCCCATCTTGTAGAGCAAGGATGCGCTTCGTGGCAGCCACATCTTCTTTAAAGGAGGCCTCCGGCTCTTGAACGATGCTGACGTTGTAGCCGTCTTTGAGCAGAATGTCGTAGACACCTTTCCAGCCCGAACCATCCGCCCACGCGCCGTGAACCAGGACAACATTGCGAATGCGATGCTGTTCATTTTGCGCTGAGAGAGCACAGCACGTTAATAGAAATAAAATGGTGAAAATGGAGTAAGAGACTCCTCGCGTTACGCTCCTGGCTTTGGTTGAGTCAGTCATTTGTCGCTCCTTTTTATTGAACAGATTTGTGTCACAGGGATCACCTCCGACCAACTAAAGAGATGGCTGGCCTTGGCGATCGTTGCTTGTTTGTTGCGGCTACGCAAAAGTTCCTCAATGCCTGAAGTAGAGAAAAGGGATGATCAGGACCAGGGTCAGGAAGGCGGCCGCGACAAACGCGATGCCCACAAGCCACGTAAACACGAACTTTCGTTCGCTGGTGCCGGGCGGAGGTTCGGAAATACCGACAATGTAGTGAAGTCCCCGGAATAATCGTCCGAGAAATTTGATCATGTCGGCCTCTCGGGGTAGCTTCCAGCGAATCGCTAACGCCGATCTTCGGCAACGCGACAACGTGGGACAGTATGACCTCGAATTTCAACGGATTGAAGCCCGGCAGAAGCCGGCTACCTTTCTTTGGTTGTGACGTCCCACGTAATCCACTTCAGATCCAGGACAAAAATCGAGTAAAACACCGGGTCCAAGAGCAGCGTAATAAATGTGGCCACCGCGAGTCCACCGATCTGGGCATAGCAGAGCGGTTTCCACAGCGGGCCGCCTTCGAGCGCGAGAGGAAACAAAGCAAGAATCGTTGCGCCCACGGTGCGGGAGCGCGTCGAACCCACCGTCGCGTTGAGATATGAATAACCCTTCGCACGACTGACAATTTTTTCTTAGGGCCATCCCTCATAGGCGCGTCGGGAGTTGCGGAACGAAAGCGCTTTCCGACGTAGTCATGGGCGCCGGCCGTCCGCCGTGCCCCAGTCGCTGCCTCTATCTCTCGAGGTTGATCCTACTTTGCGAACTCCACCATAAATGTTTTTCGGCAATTGCGGACACCGCAGCGGCAGGGAACACGTCGCAATTTTATGGAATATTTGTAATCGATGGTCAGCTCTTCGCCCGACCGGATCTTCCGCCGGCTGCAGTAAAACAGGTGGCCCCGGCTTCGTTTCGGCTTCAGGTTGGGCTCGCAGCTATGATTGACATACTCCGCGCCGCTTCCCCCGATTCTTCCGTCAACTACATAGCCGCGTTTCAAATTAGCGACATAAATCGATTTCTCAAATGGGACTCGAGACGCCTTTGCCCAGCTCATCCGTTTGCCGGTGTACTCAATCACTATCTTGCCGGCCGGAATATCCTCCCGGGCATACACTCCAAAACGGTGAATTCCGGAAAGAGCCGTGCGCAAACGGTAGCGCGCGTATTTTGATTTGATGCGAGGTAAAGTGCGCCGTTTCTTGTTCATGGCCTTGCGACTCGCGGTCGAATCATGCTGATGCGCCGGTTAGCTCACGATATAGCGAAGGATCTTGCGGCATTTTCTGGCGCCGCACGCGCATGGAACCGCCTGGGCCTTAGTTGGATGGCTGAAGTACGCGGTGAGTTCCTGGTCCGCGGGAATTCGGCGGACGCTATAGAAGAACAAGCGTCCGCGCCTGCGCTGCCAGGTCAAATTTGGATTACAACCGTGGTTGATAAACTCCGCTCCGCTGCCGCCGACGCTTCCATGAATCACCGGACTGTTGCCATGGTGAATCACATAGTCGTCGTGAGGGGGCTTGAGTAGGAAGGCCTGATCCGGGCTGAGCCGCCTCCCGGTGTACTCAATGACCTGCCGCCCGCTGGGGATGTCCTCGCATGCGAATACACCATATCTGTGGATTGGAGACCTACCGATCCGCAGGCCATAAGGCGCTGAAGCATGCCTTATGGGCCCGCAGGACGGTCTACCGCTGTTCATGTTTCGCTATTCCAGCTTTACTTTTTGTAGTCCACCAGGGTAGCAAGGGGCTTGGTAGCTTCCAACTTCTTGGCCTTCTTGAGCGACTTCGTATTCTTGGCCTTTTTCGTGTTTTTGGTTGCCATTTGGTTCCTCTTTCAGTGCGAAATGTTTTGATTACTCCAGAGACCCCTTAACGATTGGAAACGATTGGAGACTACCGACCCTAATACGACACTTTGATTTTGGAATAAAGAAGAGGCTTGGTAGCTTCCAGCTTCTTGGCCTTTTGAGCGACTTGGCCTCTTTGGTCCTTTTCTTTGCCGTTTTTTCTTTGTCTCCTTATGTTCCCCCACCGCGGAACGTTACTCGCTGCTCATGCCGTCGATTTTCGCGAAAGCGTTCACTGCCAGCGGCTTGGTTGCTTCAAGCTTCTTGGCCTTGTGCAGCACCTTGCTCTTGTTAGTCTTTTTCGGTGTCATTTTCTTGGTTGCCATTTTTGTTCCTCTTTTCAGTTTGATTTTCTGACTCGTACTGGGCCCCGCATCATCAGTTAGGTGTAGCCTTATCGACGTTTTTTAAGGTTTTGGTTGCTTCAAGCTTTCTAAACTCACTTCTCACCATCATGCATTTCACGCGCCAAGGTCGCAGGACTTCGGCGTTTGGTCAAGTGATTCTTTTTGCAGCAGATGCATCAGCAAGCTCCGCTAAGTCCGGCGCATTGGCTGGGCGAAGCGTTGAGCCAGTCAACTGGCGATGAATAATTCAGCACAGCGGAACGGTAAACCGCGAATGGCCCGTCTTCCGGCGATCTCCAGAAAAAAGACCACGGTGCCAAAGCAATTAACGCTGCTGGCCGTTTGTTGAGTTTTTCACCCAAGGATGAACCATTCACCGTGAATGTCCCTGGCGTTCGACACGCACAAACAATTTTTTCCCCACCTATTCACTTTGAAAGACGCCACTTGTCATTTCAAAGCTGGCACGTTTGATGTTGGCCAGTAATTTGCACCATTAAGGCCAGCGATCATCAACACCATCCCGGGGCTTGGGGCGATAGAGTTCAGCATGCGAGTAAGCGGCGAGTAGGACACCCAAGGGAGTTGGGCGATGAGCGCGATCTGACGACCGAATGTTTTCTCCGGCCGCAGTTGCAACGTACAGGAGATAAGCCGATGGCAACGAAACGAAGCACCGCTAAGAAGAGCAAGCAGACCAAGACGCTACACAAGGCCAAGAAGCTCGAACCGACCAAGACACTGAGCGCGAAAAGGTAACTGAGTAAGCCCTAAAGCAACTCAACCGGGACCAAGATTTAAAGACCACAAATGGAATTGAGATAGGAGATAAGCCAATGGCAACGAAACTAAGTACCTCTAAGAAGAGCAAGCAGACCAAAACGCTCCGCAAGGCCAAGAAACTCGAACCGACCAAGACACTGCGTAGACGCTAAAGCAACTCGACCGGGATGAAGATTTAAAGGCTAAATGCCCAGTCCTTTCCGTCGCGGCGATCATCCATTTATTCCCTAATTCCTCGACGGAAGGTTACGGATGCCTTCCAGCAGCTTACGATTCAGCGAACTGCTGGGAGGCATCGCCCCTTTTACCTACTTGCAATTCTTCGGTCCTTCCCCAATTCGGCCAAGCCATTCCCAGTGGTTCATTGTCCTCCCTGAGCTCAGCGAGACGGTTGGCAGAATGTCGAACTCACGCGACTAGAGTCGCGAAAGGGCCGTGGCCTCATCAGGAACCAGGTCTAGTACCGTGTCCAGCCGCACCATCTTCAAAAGCATGCGTACGCGATGATTGGCGCTAAAGAACGTCGACTTACCGCCTGCGCGACTGACGCTGACGAAGGAGCGCATCAAGACTCCGATACCGGAGCTGTCCAGATCAGTCAGGTTCGCTAGATTAAAGGCTACTCGATTAGAGCCGCTGTCAATCAGCTGCTGGAGCGGCTCGCGGATGCTGTCCTCAGACTCGCCCAGGCGCAGTGACCCGTCCAGGTCCAGAATGGTAACTCGTCCAGCCCTGCGAATGCCTACCTTCACTCGGGCCTCCTAAAGAGAAGCAAACGCTACCCGAAAACCAAGCTCCAAACAAGCGGATAACGGATATTTTGCAGCTGTTCTGCGAAGTAGCCCTCTTTCATGCCTCCCCACCTCCTTTTTGCGCTGGAACCGGTTTCCATGCCGTCTCGTGTGTGATATCTTCCCGGCCAAGAAGCGTAGCGGCCGCCTGTTCAAAAACGCCATGGACATCCATTCAGCGCCATTCGAAATCGCCAGCATTTCGCTGGCCTGCCGTGACCGGCAAACCCTGTTGAAAACCTTCGCGGTTCGCCTCGGTACCATGCTGGGAGCGCGAGGAGTTTTGTTGTGGTTGGCTCTTCCAGATTTTGCAGAGTTGGTCTGCGAGGCTAGTTGGTTCGAGGCCGGTGAAAAATTCACGCCAGTGCAAGAACCCGCAACCGAAGGAATACTGGCCGAGGTTCTCGAATCGGGAGTCACTCGCCGGGTAGGCAAGCAGGAACTCGACACCGTCGAACTCGCCCACCTGGAAGAGACCGGACGGCTTCGCGTCAAATCGGCGCTGTACGGAATTATTTCAGGGGACGTCAGCCCCGTGGGCATTGTTGAATTACTCAACAAGCGAGGCCGGGACTTCTCGCCGGAAGAAGCCATGGTGGTCGAAGGTGCCGGTCGTTTACTGGGTCAAGCCATCGCAAGTTTGCGCTCCCTGGATTCGGAACGCAGTTCGACGCTGTCCACCATCGAACGACTCACTGCGCTGTACGATCTGGGCCGAACTTTCACTTCGACCCTGGAAATCGGCGAACTGCTACCCATCGTTGCTGCCAAGGTGCGCGACAATGTTGGCGCTGAAGTCTGCAACCTTTGGCTGGTCGATGCCCGCGTCAATGAACTTTACTTGGCACAACAAGCCGGAGAAGACCTCTCGGTAAATGAGCAGACCCGCCATCCGCTAACCGAAGGTCTCCTGGGTGATATGGCGCATCAAGCCAATCCCCGCCTGATTACCGAACCCCTCGAAGAACCGGACCTCAGCAAGCGCCAGGTAATAAATGCGGAGTTCAAAATAATCTCCTGGATGGGCGCCCCGTTGAGAAAAGGAGAAGAGGTGCTCGGGGTCCTGGAGTTAATCAACAAGCCAGAGGGAACTCTGTTTGACGAAGATGATCTCTTCTTCCTTTCCACCGTCGCGGAGCAGGCGGCTGTAGCGATTCATAACGCCAGGCTTCTGGAATCCGAGCGGCGCATGGACGCGTTAGGCGCCCTACTAAAAATTTCTCAACAAATTACCTCCACGCTCGATCTCGACCACGTACTGATGACCGTCGTGAATCAGGCCGCGACCGTCCTGCCGTTCGACCGGTGCGTGATGGGCTTTTTCGATCGCGGCCGCTTTGTTCTCGGCGCGGTGTCCGGTGAAGAGGAACTCCCCAAAACGCGGGAAATGGATGAGCTGCGAGAGCAAATGGAGTGGGTTGCCAACCAGCCGGATTCGGTCTCTGCCAATCTCAATGATGGAGAATGGCATCTCCAGCCAGAGCAGGCCCACGGCAAACTCGTGTCCTTCCTGGAAGCCCACGGTTACCAGGGTTTTCGCGGTCTGGCCTTGCACGATGAACAGGGAAAACTCGGAGCCATCGGACTGCTGAATAGTGACCCCAATTTCCTAAACGAAAGCCACACCGAATTGTTGACCATTCTGGCCAATCAGACCACTGTGGCTATTCGCAATGCACAGCTCTATCAACAGATGCCGTTGGCCAATATCTTACGGCCGCTATCTCAGCGAAAAAAGAAGCTGCTCTCCGCTGTCCCTCAAGGGCGCTGGGTGAAGTATGCAGAGCGGCTGGGCGTCATCGCGCTGATTCTTACCTTAGTACCGTGGCCCCTGCGCGTGGAAACAAATGCGACCGTAGTTCCGGCGGAGCGCCGAATCGTCAGTTCCATGGACGGCGGAGTTGTGAAACGCGTGTATGTTCGTGAAGGTGATTTTGTGGAGGCGGGGCAGACCTTGTCTTTGCTGGAGAACGGGGAGCACCGCGTCAAGCTAGTAGAGGCCGAAGCAGCCATGGGGGCCGCCGGTCACGACTTGGCGCAGGCGGAGTTTCGCAATGACCCTTTCGCGGCCGGGCAAGCCAAGATTCGCGCGGACATGCATGCCGCTGAAGTGCAGTTTGAGCAGCAGCGCGTAGCCGGTTCTGAGTTACGGGCGCCCATTGCCGGAATGGTGGTTACTCCCAAGGTGGAAGAACGTACCGGCACGATGCTCAAACCGGGCGAAGGTTTCTGCGAAATCGTGGCTCAAGATGAATTGGCGGCGGACATGAGCGTGCCAGAGACGGACTTGGCACTGCTTAAGCCAGGAGACCGAGTTGCCTTGAAGTTTAATGCCCGGCCGATGACCACCTTTCATGGAATGGTGGACCGCATAGGCGCACAAACGCGGACGGAGGAAGGCGAGCAATACTTTGTAGTCCGCGCGCTTTTTCAGAACCAGGGCGGGTCGGCTCGCGACGGCATGGTCGGCAAAGCTAAGATCAGCAGCGACGGGGGATGGTTTCACAGCGGATGGTATCCCGTGGGCTATGTTTTGCTGCGTTCGCCAGTACGTTGGCTATGGCGCAATTCCTGGAGCTGGGTGCCATGATGAGAAAGACAACCGTAACGAAATTGAGGCGATGGTCGCTTCTCGCTGGCATTGCGGCGAGTGCCGTCGCCTGTGGAAATAACCACCCAGATGCGGTCTTGGCTCACGATCCGCCAGAGGCAACCAAGCACGTTGCGGTAGCAGCCGCACCGCCATCAGAGCGAACTGCCGTTGCTGGTGGAACCAGCATCTTGAGTGTCCTTTCCGTTGAACATCAAGTAGACGTCTCTAGTGAGCGAGACGGCGTAGTCATTAAAATCGCCGGCGAGGAAGGTAACACCATAAAGGCTGGTGAAACTTTGGGGCAGCTGGATGATCGCGGCTTGCAAATGGAATTGATCAAGGCTCGCGATGATCTGGAAGTCTCGAAAAATAACGTGAAATTCAAAGAGGCGGAACTCAAGGCCAAAAATGCAGCCTATCGCCGCCAGCAACAGTTGCGAGAAGTGGGGCTTTCGAGTCAGGCGGATCTGGAAGTCGCCGAGTTTCAGGCCAAAGGGGCTGAATATGACTTGCACGGGTGGGAGGCGCTGATCGAGGGCGGCCAGGCAGAGATTCAGCGAATACAGATTCAGATCGAGCAGATGCGTCTGCACGCGCCATTCTCAGGAGTGATTGTCCGGCGTTATGTCCGGGAAGGCCAGGCGGTGGCAAAAGGCGACAAATGCTTCCGCGTCAGTCAGCTCGGGCCTTTACAAGTACAGTTTCAAATTCCCGGATCCTCCGGCGGACGTCCGCAGATCGGCCAGGCCGTCCGGCTTGAACTTGTAGGATTCTCAAAGCAGCCGCTGACGGCCCGCGTCTTGAAAATAAGTCCGACCGTGGAGCCTGGTAGCGATAGCTACAATGTCTTGGCGCAACTAAACAGCCCACCATCTCCCGACGTACGCCCCGGCATGGCCGTGCGAATAGATTGGCCAGCGACCCCGAACCCTAGGTAGCACCGCCGATGCGCTACGGTCCCACCAGCCTCCAGGTTTCCAGCATTCTCTCCAAGGGGCTTCGTCGTCCTAAGTTGCGCTCCGACTTGCGCATCGCGGAACAGATTGTTGGCGGCGAGACCAGCTTCGTCATCAAAGTCGCGGAGACCAATTCCTACCATCGCTATGGAACCTCCGAATATGAGCTTTTAACATTGTGCGACGGCACCAAAACTCCCAAGGAAATCGCGGCTGAGTTTAACTTGCGGCACCCCGAAGAAGTACTTCAGGAAGTGGAAACCCTGGAATTTCTCGACGGAATCGATCCGGCTATGTGGGAAAGGTCCCTTGGCGAGAAAAATCTTGCGGTGCTTGCGCGCATCCGCGATGAAAGAAAAAGTCGCGTCGATCAGTCCAACATTCTGTACATGAGCTTCAAAGCATGGGATCCAGACAAAGTGCTAACAAAACTAGACCCCTATCTGAGCTGGATGTTTACTCCCGGTTTTGTAATTTTTTCCATCCTTCTGTTTATAACCACTCTCTATCTGGTCGCCGGCGATTGGAATCATGTTCAGACCGACACCCAAGCCTTTTATTCCTTTAAAGGTAAAACTGCTTACGACATCTGGGTCTTCTGGTTCCTGCTTATGGCCATCGGCGCCATTCATGAATTTGGCCATGGGCTGACCTGCAAACATTTTGGCGGCGAAGTACATCAGATGGGCTTTCTGCTGATCTATTTCACCCCTGCTTTCTATACCGACACCACCGACATTCTGCTTTTTGATCGCACCAGCCGCCGCCAGTGGGTGATCTTCGCCGGCATGTGGATCGAGTTAGTGGTCTGCGGCCTGTGCACGCTGCTCTGGCATTTCAGCGTCCCAGGAACTTTTGTGAATGATCTGGCTTACAAAGCCATGCTGCTTAGTGGAATCGAAGGCACATTATTTAATCTCGACCCCCTGATCAAAGCCGATGGTTACTACGCCCTTTCGCAATATCTAGGAGTAGACAACCTGCGCGAAGATTCCTTCGCCTATCTGCGCTCCTGGGCCAGACAGAACTTACTCTTCGAGGAAGTTGAACTACCAACGGCGAGCCGCCGCAGCCGCCGCATCTATTTGATTTACGGCACCATTGCGCTCATTTACAGCGTGGCCATGCTGGCGCTATCCATTTTTTTCTTGAGGAACGTCCTCGTTGACAAGCTGGGCAGCTGGGGTTACCCAGTCACATTCATCGTGGCTTTTCTTATTCTTCGGCGCACGCTGCGCAAAGGTATCGCAAATATACGCGCTTGGTTTGTTAGCAAGAAGGAGGCGTACATGGCTTGGAAGAGTACCCGGGCCCAGCAGGCCGGCGCCATCGCGGTGCTGCTACTACTTTTCATTCCGCCCATCCCATCCAGGTTCTCCTCCGATTTAGTTCTGGAGCCGCAGCAAACAGTCAAAGTCCGGCCGGCTGTTTCCGGCATGGTTCGCCAAGTCGCGGTCCACCCTGGAGACATGGTCTCTGACGGTCAGCTTCTAGCCGAACTCGGCAATCCGGAATTGCAGACGCAAGAGCGCATACTCACCCAGCAGCTAACTTTAGCGGAGAGCAGTTTTCGAGATGCCCAGAGCCGATCTGATCGAGAGGCCGTGAGCGGTCCCGGCGGCGAGCGCCAACGGTTGAGAAGGGAATTGGAGATTGCTCAGGAGAAAGTCGGCGCCTTGCAGATTCGAGCGCCACTCGCCGGTATATTGAAAACCCCGGATATTCAACAAAAGGTGGGAGAATTTCTGAACGCCGGGGACCAGTTTTGCGAGATTGTGAATCGCAGCGCGATGAAAGCCAGGATACTCGTACGAGACTCAGACCTTGAACAAGTTCACTTGGGCGCGCCAGTCACCTTTAAGGTGCAACCGTTTCCATTTCGGACCTATTCCGGGCGCGTCGAACAAATATTGCCCGCTGCTTCTGCCGATCACCCGATCACGGAAACACAGAGACTTGTGCGTTTAGGGCAGGATCTGACCAATCATTTTGTGGTGCTGATGGTGTTCCCCAACTCTGATGGCTCGCTGCTCGAGGGCATGACCGGCACTGCTAAAATCTCTGGCAAAAGCACCCCGGTAGGCTTCCGCGTCGGCAGGGCCTTGTGGCGCTGGATGCACTCTCAGATTTGGTAGCGTTTTAGCGGTAATTTAAATCCGCGAAGTACTGGCGGAGATCAGGCTGGCAGCCGAGGTACCAGCACGTCCACCCGGCGGAGGGTAGTCTTTTTTTCCAGCTTCTTGGCCGGACTCAGTTTCTTAGGTCTTTTCAAACCCTTGGATTTCTTGGGCATGTTCGTATCGGCTTGCAATCCGGTGTCAGGCATTTGTGTCACAACATTTGCGTCACAACATTTGCGTCCGAGCACTGGGCGCCATATAAATCTTACAACACACTCAAATCGACTCGCTTATCATCACGTAAGGCCGCCACCTTAAATATAACGATCCCAGAGAAGAGCTTTTGAGGCCTAATAAAACCTGCTAGCTCGCACCGGCCGCCCGCGACTGCATAAGGTGATACTTTCGGCAGAGGTAGCTCATGCGGTTGCGATCCACTCCCAGCAAACGAGCTGCCTTCGTTTTCACAAACTTGGCACGCTGCAGCGCTTCTTCCACGCAGCGGCGTTCGAATCCCTCAATTTCCTTGTCCAAGCTTATGCCTCCACTCGACCAGCGCAGCTGATTTCTCGAATCGCCCTGCGTCGAAGTAAGCATTTCCGCAGGCAGGTCCTGGAGACGAATAGTCTGCTCATCGGTCATCAGCACCAATCGCTGCATGGCATTTTCGAGCTCCCGCACGTTTCCCGGCCACCGGTAATTTTTCAGGGCTTGCATGGCATCATCCGCGATGCGCTTCAATGGAAAACGATTAGCGGTGCAATAGACGTTGACAAAATACTCCGTCAGCATCGGAATATCCTCCACGCGCTCGCGCAATGCAGGCACGAAAATTGGAACCACGTGAATGCGATAATACAGATCTTCCCGGAAGTGTCCTGATCGCACCATCTCTTCCAGATTGCCGTTGGTCGCGGTCACCAGCCGAAAATCAACTTTAATGGGCTTCTTTCCGCCCAGCCGAATCAGCGCCCGCTCTTCCAGCACTCGCAGCAGCTTGCTCTGCAACGCGGGAGTCAGCGTCGCAATTTCATCCAGGAACAGTGTGCCGCCCTGAGCCAGCTCGAATCGGCCTTCCTTCGTTCCCACTGCGCCGGTGAAGGCTCCTTTTTCATAACCGAATAACTCCGCCTCCATCAACGCTTCGGGTAGCGCCGCGCAGTTGACGCTTACCAGCGCGCGGTTACGCCTGGGCCCAGTCTGGTGGATGGCCCGGGCGACCAGCTCCTTTCCCACCCCGCTTTCACCGCGGATGATCACATTGGTATTCGCGCGAGCCATGCGCTTGATGGCCTCGAACACGTGGCGCATGGAGTCCGCCGCACCCACCAGGTCTCCCAGAGATTTCTTGCGGCTCACTTCCTCACGCAGGATCCGGTTTTCCCTTTGGATATGCAGTTTTTCCACCGCGCGGTTCAGCAGGTGCCGTAACACGTCAGCGTCCACCGGCTTGAGAAAATAGTCGTAAGAGCCGGCATCGATAACTTTCAAAGCGGTCGCTTTTTTGTCGTCGGAACTTAGGACAATCACCAGCGTATCGATTTCGCTGCCTTCCAGGCGATGCAACAATTCCGTGCAGGCTTTAATGTGCCCCGGTCCGACGGGCAGACCGAGAAGCAAAACGTCCAGTTCGTCCTCTTGCAGGAACTTGTAGGCAGTCTTGTAATTGTCCCCTTCGAGAATTTCAAATTCCGCGCGGAAGCTGGACGCGAGCTTGGACCGCAGACTGGCATCGTCATCGACGATGGCAATTTTCGGCTGTTTGTCCGTTTGCGCGATGGGCCCCTCCAGAGAGGGATGTTAGTAGTCCTGAAATTGCAGGCGTGATCGTGGACGTGATTCTAGATTCCGCAGCCGACGCTGTCAACGAAGCACCGTCCCACGGCGGCTATTCCCCGAAGGTAGTCTTTTTGGCGTGCGGGTGCCGCACCCT
>Ga0182024_10019494_pt1 | contig 12494 bp, 10 predicted proteins | sample P32metaG_FD_120480 | JGI IMG/M metagenome (GOLD analysis project Ga0182024, IMG submission 120480) | Permafrost microbial communities from Stordalen Mire, Sweden - P3-2 metaG (Illumina Assembly) | ecosystem: Environmental > Terrestrial > Soil > Wetlands > Permafrost | place: Sweden: Stordalen... | reverse complement strand
GCCGAATCAGGGGAAATCAAACAAACCAACTCCGGCTGGGACTTAATGGCTCCACGCATGTATATTTGACAGCATGGATGCCCCAAACATTCAAAATCACCCGTTTTTCAAAAGCCTGCTAAACGGAATCCATGCGGTTAGATCTGAATTTGGACAGGATAAACAAGATGGGCAGGATCGGAAAACGGTGTCGGATGATGTTTACTGTTCAGTCGCCATTCGTAATCTTGCTGATTCATGGCGAATTCTCTGGGAGGGGCAGCCCGCCAAGCGGGCATCTCCTGTGTTGTTCTGACTGGCGCCCGCAAGCCCGGTTATTTCAGGCGTCGCGGCGCTCCGCGCCGCGAATCGTTGCCTTACTTGTTCGCTAGGGACTGCACCATTTGTTCAAGGGCTTGCAAACGTCTTTCCACAGCGGTGGCGTGCTCTTGCAAACGGGTGTTGTCCTCATGCAACTGCGCGTTTTCGCTCTTCAGGTCCTCCACTTTTTGGTTCAACCCCTGAATGGCGGCGAGGGCGACACCGTGAAGGTCGGCGTCATTTAATCCCTTGTCGTTATTATTAAGGGGAAAGAGCGCGTGGAAATCCTGAGCCATCGTGCCGATATGCCGTTGGGGAAAACTCTTGTAACTCCACTCGACAATCGGAAGCTGAACGACCTTTTCCAGCACCTCGCGTTTGTTGACTTCCTCGAATCGGTCTTTCAGATGTTGATCACTGGAAAAGGTCCAACTGCCGTTGCCGGGCACCCATGAAACGGTTTGATCAGAGCCGGAAGAGCCGGAAGCGAAACGCACACCGCCGTTGGCCCGGACGCTGAACGAGTTTGCCGCAGTGGAAGCGAAGGGCGTGCCGGTCGAATCATCCGCCCAAACGAATGCTCCATCATGCAGAGCTTGCGCTTGTTGTCCGGCGGCAAAGCTGCACACACCACCGGCGGTATTTTGTGCTCCGCCCGGCACGGTGGCATAGTTGGCGCTGGCATTATTTGCATAGCCACCGCCCACAGTCGATTGAAACCCCCCGTTGGCGAGATTGTTCTGACCTCCGGATATGGTTCCCGCGTTAGAGGTATTCGTGTTGGCAATGCCGCCGGCTATGGTTGCATAGGAATTGTTCGCTTGATTGCCGTAGCCGCCGCCGACCGCGGGCTGGAATGTCGAACCGCCAACGAAATTGTTTTGGCCTCCCGCGATGGTCCCCGCATTACCGTTATTAAGGTTGTTCTGGCCGCCGCCGATGACTGCCAGAGGCGCGTCATTCGTGTTGTTGATGCCGCCGCCGATGAAAGACTGATTTGCGCCTGAAATGATAACATTGAAATCCCCGCCGCCGATGACCGAGTCTTGAGCGGCAATGTTATTAATAAAACCGCCGCCGATGGTGGACTCATAGCCGGAGATTTGATTATTATAACCCCCGCCAATGGTTCCGTGATCGGCGCCGAATTGGATTTGGTTGAAGTTGCCGCCGCATATCGTATCATCCTGGTCGCCGGCAGAATTTCCATAACCGCCTCCGATGGTCGCGTGGATGCCATTAGTGCTGATGTCGTTGCCTCCGCCGCCGGCGATGGTTCCCCAATCGCCGCCATTGTCATTGTAATAACCGCCACTGATGGTCGCCGAGAAGCTGTTTTCCATGATATTGTTGTTTTGACCGCCGCCGATGGTAGCCGAGTCGGCGTTCTCCATGATGTTGTTGCTTGCACCACCGCCGATCGTCATGTAACCGATAATGGCAAAGGTGGTTGAGTTGTCCTGGCCTCCTCCGATGGTTCCACCAAAGTCGGCATTGGTGTTGTTATCGCCTCCGGCGATCGTGGCCCATTGGGCGCCGGAGGGTATGAGGTTGAGTGCGCCGCCAGAGATCGTTGCCGACACGGCCTCGTTGGTGTTGTTGTGTCCGCCGGCAACGGTCGCGTAATTGGCGCTGGCATTATTTTCATAGCCGCCGCCCACTGCGGGCTGAAAGCCGCCCCCGGCGGTGTTTTTTTGGCCACCAGCCACCGTCGCTTCGTTGGTGGTCGCAGTGTTATCCAGGCCGCCGCCAATTGCGGAATCAATGCCGCTGGCAGTATTGCCTGTGCCGCCGGACACTGTCGCCCGCGCGCCGCTGGCACTGTTGCCCGTGCCGCCTCCCACTGTTGCGTAATTGTCGCTGGCCTGAAACCCGGGCAAAACAGTGGTCGGAACCACACCGCTGCTCAATTGCGAGGCATTGAGACTGGTTAATCCGCCGCCGTTGCCGCTGAAGGTGCCGCTTAAGGTCACACCCGTTTCACTTTCCGTCACGACGCTGGCAGGCAATTGTGCCAACGGAATCACGCCACTGGTTACTTGCGAGGCGTTGAGATTGGTCAGCCCGCTGCCGTTGCCCGCGAAAGTGGAATTGGTGATGACAGCGTTGGTGATGACGGCGTTGGTAATGGAAATGCCGGAAACGACGTTGCTGGCCAAGGCCGCATTCACGCTGGTCAACCCGCTGCCGTTGCCGCTGAAGGTGCCGCTCAAGGTCACACCCGTTTCACTCTCCGTCACCACGCTGGGAGGCAACTGTGCCAACGGAATCACGCCACTGCTTAATTGCGAGGCGTTGAGACCGGTCAGCCCGCTGCCATTGCCGCTGAAGGTGCCGCTTAAGGTCACCCCCGTTTCACTTTCCGTCACGACACTGGCAGGCAATTGTGCCAGCGGAATCACGCCTCGGGTCAATTGCGAGGCATTGAGATTGGTCAACCCGCCGCCGTTGCCCGCGAAAGTGGAATTGGTGACGACAGCGTTGGTGATGACGGCGTTGGTAATGGAAATGCCGGAAACGACGTTGCTGGCCAGGGCCGCGTTCACGCTGGTCAACCCGCTGCCGTTGCCGCTGAAGGTGCCGCTTAAGGTCACGCCCGTTTGGCCGTTGGTCAGCACGCCGCTGGGCAGTTGACCCAACCCCAGCGTGCCGCTGACGTCGGAGGCGGCGACCGAATTGGCGCTGGCCGCGGTGGTCGCAACTCCCGCGTTAGGCGCATAAATCGCGTAAGGAGTGGGCATAATCTGCTGAAGCGGCGTCAACATGGCGAAGGTGCCCCCGCCATTGGTCCGAGCGCCAATTTCCAGCCAATAATTGGGACCGTTGAAAACGCCCGCGCCGAAATCAATCGTCGCAGTAAACAGCCCATTACTTACGTTGGCGGCCAGGTTTGTAACCGGCCCCGCCGTTGCTGTGCCGCCGGTGCTGTTGGTGTAAAGCGCGAAAGTGAAATCGTAACTGCCGTCGGCAGGCGCACCGTTGGCATTGAGCTGGCCTTGATAAGTGAACGAATTGCCCTGGGCCATGGCCTGGCGAAGGCCGGCAAAGAGTGTCAGTGCGATAAGGAGGCTCAGTAAAATGCGGTTTTTCATAGAAGAATGGCTTTCACGTTTTTTTGGGACGGTTTAGCTACGAACGAGGACGATATAGACGCGGCGCAGCCTTGACAACTTTTTTGTCGCTCAAAACCGCGCCTTAGGTCTTGGAAAAGTAACAAAAGAAAAAGGGCGAGTCCTTGCAACGAACAGCCCGAGCCGAAGACGACAACTAATCTAAAAAGATGTTAAAGCGCCGGGCAAAGAAAGAAATAGTTGACTCAACAAATCAGTGCTGGTCTTCCGGTGTCACGCCCAGGACGATGTCAAAGCGCGCGGCCAGTTCGGCAATGCGAGAGTCCTTCACCGGCGTAAAATCCATCGTCACGGAGTCCTGGGCGCTGCCGACGCGCCGATATATTCCGTCCTTTTGATTTCCCGCCTCACCCTTCATGAAAAGCTGCGTGGTCCATTCAGGCCGGCCTTTCATTTTCACTTTGAAGTGAATGTGCGGCGCCGGCCGTCCCCCATACGCCACCGGCTTTAGCGTGCGGAAATAATACTCGCCGGTGGAACTGGTCAGAAATCGTCCGAAGCCCTGGAAATGCGAATCGTATCGAGCTTGGTTGTTGCCGTCCGCCAGATAGATTCCGTTAGTGTCTGTGCTCCAAATCTCGATGGCGGCGTTGCGGATCGGGTCGCCCCGGCCATCCAGCAATCGTCCGCTTAGATGCGTGATTTCTCCGACGGCGGGCGTAATCGAGTCATTGACGATGATGAGGTCGTTATCAGTATCGAGCGGCAGTTTCGGCGGATAGAACGGCCCTTCTTCGACAAACGCAGTCCTGCGGGAAAGTTCTTCAGCGAAAGCGCCACGGACGGTGAACAGTGCGGCGCCCAGGCCGACTTGACGAAGAAAGTGACGACGTGAAGCCGAAATGGAAGGCACAATGAGATCTGATTTCATAAAATGGTGGCTGTTCGAGTTCGAACTTAAGCTCATGAGACGATTTGGTAAATGATATTTCGCAATTTCTTATTTCGCTCCTTGATCGATCCACGCCCGAACCAGGCCAACTTGCTCCGCAGTGAGAGCTTTGACAGGAGGACCAAAGTGTGGGCCGCCATTTCCGGGCGGACCTCCCTGGCCGTCAGGCGGGCCGCCGCCTGGAGGAGGAAAATCGCCCGGTCCACCAGGGCCAGGGCCGGGACCACCTGGACCGCGAGGACCGCCAGGGCCATGTTTGGGCGGCATGGCGATGTCGTTATTGACTTGGGCGGCTGCGGCAACCAGCAAGCTATTTTTGCTATCGCCGGGAACCACGACCTTGCCGTCCTTGCCACCTTCGAGCGCGGATTCGAGACTGTCCAGGCGCAAATCGCCTTTTGGCCGCTGTTCTCCATGACAGCGCAGGCACGATGCCGCGAAAAGCGGGCGTATGTCTTTGGCGAAAGTAATGCCTGGTTTGCTGGCGGAGGGCGGAAGTTTAGTGAGGTCGATCTTGTTAATGTCCCACTTGTTGCCAGCCTGAACCGTCGTAGCTGCAACGGCCAAAACAAGGAGAATAGGCGTGAGCGGTTTGGTAAAAATCGATGCGCTGCATTTTCTTTTCATTCTTGCAGTTATACGCCGTCGGCAGTCTAAGTCATGTTAAGAACTGTTAAGAATTGTTAAGCCGTACATGTCAGCCTCCGGTATCACCGGCACAGGCGGTGTTATCGTTTTGAAAGGCCTGGCTGAACCACAGACGCAGCGATTCTATCAGGTGATTGTGAAGTGAGCGGTCACGGTCTTTGTTTGAAAGGCCATGTGCCAACGGCGCTCGACCAGATTAAAAATGCCACGATTCCCAGCGCGAGCGCACCAATTGCGATCCATTGTTCGTTCGCGGCCGTGGTTAGGAACACGAAATACCATCCGGCCAGAGCCAGCATGGCCGGCAATGGATAGAGCCATATCCGAAACGGGCGCGGCATGTCCGGCTTTGTCCGCCGAAGAAGGATGACTGCGCCGATCTGTCCGATGAACTGCACGACAATTCGCACGGCCACCAGCGCGCTGATCAGCGTGCCCAGATCGAAAAAACTGAAGGCGAGCGACAACAGGATGATGAGCGTCAGGGAAACATGTGGAAAATCCTTCGTCGGATGCAGCCGTCCAAACACGCGGAAAAATCCGCCGTCGCGGGCAGCCGCATAAGGCACCCTGGAGTAGCCCAATCCCAGGGTGAAGATCGAACCAAATGCAGTCCAGAGGATCAGGAAGGTGAAGATTTGCGCCACTTTTGCGCCCCAGATTTTTTGCATGAAGATAGAGCCGATGGCCACATCTGGATTTGCCACGAAGGTCTTCCACGGGACCACCCCGATGATGGACAAGTTCATGGTCAAGTAGATCACGGCCACGATGATCAGGCTCAAAATGATGGAACGCGGGATGACTTTTCCCGGCTCGCGGACTTCATCGCCAATATAACAGACGTCGTAGTAGCCAAGATAATCGTAGATGCCAATGCTCGTGGCCACGCCCAGGCCTGACAGGAAGCCGAGGGAAAAATTGAAGGCCTTGGGAGGAAATGCAAAGGCGATTTTGGGATCGAAATGCGCCGCGCCAGACAGGATCACTGCCACGACGGTGATCATCGTTCCAATCCAAAGCCAAACCGTGATCTTACCCACCGAATCAATCCGTCGATAGAGCAGAAAGAAGAGCAGGAACGTCAGGCCGATGTTGATGGAATTCATCTGCCACGGTTTTATGTCGCCGAGAAGAAAGCCCAGATATTGTTTGACGCCGATGAAGCCGGTGCCGATCTCCATTGGCCCGCTAATGATGAATTGCCAGATAAACAAAAAAGCCATCAGACGGCCCCAGGTTTCGCGTCCGAATCCTTCGCGAAGCCAGAAATAAGAACCGCCCGAGGCCGGCATGGCCGCGCCCAATTCCGCCCAGATCAACCCGTCCGGCAAGACGACTAAGAGGCTCGTGATCCATCCCAACATGCACTGGGGTCCGCCGCCATTGATGGTGGCCATGATGGTCGGGATGGTGATGAACGGCCCGATGCCGATCATGTTCGTAATGTTCAACGCCGTCGCTCGCAGCAGACCAAAGCGCCGCTCCAGGTGTGGTCGGTGCGATGGCGTCGTCACGCGATTTTTTGGACGATGGCCTCAAGACCCGCGTCGCTGCGGTTGCCCAGGAGAATGATGGAGCGTTTGCTCTCTGGAAAACGGTGGAAGCTGGTGGAAAATCCGCACGTGGATCCATAATGCCAGATGTGCTTCTCTTCGTTCCGCTGCCCGACATACCACCCAAAGCCGTAGCCGTTTCCCGGCATATCGGAAGTGCTGGAGTGCGCGGTAAAGGCTTGTTGCAACATGGATCGGCTCACCAATTTCTCGGTGTAGAGCGCCCGGTCCCATCGGAACATATCCAGAATCGATGAATAAATGCCGCCGTCGCCGAGCACTGCGCTGGTAATGCTCTGATCGGTCTCCTCAAACGTCGCGCCGTTTTTCGAATAGCCGAGTGCGCGGTTACCGATTTCTGACCGGCCCGCTTCGTGAGCCACTGTGCCCCTCATGCCTAATGGCAGAAAAATTCTTGTTCGCAGAAATTCGGCAAAAGGTTGCTGCGAGATTATTTCCACGATCAACGCCAGCAAAGCGTAACCGCCATTGCTGTAACTAAAGGCCGCACCCGGCGGGAATTTGGTTTTATCCTGCCGTTGGAGGATGACGAACACGTCCCGGTCGCGCAGTTGCGCCGTCGTGCCGTCCGGGATCAATTCCTCATAGTCGAGCAAACCGGAAGTATGTGTCAACAAATGGCGGACGGTGATTTCGTTTCCATAAGTCGGAAAGCCGTGAAAGAAGCGCGGCAGTTTGTCATCGAGCGACAAGAGGCCGTCCTCGGCCAGAATCATAATGGCCATGGCGGTGAATGCTTTGGTCAAGGACGCCAGGCGGAAATTGGTGTCTAAATGGCACGCGGTGCCTGTCTCAAGGATGGCCAGGCCGCAGATGCGCAGGGCGGCAAGGTCGCCGTTTTCAATCACCATCAGAGCCAGGCCCGGAACATTGGGCCGCTCAAATTCCGCCAGCTCTTCGTCAATCGATCTCACGCTCGCTTGCGATCATAAACGGGGCATGATTGACAGCGCCATGCCGAAATTCCGTCCGGCTTTGACTCAGCCTCCAGACGTTTTTGTAGCCGGAGGCGGCGTGGGCGATTCGGCGGGCGCGCTGGGCCGGGGCGGACGTGTCCTTTCGGGCAATGATTTCACGTACTCGCTCCAAAGTTCCTGCACCGTCATGCCGGTGTAATCCTTCCATAGATCGGGACCGTACCGACCTTCGCGCAGGGCGGCATTCATCTTGACGACGAACTCATGATCATGCGTCCTGGCTACGTACTCCAGGAAACCCGCCGTTGTTTGGTAGCTGTCCGAATATTTGGCTCGGGCCGCTCTTCTGGGCGAGAGCGCCGGATGATGTTCCACCGGCTCATAGTGGAACCAACGATAATAGTCGGCAATGCCCTCGGTCATCCAACCGGGCACGCGATTGTTGCCATATTGTTGCACGATATGCACCAATTCGTGAATGACCGAACCAATCGCCTCATTCCACTCCGGCTTTCTGATTTGTCCTTTGATCCAAGATTCGCTCACTTCCACGTCGGTACCGCCCGTGGCCGCCACGCCATCCATCGGCTTGATGGTAATTTTGAATTTCTTCGGCGCGGTGAATCCGTCGCTGGCCAGGCAATCCACCCATACGGGATACCATTGATCCACGGCCGGCCTAAGTTTTGTTTCCGCCCATTCTTTCAGGTCGGGCGATTGCGACACGTCCAGTGTCCATTCAAAATTTTTCTCCCGCACCTTGGCATCCGGTCCGGCGGGCGTTTCGGCCTCGGCCGGTGTCATCGCCCGGACATCAATCTCGCTGAAAAAAGTGTGGCCGAACTCGTCGTTGTCTTCCGTCTTGAAAACATCGAAGAGAAAATACCGAAATTTGCCCAGCGAGCCGGAATTATCCGAGATGCTCACGCCATATTGGCCGCCGGCGTCTCCGAACTTTTGACGGGTGTCCACCTTGGCCAATAGCTTCCAGCCGCAAGTGACGGGATCGGTCCCTCTTTTTGGTTGGGCATTGAAATCGGACGCCATCCCATCGGACGCATACACGTTATAGACTTGCGGAGCGCGCGTATCGCGATGCCAGGAATAAGTATTGACTTGCTTGATGTCAGTCGCGTTGCGCAAATCCACCTGGAGACGCCCGCCATCACTTCCGGCGGCAAAGAAAAAGCTGTTTCCCGGATCATCATCTTGCTCGGGCAAGCTGCCATCGTTGAGCGCGCGGATATGGCTGCCGTTGGGATCGCTTTCGCCCGCCACGACCGTGAATTGGGCGTTGGTGCGATCGGCGGCGTCGTGTTTGACGGGTCCCGGCACATTCTTGAATTCAAATGCGGGATCGCCCTCGCTGTTATGGTCGATAACGATCTTGACCTCCGCCCGCGCCATCACTCCCGCCAGAAGAAAGGCGGCTGTTCCAATGAGGAATGTGCGATTGTTTTTCATGGTGCCTCTGCGATGATTCGTTTTCTAATTGACTAACCGGAACGGCCCGCGATCAAGTCTTGGCCGGGGCGGGGGAGGCCGCGGGCTTGGGTTTGAGTTTCGCGAGCTGCTTATGCAATTTGGCCAGCCATTCCTCGTTCAGTTCCTGCAACGTTTTGCCGGTAACGTCCACCCACATGTCCTCGTAGTATTGACCCTGCCGCAGCGCATGGTTCAACTTGGTGATGATGTGGCGATCATACTTGGCGGTGACAAAATTTAGAAAATTGGCGGTAATGCGATAGGAACCGTCGTATTTCGGTTCAAAAGTCCGGCCTTTTTTCGCGTCGCTGGCGATGCGCGTTTGAATATACGAGGCATCAGCGCCGTGGCTCTTGGGTTCATAGAGGAACCAGCGAATGTAATCGGGAATGCCTTCGGTCAGCCAACCCGTGTTGCCTCGGTTGCGGCCGCCTCCGCGATGGGCCAAAATGCCCGGATAGGCATCCTCGAGCAAGGCCCGGTTGAGGCGCGCCAGATCGGAGCCGTCCGGTTTTTCATCGCGCAAACTCACGGTGTCTTCGCGCAGTGTTACATCTTTAAAAAGCGTCGCATCATAAATTCCCGCGCCGGCCACGATTCGGTTCAGCATGCCAACCAGATTGGTGCGCACGCGGTAGGCCGATGGGCCGGGGCCGCGATAATCCGCCAGCGCCTCGTGCTCGGACGGAGTTAAATGCAGAGCGACAAATTCCGAGACCGGATCGGCCTTGTCCTTGAGCTTTTGGGCGAGGGCCGGGAGATTGGTAATATCGCCATTGAAAAAGCTGCCCGGCGGATTGTTCCGCCGCCCGCCTCCATATTGCTGCACCACATGCACCTCTTCGTGAAGAAGAGCGCCCACCCCCTGTTTGTCCAATTCATTTCGAAGCCAGGTTGCATTTGCCGTGACGCGCGTTCCGCCTGTGGCCGCCACACCGTTGCCGGGAGCAATCACGACGCTCCATTTCAGGGGCGGGGTAAATCCGGGACTTGGCAGCATGGCGGAGATTTTGGGATACCATTTTGCCAGGACCGGCGCCAGTTTGTGCTCGGCCCAATCCCTTATGTCCGGCGCCTTCGACGTATCAATTGTAATCTCAGCGGAACCGTCCGGGGTGTGTATGACAAATGGGGCCGACGGAGCGGCAGATTCGGACGGCGGATTTGTGGCTGGAGGTTGAAGGCCAGCGGGGGGAGGCGGGGGCGTCGGTGTTGGGGCTTCAGTTTTGCATCCGGCTACCAGGGCGGCAAAAAGCGGCGCCAGGAGCAAAGTCGTTTTCATGGACGGCAGGATGGTCACTCCCACCGGTTCTGGCAACCGAATTTTGACCCGCATGAACCTGCGAGTTATGATGTTGCGACCAGAGCAGCCACGGCGTCGGATAAGGTTACACTTTGGTTGTTGTTACGTAACTTGTTAATGCCTAGCCACATACGGACAAAGCGTTGAGCTACAGAAGCTTTCTTGTCGAAGGGGCGACATTTCCGGCATTTTGCCCTGGCTGGGAGGAGCTTATGGATTCTATTGCAACCTGTTGCAGTAGAGTGGTATGTATCGCTTCTGGAATGCGTGGAGCGGACTGGCACCTCAAGTGCTATCAAGTCATTGGTTGGGTGCCCCCCAGACTAAGAGACGCGCATAAAAAGAAGAAAGCGACAGGATACTATGAATAAATTGTTTGCAGTTAGTGTTGGGAGTCTTTTGGTTTCTGCGGCGGCGATCCCTGCGATGGCAGGCTCGCAGACCGTCGATTATGTGGATTGGAACAGCGATGCGGTAGCGGGTGGCGCTGGAGCCGTTTTTGGAACTCTTTCCGGCGGGGTGAATGTCACCTACACGGGAGAAGTTGAATTCGATCAACTCAACAATACCGGAACCTACTATTATACCGGCCCATCTGGAATTCCGGGCACGGGCACAGAATACACGTCCAATCCGCTCATTGCCAATACCCCCTCCACTAGCGACATGATCGCGATCCAGGACGTCGTTGGAGTTGTGGACACCTTCACCTTTTCCAAACCTGTGGTTAATCCAGTGATGCTGTTGGTGAGCCTCGGCCAGCCATCTGTTCTGACAACTTACTTTTTCAACACCCCTGTATCGATTCTCAGTGACGGTGCGGGATGGTGGGGCGGCCCCGGAACTCTTCTGCATCCGGGCGGCAATCTGGACGCGGTGCAAGGAATCGAGGGCGATGGTGCCGTTGAATTCCTGGGTTCATACACCTCAATCAGTTTCACGACGGACAATCCCGAGAGCTGGAACGGATTCACCCTCGGTGTTGCTGGCGCCTCAGGTGTCCCGGACGGCTTCTCCTCGGCATGGCTGTTGAGCGGCGCGATGCTGGGACTCGGCTTCATCAAGAGAAAGCTCTCTTAAGCCAGCCTAACTTTACAATTAATTCACAAGGCGTCTTTTCCAAGACGCCTTTTTCTTTTGGCAGGGTGAAGGGCTTGTGTGGGTGAAAATTAAAATGCAGGAACTCAGGCTTTTGTTCCTGAGTTCCTGTTTCCCGATTTTTCTGTTCAAGCACTCCACATCTCAGATCTGCCGGGAAAATGTAACGCCATTCTTTTGGTGCTGGCGCAACCGGGCTGGCGGCATTCGAAAACGGTGGCGAAAAGGAAGGCTTGCCCCTTTGAGAAGCAAAGTGTCTTGTCCATAACCTTAATCAGTCGAGTTTAGTTTCCACAGCCGGAATCGCCCCGGTATCAATAAGAGAATCGGAATGGAGTTTTGTTCCCGATGGGAAGAAGTCGAATGATCGAGAGGCGCGTTAAGATTTTGAAATCAAAAGGGTAGAAATGATTTCGTGTCGCCGGGCCTGAATCGAAAGAAGGGGTGCGCTATCGGTGATTGGCCGATTTTTCCGTCAAATCTATTTGTTTGAGCGGAGGCAATTAGGCCAGGCTGGTTCGCGGGGGTTGCGCGCGCCGCCGGGTCAAATGGCGCATGGTCCATCCAATCCACAAAAGACTTGGCGCGCACAACCACAACGTTCGGATGCCTTGGTACCAGATAGGGACTTCCCTTGAACCGCCAAAAAAGCCGGTGGCATGTTGATCCTCACGAAGCCACGCGAGGGCAAACTCCACTAAGATCACGCAGAGAAGCATGGAGATGGCGCGGCTGGCCATATCGCGGCTCGCCCGTGCCAAAAACCAAATCGCAATGTTGGCGGCCAGAGCGCCGGTCATTTCTGCAAAAAACGCCGGATTCAACTGGGGTGAAAAACTGAAGAAATTCCAGTTAAACGCCAAGGTGATAATGGCATACAACAACGTGCAAACGGCCGCCGGCCAGCCAAGAACCAACGTGATCACTGGCAGTATTTTACTGTCTTTTTCCACTTGCATAAATCCTCTCTGGAGCATGACGTTTCTGATGTCAAGCAGAACGGAGGTTACACAGATGGAAAGGGTGTGAGACAAAATTCTTCTGGCGGTTTTTTCATTAACACCCCGCTGAAGCGCATGGGCGTCAAGTTAAGCCTCCTACCAACTCGGTTAAATGTTGACAGAAGTTTTTGCGGTCGGTCCG
>Ga0182024_10019493_pt1 | contig 12495 bp, 9 predicted proteins | sample P32metaG_FD_120480 | JGI IMG/M metagenome (GOLD analysis project Ga0182024, IMG submission 120480) | Permafrost microbial communities from Stordalen Mire, Sweden - P3-2 metaG (Illumina Assembly) | ecosystem: Environmental > Terrestrial > Soil > Wetlands > Permafrost | place: Sweden: Stordalen... | reverse complement strand
GCACTGCAGGCGCTGGGGTCCAAGGCCTATCCATTCTCCGTGGCGGTGGTGGACAAGGGGGCGAATTTTGCCGATGAAGCCAAGAAGGCGGGGGCGCCGGTGACGGAATCGGCGTTTTTCTCCGAGGATCAGCCCGATCCGACTCTCGCGAATATACCGGCCCTGGCGGAGACGGCGTTCAAGCTAAGCTCGGATTACCCGAGCAGCGATGTCGTCGATGGCCCAAACGGCTATTATGTGCTCCACCTGGACGGGAATATCCCGAGCCGGCAACTGACGTTCGCGGAGGCGAAACCGCAGGTGATCGCGCAAATCCAGAAGGAACAGGCGGCGCAATTGATGCAGACCCGCGCGAATCAGTTGCGGGAGTTTATTGAGATAGTCCTGAAGGGCGGGAAGTCGATCGAGGAAGCGGCGACGGCCGCGGGAGCAAAGGCGGAGACGATTCCGACGTTCTCGCTCTCCACCGCATCGAAGATCGATGTGCCTGATATTTCAAACATCATACAGACGGCGGTGGGGCTTGCGGACAAGCAGTTGAGCGATTTTGTGGAGACCGGGGAAGGCGGCCTGCTGGTTTACATGAATGGCCGTGAACCGATGGACCCGGCGGCGGAGGCCGCGGGCGAGATCATGGTGAAGGACCAGTTCGCCGCGCAGAAGCGGGAAGGAGCCTTCCTGGAATGGCTCAGGCTTCGGAAGGAAGGCGCGAAGTTACAGCTCTACTCGCAGGGCGGCTAGGGCTTGGGAACTTTTTTACCGAGGCCGCAATGATGACCAACGTGCGGAACGGGCGATGAGCGAAGAACTGGAGGAGTTGTTTGATGATGCGAACGGAGACCTCGCGATCGGGGAGATGGAGAGCGCGGCCGTGAAGTATCGGCGGTGCGTCGAGCTGGATGGGACGTTCTTCGAGGGGTGGCACGCGCTGGGAATGGCGTTGATGAAGACTGGGAAGTGCGCGGAGGCGATCGAGGCCGGCCTGAAATGCGTCGAGCTAAAGCCGAACGATCAACTGGCGTGGTCAAGTCTCTCGCTTTTTTACGTGCGCAATGGCAATATCAAGGAAGCTGAGGCCGCCGGAGCCAAGGCGCGAATCCTCTCCTGGGGAGGCAAAATCAAAAAAGAATGACGTACCGAATTGCAGGAATCTCTTTACTGATGCCGATCCTGGCGCTCGGCCAGGCGGGGGCGCCGACGCCATCGGCGACGCCGTATCCAAGCCGCGTCCCGATGTGGCGCTGTGACCTGCCGGGGGGAACGTACGAGGTGGCGCTGCGAAATGTGATTTCCGTCAGCATTCATGATTATGTCGTGGATGCGGTCGCTCGTGTCACGGAAATGAACATTGAGACGCCGGGGTCAACGGAGGTTCGGTTTTATTATTTGGAGCCCATGACAGCCACCTCGCCCATCGGCGTGGGGCAATCGGCGCTCGACAAGGTGCAGGAGCTGGCCACTGAGGCCGCGGGAAAATTGTCGCCGGGGGAGGAGCCGCCGTGGGAGAAGGTCGTGAAGAATTACCCCACCACCACTCACGCGCATACGGTCGAGTTTCGGCTGGATACCCGGGATGATTTGCAGACGCTGTTCAATAGCGCCGAGCAGGCTTTCCGGTCGAATGTGAATACGGAGATTGTGCTCGAGGGAGGGACGGCGGGGCCGACGGGTGGGGAAGCAAGTTTGACAGGGTCGTGACAGTGAGTTTTATTTTGGCGCTTAAGTTCAAGTTATAGTGTAAGTTCAATTGGGAGAGATAGTTGCGGCCCGAGGAAAGGAGGAGACCGGCTCGGTTCAGCGTCGGGATTCGGCTTGGAATACACATGCGCATTTTATCGTATGGCACGGGGATTGCTGTTACGAAGTTACATGAGTCTTTATTCCACAGGTCGCCGGCTCGAACATAGAGTCGCACTTGGCCGGATTCCGCGCGGGAGGTAAGTCGTATGATCATCCTCCAAGGCACGGTTCTGGTCCTGGGCATATCCATGTTCATCCTCGGCGTGCTATTGCTCGAAGAATAGGCCGGGGCAAGCCCGAGTGCAGACCGCCATCAGGTAATGGCGGAAGGGAGATGCGTCTTCTTCAGCCATATCTGGACTATCGCCAGATCGGCAGGCGTGATTCCGCTGATGCGGCCCGCCTGGCCGAACGTCAGGGGCCGGATTTCGCCCAGTTTTTGACGAGCTTCGCGGCGCAGGCCGGGCAGAGTTGAATAATCCAGCGTGGACGGGAGCACGGCTGATTGGCCGGCTTCGGCTCTGGTGATGGCGAGCTGTTCGCGGGCGATGTACCCTTCGTATTTGAGGTTGGTCTCAAATTGGTCCCAAATTTCGTCAGGATACTCCGTCCGAAGATCAAACGGGAGGGAGGTATAGGCGTAGTCGGAGCGCTTGAGGCAGCGGATAAGTTCCGCGCCCTCAACGCGCAGCCGGGGCGCTTCGGCTTCGAGGGAACGGAGGAGGGATTGCTTTGCGAGGAAGGTTTGCCAGCGGGCCGGATCCACAAGGCCGGCTTCGTGGCCGCGGGGGGTGAGGCGGAAATCGGCGTTGTCCTGGCGGAGGAGGAGGCGATGCTCGGCGCGGCTCGTGAACATGCGGTACGGCTCGTTCGTGCCCTTGGTAACGAGGTCGTCTACGAGGACGCCTATATAGGACTCGGCGCGGCCGAGGATGAGGGGCGGAGCGCTCTTGAGCTTGAGGGCCGCGTTGGCGCCGGCGATAAGGCCCTGGGCGGCGGCCTCTTCGTAGCCGGAGGTACCGTTGATCTGGCCTGCGAAGTAGAGGCTCTCTATGCGTTTGGTTTCAAGTGTCGGGAAAAGCTGGGTGGGCGGAGAGTAGTCGTACTCGACGGCATAGCCTGGACGCATGATCTCGGCGTTCTGGAGGCCGGGGATCGTGCGGATGAACTGGTATTGGACATCGAATGGGAGGCTGGTCGAGACGCCGTTGACGTAATATTCCTCCGTGTGACGGCCTTCCGGTTCGAGGAAAAGCTGGTGGGAGGGTTTCTCCGAGAATTTGACCACCTTGTCCTCGATCGAGGGGCAATAGCGGGGTCCGGTGCCCTCGATCCGGCCGGAATACATAGGGGATTTGTCGAGGTTCGCCCGGATAATGTCGTGGGTGGCGGTATTAGTATGGGTAATCCAACAGGGGATTTGTTCCACGTGGAACTTCCCGTGGCGAAGGCCGTTCAGGGAAAAAATGTCGTCAGACCCCCGTTCAAGGAGCTGGGGCATGAAGCTGAAAGGAGGCGGCGGCTCGTCGCCATCCTGCCGGGCGCATTGGGAGAAATCGATTGAACGCCCCGCCAGCCGGCAAGGGGTGCCGGTCTTGAATCGGCCGAGATCGAAGCCGAGTTCCCTGAGAGAATCGCTCAGGGACGAGGAGGCGTCGCCCATCCGACCGCCCGCCTGGTTTTGGAGGCCGACATGGAGGAGGCCGCGCATGAAGGTGCCGGTGGTGACGATTACGGCGCGGGCGTGGTAACTGACGGCGAGGTTGGTCTCGATGCCGCAGGCGCGGCCATCCGTCGCAAGGATGCGGACAGCGTTGCCTTGCTTGAGATCGATGAAGGGGGCGCGTTCGAGAGTGGCTTTGGCGCGAAACTGGTAAGCCTTTTTGTCGCACTGGGAGCGCGGGGCTCGGACACTCGGCCCCTTGGCGGCGTTAAGCATGCGGCACTGGATGGCAGTGGCGTCCGTGTTGAGTGCCATGAAGCCGCCGAGGGCGTCAATCTCGCGGACTATGTGGCCCTTGGCCAGGCCGCCGACCGCTGGGTTGCAGGACATCTGGCCCACGGTGTCGGCATTCTGCGTGAGGAGGAGGGTCTTGCAACCAAGGCGCGCCGCGGCCAGCGCGGCCTCGATCCCGGCATGGCCGGCGCCGAGGACGATGACGTCGTAAGATTTTGGGTAAGAGAACATTGGGTGCTTACTTACTTGACGCATGAAGTTGACTGCTTAGCTCAGGCTGTGGCATCGTAGGGCATATCGACGAGAAGGAGTATTTGATTCTATGCGATGAATCGGATCGGAAGGGGAAGTTTTATTCCAACTTCTACGGTGGCGTGCGCATCGGCGCGTCAAAACTTTTAGGGGTAAATCACCGGTTGGCGGTCGCCCGTAAGGAGGCTGGCCTTTCGGGTGAATTGAAATGGGGCAAGGTAGATCAGCGGTCCACGAGCCTATACGAACGAGTCATCGCCGCATTTTTTGACGAGATGGAGGCAGGCAATTTGGTTATGAGGGTCATGTTCACGAAAAATGCGTTCGTCCCAAGGGGATTAACGAGGGAACAGCACACAGAGGAGTATTACATCCTTTATTATGAGTTTATTAAGCACTGCTTCGGGCTTCGATACATGCCAGCGCACTCAACACAGCCTCGCTTTCGCATATACTTGGACGAATTAGGGGACACTGAGGAGCAGATTTCCAAATTTAAGGGTTTTCTTGGTGGGCTCAGCCGCGACAGCCACATTAGAAAAACCGGGATGCGCCTTGAGCTTCGGGATATTACTCACGTCCGCTCGCATGATCATCTTTTAATGCAGTGCATCGACGTCGTTTTGGGTTCGATAACCTTCCGGCTCAATGATAAGCACTTGGAAAAGCCGGACGGCTCTCGGTTCCGAGGAAAGCGCACCGTGGCAAAGGAGTGCCTCTACAAATTCATTAACGCTCAAATTCGGCGAATCACAGGAAAGCAGTTCAATATCGGAACCTCAACCGGGCACGACAATTTTCCGGATGATTATTGGTCTGGTCCATACAGGCACTGGCTCTTCGAGCCCAAGAACCGGGTTCTTGATGACTCGAAATTCAAACCGTGAAAAAAAATGACGCCCGACTTGTACCTACATAAATCTCTGACGCAACAAGGCGTCAGCATTCGGTCAAGCGGGGCGTCTATAGACCAATGTAGGACAACGTAGAACAAGGTCAACGATTTTTTTCTTAAAGTTTTGGCAAAAGAATGCCATTCTTTTGGGATTCTTTATGCCGCCTGGCCGCAAAAAAACGAACGCCAATCGAAGACCTGCACAGTCTCCTTGCCGCCGGAAATTTATTCCATACTCGAAGAGATAGCGGATTCCGGATATTCCCCCGCTCGCACTGTACCCGCGGTAGCGGCAGATATGATTGGCAGGGGTCTGGACAGTCTGAAGCCGGACGGACTTCTTGGAAAACATTTACACGAGCGGATTACGAGATCAGAACTAACGGGATAACCCTTACCTGTGGTAGTAACCTGTGAATAACTGCCCAATAGCTTGTGGAAATCGTCGAATAAGCCTTGCATTTATTCCGTGACTTTGCTAAGGAGAACGGCCACATTTATCAGGCATGTCTGGCGAATCCGATATAGCCGATATTTTCGAGGGAAACCTTCCGCTTTTTGAACAGAAGGGGCGCCCGAATGGCTTTACAACATGGTCGGCGCGTGCTTTTGCTAAGTTCCTTGGATATAAGGACTTCGGTTCATTCAAAAACGCCCTCAACAAAGCCCAACAGGTTTTGATGACGATGGAAATAGACATCGCCGAGCATTTCAAGCAGGAGAAAGTGATTGATGCGGAGACCGGCGAGGGGGTTGTGGATACCAGGATGTCCCGATTTGCCTGCTACCTCGTGGCAATGAACGGCGATACGAAAAAAAAGCAGGTGGCCCGAGCGCAAGCATATTTTGCACGCTATAACGAGGAGTGCCAGCGATTCATGGACGACACGGAGCAAATCGAGCGCATCCTGATACGTGACGAACTTAGCGATCACGAAAAAACTCTCTCCCGGACGGCATCCAAAGCTGGAGTCGAGGATTTTGCGCGGTTCCAAAATGCTGGATACAGGGGGCTATATAACATGAACCTTTCTGAACTGAAGGAGTTGAAGAGTGTTCCAAAAAATCGCTCCCCTCTCGATTTCATGGGCAAAGATGAATTGGCCGCAAATCTGTTCCGTATTACCCAAACGGACGCTAAAATTCGCAGCGACGGCGTGAATGGTCAACGACAACTCGAAGGAACGGCCCAGAAGGTGGGGAAGACTGTGCGCGAGACCATGCACAAAATCAGCGGCCAGCGGCCCGAGAACCTTCCCGGTAGAGAGGATATTCGAAAGCTTAAGCAGGGAATCAAGGGTGCGAGTTCCATCATTAAGGAAATGCCCGCTGCCGAGGTACATTATCTGCCGGAGCCCGCTGCTCCCGAATACCCTGAATCCCCTTACGAGGCGGACACAGAATGAAACGAGAGCCCTAAAACAAGGGCGGCCGCCCTCGCAAAGTGGCCGATCTCCACCAGGGCAAAGATGCCACCGCCAGATTTAAGGCGGGATTGAACCGTCTTTTTTGGTTCCTTGCCCGTCAGCCCATCCCAAGTGAGCCGCCTGCCCGTGGTAGTCTTGACGGCATCCATGAACCGGCCTTGATCGCCATCCTCGTGCTTCCGCTCATTGAAACGGTAGGTTTGCTCGTCAAGGTATCGGTACAGGTGGAATGGGGCGCAGTGAACATAGGTGCCTTTGAGCGTCCGCTTTAGGAGCGCCCAAAAGTTCTCAAGGCCATTTGTATGAACACCGTTCTGCACGTACGCCTCGGCGTGATCGACAACCTTATGTTCCCACGCGCGATCAAGAGCCGCATAGCTACGCCAAGTATCGGTATGGACTTCCGCACCAACCGGGATGTTGCGGTAAACCTCGCGCATTAGGTCTGGTGCGCTTGGGGACTTCACGACCCGCGCCACAACCTTGGAATGCGGCATACTGGCGCTGTGCCGGGCTAAAAGGCCCATCACGATGCTTTTGCCAGCGGCACCGCCCCGGCCCGTGATTTTCTTCGCCCGCTTGTCAGCGTGCATGTTGCGGGACAGACCGCCAATAAAGGACTCATCGCACTCGAAAACGCCATCCGCGTTGAAAATCCCGCCCCCACGCTGGATTGAGGCCCGGATACGATGACCCATGAACCACGCGCTCTTTTGCGTGATTTTCAGTGCCCGAGCCAGTTCGCAAGAGGAAATGCCGTTCTTGGCGTTCACTACAAGCCAGAGCGCCGGAAGCCACTTGGAAAGAGGGAGTGGAGATTCGTTGAACACCGTGCCAATCTTGGCCGTGAACTGCTTTTTGCAGCCCTTGCAATTCCAGAGACGGCGGGAGCCGGACTTTACCAGCTTGCCGACGTTATCAGAGCCGCAATGGGCGCAACGCACGCCATCTGGCCAGCGCATCTGGACAAAAAAGTCGTGGGCTCGGTCCTCGTCAGCGAAATACTGGACGGCTTCCAAGAGCGATTCGGGCAGGTTTTCCTCTTTCATGGGGACATTCTGCACGAATCCGGTTTATGCGTCAAGTAATTAAATACCGAACATTGTTCTACGTGGAACACGCGGTTTTTTCACCGCAGATTCGCGCGGATCGGCACGGATTTTCTTTAGAATTGGGCGAAAATATATGCAAAGCGGCCAATGGGCAAAGTACGCATTTGAGACGGTTTCGGGAAACGTATTAACCACACTGGCTCAAACAAGTTGATCAATTCTTGTAAGTACCTCATTATAAATGAGAAACAAATTTCTTTTTTCGGACGTCGGGCAATCCCCATCACCTGGCGGGCATGGCTGGAGACACTGGCGCGCCGATTGGCTGGATTTGATCTTGATCGGGTTTTGCGGTCTTGCGAAGCTGAGAAGGGCAGAGAGTTTGGTCGCCGGGCGATGGATGTAAGCGAACGCGCGAGGCCGCCCCTATTTCACATGAAGACACCCATTCCCGCGATTTGGCGTATAGATGTCGAACCCGATGAATTCGAAAACGAGGTGGGGGAAGGACCGTGGACTGGCTTTTTGGCCACGGTGGAGTTGGCCGAAGAGCTTCGGAAACGGCTCGCGGACCGTTCCGGACATCCCGTTCGCCCGGCCTGGTTTGTGCGTTTTGATCCAGATATCGAACGCTGTTTTGGATCGCTCGATTATGTTGTGAGACGGCATGGCGCGGAGATCGACCGATTACGAGGGCATGGAGACCCGCTGGGTATCCATGTCCACGCCGGCCGATGGGATGAAGCGCGCTCCGTTTCGTTCTCCGACTACGCAGACACGGCCTGGACGACCCACTGCCTGACGGTGGCGGCCGAAACCTTTGCGGAGTGCTTTGGGGAGCCGGCTCGCCGTTCCAGCCAAGGTGGATATTTTCTGACGGAGAGCATTCTCGATGCGGCGGTGGCGCTTGGGATCCAGGTCGATCTGACTCCGGAGCCCGGCTTGGGGCCCAAGACGGAGGACCCCGCCTTTGGCGCCTATGCGACCGCCCCATCCGGAGATTTTCGCAAATGCCCCCGGCAGCCCTATTATCCCTCAAGGCAGTCGTTAGATATGCCGTCATCGTCGTTCGCGGAGTGCCGGCCGATCCTCCTGGTGCCAATGACTGCCTACGATTACGTGTCATACTTTACCCCGTGGCCCCGCCGAATTGTCAAAGGGCTCCTGGGATGGCCGCGGCACCATGCTCCGCTCAATCCGTGGAAAACGTGGTCCAGCCCACAGGTTTATTGGGACCTCATCGAGCGAGCAGCGGACGAGCAGGCCGCGCGCTATATCGCATTTGCCATTCGCACGGATCTACCCGGGTCGTCGCTGGCCGAAGAAGTCGGAGCGCTCCTCAAGTACTTGCCGAACCATCCGATATCCGAGCGACTACGATTCGTTGACCCGCTGGGGCCGGAAATCCTGGCACTTGCGACCCCGTCGCGCAACGGCGCCCGCTAGCGGGAAGAGACGGCGGCTTCGAGATCGGATTTGACAGAATTGAGGGGAGAGAATGAAAAAATGGATGCGACAATTCACTTTCAAAATCGGGAATGTTTTGTACTATGCGGGCCGACCACGCGCGTCGGCCTTTTCCTCCCTCAAGGCGCTTCTTGGAATCATTGTTTGAAGTGAGACAAAAATTGCTTATTCCTAAAAGATCATGCCCACTGGAAACGGAACTGTAGTCGCTGAAAAATCTATGTATGCCGACGCACCGGTCAATCAGACGCTGACCGCTGAGCAGAAGATCGAGTTTTTGCGCGAGATGTACCGGATCCGCCGCTTCGAGCAGCGCTCGATGAAGACCTACCAGCAGGAGGCGGGAAAGATCGGGGGGTTTCTGCATCTATATACAGGTCAGGAATCGGTGGCGGTGGGGACGATCTCGTTGCTGGCCGAGAATGACCACGTGATAACGGCGTACCGGGATCACGGACATGCGCTGGCTGTCGGGATGTCCATGGAGGAGTGCATGGCGGAGCTATACGGGAAGGCGACAGGGTGCTCGAAGGGGAAAGGCGGCTCGATGCATTTCTTTGCGCCGGACAAGAATTACTGGGGTGGGCACGGGATCGTGGGCGGGCAGACGCCGCTCGGGCTGGGGATTGCGTATGCGCTCAAGTACAAGGGAATCAAAGGATGCTGCCTCTGCTACCTGGGGGATGGGGCGGTCAATCAGGGACCGTTCCACGAGTCGCTGAACCTGGCGTCGCTCTGGAGCCTGCCGGTGATTTATGTCATCGAGAACAATCAGTACTCAATGGGGACGAGCCTCGAGAGGTCCTCGGCGTTCAGCAAATGCCTTGCGGCGCGGGCTGAGGGATACGGGATGGAATGGGATGTGATCAACGGGGAGGACCTCTACGAAATCCGGGCGAAGACCCAGGTGGCGATCGAGCGGGCGCATGAGAAATCGCGGCCGACTATCCTCGAGATCGATACCTACCGGTACACCGGCCACTCAGTGGCCGATGCGAATGCGAAGAAGTACCGCCCGCCGGAGGAGATCGAGCGCTACCAGACGCTTCACGATCCCCTGCGGCTCTGGAAGAATCGGCTCATCGCGGAAGGGCTCCTCGACGAGGCGCGGGCGGACGCCATCGATCACGAGGCGGTCGAGGAGGCGGAGGCCGCCGCGCATTTCGCGGACGAGAGCCCCCTGCCGAGCGAGAAGGAGATTTTCTCGGATGTCTATTGGGAGGTGGATAACAACACGGAGAGCGGGCGGAGGGGACGGCATTTCTTTAACGACTGACCGAGCCGCCGGAATGCGATTTCGACTTCCGGCGCGCCTTTGATTTATCGAAAAATTTTTACGTGAGGATTTTTTAACATGGCACTTACTACTTACCGGGATGCTTTGAACGACGCGCTGGCGCAGGAAATCGAGCGCGACGAGAATGTATTGGTCATGGGCGAGGAGGTGGCGCGGTATAACGGGGCCTACAAGGTGACTAAGGGATTGTGGGAGCGGTTTGGGGATAAGCGGATCGTGGATGCGCCGATCAGCGAGGCCGGCTTCATAGGGCTGGCCGTGGGCGCGTCGATGATGGGTCTGCGGCCCGTGGTCGAGCTGATGTTCTGGAGTTTTGCATACGTCGCCTTTGACCAGATCGTCAACAACGCCGGGTGCGTGCGGTATATGAGCGGCGGCCTCATCAATTGTCCACTGGTGATCCGCGGTCCTGCGAATGGCGGGACCAATGTCGGCGCGACCCACTCGCATACGCCGGAGAATTTTCTGGCGAATGTACCGGGACTCAAGGTGGTATGCCCCGCGACCGCCTACGACGCGAAAGGGCTGATGAAAAGCGCGATCCGGGATAATGATCCGGTGATGTTCATGGAAAACACGATGCTCTATGGCGAGTCATGGGAGGTGCCGGAGGACGAGTATCTGATCCCGCTCGGATCGGCCGAGGTAAAACGGGAGGGCAGGCATGTGTCGCTGATCGCGCATGGGCGGGCGGTGCTGACGTGCTTGAAAGCGGCGGAAATGCTTAGTGCCGAGCATGATATAGATGCCGAGGTCGTGGACCTGCGCTCGATCCGGCCGCTCGATGAGGAGACGATCCTGGCGAGCGTTCGGAAGACGCACCGCGCAGTGCTGGTCGAGGAGAACAAGCCGTTCTGCGGCGTGGACGCGCAGATCGCGTCGATCATCCAGGAGAAGGCGTTCGATGACCTCGATGCCCCCGTGCTGCGGGTCTCATCTCTGGACGCGCCGGCGTTTTACAGTCCGGCAATCGAGAAGAAACAACTGCCGGACGCCCATGCGGTGATTGCGAAGGTGATGAAGATCTGCTGACGGCAGGGAGCTTCGCGAGGCGGTTTTTTCTAACCGCGGATTTTCAGAGATTACCGGCAGGGGAAATCTACAAGGCGGTGGTGTGAGGTAATTGGGGCGGCGGAACTGATTTTGCGCTGTGCAAGACGGGAGGCGCGGGGATAGGTTTTTTGGGACTGCAATTTTAGAAATTCCTGAGCCATGGCTTCGTATATAAATATGCCGAAACTGAGCGACACGATGACAGAGGGGACTCTGCTGAAGTGGCGCAAACAGAAGGGCGACAAGGTGGTCGCGGGAGATGTGCTGGCGGAGGTGGAGACGGATAAGGCGACGATGGAGCTCGAGAGTTTTGACGACGGAATTCTAACGGAGATCTATGTGGAAGAGGGCGGACGGATCGCAATTGGGGAGCGCGTGGCCCTGCTCCTGGCGCCGGGCGAGAAGGCGCCGGAACCGGGCGCGGCCGAGAGCAAGCCGGCTCCCAAGCCGGAGCCGGCCACGGTGGCAAACGATGCCGGCACAAAGACGCCGGCGCCGGTGGTGGAGAAGAGCGCGGCGGTAATGGAGGCGGCGTCGGAGAATGGCGGGGCGCGGGTTAAGGCCTCGCCGCTGGCACGGAAGATTGCGGCGGAGAAAGGGATTGATCTAGCGCGGTTGACGGGATCGGGGCCGGGCGGACGGATTGTGCAGAAGGATGTAGTGGCCGGTCCGCAGGGTGGAGCGAGTGGCGGGGGGAAGACGGCTGCGGCGCCGGCGCCGGCGATGGCGCCGGCAGTGGTGCCGATGGCGCCCGGGGATGGGGATCAGCGGTTCGCGCTCACGGGGATGCGGCGTGCCATCGCGGAGCGGCTCCTGGTCAGCAAGACGCAGATACCGCATTTTTACCTGGGCATAGATTTGGATGCGGGGGAGCTGATGCGGATTCGCGCGGAGGTCAATACCGACGCGGAGAAAGCCGGCCTCGGGAAGCTGACGGTGAACGATTTTATATTGAAAGCCGCGATAGTGGCGGCAACGCGCGTGCCGAAGGTGAATGCGAGCTTTGCCGGCGACTCGGTTATCCAATACGCGAACGTGAATATGGCTGTGGCCGTGGCTGTGGACGATGGGCTGGTGACGCCCGTGATACGCGAGGCGCAGAAGAAGTCGCTGCGGGAGATCAGCGATATCGTGAAAGATTTTGCGGCCCGGGCGCGGACGAAGAAATTAAAGCCGGAGGAGTACCAGGGCGGGACGTTGACGGTATCGAACCTCGGGAGCTACGGGATCGATACCTTTTCCGCGATTATCAATCCGCCGCAGTCGATGATTCTGTCGGTGGGGGCGATCGTGAAGAAGCCGGTGGTCAATGCGGCAGGGCAGATCGTGGTCGGCACGCGGATGAATATCGGGCT
>Ga0182024_10019492_pt1 | contig 12495 bp, 9 predicted proteins | sample P32metaG_FD_120480 | JGI IMG/M metagenome (GOLD analysis project Ga0182024, IMG submission 120480) | Permafrost microbial communities from Stordalen Mire, Sweden - P3-2 metaG (Illumina Assembly) | ecosystem: Environmental > Terrestrial > Soil > Wetlands > Permafrost | place: Sweden: Stordalen... | reverse complement strand
CGACCGAGTACCGCGTGATAGCGGCCCGCGCGACCCTGCGTGCCCTGCCGGATCTGCGCGGGATGATCGCCGAGGGCGAGGCGCTCAACCCGGAGGTCCTGCACGCCTGGCGCGAGGTGACGGGCCTGGAGATCCGCGACGGCTACGGCCAGACCGAGACCGGCCATCTCACCGGGATGCCTTTGGGCGAGCCCGCCCGGCCGGGCTCGATGGGGCGCGCGCTGCCGGGGGTGGAGCTGTCGGTTCGTGACGGCGAGCTGGTGGCCGACCCGGCGACCGTGCCGACATTCTTCCTCGGCTATCTCGGCGAGGGTGTGGAGCGGGGCGAGGATGGGACATGGCACATCGAGGACCGCGGCACGGGCGATCCCTGGCACACCGGTGACCGCGTACGCGAGGACGGCGACGGGTTCCTGTGGTTCGAGGGTCGCGCCGACGACGTGATCGTCTCGGCCGGCTACCGGATCGGGCCGTTCGAGGTCGAGTCCGCGCTCGTCGCCCACCCCGCCGTGGCCGAGGCAGCCGCCGTCGCCGCGCCCGACGCGGAGCGCGGGGCGGTCGTGCGCGCGGTGGTCGTGCTGCGCGACGGTCACACCCCCTCCCCCGCGCTGGCCCGAGAGCTGCAGGAGCACGTCAAGCGCGAGACCGCGCCCTACAAGTACCCCCGGATCATCGACTTCGCCTCCGAGCTGCCGAAGACCGCGAGCGGGAAGGTCAGGCGGGCGGAGCTGAGGGCGAACAGGCTCAGCTGAGGGTGACGATCGCGTCGATCTCGATCTGAGCGCCCTGCGGCAGCTGCGCCACCCCGACCGTCACCCTCGCGGGAGACTCCTCTCCAAAGAACGACCCGTACACCTCGTTGACCTCGGCGAAGGCCGCGAGGTCGGTCATGTAGACGGTCAGGCGCACCGCCCGCTCCAAGGAGGCGCCCGCCGCGTCGCACACGGCGCGCAGGTTCTCCAAACACCGGCGGGCCTGCTCTGCCGCGGTCCTCCCCACGAGCTCGCCCGTGGCGGGGTCGAGCGGGATCTGACCCGAGCAGAACAGCAGCTCTCCGGCGCGTACCGCGTGGCTGTAGGGGCCGATCGCGGGCGGAGCGCCCGGCGCCTGCACGATCTCGCGGTTGACGCTCACCGTGGCGAGCCTACCGTGCGGACCGTGATGGCGCATGCGCGACCGGCGGCCGGTAGATTCCGAAAAATGCGACGCTCCCGGCTCACCGTTCTGCTCCTGGCGATATGCGTCTGCGCGCTCGGCTTGGCCGCGCAAGCCCAGGCCCAGATCGCGTGGGCGCCGTGCGGCGACAGCAACGACTTCGCCTGCGGTCACCTCACCGTCCCGCTCGACCCGGGCGGAGGCACACCAGGGACGATCACGCTCGCGATCCGCCGCCACCGCGCCCCGGTCGGCGAAGGCAAGGAAGCGATCGTCGCGCTCGCGGGCGGCCCCGGGCAGGCTGCGATCCCGTTCGCCGAACAGTTCGCGCAGGTGCTCGGCCCGATCGCGGACACGCGCGATCTGATCGTGTTCGACCAGCGCGGCATCGGCCTCTCCGCTCCGCTCTCGTGCCACCGCTTCGAAGTCAGCGCCGCCACGGCCTTCGGCTCGTCGATCGCGGAATGCGCGGCGCAGCTCGGGCCGACGCGCAGCTTCTACGCGACGGCCGACACCGTCGCGGACATCGATGCGCTGCGCGTGGCCGGGGGCTACGAAAAGCTCGTGCTGTACGGCACCTCCTACGGCACGAAGGTCGCCGAGGAGTACGCGCAGGACTATCCGAGCCACGTCTCGGCGCTGGTGCTCGACTCGGTCGTGCCACCCAACGGCCCCGAACCGCTCAACCGAGCCACGTTCGCGGCGATCCCCCGCGTCCTGCGCCAGCTTTGCGCCGCGCGCGCCTGCGCGCACATCACCCCGAATCCCGTCGGCGACCTCGAGCGGCTCGTGCGGCGCATGGCGCGCGGCCCGTTGAGCGGCCGTGCGATCGACGGCCACGGCGCCGCCCACACGGTGCGCATCACCGCCGACGACCTGCTCGGGATCCTGCTCGACGGCGACCTCGAACCGACGCTGCGCAGCGAATTCCCCGCCGCGATCCGCTCGGCGGCGGACGGCGACACGGCCGCGCTCGCGCGGCTACAGGCGCGCACGGAAAGCGGTGAAGCGGGTGAAGCGGGAAGCCCGAGCGAGAGCTTCGACAACCCGCTGTACTACGCGACGAGCTGCGAAGACGAGCCGTTTCCGTGGAACCGCTCGGCCAGCCCGGCGACGCGCCTGGCCGAAGCGAAGGCCCAGATCGGGGCACTCGGAGCCGGCGCGATCGCGCCGTTTGACCCGGCGAACGTGCTCGACCTCAGCGACGTGGGGGCGTGCGCCTACTGGCCGTACACGACGCCCGCGCCGGCGCCGGACGATGCGCCCTTCCCGAGCGTGCCGACGCTGATCCTGAGCGGCGCCGACGACCTGCGCACGCCGACCGCGAACGCGCGCGAAGTGGCGGCGCAGATCCCCGGATCGCACCTGCTGGTGGTACCGAACACCGGGCATTCCGTGCTCAGCTCCGACCCCACCCACTGCGCTAGCGATGCCCTCCAGGCGCTGTTCGCGGACAAGCCGATCGAGCCCTGCGCGGACACGCCGCCGGCGGCGAACCTGCGCCCGACACCACTCCCTCCGGCGCGTGCCGGCAGGCATCGCCCCGGCGCACGGTAACCGCTAACGTCTGCGCTCATGTCCAGGCGCCCGCCGACCACCCTGCTCGCGGCGGCGCTGCTCAGCGGCGCGCTCGCCCTCGTGCAGGCCCCGGCGGCCGGGGCGCTGACATACACCCCGTGCGGGGCGAGCAGCCCCGCCTTCTCCTGCACGAGCGTGCCCGTCCCGCTCGATCGCTCCGGCCAGGCGTCCGGCACGATCGGGTTGAGCGTCGAGCTCAAGCAGGCCGGCCCCGCTCAGAGCCAGAGCGCGGTCCTCGCGCTCGCGGGCGGACCCGGCCAGGCGGCGCTGGGGCTCGGCGAATTCATGGCCAAGGCGATGGCCCCGGCGCTCGGCACGCGCGATTTGGTGGTCTTCGACCAGCGCGGCACCGGCACGTCGGACCCGCTCGGCTGCTCAGCGTTCGAAAAATTCAGCACGAAACCCATCTACGAACTCTACAGAGAATGCGCGCTTGAGATCGGACCGGCTCGCGGCGGCTACACAACGCAGGAATCGGTCGAAGACATCGAGTCGATCCGCCAGGCGATGGGCTACGAAAAGCTCGTCCTCTACGGAACCTCCTACGGAACGAAGGTCGCCGAGGAGTACGCCGAACGCTACCCACAGTACGTCGAATCGCTGGTGCTCGACTCGGTGATCCCCCCCGACGGATGGGAACCCGTGCACATCGCGAGCTTCCAGGCAATCGCGGGAGTGCTTCAAGAACTCTGCACAAACGGCGCGTGCGCGGGAATCACGTCCAACCCGGTGGCGGACATCGCGAGCCTGAACGCACGGCTGCGTAAACGTCCCTTGAGCGGCTCGGTCTACGACGGCTCCGGGCACCGCCACAACGCAAAGCTGTACGCGACAGGCCTGTTCAATATCCTCGAAGCTGGCGACCTGAACCCCGCGCTGCGCGCACTGCTGCCGGCCGCCGTCCACCAAGCACTCGGCAACTATCCCGATCCGCTGCTGCGCCTGGAGGCGCTCGCCGAGGGTTTGATCCCGAATGTGCCGAGCAACCACGCGGTCGAAGCAAGCTCCGAGATTGACGAAGCGCTGTATGCGACGACGATATGCGAAGAGAGTCCTTTTCCGTGGTCGCGCAGCGCGTCCGCCGCGACCCGCTTCAACGAAGCCCTCGCGTATGTGCACGCCCAGCCGGCGGCCGACTTCTACCCCTTCAGTGCGAGCACCGCGCTCGAAGACAGCATCCTCCCCGCTTGCGCGGGCTGGCCGGACGCCTCCCCGGCGCCCCCCGCGCCGAGCGCGCTGCCGGACGTGCCAACGCTGATCCTGTCCGGCGCCCAGGATCTGCGCACCCCGACGTCGAACGCGCGGCAGGTGGCGGCCAAGATTCCCGACGCGCAGCTGCTCGTGGTCCCGTTCACAGGCCATTCGGTGATCGGCAGCGACTTCAGCGACTGTGCCTCGCAGGCCGTCGCGGCGTTCTTCGCCGGCGGGGTGGGCGGGCAGCCAATCCAACCGTGCGCACCGAGCGCCGACCCGTTCGCGCCCACGCCGCTGACCCCCACGAAGCTCGCCTACGTGCACCCGGCCCCGGGGCTGAGCGGCAAGCCGGGCCTGACGCTGACCGCCGTGCTCGACACGATCGTCGACCTCAACCGCCAGGTGGTCGGCGCGACGCTGCAGGCCGACGCGCAGCTCCCCAGCGGGTCGAGCTTCGGCGGGCTGCGTGGCGGCTACGCGAAGTTGAGCGCCTCCAAGGTGCAGCTCAGCCGCTTCACGTTCGTGCCGGGCGTCGAACTGAGCGGGACGTTCCCGGTCAAGAACGGACTGCTGCAGAGCACCAACCTGCGGATCGCCGGCGCGACCGCCGCGCACGGCACGGTGCGCGTCGGCTCCGGCGCACAGGCCACCGGCACCCTGGGTGGCAAGCGCTTCGACATCGACATCGCCAAGGTCAAGCTCTCGCGCGCCGGTGCTGGGTCGGCGGCGGCCGGCGCCGAATGGCCGACCGGCAAGGTCGGGTTCCCGCTGCCGGGGCTGGTCGAAGCTCAGCCGACGCACCTGCGCTGACGCGGAAGCCGACGAGTAAGCCAAGGCCGCGGCTCAGCCGTGAGTACGCTGGCCTGAATGCCCAACGCGCTCGCCGCCGAGACCTCCCCGTACCTGCGCCAGCACGCGCACAATCCCGTCGACTGGCTGCCATGGGGACCTGATGCGCTGGCGCGCGCCCGTGACGAGGACAAGCCGCTGCTGGTGTCGATCGGCTACTCCTCCTGTCACTGGTGCCATGTGATGGAGCGTGAGTCGTTCGAGGACGAGCGCACGGCGGCGCTGATGAACGAGCTGTTCGTATGCGTCAAGGTCGACCGCGAGGAGCGCCCTGATGTCGATGCGCTCTACATGGAGGCCGTCCAGGGGATGACCGGCCACGGCGGCTGGCCGCTGAACGTGTTCCTCACCCCCGAGCAGCTGCCGTTCTACGGCGGCACGTACTTCCCCCCCGAGCCCCGCCACGGGATGCCCGCGTGGACGCAGGTGCTGCAGGCGATCGGCGAGGCGTGGGACGAGCGGCGCGAGGAGATTCGCTCAGGCGGAGAGGGCCTGCGCGAGCGGCTGTCCGGCGGGGCGGGCCTCGAGCCCTCCAGCGAGCCGATCGACGCCGGCGCACTCGACGTGGCGGTGGCGGGGCTGCGGGAGTCCTTCGACCCGGTCAACGGCGGATTTGGAGGCCCGCCCTCCCACGCGCCGAAGTTCCCCCAGGCGTCGGTCATCGAGCTCCTCTTGTGCAGAGGCGAGCAGGACATGGCCTTGAACACGCTGCGCGCGATGGCGCGCGGCGGCATCCACGACCAGGTGGGCGGGGGATTTGCGCGCTACAGCGTCGATGCAACATGGACGGTGCCGCACTTCGAGAAGATGCTCTACGACAACGCCCTGCTCGCGCGCGCGTACCTGCACGGGTGGCAGCTCTCCGGCGAACCCCGTATGGCGGAGGTCTGTCGCGACACGCTCGACTGGGCCTTACGCGAGATGCGCGGCCCCGAGGGCGGGTTCCACTCCGCGCTTGACGCCGACTCTGAGGGCGTCGAGGGACGCTTCTACGTGTGGACCGTCGCCGAGCTGGCGGACGCGCTGGGCGAGGACGGCGAGGCGGCGATCGCGTGGTTTGGAGCGACCGAGGAGGGCAACTTCGTCGATCCTCACCATCCCGCGCCGGGGCTCAACGTGCTGGAGGACCGGGGCCCACAGCCGCCGCCGGCGCCGCGCGAGCGGATTCGCGCACGGCTGCTGGAGGTGCGCTCCGGCCGGACACGCCCGGGATTGGACGACAAGCGGCTGACATCCTGGAACGCGCTGATGATCGCCGCGCTCGCCGAGGCCGGCGCCGCGCTCGGGGAGCCTCGCTACACCGACGCCGCCGTCGCCTGCGCCGAGTTCGTCCTGCGCGACCTGCGCGACTCCGGCGGGCGGCTGCTGCGCACGTACAACGACGGCCACGCCAAGATCGACGGGTACCTCGAGGACCACGCCTTCCTGCTGGAGGCGCTGCTCGCGCTGTTCGAAACAACCTGCGAGGAGCGCTGGTTCACGGAGGCGACGGCGCTCGCCGACACGCTGATCGCCCGCTTCGCCGATCCCGAGCGCGGCGGCTTCTTCTCGACCGCCGCAGACGGCGAAGCGCTGATCGCCCGGCGCAAGGACCTCGAGGACTCCCCGATTCCCGCCGGAGGCTCCTCCGCCGCGATGGGGTTGCTGCGACTCTCAGAGCTGACTGGCGATCCCGAGTACGAGCGCCAGGCGCTCGGCGTACTGGCGCTGCTGCGCGACATCGCCCCGCGCCACCCGGCCGCATTCGGCCACCTGCTGCAGGCGCTGCACTGGCGCCTGTCCCCCGCGCGGCCGATCACGTGCGCGGTGCCGTCGGCCTGACGATCCCACCCGCCTGAGCCGGTCCGCAGCCCGCTCTGCTCACTATTTGCATTGATTGCGACCGGGCCCCGAAAACGGGGGCTCGGTCGTTTTGGGGCCGGGTTCCGGGGCTTTGGCCGTTTCTGACGTTCCTGAGCGTCCGGTGTCGCCGATACGCTTGCCGTCCATAATCTCTGGCGCAATGTCGCCAGCCATGATACGCACGGAGTAGCGAGGATCCCGCACAGACCATGCTTCAAAATGACACTATCGACACCGATTTCAAACCAAAGGCCAAACAAACGACGGTGCCTTATCTCAATGAGATTGTCGCTGGAGACTCGACGATGCTTCTTCGGGACCTCCCATCAGACAGTATCGACTTGATCGCATCAGATATTCCCTACGGCATAGGGGCAGACGACTGGGACGTTCTTCATAGGAACACGAATTCTGCGTACCTCGGTGCTAGCCCGGCGCAAGCAAAGGCCGGCGCAGTTTTCAAGCGTCGTGGCAAGCCGCTCAACGGCTGGTCTGAGGCTGACCGCAGGATTCCTCATGAATACTACGACTGGTGTCGGGGGTGGACCTGCGAGTGGTTCCGCGTTCTCAAGCCCGGGGCGTCTGCGTTCGTATTCGCTGGGAGGCGACTACAACATCGCTGTGTCTCAGCGCTTGAGGATTCCGGATTTACTTTCAAGGACATGATTGGCTGGGTGCGCCCGAGAGCCGTGCATAGGGCTCAGCGGGTCAGCGTCGTGTTCGAGCGACGAGGCGACCTTTCACATGCCCGCGAGTGGGAGGGATGGCGGGTCGGAAACCTGCGACCGACATTCGAGCCGATTCTCTGGTTTGTGAAGCCCTATCCAATTGGTACCACCATTGCGGACAATCTTCTTGAGCACACCGTGGGCGGCTTCAACCAGGACGAGTACATAACCGTTAGCGGCCAAGCAGACAACTACATCACCGCCGGCTTTGGCCCAAAGGAAGGCGGATTGCATTCCGCGCAGAAGCCCGTGAAGCTCATGGAGGCGCTGATCGCCTTGGGTTCTCGACAGGGCCACATCGTGTTGGACCCTTTTACTGGAAGTGGCAGCACCCTCGTTGCGGCCCAAGGTCTTGGGCGCCAGTTCATAGGCATCGAGCTCGATCCCGCGGTAGCCGAGAAAGCTAGGGCGAGGATGGCACACGACCAGCTTCGGCTCGATGACATCGGCAGATCCTGACTTGGCAACAACAAGAATAAGTCAAGAGGCAATAGAACGCCGAAACCACTGGATTTCGGAGATCGTCAAGATCAGCGGGGCGTTTGGCGACGATTCATCCCGTGTCGAGAAGGAGCTTGCTGACGAGGTAGATGGAGACGGCGCCCCCGCCCTCTTGGATCATCTTCGGCTCTGCGGCGCTATCCCCGAGTCATATGGTCACGACACCAGCGAGGAGAAGCTCTATTCAAAGTACACCGATGCGTTGCTCGCACTCGCCTTCCGGTCACTTGGCCTACAAGCCCTCGTGCTCACCGAGCGTGCCGATTCTGCGGACGTTGAGGTCGTGGCCTCGGATTACAGCTTCGTTGCCGACGCAAAGGCGTTTCGGCTAAGTCGCACCGCCAAGAATCAGAAGGACTTCAAGATCCAGGCAATGGATAACTGGAAGCACGGCAAGAAGTATGCCGTGCTGGTCGCTCCGCTATACCAGCTTCCAAACCGCAGTAGCCAGATCTACCTACAGGCCGTGGTTCGCGACGTGTGCATCTTGTCGTACGCACACATGTCGCTCTTGGTGGCGTACGCTCAAGTGGCTGGTCAAAACGCCGCCCAAGCGACATTGCTCACGATACTTAAGTCAATCTCCCGTCTGAATCCTACTAAGGACTCCGTCACCTACTGGCGAGCTGTGAACGACGCCATGCTTGAAGTAGGAGATGAGATGGCGCAACTATGGCAGATCGAGCGCGAGGCGAGTGCCGAATCTCTCGCCGTATCGAAGGAAGAGGCGTTGCGCTTTCTCGCTGAGGAGCGCGAGCGCATCATGAGGATGAGCCATGATGAGGCAATCAAAATGCTCGTGCGCGTGCGCAAGCTGGACAGTCGGGAACAGCAGATCGCAAAAGTCGTCGACAGCGTCCTTTTGGAACTGAGAGGTAGCTGATCTCTGCAATCACGAGCGAGCAAAGCCTCAAGCTGGACTTGACCATTCGCAAACGGGTCCGGGTTTGCCTCCGTCGGTGGCAGTCCTTTGGGTCCCTACAAAATCGACAGGTACCGATCCAACTCCCACTGGGTCACGCGCACGCGGTAGTCGTCCCACTCCTGGCGCTTGATCTCGACGTAGCGGTTGAACATGTGCTCGCCGAGTGTTCTCAACACGAGCTCGGACTGCGCGGTCAGCTCGATCGCCTCGCCGAGGCTCTCGGGCAGCTGCTCGACGCCCAGGCGCTTGCGCTCCTCGCCTGACAAATGGTACAGGTTCTTCTCCATCGGCTCCGGCAGCTCGTACCCCTTCTCGATCCCCTCCAGCCCCGCCTGCAGCAGCACCGCGAACGTCATGTATGGGTTGCACGCCGGGTCAGGGCAGCGCAGCTCCATGCGCGTGGTCCGCTCCTTGCCCGGGTGATACAGCGGCACGCGCACGAGCGCCGAGCGGTTGCGCCGCGACCACGCTACGTACACCGGCGCCTCGAAACCGGGCACCAGGCGCTTGTAGCTGTTGACCCACTGCGCGAACACTGAGCAGATCTCGCGCGCGTGCTTGAGCTGGCCGGCGATGAACGCCTTGCCGATGTCTGACAAAAAGTACTGGTCGTCGGGGTCGTAGAAGGCATTGCTCCCCTCTTTGAACAGCGACTGGTGCGTGTGCATCCCCGAGCCGTTCTCGCCAAACAGCGGCTTCGGCATGAACGTCGCGTGCCAGCCGTACTTCATCGCGTACTCCTTCACCGTGATCCTGTACGTCATACAGTCGTCGGCCATCTTCAGCGCGTCCGCGTAGCGCATGTCGATCTCGTGCTGGCTCGGCCCGACCTCGTGGTGGGTGTACTCGACGTGGATCCCCAGCTGCTCGAGCGCCAGCACCGTCTCACGGCGCACGTCCGAGCCCGCGTCGAGCGTCGTCAGGTCGAAGTAGCCGCCTTCGTCGAGCACCTCCGTGGACTTGCTGTCCTTGAACAGGAAGTACTCGAGCTCCGGACCGACGTTGAACGTGTCGAAGCCCATCTGCTTCGCCCGCTCCAGCGCCCGGCGCAGCACGTGCCGCGGGTCGCCCTCGTACGGAGTGCGCTCGGGGGTGACCACGTCGCAGAACATCCGCCCCACGCCCTGCTCCTCCGGGCGCCACGGCAGCACCGCGAACGTGGTCGGATCGGGCATCGCGATCATGTCCGACTCCTCGATCGCGTTGAACCCCGTGATCGAGCTGCCATCGAAGCCCATCCCCGCCTCGAACGCGTCGTCGAGCTCGGCCGCGTTGATCGAGAACGACTTCAGCTGGCCCAGGATGTCGGTGAACCAAAAGCGGATGAACCTGATGTCGCGCTCAGCCACCAGCGCCTTCACGTCCTCCGCCGTCCGCGGCTGCTCCGTTGTCGGCTGCTCTGCCATCCTGCCGGACCTTAGTAGATGGCCCTCCCGGCCGCTATCGACTCCTGGCCAAACCGGGGGGACTCAGTGACCGGCGACGGCGGCCACAAACGAGGCGACGTCTTCGGCTTCCTTGCCCTGATACAGCTGGGCCGGCATGTTGCCTTTGCCGCGCGCGCGGCCTTCTTCGATCGCGTTCAGCACGAGCGCCTTGCGCCCGGCTCCGGTAGCGATGTCGTCCCCGACCCTGATGTCGAGGTTCGGGCCGATCCGCCCGACCGACTTGACCGCGGCCAGCGTGTGGCACACGACACATTTCTGGGCGAACAGTTCGCGGCCCTTGATCTCTTCGGCGTTCAGATGCACTCCGCCGATCGCCTCGCTCGCCTTGTCTTTGCCGTTGTGCGCCAGCACGAGCGCCGGCACGGTCAGGCCGAGGGCGAACATCAATACGACCCCGAAGGTGACGGCCCGCTGGCTGGCCTGCTGGCCGATCTCCGATCGGTCAGTGGGCTGCCGACCGGTCTCCGATCGGTCGTGCGCGCCGGGCTGACCCCTGCGCATCGCGACGAAGAACACGCCGAGGCCGAGGACGACCCAGAACAGGATGAATCCGAGAACCATGCGGCGGGACCATATCGACTGCCGCCGCTGGACGACCCCATGACGGCCCATGAGAGCTCTCTCAGCTTTAGCTCGGCGCAAGCTATGGCGCTACCCTGACCATAGGAGTCCAACATGAGCCATCTTCTTCGCAGACTTCCCCTGTCGCGCCTGCTGCTTCTCTGCGGGCTGGTGGTCGTCCTCGGCATCAGCGCCACCGCGCTCGCCTCCGCGCTCAGCACGGGACCGACGCCGCCGCCGAAGCCGCTCGCCGACGCCATCCACGACGCGCTCGCCGGGGCGGGCTCCGAACAAGTCCAGGGAGTCAGCGCTCAGGTCCAGCTGACCGACCATCTGCTCGAAGGCGCCAACCTCGCAAGCGGCGGTGGCAGCGCGACCGGCCAGCTCGCGTCCAGCCCGCTGATCACGGGTGCCTCCGGCCGGATGTGGGTCGCCAAGGACGGCCGCGTGCGCCTCGAACTGCAGTCCGAAAAGGGCGACACCCAAGTTCTCTACGACGGGCACACCGTGTCGATCTACGACGCGTCCTCGAACACGCTCTATCGCTACACGGTCCCGGCGCATGAAGGCGGGACCGGCGACGGCCCGGTCTCCGGGGCCACGACCGCCCCCCACGAAGCTCCCTCCGTCGCGAAGATCGAAGAAGCGATCTCCCAACTGGACCACGTGAACGTCTCCGGCGCGACGCCGACCGACATCGCCGGCCAGGCCGCCTATACGGTGCGCGTCTCCCCCAAGGAAAGCGGCAGCCTGATCGGCGGCGGCGAGCTCTCCTGGGACGCGGTCAACGGGGTCCCGCTGCGCGCGGCGATCTACTCCTCGACGAGCCCCTCCCCGACGATCGAACTGACCGCCACCTCGATCTCCTACGGGCCCGTCGCGGCGTCGGTGTTCGAATTCACGCCGCCGTCGAACGCCAAGGTGCAAGAAATCGTGCTTCCCAAGAAGGACGCTTCTGAGCCCGCCGATTCCTCAGCGCCCAGCGGCGACCACCCCCACATGACGACCCACGGCCAGGGCATCACGTCGGTCGCGGTCCTCGAAAGCAAGTCCAAGGAAGGCGCCAAGGAAACCTCCTCCACGGACGAAGAAGGCCTGCAGAAGGTCAAGGTCAACGGCATCGAAGCGTCCGAGCTGCCCACCGAGCTCGGCACGCTGCTCAGCTTCGAGCGCTCGGGCGTGCGCTACTTCCTCGCGGGCGCGGTGAATCCCGCGGCAGTCGAAGCGGTCGCCAAGGGCCTCTAGCGTGGCCGAGGAGGCGCCGCCGGTTAAGGCGCGCGGGCTGGTCAAGCGCTACAAGGAGGTCCTCGCGGTCGATCACATCGACCTGAACGTCCGCGCGGGCGACGTGTACGGGTTCCTGGGGCCCAACGGCGCCGGCAAGACGACAACGCTGCGGATGGCGCTCGGGCTGATCGTCCCCACCGAGGGCACGGTCGAGCTGTTCGGGCGTGACCCGCTGCGCGAGGGCGCCCGCGCATTCGAGGGCGTCGCCGGGTTCGTGGAGGCGCCGCGCTTCTACCCCTACCTGTCCGCGCGCAAGAACCTCGAACTGCTGGCGGCTCTGGACGGTGACGGCGCGAAGGAGCGGATCGGCGAGGTGCTGGAGATCGTCGAGTTGACCCCACGCGCCCAGCACAGGGTCGGCGGCTTCTCGCACGGTATGCGCCAGCGACTGGGGATCGCCGCGGCGCTGCTGCGCCGCCCGCGCCTG
>Ga0182024_10019491_pt1 | contig 12495 bp, 8 predicted proteins | sample P32metaG_FD_120480 | JGI IMG/M metagenome (GOLD analysis project Ga0182024, IMG submission 120480) | Permafrost microbial communities from Stordalen Mire, Sweden - P3-2 metaG (Illumina Assembly) | ecosystem: Environmental > Terrestrial > Soil > Wetlands > Permafrost | place: Sweden: Stordalen... | reverse complement strand
GTGCGAGATCTCCTCGTGACCTCGAAATCCGGTGATGAGTAGGACGTCTTCGCCCAGTGGCGTCGTAATCTTCATTGGCCTGTCCGTCTGTGTATAGGTCGGCACCGTGTCTACCTCCGGAATTTCGTCTTTCCCGCCGGATTTTACCATGTATGCATAAATTGGTTTTCGACTAAAGACAGGGATCGTTACGCGGTTCGGGTAATGCCTAAAGCCGAAATACGCCGACTCGACTCACAGTCGGCGAACCGCAAGCCAGCGGATGCACGATTCCCCGGTGAAGTTTCAGCAAGCACCGAAGGTCTTCATGCACTGTCTAACATAGCCTGACCGGAATCAAGTTAATCCGCGCCGGCTGCCTTGCTCATCTTCTTCATGTCACCGGATTGAGTCTTCGCCGGTCTGGACGCCAACTGCATGAGCAGGCCGGCCACGAATAGCAGGATCGGGATCAGCAGTGCACTGGACATTAGAATCGCGAATTTTGCGCGCCAGTCAGTGAGATCGGAGGCGGCTTCGAAGGTGCCCGCGACTATAGCTGCGAGCGTGCAGACAAGTGCGCCGAAGAAGCCTGCGGCTTTTATGGCGGACATGGTACATGAGAATAATGTGAGCGGAACAGACGGATGCTCGCCGTTTTCATCCAGGCGCAGATAGCGCAGATGAGACGCGTCTTCCAGATAGTCGGCCAGTGCGATGGCCATGGGAATCAGCCACCACAGCTCGAAGCCGGATCCGGGCAGTTTCAGAAATTGCAAAACTTCCAGCTTAGAATGGTACGCACCGAACCAGAGGCCAAACATCAGAAAACTTGTGTGGACAGGAATGAAGCCGACGATGTCCCTCCACAAAGCGGCGCGCGCGATATCGCGCATTCGCCGGGCCGCGGGGCCGGTTACCGGATCGTCCTCCTCCCAGCAGCAGATCAGCAGGTTTCGCCACCGGTTAAGACAGGCTCCCACCTGCTTTGGCGTAAAGCATCGCTGAAGTTTGGTAACGGAATCGAGGTGAGCCTGAGCCATCGGCTCGGCGAGCCAAAGAAACGCTCGCCAGAAGTAAATCAGCGAGAGCTGCAACACGAGAAGCAATCCAGCCGGGATGAGGACATTGGAAGACTCGATCAGGCCATGTTCCATTCGAGCCTGAAAGAGGGCTCCCCCAAGACGGAAGAGAAGCCAGTCCACCGCTGCGGCGCCGAATATCGCTAGCGGTCCCAGGAACAAAGAAAGCCACGACTGCTGAGACGCTTTGGTTGCGACGATCAGTGCCGCCCCCGCGAGCACGGGCAAAGGCCAGTAGAACTCTGCAACACTAACCAGCGCGAGTGTGTTCCAGTGCCAGCCGAGCTCTCCCAGGTAGTAGACGGAATTGATCAGGCCGAAAACGAAGAGCACGAAGCCGACGGATCGGGTCCAGTAGATGCTATCCAGGAAAGCCTGGCGCCCGGGCGACCCTGCGCCCATGGCTCGCTTGAAGTTAACGCGGCTCTCGCTCAGATCGATGAAGGGCAGAACGAAGGCAGCGGTGTAAGCGGCCCACCGGTGCCATTCGCTGGTAATTGTCAGGCCGATCAATTGACATACCGAGGCTAACCCGGCGGCGGCCAAGGTGGCCCAGAGGATCACCGCCACGAAATCGCTCAAGCGCGTGCCAGGCCAACAATGTACCGGCTGTGCCTGGGTCTCGATACCGCGGCGCTGGGCGTAGGCATAAAGATTGGGAGGCGTCTCCTGCGCCTTTTCCCAATAGGCAAATACCGACTCGTCGACTACCTCATTGATGGACTCCAGCGAAAAACCAATCCGGTGATCGCCTTCTTCTATGGGGCTGGCGTTTCGAATCGGATCGGGATCGATCACCCTGTAGTTTCTTTTGGCGCGGAAGATCTTGGTCCAAAAGGGAGCCGCAAACTCGGCGAACGAATCGCGAGGCTTCTGATTTTCGGGTGTGGGCGGCGGATCCCAGGACACGGATTCCACGTTAAGCTTGAGTTTCGTGGCACCCTCAAAAATCCATTGGAGCGGCAATTCCGCGAGCCGATTGGCTTCATAGCCCCCTCCCACGTTGGAATGCGCGCCGACAAACCAGCGCTGCTCGATTTTTCTTCGCCACATCGCGCGCGATCTTTCCCATTTGACCTTGTCGGCGTCGGCGCTTCGATCCTGATTCAAAAAAGTAGGATGATCGTCGAAAGCGCGCACACCCTCGGAATCGGCGGCGCCCATCCCTATAAAAGACATTAAGGGAGTGTGATTGAAACTGCTGCGGTGCTCGTCGATGGCGAGTGCGTGCCGGCAATTCTGGATGATCGTCGTCGGGCGCATATTGTTGTGCAACGCGAGGCGACTGGTCAACCCGGGAATCGCAAGAGCGTCAAATCCTATGGCGCCGACGGTATCGTAGAGGCCGAGGTAGGTGATCTTCACGCGGCGAGACCAGCGGATGAGCAACTCTTCGACGGGATTAGGGTCTTGCGCGAGCCAGGGAGCAGTACCATATTTAGCCTCGGTCCAGGGATCGGTCGCAAGGGCGGTGATCGCGCGGATCGGAGCCGGTTCCTTCGGAAAAAATCGCTCCCAGATGCTGGTGCGCTTTTCCCTCTCGCGCCCGAGGATACAGTAGGCCTCCCAGAGTTCGTTCACGGTAATCGGCGCGCCCCGGCGGAGCAGACCGCATTCGCCGATGAAACCGACCAGGGAACGCGCAGTGTAAGCGCCCCGGCTGAAGCCGAAAACATATATTTCGTCCGGATTATCGGAGCCTGAATCGCAATAATTCCCAACCAGCCAGTTGTACGCGTCGCGGACATTTTCCTCGAGTCCAAATCCAAAGCCACCTCCGGTTATACTGTCGATGGAATTGGTTCCGACGCCAGGGTGGTAATACTTCTCCTGGCACCAGCCTGTATCGGGATCGAGGCCCTGCCGCACGAGGTTGAAGTGGTGCAAGATATTTGTTGAACTGTCCTGGCGGTTCCAGGTTCCGTCGAGACACACTATGAGACGCTTTGGTGTGGACATGCCATGTCTCTCCTTATTCGCAGATAAGTTATCGATTTTAATACTAATTTGACTCGAATAATAGCGAAATCTTTAACGGAAACGAGCTTCGCTGATCCAGCCCACATTCCTAGGAAACGTTAGCTGCGGAACGGCCCACCGCCCTTATCCGCGCCTCTGCGAGATTGATGTGCGCCTTCGCGCCGTGTTTCTCCAAAAGGTGCAGTAGATTAGCCCCATTCAACAGAGTAATGGGTTTGCCATTGGCGAATTCGTACGCGTCTGGTCCATAGTCCGACGTTGTGACTAGAATTCCCTTCGTCGCCCCTTCGTTCATTAGCGTGCCGTAAAGATCCCGCACCGCTGACACCCCGACCGTGTACGCGTACCGCTTCGCCTGAATGACGATCTTTCCTCCGCGGATAGGGTCGGGATCGAATGCGACCGCGTCAACACCGCCATCACGGCTGGCTTGGGTCACCCGAACCTCTCCGCCTGAAGACGTGAACTCCTTCTCAAAAATCTCGCGAATGAGGTGCTCGAAATCTTCCCAGTCCATGGCGGCGAGGTTGAACCCCTCGCTCAACCTCTCGGCAACTTCATACGAGGGAATGAATCTTGAGTCTTCGCGGCGAAGATTAACAATAGGCGCGACCGGAGTGATGCTATGCAACTTGGAACTACCGACACCTTTGAGCTGGCGGAAACACGCCTTCGGATCAACCTTCGCCAGATTGACAGCCCGGAGCGCCTCCCTGGAAGCCTGCATAGAGATAATGCACGCGGTAACCTCGTTCCCCGTCCCTTTATCGACAGCAGTGACAAATCCATTGAAGACGACGCTCGTCAAAGCCGAAGCCCGATCGGCTTCGAGCAGATCATTCGACGCTCGCAAGGCGACCTGGTAGATGAGATCGTCGTATAGCTTCGCTGCGTTGACCTCGGACAGGCTCTTTTCTGAGAAGCTTTTGCTGGATTGAACGTATTTCACTTCGCTCAGCGTTGGGAGATCTGAAGGGGCAGGCAGCTTGTAGTTCACGACCAGCACCCCGGTATCGGGGATGAAGTCAAGAGCAAATTCCTTGGGCAGGCAATCAGGGTACTCAGAGCTTGTCAGTACCATCTCGCAGTAGTCCGCAACCGCTGTCGGCTCTTTTCCCTCATACCGCGCGCGAAAGGCATCCGTAGCGTCGTGCTGTGCCCTCCGTTTGGACAGGAATGCCCCCCGCTCCGCATCCCACTGCTCCACTGCCCGCGCGTGAGCTGACTCCAAATCACCCAATTCCCTGTTATATGCCTCAGATTTCGCAGCATTGTCGGCTGTCAAGCGATCCCGCTTGGCTTCCCACTTCGTTGTATCTAACTCAAAAATCTTTGCATTCCAGCTTTCCTTTCCTGCCCGCCGAGACTTGATCAGCTTGTCTAATATGCCGAACTTCGGTTGGTATTCTGGTGAAGTGCGAGACGGGGCCTCGGGTATCGGGTCCTGCTCCGGCCGTGAAGGCCGCTTGGGAGCCGCCGGTGCTGGCCTCGGGAACGGAGTTTCGTCCTTTAACGCCTCCCAGTCGACCTCTTTGGACTCAGACAAAAAAGATGACAGCACCTCGCGAAGCGCTTGCAGCGTCCGTTGAGCCCCGGAAGTTCTGTCCGCAGCCTCCTCCTTCTTGCGTTCGGCCATCGTCATTTGCCGCTTAGCAGCAACTTTCTTTTCCCAGAGCGCGTCCCACTCGGCAGCCTGGTGGTCCATCTTCGCGTGGACGACTTTAGCGTCCTGCCCCCTAATAAGGCGGTGCCTGTTCAGCCCCTGATGATAAACTTCGACCGACACGCTCACGGAGCCCCGTGCTCCGTGTCTTACCTCTACCGGGCCAAACTTAGTCGTCATTTCACGCCCGTGAGCATCCTGGATCTTGACATCAAAATTTCCGCCGCAGCGGGGACACAGGACACTTGGGTCGTCCTGAAGCCGCTCAAGCATCTTCTGGAAGTTGTGGCCGCAGGTGGGGCATGGGATAGTGATCAAAATAGCTGCCATAGTGCCGCGATTCTATCACCCTGAGGCCAGCGCGGATCCTCGGAGTCTCGAACGAGCACCACGCCACTTCGCGGCCAAAGCTTTACTATTGGATTATGGGTCTTCTTACTGTCCGCTTTGTGGTAGTGCTGTCCTCATTCTGCGCCCTCGCCGACGCCCAGAAAATGCCGGGATTTGACGCTGGGGCCATCGATCACAACATGAGTCCGTGCGTCAATTTTTATCAGTACGCCTGCGGGGGGTGGCTCTCTGCGAATCCTGTGCCTAACGATCAGTCGCGATGGGGGCGGTTCGATGCTCTTCAAGAACGCAATCGGACCACTCTACAAGGCATTCTTGAAGCGGCTTCCTCAAACAAACCTGCTCGCACTGCGATTGAGCAGAAGATCGGCGATTATTACGCGTCGTGCATGGATACCAAGGCTATCGACCAGAAAGGCCTTGCGCCGATTCAGCCGGACCTCGACCGCATCAACGGGATGGATAATAAGGCCGCGATTACCGGCGTAGTGACCAGCCTCTACCGCATCGGGTCGAACCCGTTTTTCCGGTTCTCCTCGGAGCCTGACGCGAAAGATTCGACCGAAATGATTGCGGGGCTCGATCAGGGCGGCATCGGTCTGCCGGATCGCGACTATTATTTCCGTACAGACGAGAAATCGGTGGAAATTAGGAAACAATATGTCGCTCATCTCTTGAAACTATTTGAGCTGTTGGGAAATTCGACCGACGTCGCAGCGAAGCGGGCCGAGGCTGTAATGAAGATCGAGACGACGCTCGCCAAAGGGTCGCTCGATTCGGTGGCGCGGCGCGATCCTACGGCCGTCTATCATCGGCGGACGGTGAAGGAACTGATTTCGCTTTCGCCGGGCTTCGATTGGGACAGTTTTTTTGCCGCGGTGGGCGTGCCGGGAATTCAGAGCCTGGATGTCTCCGTTCCACCGTTCATTCGTGCGATGGAATCGGTTATTGTGCAGACGAGCCTGGACGATATCAAGTCGTATCTGACTTCTACGCTGGTGACGGATCGCTCGCTCATCTTACCGACGAAATTTCAAGAAGAGACATTCAATTTTTACGGCCATATTTTGTCAGGCGCCAAGGAAATGCGGGCGCGCTGGAAGCGATGCACCGATCAGACCGACAATTCGCTGCCCGACGCGTTGGGGAAACAGTTCGTTGAAAAAACTCTCGGCGAAGAGGGATTGAAGCGCATGCATGAGATGGTCGGGGCGCTCGAAAAAGCTCTCGGGCAGGACATTCAATCGCTCGACTGGATGACGCCGAAGACCAAGGAGCAGGCGATGGTGAAGCTGCACGCGATCCTGAATAAAGTGGGGACCAAGGATCATTGGCTGGATTATGCGGGTGTGAAAATTGTCCGCGGCGACGCGTACGGGAACCTCGCCCGCGCCGACGAGCTTGAGGTGCATCGCCAGTTGGCGAAGATAGGGAAGGCGCTCGACCGTAGCGATTGGCAGATGAGCCAGCCTACCGTGAACGCCTATTACGATCCCCAGGAGAACGACATCAATTTTCCGGCTGGGATTTTGCAGCCTCCTTTTTACGACAACAAGATGGACGATGCGGTCAATTTCGGAGGGATCGGCGCGGTGATCGGCCATGAACTGACGCACGGCTTCGACGATCAGGGCCGGCAGTTCGACGCGAAAGGCAATCTGCGCGACTGGTGGACGGAGGGCGACGCCAAGGCATTCGAGCAGCGCGCCGATTGCCTGGTGAAAGAATATTCGAGCTTCGTCGGGCCGGGCGATGCGAGGCTGAATGGCAAGCTCGAACTGGGAGAAAACACAGCGGACAATGGCGGCCTGCGCGTCGCGTACATGGCGCTAATGGAGACGCTCGACGGTAAGGAGCCGCCGAAGCGCGACGGCCTGACCGCAGAGCAGCGATTCTTTCTCGGGTGGGGGCAGGTATGGTGCGAAAACATCACCGAGGAAAGCGCGCGCTTGCAGGCGCAGACCAATCCGCACGCCCTGAGCGAGTTTCGCGTGAACGGAGTGGTCTCGAACATGCCGGAATTTCAGAAGGCTTTCGCGTGCAGGACCGGCCAGCCGATGGTGCGGTATCCTGCGTGCCGGGTCTGGTAGATGGGCAAAAATGTTCGAATCTCCGAGGTCGGCCTGCGTGGCATCGTCGGCTCGGGATTATCGGCGGAGCACGTTCTCGATTTCGCCTCCGCCTTCGGAACCTTTCTCGGTCCTGGCGCGGTGGTCGTCGGTCGCGATCCGCGGGCGTCCAGTGTCATGTTGCGCGAAGGAGTAATCGCCGGATTGCTCGCGTGCGGCCGCGAAGTGATCGATCTCGGCCTGGTTTCGACACCAGTGCTGCAACACGCGATCTGCCGCCACTCCGCGGCGGGAGGAATCTCGATTGGCGCGAGCCATAACGCCGCGGAATGGAACGCTCTGAAATTTTTGGGCGCACGCGGGACCTATCTATCGACCGCGGAAGCAGGAGAGTTGCTCGACCTGTATCATCTGCGCCGCTTCGCGTTTGTCGATTGGAAAAGTATCGGCAAACTGCGGATCGAGGAAACTGCCCTCGACCTCTATCTCGACGATCTGGCCGCCGCATTCGATTTCTCCGCGCTCGCGCGATACAAAATTCTGGTCGATTGCGCGAATGGCACGTCGTCCAAAATTCTGCGCCGCCTGAACGATCGCCACGGCTTCCGGTTCATCCTGATCAATGAGCGCATGGGCGCGTTCGCGCACGAGCCGAACACATCGGCATCGACCGTCGCGCTGCAGCTCGCGCCGTTAATCGAGCCTGCAGGCGCCGACGCAGGATTTCTGTTCGACATCGATTCCGATCGCGTCGCGATGGCGACGGAAAAAGGCGAAGCGGTTTCCGAAGAGATGATGCTTCCTCTGCTAGCCGACTATCTGCTGCCGCGCGCGCCGGGAAAACTCGTTATCACGAATCTGTCCACGACGGCGTTAGTGGAAGAAATCGCCCAGCGCCATGGGGGAACCGTGATTCGCGTGACTGTCGGACGTCAAGCGGCGACGGATGCACTGGCAATGTATCGTCCGGATGAGATCGCGATCGCCGGCGAAGGGACCGGCGCGGTGATGATGCCTCGATTCCGGTTCGTCTACGACGGAATCGCGTCGATGCTCGCGGTTCTGTCCATGATGCGCGAACGGGGCGCGCGATTGTCGGAGATTCTCGACGGATACCCTCGTTATTCGATCTTAAAAGGCCAAATTCCGCTCATTCCGCAGCGTATTCCGGCCTTATTTGACCATCTGGAGCGGCGTTACGCGGACGGGCGAGCCAATACCATCGACGGGCTGCGCGTCGATTGGCCGACGAAATGGTTCCACGTCCGCGTCAGCCAAACCGAGCCGATCGTGCGCGTCATCTGTGAACATCGCGGCGTCCCTCCGCGCATGCTGTTTCAAGAATTGATGGATCAGGTGCGACAGTATGCCGCGTGAGCACCTCCTCAAAATCGGCGTCTCGGGCATCCGCGGCGTCGTCGGACCCTTCCTCACTCCGCAGCTCGCGCGCGCTTTCGCGCAGGCGTTTGGAACCTACGTCGGCGGTGGGCGCGTGGTGGTAGGACGCGATACTCGCGCCACCGGTCCGATGCTGCAACATGCGGTGCAGTGCGGACTTCTCGCCGCCGGTTGCGAGGTGATCGACGTCGGCGTGCTCCCTACGCCGACCATCCAGCTTTACACTGGAGCCATCGGCGCGCGCGGAGGACTCGCCATTACCGCATCGCACAATCCTCCTGAATATAATGCGTTGAAATTGTTCAATGCGTCGGGATTGTTCTTCAATCATTACGAGCGCGGCGAGCTGCTCGACATCTATCACCAGAGCGCGTTCCGCGAAGCTTCGAACGCCGAGATTTGTTCCGTGGTTCACGAATCTGTCGCGCCGCTTCGCAAGCATTTCGATCGTGTGCTGGCGCAAGTCGACGTGGAGCGCATTCGCGCGCGGAAATTCCGCGTCGCGCTCGACGCGGTGAATGGTGCAGGCTCGGTGATGACGCCCCAGTTCCTTCGCGACGAGCTGGGCTGCGAGCTGCACGCGATTTCGATCGATCCCGAAAAGCCTTTCCCACGCATTGCCGAGCCTCGCGCCGATACGCTGGTCGATCTCTCAAAGCTGGTCGTCGAGCACAATTGCGACATTGGCTTCGGGCAGGACCCTGACGGCGACCGGCTCGCGGTGGCGGATGAAAAGGGGCGCGTGCTCGATAACGACGACGTGCTGGCGATCGCGGTCGATGCGGTGCTGGCGCGACAAAAAGGCCCGGTGGTGGTGAACCTCACTACTTCGATGGTGATCGACGATGTCGCCAAGATCTACGGAGTCGCAGTGCATCGCACACCGGTCGGTGAAGCGAACGTCGTCGAAGGGATGCTCAATTGCAACGCTGTGATTGGCGGAGAAGGCGGCAACGGCGGCGTGATTTTTCCCGCCGTCCAGCACTGCCGCGATAGCTATGCGGGCATGGCTCTGTGGCTCGATCGAGTGGCGGGCAAAGGCGAAACTGTTTCTCAACTTGCCGCAGCACTGCCGCGATATTATCGCCGGTCCGCGACGGTGACGCTGGAACATGGATGGCTCGGTACGCTGATGCAGCGGCTCGCGGCGGAGTGGCCGGAAGCGCAGCTCGATCGTCGCGATGGTCTGAAACTTCTCATCGGTGATGCGTGGGTTCACGCGCGTGCATCGAATACCGAACCGATTCTCAGATTGTCGGTGGAAGCGAAAACGGAACTGCGCGCGGAGGAGCTGTTTACTCGGGCGAAGGAGGTACTTTGTCTTTCTGTTCCGACTCCGGCAAGATGAACGTCGTTTCGCCGGGCCTTTGCAGCTTCAACTGCTTGCGAATTTCCATTTCCTGTTCGCTGCGGCTTTCCTCGAGCCGGCGGATGCGCTCCTTCCGGCGGTCGTTTTCAAGCCGGATGTTGGCATTCCGCTCCTCCAGTTGGCGAATCTCGCGCCGCTTCTCGATGAGCGTCTGGAGACCTTGCGGTCCGCTCAGAAACATCCATCCATAGGCGCCGGCGAGGATCACCAGAAGCACAAATCCGGCGCGTCGCTTGGAGCCTTGAAACAGGGCCTGAAGAAAGGGTCCCAAGTAACGTTTATAACCTTTATTGAGAAAAATATCCACTCTGCATGTTATTCTTCGGACAGTCAGGCTGCCCAGATACAAGGTCGGTATGTCGGAGAAAACGGATTCAGTAAAGCAGGCCGGACCCTGTCCAAAGTGCGGTTCAAATGACATTCGCCGCTCGGAGAGCGAAGGAATTTATGCGGCCATTCAAAGAGGACTTGGCCGCTCGCCGTTCCGGTGCCGCAGTTGCCGTTCGCGATTTTACCGGAAGGCCCCACCACCGGAAACGGCTGAATAGGCCAGATAAAGCAGCGCTCCGGCCGCGATGGCGCATCCGTGGCAGCCGCAATCCCTGGCCGCTGGAGACGTCCAGTTCCTGTTCGGCGCGATGCGGTGCCCGCAGATGCGCCAGTTCCGTCAGTAGGATTCCCACGTTGCGCAGTGTCCGGCGGGTTCGGCGCGCCTCCGACAATCGCCGTGATCAAAAAAATCGCGATCCAGGATTTCGGACCGGCGAATCGATCCCACCGCTGCCATCAGTTTGACATCGCCTCCACCGACGGCGCGGAGCGCGAATAGGGGAACGTAGATGAGGAGTGCGAGCCCGGTTCCCCGGGCGCCCGAACACTGGAATCGCACAATCTGGCAGGCGACTCCCCAGAGGGGCCCGGCGGTGCATAACCAATTAGGGATGCGGCGCGTGCGAAGATCGAATACCGCCGCTGCGATCACCAGCGCGGCCAGTATGATCTGCTGCGCAGCGGTCATGTCCGGGATGCACGCACATCGCGCAGGCTTTTGCATCTGCCCGCATGCTTACCATGCTGCGGAAAACGTCTTTCGCAGGGCATGGCCCCGCGCCACAGAGCTAACCAAGCTATTGATTTGCCTTTGTGGGGCGGCGCCATGCGCTGCCAAAAAAAGAGCTCTTGGGACTCTTTTCGGAGCCTGTTACGCATGGAGGTTCCGGTAACATCGCAAGCAGGACACTACTTCTTCTCTGCGGCTTTGCTTAACAGCGCCTTAATTTCCGAGGGTGGATCGAAACGGCCGGGGGGCATCGGCTGGTTCGTTTTCACATCCTGAATCGTGATCACGATTTCCTGCCCAGCCAACTTCTGCGTAATCTTGGTGAAACCCATTATGCCGCCCCAGTTCTTATAATCGCTGGCCAACATTTCAACCGGCGCCTCACCCATCGCACTTACCACGGTCGCCACCGTCTTCACGGCGAGGCCGGACTTCTTCTGAAAGTACATGGTCTCCGGAAGAGCCTCGGTCGGCGTCAGAACGACCTTGTAGCAAACTTCGCCGTCAATTGTTTCGGTGCCCGTTGTCTCCACTTTCGAGTTTAATTCGCGCCAATGGAGCGGCGAGTTGAAGGTGGCTTCGCGCACGTACTGCGCCTTTTCCATCCCGCTCTTGATCTTGGGACCCAACATCGGGTTCTTATCCCACGCGACTCCCTTGTCGATGCCATCCTCAATTTTTCCCACTCCCTCGATCTCTACGATCGAGTAGGCCTCGGCGGGGTTGGCTGAATAGCGTGTGTAGGTCCCTTTGAGGCCCTGTGCCTTCAGCTCAATGGTTCCAGTCTCAATCTCGTTGATGCGCTTATCGTACGCGGCCTTGCCGCCGGTCACCTCCACGTAGCGATCGAGTATGGTTTCGGCCTTCGGCAGGGCTTCGGTCTGGGCAAACGTGAAGGGAGCGAGGCCGAGCAGAGCGGCCATTAAATAGCGGCGGGTCATTTTTTCTTCCTAATCCACTCTAACGCAGCGTCCAACACCGCATCATGACCGGCCAGCAGGCCTTCGCGCGTCAACTTCACTTCCACGTCCGGCGTCACGCCGATCCCCTCAAGTGCTTTGCCGCCTTCGGAAATATAATTCGCCGTCGCGTACTGAAAGCCGTCGCCATTGGGCAGCCGTTCGAAGATCGAAGGTAGCGCCGCCGCTGCGGTCTTGGTCCCGAACACGCGCGCGCGGCCGAGGTCTTTTAAGCCCTCGGCGAAGATTTCCGAGGTCGATGCCGAGCTTCCATCGACCAGCACCGCCACCGGACCCGCGAATACCTGGGCGCGCGGGTTGATGACGAAGTTGAGCGTCGCATCGCGCATGTACATCGTACCCAGGCGCTGGTCCGGTTTATCCACCAGCCAGCCCGCCATGCCCATCGCCATGCCTCCGATGCCTCCGGGGTTGCCGCGCAAATCGACGATCAAGCCGTCGCACGCGGTGCATGATTCGATGGCGTCGCCGAATCTCCCCATCACGCGCACCAGGTCGAGAAACATGTTGAAGCGCACATAACCGGTGCTCCCGAGTTTCTTCGATTCGAAGAAAACATGCATG
>Ga0182024_10019490_pt1 | contig 12495 bp, 10 predicted proteins | sample P32metaG_FD_120480 | JGI IMG/M metagenome (GOLD analysis project Ga0182024, IMG submission 120480) | Permafrost microbial communities from Stordalen Mire, Sweden - P3-2 metaG (Illumina Assembly) | ecosystem: Environmental > Terrestrial > Soil > Wetlands > Permafrost | place: Sweden: Stordalen... | reverse complement strand
ACCCTGCTGCCGCAGACCGCCGAATTGGTCTCGGTCACCGCCATCGGCGCACAAGGCCAGGAGCTCGAACCGCAGGACCTGGCCCGGCACGAGGCAGGCTGGCGGCGCTTCTTGCGGCGGCACGGCCGCCCGCGGGCTTGACAACCCCAGTCCAGCCGGGCTGGGGCCCGCGCTCTGGGCCGCCCTCGCTGACGATTGCGCGGACGGCCGGCGTCCCGGTCACCAGGGCGCATCGCCCGATGGCCCCGTCGGGCTACTTGCACGGGACGGATCCCCGGAACCCGCGCCGCATCATGTCACGCCGCTGACGCTTGCTGAGGGAGCTACGGGCGGCCGGTGCCCGGGGCCTCCGGGCGGCGGCTGCCTTTTATACCGGTGAAAACCTGTTGCCCGCGGGTTTCGGCGTTCGTAGATTGCTGGTCGTGGACGAGTTTACGATCGGGCAGATCCGGACGCCGGAGGAGCTGGATCTTGCCTGGCAATTCCTCCTGCGGATCTTCCCGTCCCAGGAGCCCGGCTGGCCAGTCCCGGCTTCCTCCGCGAGCGGCTGGCCGGCCAGTCGCCGGTGATGCTGGCCGCGAAGCGGGAACAGGAGATCACTGGCGTCGCGCTCGGCCATGTGGATGGCGGCGGGCTCGGGACGGTCGATCAGCTCGCGGTCGCTGCCACCGTGCGGGGCAGGGGCCTGGGGGCGCAGGCTGCTGTCGGCGGTGGAATCAGGAGCCCGCAGCCTGGGCGTGCGAGAGCTCACGCTCGGGAGCATCGACGGGGCGGTGGGCTTCTACGAGCGGTGCGGCTACCAGGGACGTCTCCTGCTCCAGTTCGTCCCGCCCGCGCGCCGCGACGAGGTCGCCCCGCTCTTCGCCGACTTCGCGCTCCTGCAGACCCAGTGGCAGGGCGTCCCCCAGCTCTGGATACAGACGCCCGCAGTCGACTTCACCCTGGCCGACCGCGTCAGGGGCCGGGACGGCGTCCACGCACAATGGGTAATGAGCAGGGACCTGGAACCTGCCGCGGCCGCGCCTCGATCGTGAGGCCTGACGCTTGGTGAATAGCTACTCCGCGCTTTGCGCGCTGCCGGTCGAACTGCTCACGAGCGCATAGCCGGACGAAGCGACTGAAACACACCAGGTTTCATTCTGAAAGGTGTTGTCGGCCAGACACACCAATCCTGCCGATCCCGACCTAACCGCACCGCTCGCCACCTCACCTTGCCTGCCTGAAACCGCGCCAGTGCGGGTTGGTGACACGCAGGCGTGGCGCACCTCGGGAGAACAGGGCATCAAATGGTTCAGCCAGCGCAAGCGTTTCACTGAAACCAGCGCCGCTCTTGCTCCACTCCGTCGGACATAGTAGGAAGGAACGATGGGAAGACAGGCAGCCGTCGTGCTTTACGTGCTCGGGCTGGTAGCCGTCGTGGTCGGCGTGGACGTCCTGTTCTTCAGGAACCAGTTCTGGGAGCGGCTGATAGCAAACGTCGGAATTGTCCTGGTGTTCGCGGCGTTCTATTTCAGGTTCCTGAAGCGTCCATGAGCGCAGCCGCGTCAGGGCGGCGAACGTAATAGCAGCGCTCATCAAGCGTTGCCGAACCGTGCTCACGGAGCGCTGCCGCTACATCACCAAATAACGAGGTCGCTAACAAAAGGCCGTCTCGCGCGACCGCAGCGGCTGGTCAGGGCACAAGTGCCCGGGCCGCGATGACCAAGGCCCCTACCGCGCAGCCGGGCACAGGGCGGACGGTAGAGGCCTGGACATCATCTGGAGGAGAAATGAAGGCTGCAGTCGTAAGGAAGTTCGGGGAGCCGCTCGTTATCGAGGACCGGCCCGTGCCATCGCCTGGGCGCGGTCAGGTCACCGTCCGGATGGAGGCCTCCGGCCTGTGCCATACCGACATTCACGCTGCCAACGGGGACTGGCCAGTCAAGCCGACTCCGCCGTTCGTTCCCGGCCACGAGGGCGTGGGCCTGGTGCACGCGATCGGCGACGGCGTCAGCGGCCTGGACCTCGGGCAGCGGGTGGCCGTGCCGTGGCTTGGCTACGCATGCGGCACCTGCAAGCACTGCCTGACCGGCTGGGAGACGCTGTGCCTGAAGCAGCTTGACACCGGCTACTCCGTGGACGGCTGCTACGCCGAGTACTTCCTGGCCGAGGCGGCCTTCGCCGCGAAGGTCCCGGACGGGATCGATCCTTTCGAAGCGGCCCCGCTCTCCTGCGCGGGCGTGACCACGTACAAGGCCGTCAAAGTCGGCAACGTCCGCCCGGCGGACCTGGTGGCAATCTCCGGCGTCGGCGGGCTCGGGCATCTCGCCGTGCAGTACGCGAAGATCTTCGGCGGCACCGTGGCCGCGATCGAGATCACCGACGAGAAGCTGCAGCTCGCCAAGGAGCTGGGCGCGGACATCGTCATCGACGCCCGGACTGAGGATCCCGCGGCGGTGCTGCAGGCACACGGCGGCGCGGACGTAGCGATCGGGCTGGCCGTCGACGACAAGTCGTTCGCCACCGCCTACGCCGGCCTGCGCCGCGGCGGCCGGCTGGTGCTGGTCGCGATGCCCGCGGCCGGGACGCTGAGCATCCCGGTCTTCGACACCGTGCTGAACGGCGTCTCGGTCATCGGTTCGATCGTCGGCACCCGCGCGGACCTGCTGGACGTATTCGCCCTGCACGCCGCGGGGCAGACCAGGGTCATCTACGAGACCAGGCCACTGGCCTCGGTCAACGAGTCCATCGCCGAAGTCCTGCATGGCCAGGCAAAGGCACGCATCGTCCTGACGCCCTGAGGCCGCGCGGAACCAGGACCAGGCCCAGTTCGTGGCTGTGCCTGAGGGCGAGATCTCAATTGACGACCCGCGAGCCGGGGACGTTCGCGAGCTGCGGACTAAACGAACGCCCCGGTCCCGGTGATGGCCCGCCCGACGATCAGCGTATTGATCTCCCTGGTGCCCTCGTAGGAGTAGATGGCCTCGGCGTCGGCTACGAACCTGCCCACGTGATACTCCAGCAGGATGCCGTTGCCGCCGAGCAGCTCGCGCGCAAGGCCGACGGTTTCCCGCATGCGCACCGTGCAGAACGCCTTGGCCAGCGCCGAGTGCTCGTCGGCTGCCTGCCCGGCCTCTTGCAGCTGCGACAGCCGGACGCACAGGCACGCCGACGCGGTCACGTTGGCCAGCATCTTGACGAGCTGGTCCTGCACGAGCTGGAAGCCGGCGATCGGCCGGCCGAACTGCTGCCGCTGCTTGGCGTAGGCCAGCGCGTGCTCATAGGCGCCGCGGGCGCATCCGACCGCCTGCCAGGCGACGCCGGCCCTGGTCAGCCTGAGCACGGCCGCGGTATCCCGGAACGAGTTCGCATTCTGCAGCCGGTTAGCCTCGGGCACGCGGGCGCCATCCAGCGTGATGCAGGCGTTCTGGACCACCCGCAAGGCGATCTTGTCGCGCATCTTAGTCGTGGCGAACCCGGGCGTCCCCTGCTCCACGACGAAACCCTTGACCTGGCCGTCCTCGACGTCCCTGGCCCAGATGATCACGTAATCGGCGAACGTCGCGTTGCCGATCCATTTCTTCTGCCCGTCGATGATCCACTCATCGCCATCCCGGCGGGCCGTGGTCGTCAGCCCCCGGGCAGCGCCGGAGCCTACCTCGGGCTCGGTGAGCCCGAATGCGCCGATCTTTTCCATCCTGGCCATCGCCGGGAGCCAGCGCTGCTTCTGCTCGTCTGAGCCGCACAGGTAGATCGATCCCATCGCCAGCCCGCTGTGCACGCCCATGAAGGTGGCGATGGACGAGTCGACGCGCGCGACCTCCATGGCCACCATGCCGTCGAGCAGGCTGCCGAAGCCGCCGCAGCCGTATCCGGTGTAGGCGAGGCCCGCCATGCCAAGCTGGCCGATTGCCGGGACGAGCTCGTGCGGGAACTCCTCCCGGGTCCAGTACTTGTTGATGACCGGCTCGACCTCCTTCTCCATGAAGGACCTGACCCGGCGCAGCAGGTCCCGCCCGGCCGAGTCGAGCAGCAGCTCGAGCGAGTAGAAGTCACTGTCGGGTGCGGTAGTCATGCAGTCCTCCTCGGATGCCGCTGCGGCGCCGCTAGCCGGCCCCAGGCGCATGGCTGGCCGCAGCCGGGTCGGCCGCGGCCAGGAAACCGTCCACCACCGGCGCGAGCTCGGCGGCCTCGGTGACCAGGCCCAGGTGCCCGCCGGGATAGATGTGCAGCCGCGAATGCGGGATGAGCAGCCGCAGCAGCTTGGCGTTGGCCAGCGGGATGAGGGGATCGTCATCCCCGGACATGATGAGCGTGGCCTGCCTCAGCAGCGGCAGGAACGGCAGGCTGGTCCAGCCCGCCCCGGCCCCGAGCTGGTAGAGGTAGCCGCGCGGTGACCCGACCCGGCTGTGCGCGTGCAGCAGGCTGGTCACCCGGCCAGGTTCGGTCCGTGCGCTTCCGCCGTACAGGTCCGGGGCGATGCGCTGCAGGTAGGCGGAATCGAGGTAGCGCCGCGGGGTGGCCATCCGGGCGAGCACGGCCGGGCGGGCGGGCACCATGATCGCGCCGGTCGCCGTGCTGACCAGGACCAGCCGGCGGCAGCGGCGCCGCTGGATGGCGGCGAAATGCTGCGCGACTCCCCCTCCCCAGGAGATCCCGAGCACATCGACCGTCCCGTAGCCGAGGGCGGTCAGCATCCGGGCCGCGAGCCGGCAAAGGCCGGTGAACCGGTAGGGACGGGCCGGCAGCGGCGAGCCGCCCACGCCCGGCACGTCGAAGCGAATGACCTCAAGCGACGGTTCGAGCGCGTCGACGAAGGGCTGCAGCAGGTCAAGGCTCGCGCCAATACCGTTGAAAACGAGCAACGGGTCGCGGCTGCCGTCGCCTGCCCGGACGGCGACCCTGAGCTGCTGCCCGTCCACCGAGATGCTCCGCACCGTTGCGGTACCCGACGGTCCGCTACTGCCTGCCGTCATGACCGGCTACCGGTCGAGAACATAGCTGCCCGGCGCGGCCTGCAGCGGCGGGTAGCTAGCGTTGCCCAGCCGCCCCGGGCGCTGCTGCCGTGCGCCGCTGCGGATACCAAGCCAGGCCGAGTAGTCCGGCCACCAGCTGCCCGGCACGGCCTGAGCGGCCCGCAGCCAGTCCGCCGGGTCCGCGGGATTGTCATCATCTGGTCCGGTCTGGAAGGTGGACTTCGGGTTGCCCGGCGGATTGACCATGGAGGCGATGTGCCCGCTGGTCGACAGCACGAACCGGGTGCTGCCGCCGAGCAGCGCAGTGCTGCGGTAGCACGACTGCCAGGGGCACAGATGATCGGCGATGCCGGCCACCACGTAGGAGTCGATGTCGACTTTGGCCAGGTCCACTGGCGAGCCGAGCATGGTGGCCGCCCCCGGCCTGGTCAGCGAGTTGGCCAGGGCCAGCTTGATGAAGTCCCGGTGCACGGCCGCGGGCAGCCGGGTGGTGTCGGCGTTCCAGTACAGAATGTCGAATGGCGGCGGCGGCTGCCCCTGCAGGTAGTTATTGACCCAGTAGTTCCAGATAAGGTCGTTCGGCCGCAGCCAGGCAAAGACCTCGGCAAGCGAGCGGCCGTCCAGGTAGCCGCGCGCTTGCGAGGCTGCTATCGCTAGCGCGGCGGTGCGCTCGTCGATCATCGCGGCGGCGGTGCCCGCCTGCGCCTGGTCCAGGACGGTGACGCCCAGGCACAATGTCGCCAGCTCCGTCAGCTTGCCGGCGCCGCGCAGGTGCGCCGCGACCATGGCCGCGGCAATCCCGCCGGAGCACAGCGCGCTGATGCTCGCCTGCGGTGCCCGGCAGATGGAGCGGGCAGCGCCGAGCGCGTCGGCCACCGCGGCGCCGTAGGTGTCCAGGTCCCAGTCGCGATGGCGGGCATCTGGATTCCGCCAGGAGATGGCGAACACCTGGTGACCCTGGCTCACCAGGTACTCGATCATGCTGCGGCCCGGCGCGAGGTCGGTGATGTAGAACTTGTTGATCATCGGCGGAACGATGAGCAGCGGGAACTGGTAGACCTCCGGGGTGACCGGCTCGTACTGGATGAGTTCGCAGACCTCCGACCGTGCTACCACCGCACCAGGCGTGGCCGCCAGGTCCTTGCCGACCTCGAACGCATCAGGGGCGACCATGGCCGGCACCCGGGGCGGCGCGGACAAGTCCGATGCCAGCGCCCGGAGCCCGCGCAGCATGCTGAGACCGCCGCTGTCGATGACCGCCTTCCACGCCACCGGACTGATCAGCGGGTTGTTGCTGGGCGCCGCGGCATCGATGAGGTTGCTCAGCACGAACCGCATCCGCTCGGCGTCGCGCCAGTCAAGCTCGGCATCGGCCAGCAGCATCTCGGCAGTTCCGGCCAGGGCGAGGTAGGCCTGCACGGTCCGGGACAGCACCGGATTGCGCGTCCAGGCCTGGTCGGCGAACCGCCGGTCGCGGCGGGCCGGGATGATGGCCGACCGCCCGGCGGCGACGCGGCCGAGCTCGGCCGCCAGCGACGCCGCGCGCCCGGCCACCGTCCGTGGCCTGCGCGCGAGTCCCAGCGCGAACCGCAGCGTCGCGGCGTCGGGCCGGAACCTGCGCGCTATCCCCAGGGCAGCGTCGGACAGCAGCATGTCCAGCGCGCTGGCCGCCTCCGCGGCGTCGGACAGGCCGGCAGCGGACCCCTGGTCCCCCGGCTGCGAAGTCACGGTGCGCCCGGCTCAGGCACCCGCTGCCCGGCCGGCGCATCGCTGCCTGGCGGGTCCTGCCCCGGCGGGTCCTGCCCCGGCGGTTCCTGCCCCGCCGGGTCCTGCCCTGGCGGGTCCTGCCCCGGGCGCAGCACCGCGCGCCGGAGGATCTTGCCGGTCGGGCCCTTGGGCAGCTCGTCCGCCAGCCATACCTGGCGCGGGTACTTGTAGGCGGCGACCCGCTCCTTCACGAACGCCCGCAGCTCGTCCGCGGTCGCGGTCGCTCCCTCCTTGAGCGCTACGGCGGCGCCGACCTCCTCGCCGAGCTCGTCATGGGCGATCCCGACGACAGCGGCCTCGGCGACAGCCGGGTGCTCGTACAGGACCTCCTCGATCTCGCGCGGGTAGACGTTGTAGCCGCCCCGTATGATCAGCTCCTTCTTGCGGTCCACGATGAAGAAGTAGCCGTCCTCGTCCACCCGGGCAAGATCACCGGTGCGGAACCAGCCGTCCGGGATCGCCTCGGCCGTCGCCTCGGGCTTGCCCCAGTAGCCCTTCATCACGTTGTGCCCGCGGATCGCGATCTCGCCGACCTCGCCGGGCGGGCAGTCGCTGCCGTCGGGGCCGGCCAGGCGCATCTGTACGCCAGCCACCGGCGTGCCGATCGAGCCGGGCTTGCGGTCGGCGTCCGGGTGGTTGAACGAGGCGACCGGGGAAGTCTCCGACAGCCCGTAGCCCTCCAGGATGATGCAGCCGAACGTCTTCTCGAAGCTATGCAGGATCTCTACCGGCAGAGCCGAGCCGCCCGATACGCACGTGCGCAGCGACGAGACATCGGCATCCGCGCTGCCGGGGTGATGCAGCATCGCCGCGTACATGGTCGGCACCCCCTCGAAGACCGTCACCCGGTCGCGGGAGATGATCTCCAGGGCGCGCCCTGGGGCGAACCTGGGCAGCAGGGCAAGCGTGCCGCCGCCGGCGATGGTCGCGTTCAGGCCGCAGGTCAGCCCGAAGACGTGGAAGAGCGGCAGGCAGCCCATGATCACGTCGTCCGGGCCGACCTTGATCAACGTCGAGGCGGTGAGCTCGGCATTCCGGGTGAGATTAGCGTGGGTGAGCTGCGCGCCTTTCGGCTGGCCGGTAGTACCGGAGGTATAGAGGATCACCGCGTCATCGTCGTCGGCCCGCTCGGCCGGCTTATGCAGGGCGAAGAGGCCAGCCAGCAGCGACCGGGCGTCCGGCTCGTCGACAATAAACATCCTGGCCCCCGCGGCAGCGGCGCCTTCGGCTGCCTCGGCCGCCGCCGCATGCCAGGCCAGCAACACCTTCGCACCGGAGTCACCGAGATAGAAGGCAACCTCGCGGCTCTTCAGCAGCGGGTTCATCGGCACCACGACGGCCCCGGCGCCCAGTGCCCCGTAGAAGGTGATGGGGAAGGCAGGCACGTTAGGCAGCATGATGCCGATCCGGTCCCCGCTCGTCACGCCGAGCGACGAGAGCAGCGAGGTGAACCGCCCGGCCGCCTCGCTGAACTCGGAGTAGTCAAGCACCAGGTCGTCCATCCGGATCGCCGGACGCTTTGCATGCTCGGCAACTGCCTGTTCGAGCACGGAACTCAGAGTGGCCATGACGCCTCCGGCGGCGACTGCGCAGTTATCGCCATATCCGCATCATGCTCCGAGATCAGCGGGCTCGACAGCCCCCGAGCCAGTGCGGCCTCCCGGCGGCGGCAGTGAGACATATACTAGAGATGTATCACCACCTTGCCTGGGGTCGTGGCGACGATGTGGCAGGAGCGCCGAGATGTACCTTGTCCGGGAACCGAAGGGGGCAGACGGCGGGGCTAGCGCGAGTCCGGTGACGGGACCGCCGGTCAGGCTGCTGCTCTCCGAGCCCGTCAGGGGGCTGGCAGAGCTCGCGGCGGTGCCATGGGCAGCGCCCTGGCTGTCGTTCGCGCCGCGCGGCGACGGTCATGGCGTGCTGGTACTGCCAGGGCTGCTGGCCTCGGATTTCAGCACTGCCGTGCTCCGGCGCTTCCTGCGCTGGCAGGGCTATGACACCCGCGGGTGGAACCTCGGCCGCAATCTGGGCCCGACCGACCAGGTGCTTGATGAACTGCCGCGGGCGCTGTCGGACCTGGCCGGGCACACGGGCGGGCCGGTGTCGCTGATCGGCTGGAGTCTCGGCGGCATCTACGCCAGGGAAATAGCGCGCCAGCATCCCGGGCAGGTCCGGCAGGTGATCACCCTGGGCGCCCCCTTCGCGCTCACCGACCCGCGGCAGAGCCACGCCGACGGCGCCTACCAGCGCCGCAGCTACCTGCATGCGACTGGGCGGGTGCCCACGCGTGAGCAGGTAGCCCGGCCCATCGGCGTGCCGTCGACGGCTGCGTACTCCCGGCGGGACGGCATAGTTTCCTGGCAGGCCTGCATCGAGCCGGAGACGGCGCTGCACGAGAACGTCGAGGTCCGGTGCGGCCACCTGGGATTCGGTGTGGACCCCGCGACGTTGTGGCTGATAGCCGACCGGCTGGCGGTCCCGGTCGGCCGGCCCCGCAGGTTCCGCCCGCCGCGGGCCCTTCGCTCGCTCTACCCGGGCCGATGACCCGCCGCTCCGCGGCCAGTGCCGCCGCCCCCCTTAAGGGGAACTGGCTGGCCGGCCCTTCACCTCACCGCACGCTGAGGAGAAACCGCAATGCAGCAACTCACCGGTCTTGATGCCTCCTTCCTGGCTCTCGAGACAGCCAACACCACGGGCCACGTCGGCGGGGTGTCCGTGCTGGATCCGCGGGGGGCGCCAAGGCCGCTGACGCTCGCCCGGCTGACCGATGTGCTGGGCGAGCGATTGCCGCTGGTTCCGGTGCTGCGCCGCAAGCTGCTGAACGTGCCGCTGGGCCTGGATCAGCCGTACTGGGTCGACGACGGTGACTTCGACATCGAATACCACATCCGGGAGATCGCGCTGCCGCGTCCCGGCTCGGACGCGCAGCTGACCGAGCAGGTGGCCCGGCTGCACGCCCGGCCGCTGGACCGGAGCCGGCCGCTGTGGGAGATCTACCTGATCACCGGGCTGGCCAAGCGCCGCGTTGCCGTCTACACGAAGATTCACCACTCCGCGATCGACGGCGCGTCCGGCGCGGAGCTGCTCACCGTCCTGCTCGATCTCACCCCGGACGGACGCGAGGTGCCGGCCAGCAAGCCGTTCAGGCCGGCCAGGCCGCCCGGCCCGGCAATGCTGGCCGCGCTCGCGGCCGCGCGGCTTGCCTGGCGGCCGGTGCAGACAGTGCGGGTCACCAACGAGCTCGTCCGGGTGCTGCCAACCCTGGCCCCGGCGTTCAGCATGCTCGTCGGCGGGATGCTCGGCCTGAACCGCGGCGACGGCGGGGTTATCCGGACCGCGCCAGGGCGGGCCCCGGCCACGCCCTTCAACAAGGCGATCACGCCGCACCGGCGGCTCGCGTTCCGCAGCGTGGACCTCGACAGCGTCAAGACGGTAAAGAACGCCTTCGGCGTCTCGGTCAATGACGTGGTCATGGCCATGTGCGCGGGCGCGTTGCGGCGCTGGCTCGCCGAGCACGACGCGCTGCCTGAGCCGCCGCTGATCGCGATGATCCCGGTGTCGGTGCGCGACCCCGCCAGCAATGGCGCCCTGGGCAACAAGGTGTCGGCGATGCTGGTCACGCTGCCCACCCATGTCACCGACCCTGACCAGCGGCTGGAGATCGTGCACGCCGCGACAAAGATCGCGAAGTCGCAGCAGGCGGCGATCCCGCAGGGACTGGTCGACCAGATCAGCGATTTCGCCCTCCCGGCGCTGACCGCGCGCGCCGCCCGGGTGGTGTTCGCCACCGGCCTGCTGCACCGGCTGCCGCCGTTCAACCTCTGCATCTCCAACGTCCCGGGCCCGAACGTGCCGGTCTACCTCGCCGGGGCGAAACTGCTGGCCCACTACCCGGTGTCGGTGATCACCGACGGCCAGGGCCTGAACATCACCCTGGTGGGATATCTCGGCCAGCTGCACTTCGGGCTGGTCTCCTGCCGTGAGCTCGTCCCTGACATCGACGCTCTCGCCGGTTACCTCGTCGACGAGCTCGAGCTGCTGCTCAAGGCCGCCGGCCAGCGCACGGCCGGCCAGCGCACGGCCGGCTGACCGTGCGGCATACTGTCGGGCAGGCCAGCCGCAAGATCGGTCACGATGACGCACTTGCCGTCGTGCCTGAGGGCACCGCGGCGCCCGCGATGATCCCGGCAGAGATCTTCGCGGCAGCGGTAGCAGCCTACGAGTCGGGGCAGCGGCTGGACATGCAGTCACTGGCGCGGCGCCTCGGTGTCGGCCGCGCGACCCTCTACCGGCGAGCCGGAAACCGGGAGCAGCTGCTCGATGAGGTGATCTGGTGGCGAGCCCGGCACCTGCTGGTCGGGCAGGTCCATGCCACGGCGGCCCTGACCGGGGTGGCGCGGATCGCGGCGGTGATCGGCGGAGTGCTGCGCGCGGCCGAGCGGGACCGGCCGTTGCACGCCTTTCTCGAGTCCGACCCAGAGGCCGCGCTGCGCATCCTTACCGGCACGCGCAGCATGGTGCAGCGAGGCATGGCCGGAACGCTGGAGAAGCTCATCGATCTTGAACACGGCCGGGGCGGGTTCGAGGCCGACCTGGATACCCCGACGCTGGCCTATGCGATCGTGCGCATCAGCGAGGGATTCCTTTACGCCGACGTGATCGCCGATCGCTCGCCCGACATCGGCCGGGCCATAACGGTCATCGAGGCACTGCTGCTCGGCCTGGACCTGGTGCACCGCGCGCCCATGCTGCGCAACCAGCGACAGACGTCCTGATGGCGATCGGGCTGGATGGCGCGGTCGTCCTCGTCGCCGGCAGCCTGGACGCCGGCAGGCGCCGTCAGCCGTGGTCGACAGCGAGGATGAGCTTGCCGGTGTTCTCGCCTGCGAAGAGCATCAGCAGGACGCCAGGGAAATCGCTGACGCTGCCGTGCACGATGTGCTCCCGTGCGACGAGCTGACCGTCGCGGAGCCACTGGGCGAGCTCGGCCATGGCCGACGGGTACCGGTCCTGGTAATCGAACACCACCATGCCGGTCATGGAAGCGCGCGCCACCAGCAGCATCAGGTAGTTAGCCGGGCCCCGCACCTGCTCCGCGTTGTACTGCGAAACCGCGCCGCAGATGATGATCCTGGCTCCCCGGGCCAGCCGCGTCAGGACCGCATCCAGGACATCTCCGCCCACGTTGTCGAAGTAGACGTCGACGCCGCCTGGCGCGTGCTCACGCAAGGCTGTTCGCAGGTTCTCGCTCTTGTAGTCGATCGCGGCGTCGAAGCCGAACTCCGCCAGCGTGCGGCACTTATCCTGGCCGCCGGCGATGCCGATGACGCGGCAGCCCTTGAGCTTCGCGATCTGGCCGGCCACGCTGCCCACCGCGCCCGCGGCGCCGGAGACGACGACTGTCTCCCCCGCCCGGATCCGCCCGACGTCAAGAAGGCCGAAGTAGGCGGTGAGCCCGGGCATCCCGAGCGCGCCCAGGTAGGTCGTCGGCTCCGCCAGCGCGGTGTCAAGCTTGATGACGCCCTTGCCGTCGGATGAGGCGTATTCCTGGACGCCGAAGGCGCCGTAGACGTCATCACCCACGGCAAAGCCGGGATGCCCGGATGCCGTGACATGCCCGATCGCGCCAGCGCGCATGACCGCGCCAACCTCTACCGGCGGGATGTAGGAGGCGCCGGCGTTCATCCATCCCCGCATCGCGGGGTCGACGGACAGATGCGAGATCGCCACCACGAACTGGCCGGGGCCCGCAGTCGGCACCGGCTCACTCGTT
>Ga0182024_10019489_pt1 | contig 12496 bp, 9 predicted proteins | sample P32metaG_FD_120480 | JGI IMG/M metagenome (GOLD analysis project Ga0182024, IMG submission 120480) | Permafrost microbial communities from Stordalen Mire, Sweden - P3-2 metaG (Illumina Assembly) | ecosystem: Environmental > Terrestrial > Soil > Wetlands > Permafrost | place: Sweden: Stordalen... | reverse complement strand
TTCGCTCAGCAGCGCGAGCGCGCAGTCTTCCACCAGGATCGATCCAAGCTCCCGCGAGAGCGATTCGATCTCCGGCATGGGCTGCGCCCAGCCGAGGTAATGGATCACGTAAATCACGCGGGGTTTCAGGCGCCGGGCGAGACGCGACAGAGCCTCCAGGTCAGGCTCCAGGTTGCGGCGCATCGGATAATAAACCACGGTCGCGCCGGCGGCGAGAATCGCGGATACTTCGTTGCCGCTGTGGTAATCGGGGACCAGTACAACCTCCCCCGGCTTAAGCGTGAGCGCCCGGAACAAGTGATATATTCCGCTGCGAGCCACGCAAAAGCCCAGCCGGTGGGCCGCGTTCAATGGATACGGCAGCTCGCGCGACGTGCGTGCGTGGAACAGATCCCGCGGCGTGATTCCCGGCCAGGGAGAGATGTACATCAGTTTCCCCGCCCGAGAAGCCTCGCGGCCAAAGGCAGCGCGCGCACGCGTTGCTTTAAGAAAGGTCCCAGCCGGAATTTGGCGGTGTGCGCGAATCGCGCCTTCAGACCGTTCGAAAAAACATACAGCCAGTAATGCTTCTTGACGTCTTTCGCCCAGCATCGCTTCCACTCGCTCGAGTCACCGAGAATTTCGTACTCATCGAGCCCCTGCTCGAATGCGCTTTGAAGCGCGAACTGAAGCAGCAGATTCGAGGGCGAAAACTGGGAATGCGCCGGATCGTAGCCGTGCTTCAGCAAGAAGGTGCGGTTTTTGAAGCACAAACTATAGTCGAATGCGATCCGCTCCTGGCCCGATTTCAGAAAATTCAGCCGGAGCCAGCCTCGCTCCGCAGCCCGGTGCGCGATCAGCGAATAGAACCGCGCGAGCGCCGGCTCTGAGGAAATCGCCGTGCCAGCCTCGCCCTTCCACGCCGCTGCTTCCAGGCGAAGGCCGTCCTCCAGCGCTTCCGCGAGGCCGTTCCCGGACGCGATCGTTTCCATTTCGGCCGGGCCGCGCGCTTCCAGGCGCTTCATCCGGTTCCGCAAGTTGGCGCGATGCTTGGTGGGCAATCCCCCGAAATACTCGTCCCACGGGATTGGCGCGGCTGACGTGCGCACCGGAACGTAGGGACATTCGGCGGACATCCACGTTTCCACCCGCCGCCCCGCCGCGGCCGCCCGCTCCGCGATGGCGTCCAGCGTCTCCGAGCCTTCCGCCAATTGGCACAATTCGAGAACATCCCAGCAGGCATCGGTCAACAGATGATTCCAGATCGCGGCGTGGGCTTCCTTCGATCTTCGTGTGGTGATAAACCCGGCCCGCGGGACGTGCGGATTGTAGAAAAATCCCAGGCGCCTGAGCTTCACGCCGAACATTTTGACCGTTGTCAGGAGTAACGGCGCGATCGCGACCGCCTCGCCGCCTTCCTTAACCAGCAGGATGTGCATGCGGCTTCCTTCGCCGAAGCATTCCCACCACGTCCGTACCCACACATGCTCGAGGAACGGATGATCCAGTTGAGCCTCGCCCGCGAGCGTGTTCCAGACCGCTTCGAGATTCAGGAACGACGGATAGTCGCTCACTACCTCGACTCGAAGTCCTGTCGAACGGCGGGCTGCGTGCCGATTCGGCGGGGCCACTGCGACTGCCGCTGCCATGGGCGCCATCCGGTTCAACGCCTCACTCTCGCGGAATTTGAGACTCTGGAAAGCTGTGCTCGAACGTTGCGGATCATTGATCGTGTCCTCGCGATCTGGTTCTCGTCATCTGGTCCACCGCGCGGCCTCACTGCACGGCGATGGTCGCGATATTGCTGGTGACTCCTCCGATGGTGATTTGAATCGGCTGCGTACCCGCCGGCACTGCCGCCGGGACCTGAACGTTCACCTGGTAGAGTCCGGCGAATCCCGGGGCCAGCCCCGAGAAGCTCACCGGCGCCAGAAGGTTTCCGATCGTGACCGTAGGAGTGGCGAGCGTCTGCGGCAGAGTCCCGGTGCCCGGGGCCGGATTTCCCGCAACGATCGAAGCGTTCAGCGCCCCCAAACCGGTGCCGTAGATCGCAATGATCTCGCCCGGCTGCGCGGGAGAAGCGCCGCTGACTACCGCGTAGGTGGTGGCATGCAGAATCGCTCCGCCGTTAGTGGTTTGGTCGATGACAAAAATGCCCGGCGAGTAATTGGCAACCGCCGCCAATTGCGCCGCGCTCACCACGCCGCCGCGGCTTACCTGCACCGACACCGATCCCGGCGACACGTTGTAGGGCACCTGCGCGTTAATCTGGGTGGGCGAAACATAGAACAGCGGCGCCTCAGCGCCGTTGAACGTCACCATGCTGGTGACCAGGACGTCCGGATAGGGAGCGCTTGAGGCAGACAGCGGCGCGGTCGCGAGATTCGATCCGAAGATAGCCACGATCGCGCCGGGTGCAATCGCAGTATTCTGGGCAAAACTGGCGCCGTTCACCGTCGCGTCGGACCGGAGCAAGGGAACTCCCAAAGCGGCGCCGGAGGCGAGCATGCGAACCCGCGTGTTGACGCGGTCAGCGACGTAGACATTGCCCGAGGCATCCGTCTTTACTCCCCACGGGTAATTGAGCAGCGCCTGAGTCGCGATGCCGCCGTCGCCCGAGTAACCGTTTTCGCCCGTGCCTGCGACAGTCGTGATGATGCCGGCGGTATTCACCATGCGCACCTCGTTGTGGCCGGCGTCACCGATATATACGTTGCCCGAGGGGTCCACCGCGACATCCGATGGGATGTTGAGCGACCCGAAAATAGCCTGGCCGCCGTCTCCTGCTGCACTCGCGAGAGTCGCGGCGCCGGTTCCGGCGAAGGTAGAGATGATTCCGCCGGGGGTGATCTTGCGGATGCGATTGTTGTTGCCGTCGGCGACATAAATGTTGCCGGCGCCGTCGACTGCGACCCCGATCGGGAAATTGAAGGACGCGTTGACCGCGAGTCCCGAGTCGCCGGAAAACGAGGCGAGTCCGTTGCCCGCGACCGTGGTGATGATCCCGGTCGTGCTGATCTTCCGGATCCGCTGTTGGGTACTGTCGGCGATGTACAGGTTTCCGGCGGCGTCGAGCGCCAGTGCCTCGGCTCGTCCGATCATCGCCGCGGTGGCCGGACCGCCGTCGCCCGAATAGCCCTCAATCCCAATCCCCGCGATAGTGGTGACGATTCCCGCGGGAGTCACCTTTCTGATGCGGCGATTGTCCGAGTCCGCGATGTACAGATTTCCTTGGGCGTCGACGGCGACCGCCTGGATGTCGCTGAACGCAGCGTTGGTGGCCAGGCCGCCATCTCCGCTATACGCGTCGATTCCGTTTCCCGCCACCGTCGAGATGATCCCGTTACTGACGCGGCGGACGCGAAAATTCTGGCTGTCGGCGATGTACAGATTTCCGGCGGCATCGATCGCCATGCCTTTTGGAAAATTCAAGGCCGCCGATGCGGCCGGGCCGCCGTCGCCCGAAAACGCCGCCACGCCGTCGCCGGCGTAGGTGGTGATCGTCATCGCGCTCTGCGCCTCTAAGGAACACACAGCGGCGCCCGCCGCTAAGCTGACGCAAACGGCCATTCTTATGAAGGTGTGCATTGATTTAGACATACGGCCTCTCTCGGTTTCTCGGCGAATTCGCATACAGCGCGCTCCGGCTGCCGGCGGTAAACGGTCTGCGACAGCCGGCCCCGCGAGATCTCCCACACCAGGCGGCCCAATGCCTCCGGGTCGTGGTGCGTTCCCGTCGCCTGCGGGAGCGCGAGGTCTTCTTCAACCGGAATCGGCCCGATCGCGGCAATCCGCTCGGAATCGCACAACACGGGTTCCGAGCCCGGATTCCGCGAACCACCTCGAGCCGCCTGCGTTGAAGAGTTTGCGATGCAGAATTGAACGATGCCGCGCCCCAGGTAGCCCTCAAGCGCGCGCACATGATCGGATGCCGCGTATCCGTCGGTTTCGCCGGGCTGCGTCATCAGGTTACAAACGAATATTTTGACTGCGCGCGAAGCGCGCACCGCGTCGGCCACGCCCGCCACCAGCAGGTTCGGCAGTATGCTCGTGTAAAGACTCCCGGGCGCGAAAATGATCGTGTCGGCTTGCTGGATCGCGTGGATGACTCCCGGAGAGGGCGGCGGATTGCCCGGTTCCAGCCAGATCCGCGCAATGCGCCGGCCGGCCGCGCTGATCTGCGACTCGCCGCGCACCGTGGTCCCGTCGGTAAACGCCGCGCACAACGTCGCATGCGATCCGGTCGCCGGCAGGGCCCTTCCTTTGAGAGGCAGCAGCCGGCTCATCATTTCGACGGCCAGGTCGAGACTGCCGGTTCTCTGGCACATCGCGGTAACGATCAGATTTCCAAGCGAGTGTCCGCCCAGGCCGTCGGCGGCCGAAAAACGGTGCTGGAAAAGGTCCGCCAGAACCGAGTCCGCTCCGGAAAGAGCAACCAGACAGTTGCGCAAATCTCCGACCGCCGGAATCCCGAAGGTCTGGCACAACCGGCCGCTCGATCCTCCGTTGTCGGTGACGGTCACGATGGCCGTCGCCTCAATCTCCGGAATCGTCCTCAGCGCCTTGAGCAACACGGGAAGTCCCGTGCCGCCTCCGAAACCGACTACGCGAAGCATCCTCGTCACCGTCCCCGCCCCAGCAACACGATCTTGATCGTCTTTAGCAGGATTCTCGCGTCGCAGAAAAACGATCCGTGCTTGGAATAGTAAAAGTCGTATTGCAATTTCTCGAGAGAGTCCTCGAAGGAATCGCCGTACCGGTACATGACCTGCGCCCACCCGGTAATCCCGGGCTTGGCGTGATGGCGAAGGTTATAAAAGGGGATGTGCTTGGCCAGTTCGTTTACGAAAAAGGGGCGCTCGGGCCGGGGACCGATTACGCTCATTTCCCCGCGCAGAACGTTGAACGCTTGCGGGATTTCATCCAGCCGGAAACGGCGCAGAATCCGGCCCACACGCGTGACGCGGTCGTCGCATTCGCGCGCCCATACCGGTCCGGTCTCGCACTCGGCGTCCTGGCGCATCGAACGGAATTTGAAAATGTAGAAAGTCTTTTCGCGCAACCCGACGCGAAGCTGCCGGAATAGAACCGGGCCCCGCGAGTCCAGCCGGATGGCCAGCGCGATGATCGCCATCAGCGGCGAGGCCGCGACGATCAGCAACACCGCGAACACCACGTCGAAGACGCGCTTCAGAGCGAGACTTAGGCCCGAGCGGTGAACGCCGTCCGCGTACACGAACCATTCCCAATTCAGACCCTCCACCCAGATCTTTCGGCTGAACCGTTCGTACAACCGGACCGCCTCGTCGATCTGCACGCCTTGCAACCGCCGGTCGAGCAGCGCCTTGGCGAGCGCCTTGCGGTGCTCCGCATTCTGTTCCGCCACGATGACCCGCGAGATCTGGTCGCGTTCCATGATCTCGTCGAGGCGCGCCAGATCCACCGCGACCGCCGATCCCGGAAGGCTCACCGGCCCCGGCCGCGACTTGGCGTGGCTCCATCCGTCCGCCGCGATCCGCGACAGTGTGACCGCTAATTCGCCCGCGCCGACGATCAGAACGTTTTCGGTGAGCTGGCGGTGAGCCACCAGATAGCGCAGGACCGGCCGCATCGCTACCGGCAGCGCGGCCGCGAGCAGGCACCACACCGCGGCGGTCCCCACGCCAGGCCACGCGCCGGACGCAGCGGCTGGAAATAATCGCAGGACCAACAGCGACGCACATATGCCCATCCCGACGCATACCAGCGCCTCGATCAGGAACCGGCCGCCCTTTTGTTCAACGATGGATTTGTCCACCGCCCCGACGTGAAAAAAGAGGCCGCAGAACGCGACCAGCAGCGGTATCGCGAGATGCATTCCCGCCGTGACGCAGTAGAGCGCCGCTGCCAACAGCAGCGCGAGCTCCGCCGCGACGAAAGCGGGCCGCGGGTGCGGCACCACGCAGATTCGTCCCGCCAGCCGCCGTTCAAGCTGCGGCTCGCTAGCGTCCGCCCACGCATTCTCTCTGATAGTAGCGATAGGCATACGCGTAATTTGTATCTCCGTAGTTGACGTCATTCAGCACCACACCCAAAACGTTGTTCGCTCCCAGACTTTCAAGAGCGCGCCGAAACAGCTCGCGCTTGGTTTGGCGGGCCCGCACCACCACCACGACCCCATCCGCCAGGCCCGCGAGTACGTGACTGTCCGCCGCCGGCACGATCGGCGGGCTATCGAGCACGATCAGCCGGTACCTTTGCCGCAGCTGTTGGAGCAACTGTCGCGCGTGCCCCGACGCCAGCAGCCCCACTGGATTCGATAGCAGAGTGCCCCCGGATATGACATCCAGATTGCCCACCTTGGCGATACACGAATCGAGGTCCATCTCCGGCTCGGCCAGCAGATCGCTGATTCCCCGCGAGGATTTCAGCCCCAGGTACTCGCTCACGCGCGGACGCCATAGATCGGCGTCGATCAATAGAACCGGGCCCCGCGTCGACGACGCCAGCGCCAGGCTCAGATTCAGCGCCGTCACCGATTTCCCTTCGCCTCCCGCCGCGCTGGTCACCGCCAGCACCTTACCGTCATCGGGAGCCTTCGCCAGTCCGTTTTGCGCATCCTGCCGGATCCACTGCGCAACCTTCACTGCGAGGATGCGGTACTGCTCGGACGGAACCGAATGCGGATCGCTCGCAACCGTCAGCCGGTGCTTCTTCAAATGCTTCTGATCGAGCGCCGAAACCTCGACATTTGCCTGATCCACTGCCACCAGTCGCGGCTTGGTTCCATTGACCTTGCTCGACCGGCCCATCCGGATCGGACGATTGCTGATCGTCGGCACCGCGGCGAGCACCGGCAGATCCGTGTAGCCCTCGAACTCTTCCACCGTTCCAAAGCTCGAATCCATCTGCTCGCGGATAAGGATCGCGCCTAGCCCCAGACCCAGTCCGGCGATCAGGCCGACCAGCACGATCTGGTATGGCTTCGGACCGGACGGCTTCGCCGGCAGGCTGGCCGGCTCGACGATTTTGTAGAGGATGCCGTTGCCCGCCTGGCCGGCTCGTTGATCGAGCTTGGCCTCCTGTTGCCTGGCGAGCAGAGCCTCATAGCGCGAGCGCGTCACCGCCGCGTCCCTGCTCAGACGATCGACGGCGCTTGCATAGCCGGGCGAGCTGTCCACTTGCCGCTCGGCCTGCTGTAGCTCCGCCGTCAGCGTATCCCGCTCCTGCCCGTAACTCTTGACTCGCTCGTCGATCGACTTCAGCTCGGCCTGGAGCGCGTAATATTGCATCTGATTCGCCGACGGCGGACGGGAAACCTTGGTCTGCGCCGCCACCGCTGCTTCCAGATCCTTCACCTCTTTGTCGGCTTGCGCGATCGACGGATTCTGCGCCGTGTACCGCGCCCGCAACTGCCTCAGCCGGTTGCGGGCGTCATCGAGCGCCGCGTCGGTGGTGGTCTTGGCCGCAGGTTCGGGCTGAAGCGCTCCCTGCTTTTCGAGAGTCTTGAGCTCCTCGGCGACCGCCGAGCGCCGCGCCTGCGCTTCTCCGATATGGTCGGTCTCGGATTGGATTTCCTGCTGGACCGTCTCCACATGCTTCAGACTGGTCGCCACGCGATCGGGCAGCGCCTGCGAAACGCTTTGCTTATAGCCCGCGAGCCCCTGCTCCTGCTGGTCGAGCTGCCTGCGCAGTTGGGCCACCTCGGTGTCGAGGAAATTGTCGACTTGCTGCGTGCGCTGGCCCAGCAGGCTGCTCGTGCGGGCGACAAATCCCTCCGCCAGACGATTCACCGCCTCCATCGTTTCAAGCGCCCGCGGCCCCTCGAAGCTGACGAAGAAGGAGTCCGGCGAGTCCACCTGAATCTGAAGCTTCGATTTCATTTCGTCGACGGCCGGTTGCATGCCGCCGCCCCGCGCGACATCGTACATTCCCAGATCGCCGATCACGCGGCTCAGCATCACCGGACTCAGCAATACGTCGCGGATGGATCGCAGCTGGTCCTGGACGTTGAGCACCGGCGCCACCGCGGGCCGGTCGCTCAGATAATTCGCGGGAACCACCGGCTCGGCTGAGATCTCCACCCGCGCGCGATAATTCTGCGGCATCCGTCGCGCGTACATCCACGCCCCGGCTGCAAAAATCACCATCGGGATCAGAAGGTAGAGCTTGTGCCTGCGCAGGGCGCCCGCTAACCCAGCCGCCGAGAGTTTCTTGTTGGGAGACTTTTCCATGAATTACCTCTCCTCCGGCTTGTCGGGTTCCTGGATCGTCGGATCGTCGGTATCAGCCGGCACCTGGCCGTGACGGTTTCGCGCGTTGGCTGCCTCGGGAGGACGCGTCAGGGCGATTTCGATTCCCGCCATATAGCGCCGCCGCGCCCCTGGAAATGGCACGAATTCGGCCACGTTCTGGTCGTAATACTCCGCCCGCGCGAACCACACGAACCGGTCGTTTACGCGGTAGTCGAGACGAATGTGCGCGGTCACTCCGCGAACATCCTGGCCGAGCAGGTTCACGCCGGTGAGCGCCCTTTGCGCGCCGGCTTCGAGTCCCACGCGCTTGGTCAGTTGACCCCACCCGCGAAACGTCGCCACCTGATACACATTGCTCGGAACCAGCCCTTGAGAAAAACCGACCGCCGCCGGTGGACCGGTCTCGAGTGGAGTCAGTCCGCCGAAGAACGATACGTAACGCTGGTATCCGCCGGCGAACCAGACGCCTTTCAGTTTCTTCTCTACTGCCGCCGCCCCCAATAGCGCATTCTGCCGGGTTTCCACCGCTCCGCCGGAAACATGCAAAACCAAACCCGGATTCACCGTGTAATCGTAAGCGACGTTCAACAGATTCACGTTGGTCGCGCTGTTGAACGCCGTGTTGCTGAGCGGATCCACGTGGAGAAATGAATAGCTGCCCGTAAGTTCGTTCGAAGCATTGAATTTGTGCTCGAGCGTCACCGTGCCGGCCGAACCCAGCTCGTCCAGGCGGCCCGCCAGTGGGCCCACCACCCCGCTCGAATTGGTGTACGTATTCTCAGCCCGGAACACCAGTTTCGTGCGATGGCCCAGCAGATAGGTCAGGCCGGCATGGAAAGAGTTTTGCTCAAAGCGGCCCAGGGGCAATATCAGAAGGCTGTTTGAAAGCGCGCGCGTGGGATCGTTGGTCGAAAGAAAATAATTGCCGATATCCACGCTGAGGCGCCCGTTCACGCGATGCGTCATACGAAGCGTGCTTATGTGATTCCATGCGTCCAGTCCCGGATTGTGCGCGTAGATCTCGATCTCCGGCTGATAGTCGATAAAGAAATCCGTCTTGTGCGTGCTCTTCATCCATGCGAAAGTGGGCCCGGTGAGCAGCGCTTCGGTGTCGTAGAGTTGCTGGTAGCCCGTCACGAAGTTCTGATCCCAGCCGCTGCTGAGACTCAATGGCGAAGTGAGAAAGAACCCGTTATGCGGGTCCTGCGCCCACGCCGCGGTCGCGCCGAGGCACACGCCGAGGCAAACGGCCAGGACTGGGCGCCGGGTACTCATGCCGATTTCGCGCTCCGGACGCGGGAGGAGTTTCGGGGAGCGCAGATGAACGCCGTGTTGATGGCGGCTCGCAGTTGAGGCTGCCGATTTTCTTTCCGCACACAGCCGATCGCTCCGGCTCGCAGACAGCGTAGGACCTGCTGCTCGTTTTCCTCGAGCGAAACAATCAGCACCTGGATGTGCGGATCGATCGCCCTGATTTTTTGGGTCGCCTGCGGGCCGCTCAAGTCCGTCCGGTCCGTGTCCATCAGCACGATGTCCGGATGCACGCGCCCGGCGAGGTTGATCGCACGCTTCGCCGTCGCGGCTTCTCCGACGATCTTGATGGCGGTGCTTTGCTGGAGCAATGCCTTGATTCCCTCGCGAAACATCGTGTGCTTGTTGCAGATCAAAACCCGGATCGGCCTGCGCGTGTGCGCCATGGTTTCCCCCGATTCACTTTCCTCGGACTTATTCGACATACACCGTGTCCAGCGATTGAAGGTAAAAGGGACTGCCCTTGGTGTCGCTCACTGCCTGCTTGACGTTGATCATGAACCGCTGAACGCCGGTGGGCGTATTTCTCAGAACCACCACCTTGGTCGGCTTGGCGAGGTCGGTGAATCCGCCGGCCATCGCGAGGGCATCGAGCAGAGTGATCCGTGTCTTGATCTTGTAAACGTCCGGCTTGCGCACTTCTCCCAGGACCGAAATCTTCATGCTGTTAATCTGCTTCACCATGACATTGACCACTGGCTCGGTAAGGTAAAATCCTTTGAGCTTTTCGGTGATCTCCTGTTGGAGTTCCGAGGCGGTCTTGCCGGTTGCGACGATCTCGCTCGCGAGCGGCAGGGAGATGTTCCCGTCGGGCCGCACCGTCACCGTCGCCGACAGATCCGGCTCCTTCCACACGAACACCTCGATCACATCTTCCGGCCCCAGCCGGTATTCGGGTGGGACCTGTGCAGCCGGGGTCGAGTCCGCCCGGTCTCCCGCGCTTGCGAGAAACGGCAGGAGCAGCGCAGCGGTGCCGCCCAGGATGGCAATTCTAAGAAACGCGATGTTCATAATCGTGATTCGTCTCAAATACGTCCCCTGTTCTTGCGGCATCTTCAGATCTCCTGTGGCTCCGATTCGACTGTCGGCTACTTTCGGCACCGTGCGAGTAGCTGGCAGTTTTAGGGCCACGCGTCCGATCCCGGTGCAGGCGGGCGCTGCTCGCAACGCCTCGCTATGTCGGTGAAGTGCTTGCGCCAGCCGCACGGATCTTTTGAAGTGAGGCGGCGGTTGCGGGGAGTGCAGCCTCCGCCAGGCGCGTCGCCGATCCCTCGCGCCGATCCCTCGCAACGAACTGAATTAGCGGCAAAGTTCAACCAATGTTGCGCGAAAATTCTGCGTACTGCAGTTTTTTTTTGACCAATGCCGGCACGGCGCGCGATCGGAGATCTGCTGCGGGAATATTCTTCGCGTAAGGCGCAAAAGTTGCCATCCGCCGTCATCGCCAGGTGTGCATGAAAGCCCGTAAAAAGGGACCCGCGAAAACACACGGCTTTTGTGGCGCCCAAGACGTTGTTAAGGCTTATCTATCCAAACCGCATAGAAAATCGAACGCCTCAGGAGTGCGCCGAATGCCATGACTGCATGGCGTCAGATGACCGCAGAGGGTCACGCGCTTTTGTGACCGCCGCGGGTCATATGCTTCATATGCCGCGGGCGCGCCGTGAGCGCAAGCGTGACCACGGCTAGCTACAACCAAGACCATTCTTGTTTCGGGCTCGCTCACCGTCGAACTCCGCCTTCCTGATTTCGGAATGGGAGCCAACGTGCAATGGTCTTCCACTGTTGGCGAGACGTGCGCAAACCGGCGTCGCGTCCAATGTGGCACCCAAGGAAGGGTTGTTCGAAATGAGATCCATTTTATTGTCGGGGGCGCTGCTGCTCGCGGGCGCGATGGGCTGGGCTCAGCCGAGCACACAGGTGACGCAGATCTTGGAGAACGATCCAAGCATCACCTACACCGGCACCTGGTATATGAACTTTGAGAGCCCTAACATCGGCGGCCAGGCGTTCCTCACCAACGCGAAAGGGGCCACCGCGACTTTGTCCTTCACGGGAACTGGCATTACCTGGATCGGCGTGCTTGATCCTTACTCCGGGTTCGCGCAGGTTTACCTCGACGGTACGCCGAACACGGTCGACACTTATGGCCCGAATACGTTGTACCAGCAGCCCCTGTTCTCGGTGCACGGCCTGGCGCCCGGCACCCACACTCTCTCGATTCAAATCCTGCATCAGAGGGATGGCGAGACCCAAGGCTCCTGGGTCTGGATAAACGCGTTCAATATTGAGAACGGCTCCGGCATCCCCGGTGGCGTGAGCGCACAGCCTGGACACATCGAACAAAACGATCCCTCGATCACCTACAGCGGGAACTGGTATCTCAACAGCAATCCGATCATGAGCGGCGGCTCGGCGGTGTTGGCGACGGACACCAACTCGAGCGCGACGGTCAGCTTCAGTGGGACCGGAATCACCTGGATCGGATATCAGGACCAGTGGTCGGGAATCGCGAACGTCTACGTGGATGGCACGCTGCAAACGCCGCCCGTGGATACCTACGCGTCTCCGCAAAAGGCGCAGTCCTCCGTCTATTCGATCACCGGCCTAAGCCAGGGTGCGCACACCTTGATGATCGTAGTGACGAGTACGCACGATGCCGCCTCGGCGGGCTCGTGGGTCTGGATAGACGCCTTCAACGTGATGGGAAGTCAATAAAACGGATTGCCCAAATGCTGATTTGCAATGTCGTTGGCGCTAGACCGAACTTCATGAAGATGGCTCCGGTGGTGACGGAGTTTCGCCGCCGCGGCACTCCTCAACAACTGGTGCACACCGGCCAGCATTATGACGCGGCGATGTCCAGCGTGTTCTTCGAGGAACTCAAGATGCCCGCGCCGGACGTGTTCCTGGGGGTCGGCTCGGGCACCCACGCTCAACAAACTGCCCGCGTGCTCACCGCGTTCGAGGAA
>Ga0182024_10019488_pt1 | contig 12497 bp, 10 predicted proteins | sample P32metaG_FD_120480 | JGI IMG/M metagenome (GOLD analysis project Ga0182024, IMG submission 120480) | Permafrost microbial communities from Stordalen Mire, Sweden - P3-2 metaG (Illumina Assembly) | ecosystem: Environmental > Terrestrial > Soil > Wetlands > Permafrost | place: Sweden: Stordalen... | reverse complement strand
CAGCCCTTTGGACGAAGTTCGTGCTCACCTCGAACGCAATCTCGATCGCCCCGTGCGGTTGGAGCAGTTGGGTCGGATCGCGAAGCTGAGCCCATTCACCGTGCAGCGGCTCTTCAAACAGGAAATGGGCGTGAGTCCTCTGCAATATCAGAAGGCGTTGCGGGCGGGCAGCCTGCGCAGCGCGTTGCGTCGAGGAGAGACGGTGACGAGCGCAATTTACGAAGCAGGATTCGGCTCGTCGAGCCGTGGCTATGAGGGCGCGCAACTGGGCATGACGCCGGCGAGCTTCGCCAAAGGCGGCAAAGGCGAGAAGATCGGCTGGGCCTCCGGCCTTTCTCCTTTTGGTTGGGTGATTGTGGGAGCGACCGAACGCGGCCTTTGCTGGCTATCGCTCGCGAAATCGGCGGCAGAAGCTGAAGCGGCCCTGCGCGAAGAGTTTCCCGCGGCGGAATTACGGCGCGATCCTGCACTCGCACGCGTCGTGGATGCTGCAGTGGCATTTGTCAGCGGCGGCACAAATTCCGGTCAAAAGGCTGCCGCACCGCAGGTGCCGCAGGCGCTGGACTTGCGTGGGACAGCATTTCAACTGCGGGTGTGGCAGGCGCTTCGCAATATCCCGCGCGGCGAGACGCGCAGTTACAGCCAATTAGCACGCGAGATGGGCGATCCTAAGGCGACGCGCGCCGTTGCTCGTGCCTGTGCTTTGAACCGTGTGGCTGTGCTTGTACCGTGCCATCGCGTGGTGGGCGCCAGCGGTTCGCTCACCGGCTACCGTTGGGGAGTGGAAAGGAAAGGGCAATTGCTCGCAGCGGAAAAGCGAGCTGCTCGTTAATTCAAGCCGGGCTCGACCAATGTACGCGGGCCCATGTCTTGCGTCAAGACATGGGCCCACTGTTCACTGCCCGCGGATCGCTGCGTCACAGCCGCGCGCCGCCCGAGGCCTTGATGAACTGCCCAGTGACCCAATAGGAGTCATCGGAGGCTAGGAACGCGGCGATGTCAGCTATGTCCTGTGGTTGGCCGATGCGGCCAAGCGGCGTTTCGGCTTCGGTCTTCTTATGGAAGTCGCTGCCGATGAAGCCGGCAGTATGCGTGCCTTCTGTCTCGACCAAGCCAGGGTTAAGCGAATTGACGCGAATCTTCTTCGGTCCAAGTTCGCCTGCGAGTGCGACGGTGATCGAGTCGAGTGCCCCTTTGGTGGCGCTGTAGACAGACGCCGCCGGAATTCCCGCCGCGGCCACCGAGCCAATGTTGATGACACTGCCGCCCTTGGGATCGAAGTGCTTGAGGGCTGCTTGTGTAGTTAGCAGCAGACCGAGCACGTTCACGTTGAACTGCTTGTGGAAGTGCTCCGGCGTGACGGCTTCGAGCGGTCCAAACTCGTAAATGCCGGCATTATTGACCAGGATGCTGATGGGTCCAAGCTCTTTCGCGACCCTCTCGACGAGCGGCCCGATGGTGTCGGGATCAGCCACGTTAGCCCGCACGGCAATGGCTTTGCCGCCGGCCTGCTTGATCTCGGCTACCACTTTGTCTGCGCCCGCCTTGCTGCCTGAGTAGTTGACTGCGACGGCCGCGCCGCGCGCCGCGAGCTCGCGGGCGACGGCTGCGCCAATGCCTTTGGATGCGCCGGTAACCAGCGCGACTTTACCTTGAAGATTGCTCATAATCTCTGCTCCGGTCGGAATGCCATCGTTTCGACATTTCGATAACTATCGAATTGATTAGCCCAAGGAGGAATAGGATTCAGGAGCTTTGTGGAAATTATTTCTGGGGGGGTTCTTCAGCGGGAGACGCACGAGGCTGAATCGAGGGACTGAAGGCTTTCTGCTAAGGCGTCGAGGACGCCTGGGCGCAGCTTGAGATTGTGGAACTTACCCATTCGTTCGATCTCAATTAGGCCCGCCGTTTCGAGCTCCTTGATGTGGTGCGAAAGGGTAGCGGGCGCAATTTTCAGCGCCGCCTGGGCCTGCGAACAGCCCAGCGGGCAGTTGGCTTTGGCGATGCGTTCGAGCAGCTCAAATCGACGCGGATCGGCCAATGCCTTCAAGATTGCCGTACGTCGGGCACGCGTCAGACGCGGTGTTTTTGCCGGGGTCGCCGAGGTTGAAGTCGTTGAAGTCATCGCTGTCTGCTCAGTCTTTGGATGCAATAGTAGCGCAGCGGGATTGGAGTATCGCTCAGCGGCCTGCATTTGTGTCCATTCCAGTTCGAACGGGGGTAGAATAGGTTCGCCTGGAGACGGGGTAAGAAGGGAGATTCTGCCATGAGCAATCTTCTCTTGGTCTTTACGGTGGTCTTCGTGCTTGTGATCACAATGGCCTGCGTCGCAGGGATTGTAGTGATGCTCGGCAACATCCACCCGAGGGATGATCCGCCATGGCGTAAGCGAAAGACGGGACACCCGTCTGCCACTGCCCATCACCTTTTCAGATGACGTACATTAAACGCGGCTGGAGTCGGCAGGCACGACGGCATTTTTTTCTCCGACGGCAAGAAGCGTCTGGAACTGAGGAGCTTCGGAGTCTCTATCGACAACCGATGCCTGCGCGTCGAGAAAACCTGCGTTCGACAGCATGGATTCGATCTCAACTTCACAGAAGCCGAGCCGTTCATCGGCATACAGCTCACGCGCTTCTTCAAAGCGATGTTTCGCAAGGTCGAGAACGACGATGCGCCCACCAGGACGCAGAATTCTCCAGGCCTCGCGCACGGCTCGTTCAGGATGCCCCGCGTGATGCAGGGATTGCGAGAAAAAAATGAGATCGACAGCGCCATCGTCGATGGGAAGTTCCTCCATATCGCCGAGGCGGAACTCCACATTGCTGACACCGTGGCGGAGGGCTTGCTCGCTGGCGACATCAAGCATTTTTTGCGACGAGTCGACGGCGATGACGCGTGTCGCTGCTTGTGCGAGAAGAAGCGCGAAACTTCCATCGCCCGCGCCTAGATCTGCAATCACCATCGGAGGCAGCAGACGCAGAAAAGCTTCGGCGAGGCTCTTCCAGGATTTGCCTGGAACGTAGTCGCGGCCGAGACGTCCGGCGACGCTGTCGAAGAAAGCGCGCATCTTATCTTGCCGCTTCTTCACTACGCGGCGCATGGCAGCCTGATCGGTTGCGGCTTCGGCAATTTCGCGTTGTGCCTGGGCGAGCAAGTCGACCATCATGCTCCCGGCATTTTCCGCCGATGGACGATAGAGACTGCTCTTGCCGGTCCGCCGGTCCTCGACCAGGCCAGCCTGCTTCAACTGGGAGAGATGGGTGGAGATGGTGCTTTGGCCCATCACCAGAATCTCCTGCAACTCCGCGACCGAGAGCTCTTCGTCCTTTAAAAGCAAGAGGATGCGGAGCCGGCTGGGATCGGCGGCAGCACGCAGGATTTTCACAATTGACGCCATGGAAGGTTTCTGCTACATATCAATATATCACGATTTGACGATATAAGGAGTAACCGATGGCCCCTACGACACTCGAAGTTACGCAAGCCGAATATAAAGTTGCTGATTTGTCCCTGGCCGAATGGGGCCGGAAGGAAATTGCGATTGCCGAGCACGAGATGCCCGGCCTGATGGCGATCCGGAACAAATACGCGGCAGCAAAGCCACTCGCAGGTGTGCGCATCACCGGCTCGCTGCACATGACGATCCAGACCGCGGTGCTGATTGAGACGCTGACGTGCTTGGGCGCCGAAGTGCGCTGGGCGAGCTGCAATATTTTCTCCACGCAGGACCATGCGGCGGCGGCGATTGCGGCGAGCGGTGTGCCCGTGTTTGCGTGGAAGGGCGAGTCTCTCGAAGAGTACTGGGATTGCACCTATCTCGCTTTGAGCCACAAAGGCGGCAAAGGGCCGCAGCTTGTTGTCGATGACGGCGGCGACGTGACGCTCCTCATCCACAAGGGCTATGACCTTGAAGAGGGCGACAAGTGGGTCGATACACCGTCGGGCAATCACGAAGAGCAGGTCATCAAGGGTTTGTTGAAGAAGGTCTATGCGGAAGACCCGCAGCACTGGCACAAAGTCGTCAAGGAATGGCGCGGCGTTTCTGAGGAGACGACCACCGGAGTGCACAGGCTTTACCAGATGCTCGAAAAGGGCAAGCTGCTGGTGCCGGCAATCAACGTGAATGACTCCGTGACGAAGTCGAAGTTCGACAATCTCTATGGATGCCGCGAGTCGCTGGCTGACGGCATCAAGCGCGCGACCGATGTGATGGTCGCCGGTAAAGTCGCGGTGGTGTGCGGTTACGGGGATGTGGGCAAGGGATGTGCGCACTCGCTGCGCGGCATGGGTGCGCGCGTCATCGTGACGGAAGTCGACCCGATCAATGCGCTGCAAGCGGCGATGGAAGGATACGAAGTGACCACCGTCGAAGATACGCTGGGCCGCGGGGATATCTACGTCACCTGCACCGGCAATGTGGACATCATCACGCTCGAACACATGAAGAAGATGAAGGACCAGGCGATTGTCTGCAACATCGGCCACTTCGACAACGAAATCCAAATGGACCGGCTCAACGAAGAAAAGGGCGTGAAGAAGCTGAACATCAAGCCGCAGGTGGATGTCTACACCTTCCCGACCGGTAACAGCATCTTCATTCTGGCCGAAGGGCGCTTGGTCAATCTTGGCTGCGCAACGGGCCATCCGAGCTTCGTGATGTCGAACAGCTTTGCCAACCAGACGCTGGCGCAGCTCGACCTTTGGAAGAACAAGGACAGCTACAAGGTGAACGTCTACACGCTGCCCAAGAAGCTGGACGAAGAAGTGGCGCGGCTGCATTTGGAGAAAATCGGCGTGAAGTTGACCACGCTGACCAAGCCGCAGGCGGACTATATCGGCGTGCCGGTGGAAGGGCCGTATAAAGCCGAGTTCTACAGGTACTAACGCATCACCGATTGCAGTCGCGGGCCGCATGCGCGGCCCGCTGCATTTGACCTAAATCTAGATTAGGGTGTCCAACGGATGAACTCGCAGCCAAGCTTTTCCTTCGAGTTGTTCCCTCCGCGCAATGAAGAAGCTGCGGCCAAGTTGCCCGCAGTGCTGCAGAAGCTGGCCGCGGTGCATCCCCAGTATTTCTCTGTCACACACGGGGCAGGGGGTTCAGACCAGGACGGTACTTATCAAACGCTCCTGACAGTAGTGCAACACACGGGCGTCGAAGTTGCTCCTCATCTGACGTGTATTGGTTCGACGCGGGAAAAAATCGCCACACTGCTCCAGCGCTACAAGGACGCGGGCGTAAAGCGAATCGTTGCGCTGCGTGGCGATCTGCCGGCAACGGCGTTGAGCCCGTCTGCGCCGGGCGAGTTCCACTACGCCAATGAGCTGGTGACTTTCATTCGCGAGACCCATGGCGACACATTCAATATCGAGGTGGCTGCCTATCCGGAATTTCATCCTCAGGCGACGAGCCCCGACGCAGACTTCGAGAACTTCCGCCGCAAGGTGGAGGCTGGGGCGGACAGCGCGCTGACACAGCTCTTCTACAACGCCGACGCTTATTGCGATTTCATGGAACGTTGCGGCAAAGCGGGTATCAAGATTCCCATCGTGCCGGGCATCATGCCCATTACCAGCTTTGCGAACATAGTGCGCTTCTGCAACGGCTGCGGGGCGGAGCTGCCGCGCTGGATTCGCCTGCGGCTCGAACAACTTCAGGACGATAAACCGGCGCTACTCGACTTCGGAACAAGCGTGGTCACGCGGCTGTGCGAAACACTTTTGCGCAATGGCGCGCCAGGTCTGCACTTCTACACGATCAATCAGGCTGAGCCTACGCTGCGGATTTGGGAGAAACTGTCGGTCATTGCGTCAGCGTAATCGTGCGCACGTCTATTGTTCGGACCGCCGCTTCATTTCCTTCAGCGTGACCGTTTGTAGTTGAATACTTTGTGGAAAATCCGCCAGAGCGCACTGTGTAGCAGGTTGGTCTGTTCGGCTTTCAGCGCGGCGTAAGAGCGCTTGACGTAGACATCGAACTCTGGCGGCCAGCCAATTGTGGAGCGGCGCTCCCCATAATTGCCCTCGGCCCACTTGGCAAGCACCGCTTTGTAGCCCACGACGTGGGTGACGAAATCCAGCAGGCACTGCGGCATTCGTTCTTCGACAACCAGGTAGGCTTTCTGGATGATGATCTTCTCGCGAATGTCATTGAGCGGCATGAAAATCGTGGTCATCCAAAGCATCCAATCCTTCATCTCGGAATCGAGAATCGGATCGCTTTTTTCTTTTCCCTGGCGATTGAGCTGGGCGCGGTAGGCGATGTTCCCTGCTTCGGAAGCGACATACAGAGGACCGTAAAACTCATTGAGCCGCTTGTTTACCAAGCGCAGTTTGTCGCGACGCCGTGCCAGCATGCGGGCACTGAGAAATGTCATCAAATAGCCGGCGAAGGCCAGAATTATGGTGAGGATCGCCGCGTTCTGCAGCACGGTTGGAACGGAATAGGACGGGAATTCCATTGCGTGGAGAGTATACGAGCGAGCGTCGCAACTCCACTGTGACCCCGATTACCAGGGCTCCAGAGTCCTTTCAACACTGCGATTAGAAGCTCATTTTTTGCCGCGTGCGCCGGGCGCCTTTTTGGGAACGACCTGAATCTCGAAGATCTTCGGCCAGAGTTTGCCAGTGACAAAGAGGCGGTCGTGGGCGGAGTCGTAGGCGATGCCGTTGAGAACGGCTTCAGCGCTCGAATGCTGGCTCGCTGGGAGCAAGCCACCGAGATCGATCCAGCCTAGGACTGCCCCCGTTGCCGGTGAGATCCGCGCGATGCGATCCGAGTGCCAGACATTCGCATAGATCTGGCCGTGAATGAATTCGAGCTCGTTGAGTTGATCGGCTGGTTTGCCGTGGTCCGTCACGGTAATGCTTTTCGTTTCGTGGAAAGTCGCCGGGTCGTAGAAGCGCAGTGTCGCGGTTCCGTCGCTGAGGATCAGGCTCTTCGAGTCGTGCGTCAGGCCCCAGCCTTCGCCGTCGTACTGGAATGAGCGGAGAAAACGAAAGCTCGCGCGGTCGTAGACCAGCGCCATGTGCGACTGCCAGGTGAGCTGGATAAGCGTGCTGCCCCACTCTGTGAGTCCTTCGGCAAAGTACCTGCTCGGTACGTCGTGAAACTGCAAAATGCGGCCGGTTTCAAGGTCTTCTTCGCGCAAGGAGGATTTGCCTTCGATGCCGGTGCTTTCGTAGAGGTGGCCGTCGACGAAGATGAGGCCCTGCGTGAAGGCCTGCTGATCGTGCGGGTACGTGTGGACAATGCGGTAGCCGTCGGCCGCGAAGGTTTCACACGCAGTGCAAAGTACAACGGCGGCAATGAAAGTGAAACGGCGAGCGGCTCGGCAAAGCATCTCAGGCGATTTTAGTGGGAACGATGCGCTCGCCTGAAATCAGCTTCCGCCGAGATAGATGAAGCGAAGAAGGAACAGAACAGCCAGGATATAGAGAAGCCAGTCCTGTTTGCGGTAGTTGCCCGTGGCCAGGTGAAGCACGGCCCACGCAATGATGCCGAAGCCCAGGCCGTTGGCAATGGAGTACGTCAGCGGAATCAGAATCAGCGTCAGAAAGGCAGGAACGGCAACCAGCGGGTCGTGCCAGCGAATCTCTGTAATAGTGGCCAGCATGAGCGACCCCACGAGGATCAATGCTGGAGCCGTTGCGGCTGAGGGAACTACACCGGCGAAAGGCGCGGCGCCGACTGCGGCAAGAAAAAGTAGTCCGGTCACAATGGCCGTGACGCCCGATCGTCCGCCGGCAGCGACGCCTGCTGTCGATTCCACGTAGCTTGTGACCGTAGATGTGCCGACCATCGAGCCGAAGACGGTCGCTGTGGCGTCGGCCAGCAGGATCCGGTTCAAGCGCGGAATCGAGTGATCGGCGGCAAGCAGACCGGCGCGCTTGGTGACGGCGACGAGCGTGCCGAGGTTGTCGAACAGGTCGACGAAGAAAAAGACGAAGATGATTTCGAGCAGGCCTTTGTTGAGCGCGCCGCGTATATCGAGTTTCAGGAATGTGCCGGCCAGGCTTTGAAAGCCGCCGCTGGCGGGCGTCCAATGCACAATGCCCATGGCCCAGGCGATTCCTGTAATCACAAGAACGCCGATAAGAATGGAGCCGCGGACTTTCTTGATTTCAAGGGCAACCATGAGGATCAGGCCCAGCAGAGCGAGCGCCGCCGTTGGATTGCGAATGTTGCCGAGGCCGACGAGCGTGGCGGGATCGCTGACAACCAGGCCCGCATTGCGAAAACCGATGAAGGCGATGAAGAGGCCGATGCCGCTGGCGACGGCCGCGTACAGTTCGTGCGGAATCGAGCGCAGAATCATCTGCCGGATGCCGGCTGCGGTGAGCGCGAGAAAGATGACGCCGGAGAGAAAGACTGCGCCCAGTGCGGTCTGCCAGGGGATGTGCATTTTGAGGCAGACGGTGTAGGTGAAGTACGCGTTGAGGCCCATGCCCGGCGCAAGAGCGATGGGATAGCGCGCGATGATGCCCATGAGAATAGAGCCAAATGCAGCCGAAAGGCATGTAGCTGCAGTGACCGCGGGCAGCGGCACGCCGGCTGCGGCGAGGATGGCGGGGTTGACGAGCACGATGTAGGCCATCGTGAGAAAGGTCGTGACTCCGGCCAGAATCTCCGTGCGCCAGTTGGTCCCCAGATGAGTGAATTCAAAATAGCGTTCGAGCTGTTTGAGCATAGGCGGGTGACCTTAGAAAAACATAGACATCGCTCTACGCAAAGAGATTTATGCAGTGTGCCGCAGTTTGGGCGGCGATTGATTCTTGTTAGTATTGAGAATCCATGCAGCCGAACCCAGGAAATCTTCGACGCTTGACGCCCGTCTTGCGGGCCGTGCTCGAGGTCGCGTTTATCGTGTTTCTGTTTTATTCAAACCTGCTGATGGGAGAATTCACCGTTGCGAACGGGCAAGGGAAGAGCCTCGCTTATGCGTTGAACGACATACTCACACGAACAAATCTCCTGATCGCGATGATCTCGGCAGTCATTGGATATGTGGGATTTGAAACTCTTCGCAAGAAGCTCTAGCGCGATAAGAGCCTTGCTGCGTCTTTCGCGAAATAGGTCGCGATGAAGTCCGCGCCGGCACGGCGGATGCCAACCAACGACTCGAGGATGGCGCGGTCACGATCGAGCCAGCCCTTTTCAAAGGCGGCCTGGAGCATGGAGTATTCGCCGGAGACCTGATACGCGCCAATGGGCACATCGACGCGTTCGCGGGCGGCAAGGATCACATCGAGGTAAGGCATGGCCGGTTTCATCAGGATCATGTCCGCGCCTTCTTCGAGATCGAGATCGATCTCGCGCAACGCCTCGCGCAGATTGGCGCCATCCATTTGATAGCTTCGGCGGTCGCCAAATTGAGGCGCCGAGTCGGCAGCTTCGCGGAAGGGTCCATAGAACGCCGAGGCAAACTTGGAGGCATAGCTCAGGATGGGCGTTTCGGTGAGACCGTTCTTGTCGAGGTCCTCACGGATGGCCGCGACACGCCCGTCCATCATGTCGCTCGGAGCCACGATGTCGGCTCCGGCACGGGCGAGGCTGGTTGCGGTGCGAGCCAGAAGTTCGAGAGAAGGATCGTTGTCGACGGCAAAGCCGTCCCCAGTTTTGACCACGACGCCGCAGTGGCCATGGCTGGTGTACTCACAGAGGCAGACGTCGGCGATAAGGACGAGCTTTTTGGCTGCGGCGGTTTGTTTGAGCGCGCGCAGGCCTTGCTGCACAATGCCGTTTTCGTGCCACGCGCCGGTTGCCTGTTCATCCTTTGCATCAGGGAGGCCAAAGAGCAACAGGCCGCCGATGCCGAGTTGCGCTGCCTCTTCGGCTTCGCGCAGCGCTTCGTCGACGGAGAGATTGAAGACTCCCGGCATGGAACTGATGGCGTTGCGCACACCACTGCCGGGACGAAGAAACAAGGGGTAAATCAGGTCACCGGGATCAAGCGCAGTTTCGCGAACCAGCGCGCGGAGTGACTCCGTGCGACGCAGGCGGCGCATGCGATTCTGCGGAAAGCCCATAGGGAAATTGTAATCGCCCAGCTTCATTCGGCCCGCAATGCGTCGGTTGGATTCACCGAGGCAGCGCGCCGTGCCGGTACGAAGCTAGCCACAAGAGACGCGAATGCCAAGAGCAATGCCACACATCCCAACGTCGCAGCATCCCAGGCCTGTACGCCGAAGAGCAGCTTGCGGATTAAGAGCGAGGTGCCCACGGAGCACACGAGCCCGATGGCGAGACCGGCGACCGTCAACCATCCGGCCTGCCGCATGACGAGCGAGTAGACTGAGCTGCGCTGCGCCCCGAGGGCCATGCGGATGCCAATCTCCCGCGTTCGCTGGCTCACGGAGTAGGCAATGACGCCATAGAGGCCGACCACGCCTAGAACCAAAGCCATCGCAGCAAATCCGCCGACGAGGCAGGCCGAAAATCGATGGAGCAGCGCTGCCTGTGTTGAGGAGATCTCTTCCTCCATTGCGGCCTCGTCGGAGACGCCGAGATTGAGATCTATCTGGTGGAGTGTGCTTACAAGAACAGGCAGCAGGGTCGCCGGGTCTTGCGATGTACGTACGACGAGGCTAAAAGAATGGTCGTGCGTCTGGTTGAGAGTGAAGTACTCCGTGGGAGAGATGGGCGCATCGAGCGGCCCCTCCCGCACATCATCGACCACGCCGACAATCTCCCACTCCGAAGGTCGGCCCCCTTCGTCATTGGCGATTCTTTGGCCAAGCGGGTTTTCACCGGGGAAGAATCTCCGGGCGAGTTCCTGATTGATGACAGCCACTCCGGGCTTGGAATCGTCGTCTGCTTTGGTGAACAGACGGCCGCGCAACAGGGGGGCTTTGAGCGTCGACAGATAGGCCGCGCTCACGTGGCGTTCATCGACGTCGTTGTGTTCTCCGTGATAGGGCCGTGGCGGAAAATGGATGCGATCGATAGCGCAATCGCACTCCACGGGGAGCATACTGCTCATTCCGACAGATTCGCCGCCCGCCAGGCTTGAGACGCGGCGTTCAATTTCCTGATAGAGATTATCGACTTGAACGTCTGTCTTGAACATCGTGTCAGGAGCTGCGACGCGCACGGTGGCGAGGTGGCTTGGGTCAAATCCCAAAGGCACGTGGAGGAGACGGTAGAGGCTCTTTCCCAGCAGCCCCGCGCCAGCAAGCAGCACAACCGCCACGGCCAGTTCAATAACGACGAGGTTTGCTCCCAGCCTGCGCCAAAGCCGGCTGGCCACGCTGCGATCTGAGTCAGCAAGCCCGTCGCGCACTTTCTGGAAGGAGAGACGGAGCGCCGGCGTGGCGGCCAGCAACAGAGCTACGAGCAAACAGATGGCGGCGGCAAATATGACGGTGTGAGCGTTCAGCTCAACCCCTTCAAGAAACGGCACGTTGTCCGCGATGTCTTTGGGAATCAGGCCGCCCAGGAGCCTCATCAGCACGGCGGCAACGGTGAGGCCTGCCATGCTGCCGAGCAGGGCAAGCAAAAGGCCTTCAGTTATGAACTGTTGGACCAACCGGGCCGGCGTTGCGCCGAGCGCCCGACGAACCGCAATTTCGCGTCTGCGGCTTTCAGAGCGCACGAGGAGGAGGCTGGAGACGTTGATGCACGCGATGGCAAGCAGCAGGCCGGCGCCGCCAAGAAGCATGAGGAAGATGGGCCGCACTTGGCCGACGACAATCTCAGAGAGGGGAACGACGCTGGCGCTTTCGTCGCGACCTGGCGCAGGATATTGCTGACGCAACTGCGCTGCGATGGCTTTCATTTCAGCAAGCGCCGTGGGCAGAGAAACGCCGTCGCGCAGTCTCCCAACTCCGAGGAAGTTGTAGAAGTTCCGGGTGCGCTCGTGCGTCGACAAGCTGTTGATGGGGACCCAGAATTCGGCATTGCCAGCCAGCGCAAAGGTAAAAGACGGTGGAAGTACGCCGATTACCGTGTAGGCCTGGTTGTCGAGATCCAGCGTCTGTCCGATCAGATCACGACGTGCTCCAAAGCGATGGAGCCAGCCGCCATAACTGAGGATCACAACATTTGGTCCGCCGAGACGATCTTCGCCGGGGTTGAAATTGCGTCCGAGGATGGGACGCACGCCGAGAGTCTGGAAGAATCCGCCGCTGACTCGTTGACCCTGAACGGGCACTGCGCCGGAACCCGTGCGCAGAAGAAATCCGGCACCAGTATGCACGTCGAGCGAACTGAAGGATTTGTTCATGCGTTGCCAATCGCGGAAATCCGGATACGTGAGAGGCCAAAGCGGCTTGCCCACCTCACTCTCGTTGACTGACATCAGCCGGTCGGGATTCGCGTAGGGAAGCGGTTCGAGCATCGCCGTATCAACGAAAGCAAAGATGGCCACACAGGCCCCGATGCCCAGAGCGAGCACTAGGATCGCGATGACGGAGAAGCCAGGATTCTTCACGAACTGGCGAATTGCGAAGCGGGCATCGCGCACGAGATTGTCGAGCCAGACCAAGCGGTTCCT
>Ga0182024_10019487_pt1 | contig 12497 bp, 10 predicted proteins | sample P32metaG_FD_120480 | JGI IMG/M metagenome (GOLD analysis project Ga0182024, IMG submission 120480) | Permafrost microbial communities from Stordalen Mire, Sweden - P3-2 metaG (Illumina Assembly) | ecosystem: Environmental > Terrestrial > Soil > Wetlands > Permafrost | place: Sweden: Stordalen... | reverse complement strand
GAAATGGATTCACGAAAGGAATTTTCCGTGATGATTTCCTGCGCCGCCGCGCGTGGTGAAAACCCGGAAATTTTCGCAAGATCGGGGGCGGCTGCCAGCGCAAGCACCGCCAAAAGTATGCCGCCAGCAACGCACGAAGCCCGGCGGCCGCGGCCCCTAGAGCGAAGCAGAAGAGCCTCCCGTTGCCGCGAGATGAGTTTTTTCCAGATCGCCGATGGCCTGTTCCAGCCCTTTCACGAGCATGTGAATCTGCTGCGTCGTAATCGTGAAAGGTGGCGCGATCAGAATGTGATCGCCGCGCGTGCCGTCCACGCAGCCTTGGATAGGATAGGTCATCACGCCGGCCTCCAGCGCGTCCGCCTGCACGCGAAATGCGACTCGCGCCTCCGGCGGAAACGGGGCGCGCGTCTTGGCATCGCGCACGAATTCGACCGCCTGCAACAGACCCATGCCGCGTATTTCGCCAACCACTGAAAATTTCCGCAGCGGTTCCAGCGCGTCGCGCAATTCGCGGCCCAGCGGCTCCACGCGCGCAAAAAGATTCTCCTGCTCGATGTAGTCCAGCACGGCATTCCCTGCCGCTGCCGAAACCGGATGCGCGTTGTAAGTGAAGCCGTGCAGAAATGTGCCGGTGCCTTTCGAAATCGCGTCCACCACATGCCCCGCCGCGATCACCGCGCCCAACGGCGCATAACCGCTGGCGACTCCCTTGCCCACCAGAATCATGTCCGGCGTAACGCCCCAATGTTCCACGGCAAAAGGTTTTCCTGTGCGCCCCATCCCGCTCATCACTTCGTCAGCGATCAGCAAAATTCCGTGCCGCTGGCAAATTTCCGCAATCCGCTGCACGTATCCATCAGGCGGAGTCACCGCGCCCAACGTCGCGCCCACCACAGGTTCAAAAATAAACGCAGCCACGTCCTTTGATCCATCACGCTCCAACAAACGCTCCAGATCGTCCGCGCAATCCACATTGCATTCCGGATACTTCAATCCAAATGGGCAGCGATAGCAAAAACACGGCGCAACGTGCCCCCATTCCTTAAGCAAAGGAGCAAACAGCTCGCGGCGCCGCACATTTCCAGAAACCGAAAGCGCTCCCAGAGTGCTGCCGTGATAACTCTGCTGCCGCGAAAGCACGCGAAAACGCCGTGTTTCGCCGCGCTCGATCCAATATTGCCGTGCGAGTTTCAGCGCAGTCTCGGTAGCCTCGGACCCGCCAGAAGTAAAATAAACGCGCCCGTTCTTGCGCATGCCCTGCGGCGCCAAAGCCAAAATCCGCGCAGCCAGTTTTTCAGCCACGCCCGTATGAAACTGCGAGGAATGCACGTACGCGAGGCGCGAGGATTGTTCGGCGATGGCTTGCCCTACCTGCGCCACGCCGTGCCCGATCGTGACTACGGCAGCGCCGCCCGATGCGTCCAGATAGCGCTTGCCACCCACCGCGTAGACGAAGCATCCCTCGCCCCGCAGCGCCACGGGATAAGCCTTCAAGAAATTTCGCGGGAAAATCGCTTCGTCGGTCATAACTCGCCGGACTACTGCATGTTCTCGCGCTCATCCAGCGCGGAACCGTTCACCCCGATCGCCTAAGGACGAGCGATTCTAGCAGAAATCCCGCCGCACAGAAGTCCCGGCGCGCGTCCGCTCATCGCCATTTCAATTTCTTCACGTCAATCGTAGCAGGTGGAAATTTCAAGCCCATTTCTTCCAGCGTTTCGACGATGATGTGCGAGACCGCCAGATTGCGGAACCATTTCTTATCCGCGGGAATGATGAACCACGGCGCGCGTTTGGTATTGCAGCGCGTCAAAGCGTCTTCGTAAGCCTCTACGTATTCATCCCAGAATTTCCGCTCGTCGAAATCCGCCTGCGAAATCTTCCAGCGCTTGTCCGGATCGTCAATTCGCTCCATGAATCGTTTCTTCTGCTCGTCCTTGCTGATGTGCAGAAACAATTTCACGATGCGCACATTATTCTGCTGCAGGATCCACTCGAATTCGTTGATCTGCTCGTAACGCTCCGACCATACCTTCTTCGGCACCATATCGTGCACGCGCACCACCAGCACATCTTCGTAGTGCGAGCGGTTAAAAATCCCGATGTCTCCGTACGGCGGCACAGCCTTGTGCACGCGCCACAGGAAATCGTGCGCCGCTTCTTCCGCCGAAGGAATCTTGAACGACGTCACGCGGCAACCCTGCGGATTTACCAGCGACATCACATGCCGAATCGTTCCGTCTTTTCCCGCCGCGTCCAATCCCTGCACCACGACCAACAGCGCGTGCTTGTGGTCCGCATAAAGCAAGTATTGCAGTTTATTCAGCCTCTCGAGCGTCTTCGCCAGGTTCGCCTTCGTAGCGTGCCCCTTGCCCCAGCCAAGCGTGCCGCCAGGATCGAACTTTCGCAGCTGTACTTTGTGCCCCGGCTTGATGAGCAATTCCTTCGAGAAGTTTGTGGCCATGTAAAAGGTGCCCCTTTTCGGTGCAGTACGACAAACCGCGGATTACGCAAGGCAAGCTTACCGCGCGCTGCCTTCCGCGGTTGTAACACTTTTTTCACATTGGCGTCCCGCGTTCCGGGATATCATGTCGGATTGGCAGCAAGCCATCGCCAAGAATGGGGACCGTTACGCCAGAAGCTCTCACCATCACTGAAACGCTATCGCTGAAAGAGCCTGCCCCCAAGCGCCAATATCCTGGCGCGCTGGTGGTAGTGGAAGGAATTGACGGCTCGGGCAAAAGCACGCAGCTCTATCTGCTGAAGCGCTGGCTGGAAATCGGCGGCTATCGCATCCACTTCACCGAATGGAATTCCTCGCCGCTGGTGAAGTCCGCCACGCGCCGCGGCAAACAGCGCCGCCTGCTTACAGCCACCACATTTTCCCTGCTGCACGCCGCCGATTTCGCCGATCGCTGCGAACGCCAGATCATGCCACTGCTGCACGGCGGCTATCTGGTTCTGGCCGACCGCTACATTTACACTGCCTTCGCGCGCGACGCCGCCCGCGGCTGCTCGCCCCACTGGCTGCGCAATCTCTACAGCTTCGCGCCCACGCCCGATATCACTTTCTATTTTCGCGCCCCGCTGGACGTTGCCGTGAACCGCATCGTCGCGGGCCGCCCCAAACTGAAATATTACGAAGCTGGCATGGACCTGGGCATTTCACTGGATCGCGCCGAAAGTTTTCGCATTTTTCAGGAACGCATTCTCACAAATTACGACCAGATGATTGAAACCGATCACTTCGTCCTGATGGACGGCACCGTGCGCGTGAACAAACTGCAGAAGCTGATGCGCCAGATCGTGGGCGAGCGCATCTCCTTGCAGCAATTCGCGCCCAAGAAAAAATGAAACGCGCCGACAAATCCGCGGTAAAAACGCACGGTTCGAACGGCCGCCCCGTGAAGAAACGGAACGGTGCCGCGATCGAGCTTCCTTCGCGTTTCTATGGCTCCGCTCTTCCCGGCGTAAAACCGGAAGAACTCAGCGGCACGCTGGTCGTAATCGAAGGCACCGACGGTTCCGGCCGCTCCACGCAAATTTCGCTGCTGACTGAATGGCTCGAATCTGAAGGCTTCGCGGTGCAGACCATGGGACTGCGCCGCTCCTATCTGGTAGGCGAAGATATTGATGGCCTGCTCGCCGAAAATTCCGTCACGCGCATGACCTTAGCCCTGATGTACAGCACTGATTTCTTCGACCAGCTCGAGCGCCGCATTCTTCCCGCGCTGCGTTCGGGATTAATAGTTCTCGCCGACCGCTACATCTTCACGCTGATTGCACGGGCTGCGGTGCGCGGCATCGGCCGCGATTATTTGCACGGCATTTACGAAACCGCGCTGCGCCCTGACCTTACTTTTTGGCTCAACGTTCGTCCCGAAGTAGCCTTCGACCGCGAGTTCAAAAAATCCCAGACCATCAGCTACTGGGAATCCGGCCGCGATATGTCGCTCTCGAACGACCTGTTCCAGTCCTTCATCCGCTACCAATCCATGATCAAACGCGAATTCGAATATCTTTCCAAACGACATGGCTTCATCGAAATGGACGGCGAAAGCAGCGTCTCCGATCTAAACCGGTTGTTGCGCAAACGCATTGCCGCACACCTGGGGATACGGAGCACGCACTACCGGCCTTCGCACGCCTTGTCGCACCTCTGGCGGTAAACGAATGGCCGCCCCGGTTCAATTGGCAGCCATTGACGCCGGCTCGAACGCGATTCGTTTGGTAATTGCCCGCGCCACTTCACCCAAGCACATTCAGATTCTCGACTGCGAACGCGCCGCCGTGCGCCTGGGCCACAACGCGTTTACCCGCCGCGTCATCAGCGGCGACACGATTTCCCGCGCTGCGCGCGCCTTCCGCCAATTCCGCGACCGGATGGACCAATACAACGTCGGCGCCTACCGCGCAGTCGCCACCGCCGCCGCACGCGAAGCGCGCAACTATCGCCGCCTGATGGATCGCGTGCAGCGCAAAGCCGGAATCGAGCTGGAAGTAATCAGTAGCGAGGAAGAAGCGCGGTTGGTTTGTTCGGCCGCGCAGTGGGCGCTCGGAGACCGCATCCAGCCGCGCCTGATTTTCGATCTGGGCGGCGGCAGCCTCGAGCTGAATTTTTATCAGCGCGGCGTGCTCGAACAACGCATCGGTCTCCCCCTCGGCACCATCCGTCTGATGGAAACTTTTTCCATAGACGGGGCGATTGACGAAGACAACGTCAACCGCCTGCGCCATCACATTCTCGCGTTGCTGCGCAGCGCTGTTCCTTCCCCTCCTCGCCTCACCCGCTCGATTGGCGTCGCGTGCGGCGGAAACGCCGAAGCGCTGGTGCGCATGGCCGCCGGCCCCATGGTCGAGCGCATCCCGTCGATCAATACGCGCCTGCTGCGCGATCAGACCTGGCGCATGTTGGCGCTCGATATTCCCGGCCGCATGCGCGTGTTCCGCATTCGCAAGGACCGCGCCGAAGTAATCGGCATCGCCGCAATTATTTTCAATACGCTCGCGAAGTGGCTGGACCTGCGCACGATGCTCGTTCCCGGCGTCGGGGTGCGCGAAGGAATTCTGCTGGACCTGGTCGCGGAGCAATATTCCGTCCGCACCACATCGGAAGAAGAAAAAGGCCGCGCGTCCGAACTGCTGGCCAGCGCGCGCTGGTTCGCCCGCCGCCTCGATTACAATTCGCAGCACGCCGAGCATGTGATGCGCCTGGCGCTTTCGCTTTTCGATCAGCTGCGGCCGATTCACGAAATGGGCGCGGATCTGCGCCTGGTGCTGGAAATGGCCGCGCTGCTGCACGACGTCGGGCATTTCGTCTCGCGCAAATCGCACCATCGCCATGGCGAATACCTGATCCGCAACGGAGAGATTCCGGAACTGCGCGGCTGGCGGCGCGACATGGTTGCCGCGCTCGTGCGTTACCACAATTCAAAATCAGAGCCGCAGCTCGAGCACGCGTCCTACGCCGCACTCGATGGCGAACGGCGGCGCCAGGCCCGGCTGCTCACCAGCCTGCTGCGCATTGCCGAAAAACTCGAGTCCGAACACGCCCAGCGAATTTCCGGCGTGGACGTGCAAATCTCCGGCCGCAAGGCGATCTTCATTATCCGCGCGCTCGACGGCACCCGCCTCGATCTGCTCGGCCTCGAACGCAAGTCCGGCCTCTTCGAAAAGGAATTCCAGTTGAAGCCGGAATTCCGCCGCGCACAGGGAAAAGAAAAGGTGGCATAATAAATCATGATTTTGTATCTGGTACGCCACGGAATCGCCGTAGACCCCAACGATCCGAAATCTCCGCCGGAGCCGGAACGCCCGCTAACCGCCAAAGGCGTGCAAAAAACGCGCTCCGCCGCGCTCGGCCTGCAAGCGCTCAAAGTGAAGCCCGACGTGCTGATCACCAGCCCCTACGTCCGTGCTGCGCAAACCGCCGAAATTTTCGCTGAGACCTTGGGGTTTTCACCGCAGAAAATCCGCACGCATGACGCCCTGAAACCGGCCGGAAATCCCGCAGACATCCTGAAAGAAGTAATTCGCCTGCGCGCCAAGGAAGTGATGTGCTTCGGCCACGCGCCGCAGCTGGATTTGATGATCGCGCACGTCAGCGGAGCTCACGGAGTATTCACATCGCTGAAAAAAGCGGGAGTCGCTTGCCTGGAACACACCGCGGGGCATGGCAGGTGGGAAATTCTCTGGATCCTGACGCCGAAAATGTTGCGTCAACTAGCTGATTAACTGGCGGATTGAAGCCTTTGCGGCGTCGCGACTGCCAGCGACGATTGCACGATATGAATGCCCTGAAATCCCGCGCGCCACGCCAGCCAGAGCGATTCCTTGCCGCCACCCCCGACCACGGACCGGAATTTCTCCAGGCGCGGCTTGCGCGCCTCTTCGATCAGCTGAAACCACCGCAACACGTCCGCTTCCTGCAATCTCGCGCGGTGCCGCCGGACCAAAGCCCGCAGCACGTCCAAATCGTGCACTTCGCCCAGCTGATCTTGAATTCGCTTCAAATCCGCGCTCCACGGCGCGTGACGCTGCGGCATGAAATTCTCCAGCGTGTAGCGGAATCCCTTCAGCCCAATCCGCAAACGGTGCCACGCAATGCGGCTGCGGTTCTTCCGCGCGCGTTCGTGAAGCTCGGCTGCCTCGTTCAAGCGCGTCAACGCCAGCCGCTGAAACACCACGCTCTCCAGCGGAAAAAACTGCGCCTTCCCGCGTAGCTTCTGCACCGATTTCCGCCAATCCTTGCAGTCAAAATCCCCGAGCGCCCGCCGCGCCTTCACCCGGTGCTCCTTCTGCGCCCCCGCCAGCACCTTCAGCAAATGTTTGCGCACCGGATCCCCCGGCGCGGAGAGCTTCTTCAGCCACTCCTGCTGCACCTGCGCATCCCGCAGCGCGCCCAACGCCCGGAACAACTCGCGGCTCTCTTTCTTCAGCCCGCGCCACCCATGGTCAGGGTTCACTTCGCTCAAGGCGTCCACCATCGTCCGGCAGCGCCGCAAAGCCACACGCAAATCATGCACTTCGCGCGATTTCCAGCCGCTCTGTACTTCTTCCGCCAATTCCAATACGCGGTTCATCCACACGTCCAGACCAATGCGTCTGGAGGGGGATGCAACAGGTAACGCCACTGCATGCGCAGTCATCAATACCAGCTTTCTCGGAGCCTACAGCGGAAACCCCAATCCTACACCTCTGCAGGACGGTTTTCCAATGCGCGGCGGCCGACGTAAAGGGCCCTGTGGAAATCGAATCGAGCAGAGCTTTATTCGAACAGTAATCGAATATTCGCAGAAAATTCATATTGCCCCTCACCCACCCCGTTAAATTGAAAGTTCGCCAAACCCATTGGAGTTCTTTCCTCCGCCTGATACTTTGCCTCATAAACCTAAAATGTCCCGAGCTCTTGATCAGCACGCCGCAGCACCGCTGCGCGCGTCAATCACCCTCGCATTAGGCGTCCTCCTACTCTGTGTCTGCGCCACGCCCTCCGCATTCGCCCAATCAGCGAAGCCCGAAACCTGCAACCGTCCAGCGATCGGCAGCGAAGCCCCGGAGCCAGCAGACCTCCACAGCCAAGACGGCGTTCTGCAAGTAGATCTCGCTCTGCGCAACGGTCCGGGCGCGAACGGCCAAATGCGCTACTGCTACGTCACCGCCGACGGCACCCAGTCCCCCACCCTCCGATTGCTTCCAGGGGATCTGCTGATTCTGCGCCTAAAAAACGAACTGACGGAGTCCGCAGCTCAGTCAGCCACAGTGCACCAACACGCAGCAGACAAAACAAATCTAACCACCGATCCCTGCCAACGCGGCGAAATGAGCGCCCTCGCCACCAATCTTCACTTCCACGGCCTAGCAATCCCGCCCGTCTGCCACCAGGATGAAGTCCTAAAAACCGCCATCAACCCATCCGACGCTCCCTTCGAATACCGCGTCCGCATTCCCGTCGATCAGCCGCCCGGCGTCTATTGGTATCACCCGCACATTCACGGTTTCACGAACACAGAAGTCCTGGGCGGCGCCTCCGGAGCAATCGTTGTGGAAGGAATCGAGCGAGCTAACCCGGAAGTCGCCGGCCTGCCCGAGCGAGTTATCGTGATCCGCGACCAAGACCTGCTGAATCCAGACGCGCAACCGGTGCAGACTGATTCCATGCCCCCGCCCCTTGTTATGCGCGACGCCGAGGGCGACATCCTCAACACCGGCACCGGCGGCGGCAAACCCGCGAAAGATCTCTCCATCAATTTCGTCCCGGTGTCTTTCCCCAACTATGTCCCGGCCAAAATTATGATCCGCCCGCAGGAAAAGCAGCTCTGGTGCGTCCTGAACGCCTCCGCAATCACCTATCTGGACCTGCAAATGTTGGTGGAAAATAAGCCGCAAATGCTGGGCGTAGTTTCGCTCGACGGCATCCCCATCAATCACGCCGGAACAGCAGCCCAAAAAATTATTTGGCAGAGCCACGTGTTGATGCCGCCCGCAGGCCGCGCAGCAATCATCGTGAAAGGCCCAGCCGCCGGAGCAGCCGCCAGCCTGATCACGCGCACAATTGACACGGGTCCGGCAGGCGAAAACGATCCCACCCGCCCGCTGGCCACAATCGTCGCCGAATTCAACGCACCAGAACCAAGCGTGCAGCTCGCAAAAAATCCCGCGCCGCTTCCACAAGCAACCTACCCATGGCTAGGCGACGTGAAGCCCGCGCGCACCCGCACACTTTATTTCACCGAGAAGCCGCACGACCCGAACGATCCAAACAGCCGCACCGATTTCTACCTAACCGTCGCAGGCCAGGAACCCAAGCTCTTCGATCCGCAAGACGCGGCTCCGAACATCGTCGTCCTTCAAGGCGACGTCGAGGACTGGATCATCGAAAATCGCACGCGCGAACTGCACGCCTTCCACATCCACCAAATCCATTTCATGCTCGCGGAATGGAACGGCATCCCCATAGACGAGCCCTTCCTGCGCGATACCATCAACGTCGCCTACTGGGATGGTACAAGTCCCCAATTCCCCAGCGTAAAACTACGCATGGACTTCCGCGATCCCCGCATCGTCGGCACGTTTCTCTACCATTGCCATCTGCTCGAACACGAGGACGGAGGCATGATGGGAGTGATCCAGGTGGTCCCTAAGCCCACCGCCGCCCCGGCCCTACCCTCCGATCCCAAACCTCCCGTAACGAATTGATAATGCAGGTCTTACAAAATAAGGCCGGCGAATTCCCGCCATCAGTTTTTAACCCCGTTGTCATCTGGCAATAACAACCGCCACGTATTAATGCCTGCGCCCGTTCGGATCCGCAAACCCCAAAAGCAGCTCTCGGAAGCTGCCAAGCACGCGCGGGCCTCTCGGTCTAAGACCGGAACTATCCACACCCTAAGGAGAACTCATGATCAGCAAGCATCTTCGCCGGATGGCAGCCATCGCGCTCGCCTCCAACTTGGTCCTGGCGATGCCCAGCGGCCTATTCGCCGCGCCAGGCCCTGGCAACGACGCGTCCGAATCAGCGCACACCACCACACCGATCAAGCACGTCATCGTGATTTTCAGTGAAAACGAATCGTTCGACCACTATTTCGGCACCTACCCACATGCGACCAATCCAAAGGGCGAACCGTCCTTCGAGGCCAAAGAAGGCACGCCGCGCGCCAACAACCTGCTCAGCGGCGGCCTGCTGACCGAAAATCCGAACTCCACGCAGCCTTTCCGGATGGACACCGGCGTCCTCTCCGTCACCTGCGACCAGAACCACAGCTACACGCCGGAACAACAAGCGCTCGACAAGGGCCTGATGGACAAGTTTCCGGAATCCACCGGTTCCGGTAGTTCCGCCGGCTCTCCCTGTAACGATTACGGCAAAGGTCCCGGCGTCGTAATGGGATATTTCGATGGCAACACCGTCACCGCCTTCTGGAATTACGCGCAACACTACGCGATGAGCGACAACTCCTACGGCACCATGTTCGGTCCTTCCGCCGTCGGCGCGCTAAACCTGATCGCCGGCACAACCGCTACCGCCACATTGTTCCCGACCAAGCCCAACGGCGCGGCCGCCAGCCCATCCGGCAACATCGCCAACAACTCGAACACCGGTCCCGTAATCGGCGACCCGCGTCCCGCCGGGGATGAATGCGTTCTGACCAATCCCCAGCTCCAGACCACCACCATGGTTTCGGTCGCGGGCACGAACGTTGGCGACTTGCTCAACGAGAAGCACGTCACTTGGGGTTGGTTCCAGGGCGGCTTCGCTCCCACTGGCTTCAATGCCAAGGGTCAAGCGATCTGCGGCGCGCATCACGCAGGATTGGCTGGCGATGACGCCGTCGAAACCGTCGGCGACTACATTCCTCACCATGAGCCTTTCCAGTACTACACCAGCACCCAGAATCTCCACCACAATCTGCCCAAGAATGCCGCGCTGATCGGCACTTCGAACGATGGCGCCAATCACCAGTACGACCTCAGCGCTTTCTGGCTGGCTCTCGGCGAAGGCCGCCTTCCTGCTGTCACTTACCTGAAAGCTGCCGCGTATCAGGACGGCCATCCCGGCTACTCCGATCCCATTGACGAGCAAATCTTCGACGTCGGTGTGATCAACGCCATCGCCAACAGCCAATACTGGAAAGACACCGTGATCATCATCGCCTACGACGACTCCGACGGCTGGTACGATCACGTGCTCGGACCAGTAGTCAATCAATCCGCCGTCGCCGACGATGCCCTCGCGGGCGCTGGCGATTGCGGCGCTGCCACTGCCGTCGGCACACAAGGCCGCTGCGGCTACGGGCCGCGTCTGCCTCTGCTCGTGATTTCTCCCTACGCGAAGCAGAATTACATTGATCACCGCGCCACCGACCAATCCTCCATCCTTCGCTTCATCGAGGACAATTGGGAACTTGGCCGCATCGGTAACGACTCCAGCGACGTGAAAGCCGGCAGACTCGATGGCATGTTCGACTTCGACGGCGGTAACCAGGCCCCGAAGTTGATCCTGGATCCATCCACGGGCGTAATCCTGCGGTCATCTCGCGACTAACCAATGCAGAACGTCTGCGCTTACCTAACAGCAGCAAAACCAACTGGCTCGAGCCGATCCGTCGGCTCGAGCCAGTTTTTGTCCATTCGTCACGGCGCGAGAATCTTTGCAGGTGTGTTCTAGCCACTCATCACCAGCCACTGCCTTTTTCCCAAACCGATTTACACCACATCTCCGCCGTCGAATTTTTTCCCACGCATCACTCGCCGTTTTCTGAAACGCCGCTCCGCAGGCATAATGGTGCCCGAGGAGAACCGCCGTGCCGCGTACACCGCGCAGCGTGGACCTGACGAAGGTTTCCGAATGGGAAGACGGCGAACTGCGCCGCAAAGACGACTACCTCGCCGCCGAGGAACCCCTGGAAATTCGCGTCGGCGACGACCCGCTCAGCGTGACCATGCGCACACCCGGGCACGACCGTGAACTCGCCGCGGGCTTCCTCTTCACCGAAGGATTAATCCAGCATCGCAAACAAATCATCAAACTGGAAATCGCCGAACCGCGAGACGGAACAAATCGCGGAAACGTGATTCAAGCCGAACTCTCGCCGGAAGTCACTCCCGATTTCGCAAAAATGAAGCGCCACTTCTTCGCCGCCTCCAGTTGCGGCATCTGCGGCAAAGCCTCTATTAATTCTATCCGCTCGCGTCTGCTCGCCGCGCCCAATCCGGATTTTCGCCTTGACGCGGAGCTGCTCGTGCAAATGCCAGACGCGCTGCGCTCCTCGCAAGACGTATTCCAGCGCACCGGTGGTTTGCACGCGGCAGCGCTGTTCGACCCGCGAGGAAAATTACTGGTGCTGCGTGAAGATATCGGCCGCCACAACACGGTGGACAAAGTAATCGGCTGGGCGCTGCTGGAAGGCCGCGTGCCGCTTTCAGATTCCGTGCTGCTGGTCAGCGGGCGCGGCGGGTTTGAAATCGTGCAAAAAGCGATCGTGGCAGGCGTGCCGGTGGTTGCGTCAGTTTCCGCGCCGTCCAGCCTGGCGGTGCAACTGGCGCGGGAGCTGGGGTTGACGCTGATCGGATTTCTACGCGGACGGCGCTTTGTCGTGTATGCAGGGGCGGGACGCTGCGCGAAGTGAACGGTTTGTAGGCATCAAAACCAATTCAAAAAGCGTCACATGGATTGATAAGGCATTTTAGGGAATACGGTGAACTTTCCGAGATTAGCGAGTGTCGATTTTCTTGGGAAAAATCGACTCGGCAGTCCCGGTTTCGGTCTACACCAATCCCTAAAATGCTATAACGGCACCGCAGCAAAGAGCGCTTCCTGCCTACTTGATACCCCATTGGAATCGGGAACAAGTAAGCCGGAAGCGCTTTTTGCTGCGTGATTTTGGTCGGGTTTAGACGCCGATCACCGCGCAGAGTTCTTTCACGGCTTCTGCGCTCTTCTTCAGTGCAGCGTCTTCTTCCGGCGTGAGCTTGATCTCGATGATCTGCTCGAG
>Ga0182024_10019486_pt1 | contig 12497 bp, 12 predicted proteins | sample P32metaG_FD_120480 | JGI IMG/M metagenome (GOLD analysis project Ga0182024, IMG submission 120480) | Permafrost microbial communities from Stordalen Mire, Sweden - P3-2 metaG (Illumina Assembly) | ecosystem: Environmental > Terrestrial > Soil > Wetlands > Permafrost | place: Sweden: Stordalen... | reverse complement strand
GCTCATCGGCGGGTTCGCCTCGCAATGGTTGGGCATGCTCTTCGCATCGCCCTGCTCGGCGCTGCCAAACGTCCGGCCGCTCATGAATATCGCGAGCATCCGTTTCTGATCGTCGGCCAGGGATTGTCCTTGCACCTTCATCGGGCCGGTAGTGAGCGCTTCATAAATTTTTTCGGGTGACAATTGCCGCAGCGTCGCAGGATCGGGCGCGCGGTCTTTCATCGCCGGATTGCCGTGACAACCCATGCACTTGGTCTGGAATACGGCAAATCCCGTTTCGGTTCCTGCAAAACGCGGGGGCTGGCTCGGCGGCTGCGCCTGCGCGACGGAAAGAGCGAGCGACAGGCTCGCGATGGCAAGCACAACGCGGTGAAGACTTCGATTCATATTGGTTTCCTGTGGTTTCCTTACGATCCCACAGCATATCGAACGTTGCATGCAAGCCGCAAGGCAGTTCTAATATATGACAGATATATATGCGATACCTCGTGTTTGTAATCGCGCTTTCGTGGCCCCTGGCCGCCGCCACAAACTGTGAGAGCTTGGCCAACCTTGCCCTGCCGCGCTCCGCTGTCACATTGGCGCAGTCCGTCGCCGCTGGACAGTTAACGTTGCCGGCCGACGCGGTGCCGGCATTTCCAGGCGTTCCGCCGCCGAACTTCGGAAACCTGCCCGCTATTTGCCGCGTGGCCGCCACGCTGAAGCCGACCAGCGATTCCGATATCAAGATCGAACTTTGGATGCCGGCGACGGGATGGAATGGGAAACTGGAATCCGTCGGCAATGGGGCATGGGCAGGGAGCATTGGATATCGCGATCTGGCCTCGGCTGTCATGGCTGGCTGGGCGGTTGCCGGCACCGACACGGGCCACACCGAGACTACAGCGGTATTTGTGGTCGGACATCCGGAAAGGCTGATCGACTTCGCTTATCGCGCGGTGCATGAAATGACGCTTGCGGCAAAGCCCATTGTGGCGGCGTATTACGGCAAGAATCCGGCGCGTATGTACTTCAACGGTTGTTCCACGGGCGGGCGGCAGGCGCTGGCTGAAGCGCAGCGCTATCCAAACGATTATGACGGCATCGTCGCGGGCGCAGCCGCGAATTATCCCACGCATCTGCAGGGCGCGCAGGTGTGGACCACCGAGATCACAAATCAAAGCGACGGCTACATCCCGCCCGCGAAATATCAGCTCATCCACAAAGCCGTGCTCGAAGCGTGCGATGCGCTGGATGGTGTGAGAGATGGCGTGCTGGAAGATCCGCGCCGCTGCCATTTCGATCCACAAGCGCTGGTTTGCAAGGGACCTGGGCAAGGCGGCGACTCACCGACGTGTCTCACCCCCGCGCAAGTGGCTGTGGCGCGCAAAATTTATGCCGGGCCCGGCGCATCGATTTTTCCAGGCCTGGAACGCGGCAGCGAACTTGGATGGGCCACGCTTTCAGGGCCCAAGCCCATGGCTCTGGCGGCTGAGACCTATCAATACTTAGTGTTCAAAGATCCTAGCTGGGATTACTTAAAGTTCGATCCCGCGCGCGACATTGCTACCGCCGACAAAGTGATTGGACCAACCATGAATTCGATTGATCCTAACCTCAAGCCATTTTTCAGCCACGGTGGAAAGCTGCTGATGTATCACGGCTGGGCGGATCCAGGCATCGCGCCTGAAAACAGCGTGAATTATTTCACCAGCGTCGAGGATGCCATGGGCGGCAGATTGAAGGCCTCCAATTCCATCCGGCTGTTTATGGTTCCGGGCATGGGGCATTGCCGCGGCGGCGATGGCACCGATGATTTCGACAAGATTGGCACGCTGGCAAGTTGGGTGGAATCGAACAAAACGCCCGATCATATTCCGGCGGCGCATAAAACCAAGGGCGCCATCGATCGAACGCGGCCATTGTGTCCGTATCCACAGACGGCGCACTATAAAGGATCGGGCAGCACGGACGACATGGCGAATTTCGTTTGCGCCGCGCCGTAAATGCGCCATAAGAAACCACTTTTGCGGGCATCGGAAGCCGCTGATCTCATAGAGCGATTCTTGGATGGAAAATCGCTCTATCCACAGGAATGGAATGATTTTGTGGAAGCGGGAAGAGTGGAACCGCGAGTAGAACCGTATCGGAAAAGATGCGACGAACTTGATCCGCGCGTCAACTCCCATGAACCACCTGACGCGGAAGCTTTAGCGGAGCTAAAGGAAATCGCGTCGGCGTTGCGTAAAATCGAGGTCCCTGGATAAAATCCGGTCTGCCAATCCCCAACCACCAACCACGTGTGAGCGAATGCGAGCGCCCATCACGACCATTCCAGAATCACTTTGCCCGCGTTCCCCGAGCGCATCACCTGGAACGCCTGCTCGTAATCGCGATAGGAAAAACGGTGCGTGATCACGGGCCGGATATCCAGGCCATTTTCGAGCATCACGCCCATCTTGTACCAGGTCTCGTACATTTCGCGGCCATAGATGCCTTTGATGGTGAGCATGTTGAACACCACCGTGGTCCAATCGATTGCGATTTCCTGCGTCGGGATCCCGAGCATCGCGATTTTGGCGCCGTGGCTCATGTTGGCGATCATTTCGCGCAACGCGGGCGCTTGGCCGGACATCTCGAGTCCCACATCGAAGCCTTCCTGCATTCCTAGTTCTTTCTGCACTTCCGCCAGCGGAGTTTGGGCCGTATCCACGGCACGGGTTACGCCCATCTTGCGAGCCAGATCCAGCCGGTAGGGATTTTTGTCGGTGATCACTACGTAGCGCGCGGCCGCGTGCCGCACCACGGCGGCAGCCATAATCCCGATGGGCCCCGCGCCGGTAATCAACACGTCCTCGCCAAGCACGGGGAACGAAAGCGCAGTATGGACAGCGTTGCCGAAAGGATCGAAGATGGCGGCGACGTCCAGATCGATGCCGGGCTTGTGCCGCCACAGGTTGGTCACCGGCATTGCGATGAGATCGGCGAAAGCGCCCGGCCGATTCACGCCGACGCCTTGGATGTGCGCGCATAGATGCCGGCGGCCGGCCAGACAATTGCGGCAGCGGCCGCACACCACGTGTCCTTCGCCGCTCACCAGATCGCCGATGTGAAAATCGGTGACGTTCGACCCCACCTCGACAATCTCTCCGACAAATTCGTGGCCGATCGCCATCGGCACCGGTATGGTGCGTTGCGCCCATTCATCCCAGTTGTAGATGTGAACGTCAGTACCGCAAACACCGGCGCGGCGCACGCGAATTAAAACGTCATTGATGCCGACGCCCGGCTCAGGAATCTCTTCGAGCCACAAACCCGGCTCGCGCTTGCTCTTTACGAGGGCTTTCATGTGAATTTGAAGGCAGCCGAAGAATAGCGGCCGCATTCTCATTGCACCACGAACTACAATTGCGCGTTGTCGGCCACAGATCCAAATACAACAAAGAGCGCCCAACGCCATGACGCCGGCGACCGTGGGGCAGCACGGAAAGCCATCGGCGCGGAGATCGGCCGCCAGGTGCGAGTGACCGGCCTGGTGTTGAAAACCGGGCGGGCCGAGGCCGAGGCGTTCTTTGCGATGCAACCGCGCGAGGTGCAGTTGAGCGCCTGGGCATCCCTGGATCAGCGGATCGCCAAGATGGAGAGGAAATATGGCCAGGAGGAAGTGGTCCCGATGCTCGAATTCTGGCAGAGCCGAGCCAATCAACTGCACGGCCGGTTGCACTACTCGCGCCCAGACGGATGGCCATTGGACGATCGACCGCCTGGCGCGTTGAGCCTGTCGGATAAAAATCCGCCATTCGCCGATTCTGGGCCTCCATTCGCCGATCTGGGGTCGAAAGCTCGCAGGCCCGCTGATAGGCTCAAGGCATGGAAACGGATCGCTGGGAAGAACGCAGACAGCGCTGGGAGCAGAAGAATGCGGCGCGACAGGCACGCTGGGAATCTCGCGCGGCGCGGCGTCATTATCGATCGGGCAGCCATGGCCTGTTCTTCGGGGCCATCGTGGTGGCGATTGGATGCATGCTGCTGCTGGACAACCTTGGGATCGTCCGGTTTCATGACATTTGGCAGTACTGGCCGGTGGTGCTGGTTGCGTTCGGAGTTGCGCGCATTGTGGACAGCCGCACGCCTTCCGGTTGGATTTGGGGCGGCATGGTCACGTTGGTGGGCGCGTTCTTCCTGCTGGACACGCTCGACATCATCACCTTCAACTTCGCTATGCTCTGGCCGGTGCTTTTGATCGCGTTTGGCATCAGCGTGCTCTTCGGGGCGTTGGAGCGCAATCGATTCCGGGATGGCGTCCCTCCGCCCCCCAGTTCACCGGTAGTGAACACCCACGCGATTTTCAGCGATAACAAGGGCGGCAGCGACGCCCAGGATTTCCAAGGCGGGGAGGCATCAGCAATTTTCGGCGCCGCGCGCTTCGATCTGCGAAACGCATCCATGACTGCCGATGAGGCTCGCATCCATGTCGAGGTGGTCTTCGGCGAAGCGGAGGTGCGTGTTCCCGAAACGTGGAATGTAATCAGCCGGGCCGCTGTCATCTTTGGCGGCGTGAACGATAAAACCATTCACCCCAAACCCGACCCGAACGTAAAAACTCCACGGCTGGTGATCACCGGATCGGTGATTTTCGGCGGCATCACGCTCCGCAATTAATCAGACCATTCAGCCATGCATCCCCTGATCGCTCGACCAGGCAGGCTATCGCTCTACCTGCTGGCATGGACTCCGCTAGCGTTGCTGCTGGCCTATCTGCTGGCGATGACCGGCGGCTTGGCCTGGCTGGAGGCCGTTACGTTGAGCCTGCCGCTGGCGCTGTTCTACGCCCTCATTTGCCTGGCGCCGTGGTACATGTGCCGCGTGCTGCCGTTGGGCGTGTCACCGGCATTGAAGATTCTCGGCAATAACCTGGCGGCGGCGATTGTAGCAGCGCTGATGTGGATCGTGCTGGCCAAAGGGTTAGCGCTCGGGCTGGGACATTATTTTTTCGCGCGGCTGAACGAACGTTTCAGCCCGCAGCTTCCATTGCTGTTCGGCATTGGCGTGCTCCTCTACCTGTTGTCGGTGTCACTGCATTACGTGTTGATTTCGCTCGAAGGATCCAAAGAAGCCGAGACGCGCGAACAAGAGGCGCTAACGCTGGCCCGCGAATCGGAACTGAAGGCGCTGAAGGCGCAGATCAATCCGCATTTCCTATTTAACAGCCTGAATTCCATCAGCGCGCTCGCTGTAGTGGACGGCCAGCGCGCCCGGGACATGTGCATCAAGCTGTCCGACTTTTTGCGCACCACGCTGAAGCTGGGCGAGAAACAAAACATAACGCTGGCCGACGAACTGGCGCTGGTGAAAGCCTATCTGGAAGTGGAGCAAGTCCGGTTCGGAGCGCGGCTGAGGGTCGAGATCGACACCGATGCCGACTGCAATCACTGCGTGGTCCCTTCGCTGTTGCTGCAGCCGCTGGTGGAGAATGCGGTGAAGCACGGGATCGCCGGATTGGTGGAAGGCGGAACCATTCGCGTGGAAGCGCATTGCAGCCATGGCGTGCTACAAATCAAAATCTATAACCAGTTCGACCCTGACTCGCCTGCGTCCAGCCGCCATGGATTGGGGCTGCGGAATGTTCGCGACCGGTTGCGCGCGCTATACGAAAATCGGGCCCGCGTGGACACCACCGCGACCAGCGATCGTTTTGTTGTGGAATTGGAGATTCCTTGCCTTGAACACGTGTAATGATGAGGCCATGGCCGACCCGCTGACGGCAGGTACACATATCGCGCACTATCGCGTGGTGTCGCGTTTGGGTGAAGGCGGCATGGGTGCGGTGTATTTAGCGGATGACACACGGCTAGGCAGGCGAGTCGCCCTGAAGGTGTTGCCCTCAAATGTAGCGGCCGACCCCGATCGCATGCATCGCTTCGTGCAAGAGGCCAAGATGGCATCGGCGCTCACTCATCCCAATGTTGCGTACATATACGAGATCGGCGATGACGCCGGGCTGCGATTTCTGGCCATGGAATATGTGGAAGGCGAAGCGTTGAGCGCTCGTCTGGCTCGCGGTCCGCTCGCGTTTTCCGAATTGCTTTCTATCGCGGTTCAAGTGGCCGACGCGCTGGACGATGCGCATTCAAAAGGCATCATACATCGCGACGTCAAACCGTCCAACTTGATGCTCACGCCGCGCGGCTACGTCAAGGTGCTGGATTTCGGGCTGGCTAAGCTGCAGAAAGTCCAGCATCGCGACGAGACGCAAGTGATGACCAGCGCCGGAGTGGTGATGGGAACTGTGGCCTACATGAGTCCAGAACAGGCGCTGGGCCGCGACGTGGATCATCGCACCGATCTGTTCGGCCTGGGCGTGGTGTTGTATGAGATGGCTACGGCGCGGCTGCCCTTTCCCGGCGCCACGCCATCAGAGACCATGGCACGCATTCTGGGGGCGCAGCCGGAAGCTATGGCCCGCTTCAATTACGAACTTCCAGAGGCGCTCGACCGGGTAGTGCGGAAGTGCCTGGAGAAGGATCGCGAACGGCGTTATCAGTCGGCGCGCGAGCTACTGGTGGATCTGAAGAACCTGGAACGCGATACTGCGAGCGCAAGCGCAGGCGGCGCAAGCACGGCGATAGCGACACGACGTACCTTAACAGCGGTAATTGTCGATGACGAAGAACTGGCCCGCGCGCTGTTGCGCGAGTATCTTGCGTCGAACCCGGATATCGAGATCCTGGCCGAATGCGCGAACGGTTTTGAAGCGGTGAAGGCGATCACCGAGAAGAAGCCGGACCTGGTATTCCTGGACGTCCAGATGCCCAAGCTGAATGGATTCGAGGTGCTGGAGCTGATAGGGCAAGAAGTAGCTGTCATCTTCGTCACCGCTTACGACCAATACGCGATGCGCGCCTTCGACGAGCACGCCGTGGATTACCTGCTCAAGCCTTTCAGCCTGGACCGATTTCAAAAGGCGCTAGATCGGGCGCGCCAGCGGGTGGGTGCGAAGGGATCGCCCAGAGAACCTGCCGCCCAGGCCGCACCGGCCGAACTGGCTCGCGCGGCGCGGGCTCCGGAAGAATATCTACAGCGCATTGTGGTGAAGGACGGAGCGCGAGTCCACATCATTCCCGTCGAACGGCTGGATTACGCGGAATCGCAAGACGACTATGTATCCCTTCACAGCCAGGGCAAGAGCTATTTGAAAGAGCAGACCATCTCGAGCCTCGAGGCGGCGCTCGATCCGCAGCGTTTTGTGCGCATCCACCGCTCTATCATCGTGAATTTGGAACGGGTGGCGAAAATCGAGCCGTACGCGAAAGACAGCCGTGTCGCGGTGCTGTCTGATGGCACGCAGCTTGCCGTCAGCCGCGCTGGTTATGAGAGATTGCGGGGGTTGCTGGGGGATTAAACGGCGGGCTATCCGTTTACTGGGCTACCCATTTACTGCGATGCGCGGCTTAGACCGTGCCAGCAGTTCCACGCCGGCGTCATGCATCGCGGCGTTTCCGGCGGCGATGATCACAGTTCCGCGCGGCGGGCCTTGCGGGGCGCGAATGGGCGAGGTCCAAACGGCCGCTTCGATGAAAGTGCCATCCTTGGCTTGCACGGGGCCGGAGGGATCGAAGGGAAGTTCGTGGCCCACGATCTCGTGCCGCGTCCAACCCATCAGGATTTCGGCCGCGGTGTTCCAATACGTGACCATGTTCTGAGCGTCCACCGCAAAGATCGCCAGCGGAGAAGAATCCACCAGCGGATGGTGCCATTCGGGCATGGCGGCCATCACCGCGCTGGTCAGGTCCACGGGTTTTTCATCGGCCTCCACCAAGCGCAGATGAACCTTTGTCGCAGCGCGGTCGATACTGGATGTTTTCAGGATCAACGCCGCCACCAGATACAGGCAGGCGCTGATTAAATCCACCCAGCCTTCCATGGTTCGAAAGCGCGTGAAGGCCGCAAATCCGGAGTCTTTCAAGATACGCAGAGCCTCATAGATGGCGATCAATCCCAGCAAGCCGGTAAGAGCTTTGTCGAGACCATTGCGCTGCCGCCGGGTTAAGAGGATGCACCACAGGATGGTGGCGAGGCAAATAAGAAGTGCGAGCGCCATTAACGGATTGGCGCGAAGTAATTGGGCCAGATTCACAGGCTTACTCCCCGGCACGAATGCCGCAGATCTTGAATCGGTAGGGAACAGCCCAGTGATTAGATTGCAACTGCTTACTTGGGTCGGCGGTTCTGCTTAGATGGTTTGACGAAGCGCCCTAGGCACCCGAGTGAGGATTTCGCGCTCTCCTCCTAACCGGTGTGTAACGGCAACTCCTCCGCCATAAGTTTCCTATTTCTTTTGCCCTCTTCAACTGAGCTGCGCGAATTCAACCCGTTTTTTGTAACGCTAGCCGGTCTCTTACCTCTAACCAGCGAGTGTTGCTGTAAGCGCCGAACAGAGCCTGGAGGACTGCGATGACAAAACCAATTGGCCTTCCGATTTTTATTGCCGGGATCGGAATCGGCGTAGCCGCGACTTTATTCATCAAGGATCGCGAACTCAGAAATCGTCTGGGGAAGGCTGTGACTGATGGATCGCAGCGCGTTGGAGAAGCGCTTTCAGACCCGGAAGCAAGCTGGAAGAGAGGACAAAAGTCAATGAGCGATATCAAAGACAAAGTGAAAAGCAAGATAGACGATGCTGCCGACGCCGCTAAGAAGGCCGTGGATAAAGCGGCCGACAAATCGAAAGAGGCGGCACACAAGGCGGGCGAGCAGTTGGAGCGGGGCGGCAAGCGCCTCCAGGACGCTTAGTTTTTTTAGGAGAAATTCACCACGATGTGTATTCAACGAATTGTATTAGCAATCGCATTCTGCGCCGCGTCCATGCTAGCGACAGCGCAAACTTCCGACTCGACAACGCAGCCGGATAACACCAAGGTCAACCAGCGCGATCGCAATGCGGATCAGCCTACGGCCGACCAGCAGAAGAACGATCATAGCGATCGCATGTTAACCAAGAACATCCGCAAATCCATCATGGCGGACAAGTCTTTGTCCACCTACGCCCACAATGTCAAGATCATCAGTCAGAACGGAGCCGTCACATTGAAGGGTCCCGTAAAGTCCGACGACGAAAAACGAGCGGTAATCGCAAAGGCAGTGGAAGTGGTGGGCAGCCAGGACAAGGTAACGGACCAAATTTCAGTCAAGTAGTAATTAAGTTAATCCCAAATCTAAAGGAGCACAACATGGCAGGAAAAAACACAGCTGTTTTTGGCATTTATAAGAGTGTCCCGCAGGCGGAACTAGCGGTCGACCGCATCATCACGGGCGGCTTCTCCAACAACGATATTTCGGTGCTGCTTCCGGACAATCAAAGCACCAAAGAGTTCGCGCACGAAAAGAACACCAAGGCCCCTGAAGGCACTACCACGGGCGGAGTGACTGGCGGCGTCATCGGCGGCACGCTTGGACTCTTGGCCGGAATCGGTGCGTTGGCGATCCCGGGCGTCGGACCCTTTATTGCCGCGGGTCCCATTATGGGCGCGCTGGCGGGTTTGGGCGCTGGCGGCGCTGTCGGCGGACTCATCGGCGCTCTGGTCGGCATGGGCATGCCGGAGTACGAAGCGAAGCGCTACGAAGGTCGTGTGAAGGCGGGCGGCGTATTGCTCTCGGTTCATTGCGATACTTCGGACGAAATTTCGCGCGCTAAGGATCTGCTGAAAGCTACCGGCGCCGAGGATATCTCTTCGTCCGGAGAGAAAAGTGTGAGCACGCATGGAGTAGAGCAACCGGTAGGCAGCCGCCGCTAGCTGGAACTGTTGGATTTTGGGGGCGGCGGTCGACGCTGCCCCTCGAAACCCTGCGGTAGAATTAGGGCATGCCGGACGTTCTTCGCATCGCCGATCGCGATTTCCATTCGCGCCTCTTCGTCGGTACGGGGAAATACCGCAGCTTCCACGAAATGGCCCGCTGTCACGCTGCTTCCGGCGCGGAAGTGGTCACCGTGGCAGTCCGTCGCGTTAACCTCACCGACAAATCCAAAGAATCCCTCATCGATTACATCGACCGTTCCAAGATCTTCATTCTTCCGAACACCGCCGGTTGTTATACCGCCGACGAAGCCATTCGTACCGCGCGGCTGGGGCGTGAGGTCGGGCTTTCCAACTGGGTGAAGCTGGAAGTAATCGGCGATCAGAAGACCCTTTTTCCCGACAACGAAGGTTTAGTGGAAGCTACCCGGGTGCTGGCGCGCGAAGGTTTCGTGGTGCTGCCTTACACCACTGACGATTTAGTGAACGCGCGCAAATTGATTGACGCGGGCGCGGCCGCGGTTATGCCATTGGGGGCGCCTATCGGATCTGGTCTCGGCATTCAGAACACCACCAACCTGAGGATTCTTCGCGAGACCATCACGGAAGTGCCGCTGATCGTCGACGCGGGCGTGGGAACGGCATCGGATGCCGCCATCGCGATGGAACTCGGATTCGAAGGCGTGTTGATGAACACGGCCATTGCCGAAGCCGAAGACTCCGAGAAGATGGCCGAAGCCATGAAGCTGGCGGTGCAGGCCGGACGTCTGGCACACCTGGCAGGGCGCATGCCAAAGAAGCTGTATGCCAGCGCAAGCAGTCCGCTGGCCGGCGTCGTGCGGTGAACACTTCAGGCCACAGATCAACACGGATGGAAAACGAATTCAGAGCGTCCGAGTGACTTTACTCAACGCTCTCGGCTGATCCGCGTTCAGCCCCTTCTCCTCGGCTAGCGATGCCGCGAAGAGCTGCGCGGGCACGATATAAGGGATGGGCGTAAACAGCTCTTCAAGTGCCACCGGCACAATTACGGAACGGCGATCGCGCGCGGCTTCCACATTGCTGACATCGGTGACGATCAGAGTCTCGGCCTTCAATTCACTCAGTGTGGCCATCATGTCACGCGTCCCGGGCCACGTCACGCCCGCCGGTGCGAATAGAAATGCGGGAAATCCAGCCTCCAGCATCGCGATGGGACCATGCAGCAAGTCCGCGCTCGAAAAGCGCTCGGCCACCACGTAGCAGGTTTCCATCAGCTTGAGCGCAAACTCGAAGGCGCTGGCGTAATTCAATCCCCGGCCAAGCACCACGGCGTGTTCCATGAAGCGATAGCGCTCGGCGCGGCGCGCGATCTCAAGTTCCAACGTGAGCGCGCGGCTGGTCCACTCGGGCAGGCGCGCCAGATCGTCCAGGGCGATGTCGGCGCCCAGCGCATACGCCAGCAGATAGAGCAGCATCAACTGTCCGGTGTAGGTTTTCGTCGCGGCAATGCTGCGCTCGCGCCCGGCGTGCACCAGGAACAGATGCTCGGCAAGCTTCGACAATGCACTGGATGCTTCGCTGGTGATTCCGATGGTGCGTGCGCCTTGCTCGCGGGCCCGCTCCAGCACTATGTTGGTGTCCGTGGATTCGCCGGATTGGGAGATCGCAACCACCAGTACGCCGTCGAAACGGAAGGGCGCGTGATAAAGCGTGAAAATGGATGGCGCGGCCAGCGTGACGGGAATCCCGGTGGTCATCTCCAGCAGATAGCGCCCGAATTGGGCCGCGTTGTCGGAAGTGCCGCGCGCGGCCAGCATGATCAAACGGGGAGGATCGCGCGCCAGGATTTTGCGTAATTCTTCGATCGGCCCGCGCTCGGCTTTCAGTGTCCGTTCGAGCACTGCGGGCTGCTCGCGGATCTCGTCTCGCATTCTTGACATGAAGGAAAATGGCAGATGATTTGCGAACTACAGGTCCGGAGGAGTACGCGTCTCGGTCCCCGCCCAAGCCCGCCAGGACGCGGTAGCCGAAGGTGGCGCTATGGTGACGTGCGGCTTCAATACAATCAAGGTTGTTCCCCGGTCTTTGCTGATGATGGTTTGACGCAGCAGCGGAATGTAGCTGAGCAGCGGAATGCCGGTGATGGTTTTGGCTTCTTGCGACGTCATCAATCCCGACAACACGGCCCATTCACCGGCCATCACATTCACCTTGGATTGATATTGCGTATTCGCCACCACGGGAATTCCATTGGAACTGGTGGCGCCCAGCAGCTTGAACTCGGCGTCCAAATCGAGTGCTACTTCATCCAGGCTGACGATGTGAGGCGTCACTTTGATGGATAGTCCCAGGTCTTCGAAACTGATGGTCGGCGGCGGGGTATAAACGGTACCGCTGCCGGAGGTGTTTCCAAAATAGCCGCTGGTGATGATGGGATATTTCTCGCCCACATGCAGTGTCGATGGCAGACCCTCCACCGCCACCACTTGACCGTGATAGATGCTTTGAGAGCTGGAATTGGAAACGGTGGCGAACAGCTGCGCGCTCGTGACACCCAGACCCAGCAGGCTGGCGCCACCGCCGAACGCCAGAAACGTCGAGAATCCGGACGGAATGTAGTTGATGAGGTTCGCCCGGTTCACAAAGCTGGAAAGCGCAAAGGATGTGGGCAGCGAGAGCCCGTAGCTGAGCGACGAGGAAAGATCGGTGGTCAAGATTTCCACATCGATGATTACTTGCGCG
>Ga0182024_10019485_pt1 | contig 12497 bp, 11 predicted proteins | sample P32metaG_FD_120480 | JGI IMG/M metagenome (GOLD analysis project Ga0182024, IMG submission 120480) | Permafrost microbial communities from Stordalen Mire, Sweden - P3-2 metaG (Illumina Assembly) | ecosystem: Environmental > Terrestrial > Soil > Wetlands > Permafrost | place: Sweden: Stordalen... | reverse complement strand
GGTTTCGGCTCCCTCGGCGTGAAGCTGATCAAAGCACAGCCGCAACATCTCCAGGCCATCGCGCGTCGACAGGCCGCCGCGGGCGAACATATTGAAGTCGTTGATGTCATTCGAATACGGGATACAGACGATCGGCCCATGCGCGGTATCGATCAGGTAAGGCTGGTCATCATTGAGGTAATCGCAATAGGCGATCAGGCCGAATTCCTTGAGAATGTCCGGCGTATGCTGCGTGCCGCGAATGGCGGACGATAGCCAAGCTGAGGCCGGCCTGCCGACCACCTCTTCGTAGGCGTCAAGCGTGCGACGAATGACGGCCCGTTCCTGGCCCGGATCGTGCGCGTAGTCGGTCAGTAAATCGTTTTGCGCCCAATTGTGCGGCACCAGCTCCCAGCGACGTTCCTTGATCGCGTCGATGATGCGCCGCCTTTCCCGCAGGATCATGCCGTTGCAGGTGCAGGACGGCGCGACCGCCATGGCATCAAACACGTCCATCAAACGCCAGATGCCGATACGCTGGCCGTATTCGCGCCAGGTCCAATTCGCAGTGTCGAGGACATCTCCCGGCAGCGAATGCGGGATTGTCGCCGGCCCGCCAGGAAACAGCGGCTCCTTCTGGCCAGGCCGGAACGGCTCCCAATACTCGACATTGATCGTGAAGATCAGAGCGACATTGGCGTCGTCGGGGAATTTCAGTGGAGCGCGATCGGGCAGCGGCACGAAGTCATAGGAGGACGGCGGCTGCGATGAGGACGTTTGTGGCATCAGGACAGCTTCTCTGTGAACGTTTGGGCGCGGCGTTCGGCGCGGTCGAGTCGCCAGGCGGTGATATGGCGGGCTAGTTCCGGCGCATCGAGCACAGCGATGAAGAGCAGAATACCGCCGGTGACCAGATCGTGGACATAGGGCGGTACGCCAATGGCGCTCAGCCCGGACCGCAGAATGCACAGCGTGAGCACACCGGCCGCTATCCCGGCCGGACTGCCGCGGCCGCCGACCACCGACACGCCGCCGACAATGGCAGCGGCAGCCGCTGGCGCCAGCACGTCGGAGAGGCCAACTGGAGAGGCAGCGCCGAGGCTGTAGCTCAAGAGCACACCGGCGAGCGCCGATGACGCGCCGGAAGCAGCGAAGACTCCGATGAGTATTTGATCGGTGTTCAGCCCGGCAACGCGGCTCGCGCGGCGGTCGCTGCCGGTTGCGATCACATCGCGGCCGACATAGGTGTACCGCATCACTAGAGCAGCCAGCAGGAATACCGCCAGCGCCACGGCGCTGCGCACCGAGAGAAGCTGCGCGAACGGCGCATTGAGACCGAGAGCCACGCTCATGTTGGGATAACTGACGGTCTGATTGCCGGACAACACGTACGCCAGTCCCTGCAGCGTCAGGAGGCCGCCGAGCGTGACACCAACGGAGCTGAGTTTGAGCCGGGTCATGATCAGTCCCTGAATCAGACCGCTGAAGACTCCGGCTGCTACACCCAGCAATGCACCTAGCCAAGGATTCGCGCCACCGGTGATGACCGCGATGCAGCCGGCGAGGCTGAACATGCCGGCGACCGACAGATCGAACTCGCGCACCATCATGGACAGCCCGAGCCCCAGCGCCACGAGGCCCAGCGACGCGAACAATTGCATGACGCTGAACAGCGTGCCCAGACTGAAGAAATAGCCGCTGCCGCGGTCGATCAATCCAAGTACGACGACGGCACCGGCCATGATCGTGAACGGCCGCGCAGCGGGAGCTATGAGAAACCTGCCGACCTGCTGGATCATCGCCTTTCACCAACGACATGCAACATGATCACTGCGAGAACAATGATTCCAGTGATGAGATATTGTAGCTGCTCGCTAAAACCGCGGAGCAGCAGCACCACTTCGATGATGGCGATGACGGTGACGCCGACCAGCGTCCGCAAAGCGGAGCCCGAACCGCCGGCGATAGCGGTGCCGCCGACCAGCACGGCGGCAATCGCGGTATAGTCGTAGCCGGCGCCCAATTCCATGTCGCCGGAGCCGTACCGCGCCGCCAAGAGGACTCCCGAAATGGCCGCGCAAGCCCCCGCGATCATGTAGGCGGTCGTGATCGTCCAGGTGGTTTCGATGCCGGCGGCTGTGGCGGCCCGGCTGCTGCTGCCGACCATGGCCATCTGCCTGCCGATGCGGGTCCACGATAGGATGAATTGCGCGGCGATCACCGTGGCAAAGAAGCAGAGCGCCTGAACTGGAATTCCGGCGATGCGTCCCTTGAATATCGCGAGACCATCGCCTGCGGGGTAGATGCGGTGTCCGCCGGTGGCGAAGGCCGCAGCGCCGAGCAGAAGCGACAAAGCGGCGATGCTGACGAGAATCGGATTGGCCTGGAAATAGCCGACCAGGAAACCCTGGAAGCCGGTGATCACGACGCCAAACAACAGGGCGAACAGCAACGCCGGGACGATGCCGAAGGACAGCGTGGCTAGAAAAGTCAGGGCACTCGCTGACACGGTCGCGCCAAGCGCGAGCGACATGATGTTGCCCGTCAGCGTAATGAAGGTCATGCCGACCGCGACGCAGCCGACAAACGAAATCGCCGTGAGCAGCGCATTGATGCTCAATGTTGACAAGAATCCTTGGGTCGTCAGCGCGAAGCCCGCGATGGTCGCTGCAGCGACGATGCGGATGCCGAGCACAAGGTGGCGGGCGCGCAAGCCGCTGCCGCGGAGTCTACTGCCGAGCGCAATTTCAGTCATGCCGCTGCCGGATGCGTGATGTCGGCCAGCACGCGATGCATGTTGACCTCGCCGCGCCGATAACTGCCGACCTGATGTCCGCGATACATGCAGATGATCCGGTCCGCCATGCCGAGCACCTCTTCGATGTCGGACGACGCCATAACGACACAGTAGCCCTGATCGCAGAAGCCGCGGACCAGGCGATAGATCTCGGCGCGGGCGCCGACGTCGACACCACGCGTCGGTTCGTTCATCAACAGCGCGCCAGGCTGCGCGCTGCCGATCCAGCGGCCAAAAGCGAGCTTTTGCTGATTGCCGCCGCTGAGCTCGTCGGCTGGCGAAAATAGCCGCGCACGGTCAACGCCGACAGCGCCGGCAAGCTTCGCTGCGGTCTCGCGCAACTTAGCCCGCGCCAGCACGCCCCATGTGGTATGCTCGCGCAGCTTGGTCGCGGTCAGATTCTGGCCGACGCTCAGGCGAAGAAATACACCTTCTCCGGCGCGATCCTCGGAAATGAACCGCACATTCGCTGATCGCGCCGCGGCCACCGAGCGGAGCCGCATTGGCTTGCCAAGGACGGTAACCTCACCGGTCGCGACCGCGCTCAAGCCAGCAAGCGCGCGCAGGATCGTCAGCGCGCCGGAGCCGATCTGGCCGGCGATACAGGTGACGGTGCCGCGCTCGGCGACGAGATTGAAGTCATGCACGACCGGCGGCACGTGCAGGTTCTTGATCGTCAGCGCCGCACCGGCGGGCTTGCTCTGCCAAGTCGGATACATCTCGCCGATGCTGCGGCCGAGCATCATCTCCATCAGATGGCCGCGGTCGATTTCCGAAGTCGGGCGGGTGCCGACGAGTTCGCCGTTGCGGAGCACCGAGACGCTGTCGCAGACTGCAAAGACCTCGCCGAGACGATGAGTGATGTAAACAATCGTCTTGCCCTCGGCCTTCAAGGTTCGCAGCGCATCGAAGATCCGTTCGATCTCGACGTCGGAGAGCGTGGCGGTCGGCTCGTCGAGAAAAAAGACGCGCGCGTCGCGGGTCAGCATGCGGGCGATTTCAACGAGCTGACGGCGGCCGATGCTCAGGCCTGAGATCGGCGCGTCGAGCGAAAGGTCCGACAAACCGACTTGATCGAGCGCTGCGCGCGCCTGCATGCGCAAGCTCTTGCGCCGATGGAACAGCGGCACCTTGCGATTGCCGAGCCAGATGTTGTCGAGTACCGACAGGGCGGGCGCAAGGCTCAACTCTTGCGCCACCAGCGCGATGCCGAGTTCCTGGGCGTGCTGCGGATTTTGAATAGCGGTCGGTTTATCGTCGACCGAGACCACACCCTCGTCCGGCGAGTACAAGCCCGTCATAATTTTGACGAGGGTGCTTTTGCCGGCGCCGTTCTCGCCACAGATAGCGTGGATTTCGCGTGCATCAAGGGACAAGCTGACGTTCTTGAGAACCGCGTTGGGTCCGAACCGCTTGGTGACTCCCTTGACGGCAAGGACAGACATCGACGCTTAGTACGAGCAGCCTGCGGCGAATTGATCGACGTTGTCCTTGGTGATCCCGTAGACTGGGATGATCTCGTATTTTCGAAGCGACTGACCATTGAAGTACGCCGCCACCTTTTTGGCTGCGGTTTCCGCTTCTTCGGTTGGAATTTGCGTGGCAGTGCCGTACTGCTCGCCGGATTTGATATGGACAATGCCGTCCTTCATGCAATTGCTTGCGACGACCACGATTCCCTTGTTGTCGACGCCGAGCGCTAGCCCCGCCGACTGAACCGCGTTGATCGAGCCGGTGGCCTGGTTGTCGGCCATGGCGAAGATGCCGTCGATACCACCTTGCCCGGCGAAACGCACCAGCAGCTCGCCAGTGACCTTTTCCGTCACCGCCGTGTTCCATTTGCCGTCTTCGGTGCCGACGAGCTCAATGCCGGGGTGCTGCGCCAGCGCGGCTTTGAACGCGGCCATCCGCGCCATGACGTTGATTTGCTGCGCCAACCCAGTGACCGCAACCACTTTTGCTTTGGTCTTGCTTTCGGCCGTCAAGCCTTTGACCATTTCCTCGCCGGCGAGGCGGCCAAGGTCGGCGTTTTCCGTGCCGATGTAGGAGGTCCACAGGTCCTCTTGCTCTTTCTTCATTGGCGTTGCGTAGAGCACGATGGGAATGCCGGCGGCCTTCGCGCGTGTGAGCGCCGGCACGATGGCTTGATCATTCACGTAGCAGAGCACGATCAGATCGTATTTCTGCGCGATCGCGTCATCGATCTGCTGCGATTGCACTGCAGCGTCATAGTTGGCGCTGAGGTTCGTAACCTTCATCCCCGCCTGCGTAGCGAACTTGGTAAAGGTCGAGGTCCAGGCACCGATATACGGGTTCGTGTTCGAGGTCGCCAGCACGACGACGCGTTTTCCTTCCGGTGAGGCGTTTGCCGAGCCGCTCATCGGCGCGTTCAACAACAGTGCAAATACGAACAGGCCGATTAGCAGCCGCATGGCGATCTCCCGTCCAGCTAGGAAAGAGCGAAATGTTAGCGTCTATCGGTGAGTGGCGCCAGCGTCCCCCTGTTAGCTGCTATGCGGCTTTGCCGAAATATTGCCCCGCGATCCAGCGTGCGGTCGCGGTCAGCCGCTCGTCGCCATGGTGTGCGCCAAGCAACTGGACCCCGACCGGGACATCGTCGACGCTGAGCAACGGCACGTTGACGGCCGGTGCGCCAAGGATGGAGGACGCTTCATTGAAGACCGCGCTTCCCTGATCCATTCCGATCGGGGCGGGACCCGGCGACGAAAGCGTGATGAAGCCATCGGCCCGCCGCGCCAGTTCGGCGTGCATGGTCCGAAAGCACTCGCGCTCGATAAGCGCGGCACGGTAGGTTTCCTGCGAAATATCCGCCCCGTCCTCGATGCCTTTGAGTAGGCGCGGCGGCAGTTTGTCGCCATAGCGTTCGCGGTATTGCAGCATCGGCCAGTGCATCTCGTAGCGATAGAGCGCGGACCATAGTTGCGGCGTACGTGCGTGAGCGACCTCGTAGGCCTCGATTGAGGGATCGTCGCCGCGTCCGATGATGTCGACGCCGGCTTCGGCGAGCCGCGCCAGGCATTGTTCAAATGCCTGCATGGCCTGTGGCTCGGCGTTCGGCCACCCGGCCGTTTCAAGCCGGATCAGGCGAGCGGGCTTGCGCGACGCGGGCGGCTCGAGCGCTCCATAAAGTCCCGGGTGCGACGGATCGCCGCCGGCTTCGCTCGCCATGTAACGCGCCGTGGTCCACATATCGGACAACGTTCCGGCAAAGACGCCGATGTGGTCCATGCTGTAGGCCATGGAAAACGAGCCCTGCCGGTTGATCGCGCCGAATGTGGGCTTGAGCGCGTAGGCTCCGCAGAAGCTCGCCGGTCGGATGGTCGAACCACGAGCGTGGGTGCCGAGCGCAGCCGGCAGCATGGCGCTCGCGACCGCAGCTGCGGTGCCGCTCGATGAGCCGCCTGGCGTGCGGCGGGTGTCGAACGGATTGCGCGTACGCGCCGGGTCGCCACCGCCGAAGCATACCGTGACGGTCTTGCCGACCAGCACTGCGCCGCCCTGACGGAGCGCACGCACGGTCGCCGCATCCGTCATGGGCTGATACGAGCGGAACATTTCGCTGCCGAACTCCGTCGGCATGTCGTAGGTCTCGATCAGATCCTTGATGCCGACCGGCATCCCATCGACCGGGCTCAGCGGCCTGCCCGCTCGGTAGCGGGCACCACATTCGTCGGCGGCTTCGCGAGCGCGTTCGAGATTGAGGAACGCGAACGCCATGACCGCCGGCTCGAGCGCCTCGATGCGCTCGATGCAGCGCTCGAGATAAGCGCGAGGCGTGTCCGTTCCGTCCGCAAAGCGCGTCCGCACGTCATGGAAGCTCAGCATCTGGTGCGTTGCCGGATCATAGCGGCCTGCCGGCGACTGCGCGTTCGCGGGCAGCATCATGAAATGTGGGTGTGATGGTTTTTCAGATACCACTCCGCGATCTCTTCGCGGGTGGCAAACCAGACATCGTCAAAACCTTTCACGTAGGACAGGAAATCGCGCAACGCGCGGATGCGGAAGGCCTGGCCGATGACATGTGGATGCAGGCCGACATTCATGAAGCGGCCGCTCACCGCGCTTTCCTGGTAAAGCCAATCGAACTGTTCTTTGAACACGTTGAACGCGCCGTCGACGTCCCGGCCTTGCCGCATAAACACGGTGAAGTCGTTGACTTCCGATGTGTAGGGGATCGAAACGATCTTTTTCCCGGATCGCGTCTCGATGAGATAGGGCTGATCGTCGTTCAAAAGATCCGTGGTGAAGATCAGGCCTTCTTCGGCGATGATATCGACAGTGTTGAGCGTGCAGCGCAGCGAACTGGAGAGCCAGCCTTTTGCCGGCTTGCCGCAGACCTCCTTGTAGACCCGAAGCGTTTCGCGGATGACTTCGCGCTCCCTGTTTTCATCGAACGAATAGTCGGCCAGGAGCTCGGTCTGTACGTAGTTGTGCGCGACAATCTCCCAGCCGCGCTTGAGCGCCGCGTCGATCACGGCGCGACGTTCGAGCCCCAACTTGGCATTCAGGGTGCAGGTCGAGGGCACGCCGAACTGGTCGAAGATATCGAACATGCGCCACACGCCGACGCGCTGGCCATATTCGCGCCAAGTCCAATTTGGGTTGTCATAGACGTTGCCCGGCAAATCGCCGCCGACGATGCCCGGCCCGCCGGGATAGAACGGCTTCTGTGTATCTTTCGTTGCATCCCAATATTCAAGGTTCGTCGTAATCATCACGGCGAGCCGCTTCCCATTGGGCCACCGCAAAGGCTTGCGCTGCGAAATGGGCACAAACTGGTATTTCATGGCGCACACCTGTTATCGACCAATGATCCGCGCGACGGTACGAAGCGCACAAGCATTCGTGCAAATCGCCGCCATTGCAAATGTATTCTTTTGGCGGCGGCGCGAATACATAGCCGGCCGGTTGTTTGCAAGTCTGCCGGCCAAGGAGCGGGCAGCGATCGAGGCAGCCGCACACACCAAAGCACCCAGCTTTGGGCGGGAAGTGGGTCGCTCGCTCAGACCATGTTCGAGATCGAGCGTGCGCACGCGTTGCGGCCGCACAGAATCCTACGAAATTCCCACGTTCGATCAGTGGTGCCAACACAATCCCTGGCAATAACCCAACCGGGGAGTCCGCTTTGTGGGGTAGAGCAGCCGCGGCGGAGGCGAGGCGGCGCGGCAGAGAACGACCCGGAACGGTCGCAGGCACTAACGAGTTCCGCGGAACAGGAAATCTGGAATGTCCGACCGCCGTCAAATCAGTCCGGCTTGATATCGGCGAACTTGACCACCTTCGCCCATTTCTCGGTTTCGGCGGCAATGAAGGTACCGAATGCGGTCGTGGTCATCGGCGTCGGCTCGATGCCCATGGCGAGAAGGCGCGTCTTCATCTCAGGATCGGTGATGATGGCGTTGATCTCGTCGTTGAGCTTCGCGACGATCTCGGCGGCTGTGCCCTTGGGCGCGCCGATGCCGAGCCAGCCGCTCGCCTCATAGCCCGGTAGGAATTCACCCATGACGGGGACGTCCGGCAGAGCCGCGACGCGGCTTGCAGTGGTCAGGGCAAGCGCGCGCAGCCTGCCGTCCTTGACGTAACCGATCGAGTCCGCGAGGGCGAGAAATGCGACTTGCACTTGGCCGCCGAGCAGATCGGCCGTGTAGTCGCCGCGGTATGGCACGTGGACCAGTTCGACGCCCGCCATCATCTTGAACAGCTCGCCGAAGGCGTGAGTCAGCGAGCCGTTGCCGCGCGACGCCATGTTGATCTTGCCGGGATTGGCTTTGGCGTAGGCAATGAATTCGGGAACGGTATTGGCCGGGACCGTCGGATTGACCACCATCAGGAAGATGACGTCGCCAATGCTCGCCACCGGCGCAAAGTCGCGGATGAAATTGAAATTGAGCGCCGGGTAGAGCGCCGAATTGATGGTATTGGCCGCCGCGTTCAAGAGCAGCGTGGAGCCGTCAGCCGCCGACTTCGCCACAAATTCGGTGGCGATATTGGTGCTGGCGCCGGGCCGGTTGTCGACAATGAATGGCTGGCCTAGCCGCTCCGCAAGCCCTTGACCAACGAGGCGCGCGACAATATCGGGCGCGATGCCGGCCGGATAGCCGACGACGATGCGGACCGGCTGGGCCGGCCACGCTTGCGCCGATGCCATACGCGGAACGAACGGCAGGCCGGCAGCGCACGTGGCAAGCTGCAACACTTGTCGACGAGGGAGGTGCACGCAGTTACTCCGCGGTCCGCTCAGATGCGTGTAGCACAGGTTACAGGGCGTCGAAATCCCACGGCGAAGAGACTACCTATGTCATGAGGCCGCGGACAGATCGTTGGCGAGTATTGTCTTTGGAGGACCCGGTGCGGACAATGACGGCACCGCGCATCGAACGATAAATCACACCATGTCCTCCCTGTCGGGAGGAACTCCGAGGAGGGAGAGGCCATGCCGGACATCAAAGGCATCGCGCATTTCAGCATTCCGGTCAGCGACGTCGACCGGAGCACGAAGTTCTATACCGAAATCGTCGGCTGTAAATTTTTAGCCCAGCGACCCGACAAGGTCATCACCTTCCTCGAGGCCGGCGGCGTGTGCGTGTTGCTGATCAAGCGCCCAGCCCCAATCATCAAAGGCCCGCTTGATATGTCGGACGGCGTGCACCACGCCTTCATGGTCGACGCTGCGCAATACCAGGCCGCGGTGGACGGCTTGCGCGCGAAAGGCGTCGACGTTTTCTTCGAGGAAGACCGGCGCGGCGGCACGATCGACGGGCCGCGAGCGTATTTTCGCGATCCCGACGGCACGGCGTTGGAGTTTATCAATCGTACCGCATACGTCGTCGACAAGTGAGTAGTCTCATGACGCGCCAACTTCGATAACAGCGCTATTCAGAGGCGGAGGATATGAAAGGGTGTCGGCTTATGGCGCTCAACCGCTTGATTGCGGCCTATCGGGGTGGCGGCTTTGAGGGGAACTACTGCCGCAGCCTCGACGAGGTGACGCGGCAGAAATTGAGCGATACTGCTGAAAAAGGCAAAAATGAACCGATCGAAATTTTTGCCTGCACGCCCGTCGAAACCGGTTTTTCATAATCCAATGCATCGCAGAGCGCTTACGAAGGCCGCTGCTTGGAAATGGGACTGGTTATATGTCCCCCTACATCATTTTCTGACTACCGCACTGGTGCCTCTGAAAAAATTCGTTCGACCCCCCGAAAAACCTTTTTCAACAGTATCGACCCAAAGCGACACTTCGCCACCGTCAATTGACGCAGTGCGAAAGATTCGTTCGCCTTGACGTTAGGCGTCCTTGGCCAGCTTCAATCGCTGGCGGGGCAGGAGCACGGCCGGACCCTTCTATTAGCGGAAGCGGAGTATGCCGCGCGGAGGTTGAAGATGATACTAACCACTCGCAGGCTCTATCCCTTCACCCGAGCGCCGACTTCGGACCAGCGGGTAATTTCACTGCGTAGGTAGGCTCCGAAATGGTCGGGACCCTCTCCGATTGGGTCAAAACCCTGCTTTTTCAGTATTTCGACAGTTTGCGGCACGCGCATAGCCATGTCTGCCGCCTTTGCAACTTTATCGATCGCCGTTTGCGGCGTCCCGGCAGGCGCCATGAGGCCGAACCACAGGCTGGTGTCGAAGTCGGGCATCCCGGCTTCCGCCATCGATGGTACGTCCGGCAGCGCGCTCGCACGTTTAGTTGCTGCCACGGCCAGAGCTATGAGTTTGGCCGCCGCGATCTGACCAATCACAGTGGAGGCTGGCGAGAAGAACATCGTAACGCGGCCCGCGACGAGATCATTGACGGCCTGAGGACTGCCCGGATAAGGCACGTTCACTAATTCTATTCCGGCACGCTGCGCAAAGAACTCTGCCGCCATATGTGGCAGGCTGCCAACGCCGGCATTGGCGCAGAGAACCTCACCGGGCTTCGACTTGGCTAAGGCAATAAGTTCAGCCACGCTGTGTAAGTTCGACTGCGGACTGACAACCAGGACGACAGCGCCACTGGCCAGCAAAGAGACGGGCGCGAAGTCCTTTGTCAGATCGAAAGCCGTGTCGGGATTCATGACTTGGCTGGTCACGATCGACAGCGACGACAAGAACAGCGTGTAACCGTCCTTGGCGGTGCGGGCGACGTATTCCGCGGCAACGCTCGAACCGGCGCCCGGCTTGTCCTCAACGATTATCTTTTGTCCAAGGATGTTTTCTGCGCCATCGCCGAAAGCGCGGGCCGTGATGTCGGCGGCCGTTCCCGGCGTAAAGCCGACGACAAGGTGGATTGGGCGCGACGGATACACATCCTGCGCCGTTGCCGCATCCGACATCAACGGCATCGCGATGACACTAACTGCCGTACGCAAAAGATTACGACGGGAAAATCCGCACATTTCTTTAACCCGGGGTTGCTCGCGCTCCTTAAGGGCTACGTCAAATTGGTTTGCTGTGCAATGTCACCTATTGGCCCTTAACCGCCGCCCCGGGCACGGCTAGGCGCGGCAGGTATTGGGTGAAGACCGGTCACGGCAGCCAATGATCGACGCGGCGGTTGATGACCCAACAGCGACATTCGGTGTGCGCCGCAGCAGTCGAGATAATCCTGCCGGTAGGCCCTGTGCAGCACCCTCAATATAGGGCATGATTGTTATGCGGCTTTATTTTGGGGTGCAGCTAATGAAGATCTTTAAATGGCTTGGATTGGCAATCGTTTGTGCGGCGGCGTTGAGCGTGATGGTCGCTGCGCCTTCCAAGGCGGCTACAATTTACACTTACACGGGAAACCCATTTACTACCGAAGTCCAAGGCGTGTACTCCACCACGGACCGCGTAACAGGCTGGTTCGAGCTAGCTTCTCCGCTTGGTATTAACTCCGGGTATACCGACATTTCCGCTAACCTTGAAGCATTCTCATTTTCAGACGGGATTCAAACATTTACAGGTCTAGATCCTATAATAGGTTTTAATATCGGAACGGGAGTTGCGGGCGTGCCCTTGTTATGGACAATCAACTTGGGTGACGAGGGCTTTAATGAGATTTACTCGTGTTCATTGGGTTTTTTAGGATGCTCTCCATTTGCAGATTTTGGCGTATATTTTGCCCCTGATAATGCAGAAAGTTTTGGTGAGGTCATCGCAAATCCCGGGTCATGGACCGTTTCTACGACTCCCCTCCCTGCGGCCCTGCCGTTATTCGCCGCTGGGCTTGGGGCGTTGGGCCTGCTTGGTTGGCGGCGCAAGCGGAAAGACCGGACGGCGATAGCAGCCTGAGAGTTCGGCGCGATACCGCCTTGAGATCGACCGCCGCGTGGCGGTCTTTCTTTTCTCGCGTCCGTTGGCCTCCGGTAACCCGCCACATCCCGCCCTCTGCCCACCGCAGCCAGCGCCTGACGTACATCTCAAGCGCAGCGACGGCTAAGACCGCGCCGCGCTCTTACTCATAAAGCCGAGATCAGAGAGATGATGGCGGAGCTTAAAAACGACATCAAAACTACCGACGATTTTCTCCGACTTTGTTGCGGTGCGTGAGTCCGTTAGTGGCCGATACTGTTGCAAAAGTCGTTTTGCACTGATGATCAAAAATTCTGCGGGCTACAGGCGCGGCTTTCGTGTAAAGATGTGAGGGACCTCGTCGCCCCACGTTAAACTCACAGGCGACTTCGGTAACGCGATTGAGGTTATACGAATCGGCGATTGATTCCCGTTTCGT
>Ga0182024_10019484_pt1 | contig 12498 bp, 12 predicted proteins | sample P32metaG_FD_120480 | JGI IMG/M metagenome (GOLD analysis project Ga0182024, IMG submission 120480) | Permafrost microbial communities from Stordalen Mire, Sweden - P3-2 metaG (Illumina Assembly) | ecosystem: Environmental > Terrestrial > Soil > Wetlands > Permafrost | place: Sweden: Stordalen... | reverse complement strand
GAGATACAGTCGAAACTGTCGCCGAGAACTTCGGCGTCTCGCCGCAAATGCTCTGCCGCTGGAACGGCATTCGCGGCGACAGCCTGCGCGGACGCAAAGTCCTCGCCCTGCATCTGCCGATTTCCCCGACCGCGCACGAGGGTGAAGTAGCCTCGACGCGAACGAAGTCGAAACATCCGGGTGCCGCAGCAAAGCCCACGGAAACGGCCGTTACGAAGCCTCCCGCCACCAAGTCAGCGCAGATTGAAAGAGACGAAATTGCGCAGGCCCCGGTCGTTCGTCACAAAGTGAAGTCCGGCGAAACCCTCTACTCCATCGCCAACGCATATAGAACGACCGTCGCCGCCCTCAAGCGCGACAACCGCAACGTCGCCGTGATCCGACCGGGCATGATCCTGGTCGTCCAATCGCCCCGCTAGTCTGTCGATCCAAAACGAAATCAAAGAATGAAAAATAGAAGGGATGCCCCACCCTTGTCGCGTCTTGTGCGACAGGGTGGGGATTTTGACTTTGGACGTACGTTTCCCATCTCCGGAAATCCACCACCGATAATGTTCCAAGATCACAGAATTATTCGTTCCCCATACATACGATCATCTCCATGCCCTGGGGACTCCAACGCATCCAGCAAACTCGCTGTCTGCACTTCATCACCTTCAGCTGTCATGCCCGAGACCCGCTCTTATCCGATCCTCACGCTCGTGACATCTTCGAACAAACGCTGGAACGGGTGCGTACGTGGTATGGATTCTTCGTTTCCGGCTGCGGGGCACCCCCGGGGAATATGAATGCACGCCGACGCTCACAGGACTACAATTCTCTTCGACTTTCGGGCCCCGACATTCCAACTTCCGAAGGAGAACTCATGCGACTCACCAAAATGCTCGTCGTGCTGCTCGTCATCGCGTTGTCTGTATCTCTGGCTCTGCCTGCGTTCGCGCAGGACGGCGCCGCCACCTATAAAGCCAAATGTGCCGGTTGCCATGGCCCAGAAGGCCAGGGCAAAGTCGGTCCGGCGCTGAAGGGCACAAGCCTGACCGACGCTCAAATTACGGACCTGCTCACCAAAGGCGACGACGCCAAGAAAGCGCCGCACAAGAAGGCTCTCGCCAGCCTCTCCGCCGACGACGCCAAGGCCGTAGCCACTTTCGTGAAGTCACTGAAGTAGTCGTTACCGCTGCAATCCGGGCGGGAGTCTTCACTGGCTCCCGCCTTCCGCAACTTCTGCAACTCAAATCTTTTGTTCACTTTACGGGATTTTTCCAGCTCTAAGACCGGTTCGACCGGCGAGCACGGAACCCGGCATCCACCGGGTCTGGAGCACGGCCTAAATCAGACAATCGGCTAAGAACCTTTCACGGATTGGAAACATCGCGGCGCAGCAAGAGGAAAATCGAGACTCACGAAAGGCGACGCATAGTTTGTAACTGGAGTCCTTGCAGGCAGCACCGAATGTCGTGCTACAATTGCGCGCCGTTCCAGCAGAAGGTTCCGGTGGTCTTTTAAATTCTTCGTGCCCGCAGCCAGGACGCACAGCCGCATCCGGCCGCCACTGAATCACAGGAGGAGCAATGACGTTCGACGATCCCACTCTCTACGCACGCGATGAAGAAGAAGAATTCGGCGACACAGGCGCTTACAGCGAGTCGCTGGAAGAAGATTTCGAGGAGGAAGAAGAGGAAGAGGAATCCGGCCTGCCGGCTCCCGAAGCGATCGAGCCGGAACCCATGTCCATTCCCGCGCCTCCTCCGCCCAAGCCCACACCACCGCCTCCGAGCGGCGGCAGCGCTAAGCCTAAAGCAAAAAAGAAACCGGCCAAGAAAAAGCCGGCTGCGAAAAAGAAACCGGCCAAGAAGGCTCCCAAAAAGCCAGCGAAGAAGAAAGCCGCCAAGAAGCCGGCCAAGAAGGCTGCGAAGAAGGCTGCGAAGAAAAAGCCTGCGAAGAAGGGCAAGAAGCGCCGTTAAGTCGGCAGTTGGCCGCGAGCGCCTCCCGTAAACGAATGTTTCAGAACCGCGCCCCAACCGGGCGCGGTTTTTTTTGCTTTGTCATCCTGAGGCCCGCGTTGTTTGCGGGCCGAAGGATCTATGCACTTCGCCGCATCGCCCGCCAACCAAGCTGTTGCACCGATCCTTCGGCCCACCAAGAACGTGGGCCTCAGGATGACAAGGCTGCCGTTGTATAATTCCCGCCACCCCTGCCGGAAAGGCACTCCATGCCAGCGAACCGTCTGCCGATTTCTCTCTCCGTTTGTTTGTTCACCCTGTCGGCCCTCGCGCAGGGTCCGCCGATCCCGAAGCCGCCTGACACGCCCCGGCACGCCGTCACCGACGAATACCAGGGCGTCAAAGTCACCGACGACTATCGCTGGCTCGAGAACTGGGACGATCCCGCGGTCAAGCAGTGGAGCGCTGCGGAGAACGCACGAACCCGCGAATATCTCGATCAGGTGCCCGCGCGCGATTCCATTAAGAACCGCCTGCGTCAACTCGCGACCGCCCGCTCGATGACATATTCCGGTCTGCAGTTTCGCGCCGGAATGCTGTTTGCCGAGAAGCACCAGCCGCCCTTGCAGCAGCCGCTGCTGGTCGCGATGCGCTTTCCCGATGACCCGGCCAGCGCCCGCGTCATCTTCGATCCTAACGCAGCCAGCGCAAAGGGATCGCTCGCCGTGGATTTCTTCGTTCCTTCGTTCGGCGGCAAGTACGTTGCGGCCGCGCTCTCCCAAAACGGCTCGGAAGATGCCGTAGCTCATGTGTTTGAAGTAGCCACCGGTAAACAACTCCGCGACGTCGTTCCCCGCGTCAATTTCGCCACTGCCGGCGGCAGCATCGCCTGGAAGCCCGACAGCTCCGGCTTCTACTACACGCGTTATCCGCAGGGCAACGAGCGTCCGCCCGAAGACGCCAACTTCTTCCAGCAGGTTTACTTTCACAAGCTAGGCACCGATCCCGCGCAAGACACCTACGTCCTCGGGAAAGACTTTCCACGCATCGCGGAAATCCAACTTCACACCAGCGATGACGGCCGCTGGTTGCTCGCCTCCGTGGGCAATGGTGATGGCGGCCAGTTCGCCCACTACCTCATGGATTCCGAGGGCCACTGGACGCAGCTCACGCATTTCGAAGACGGCATTACCGCGGTCAAGTTCGGCGCTGATCCAGCGCTCTACCTGCTCTCGCGCAAGGACGCGCCCCGCGGACAGATCCTGCGGCTGCCGATTTCCCGCCTCGATCTCAACCAGGCCAAAGTCGTGGTTCCGCAATCCGCGGGCGCGCCGCCGAGGCCGACCGTGCTTCCATCGAAAATTTCGTGCCCGCCTGGGGACGCCTCTACGTCATCGACATCATGGGCGGGCCGTCGCGCTTGCGCGTCTTTGAGCAGGTCGTATTTGACCGCATTCCCGGTGGATCCATTCCAGGGTTCAGCTCAAGGGGAGAAATCCCGCTGCCTCCGATCTCCGCCGTCGGACAAGTCGTCTCTATTGGCGGAGGTGATGTGCTCTTCTACGTTTCCTCGTTTCTCGAGCCACCGATTCTGTATCGCTTTGATGCTTCCACCGGAAGCACAACTCGTATCGTCACGGCAGCGCCGCTCTCTTCCATCAAATTCGACGACGCGGAAGTAGTTCGCGAATTCGCCACGTCGAAAGACGGCACCCGTGTTCCGCTCAATATCATCCGGCTCAAAGGGACGAAGCTCGATGGCACGCATTCCACGGTACTCACCGGATACGGCGGATACGGCATCAGCCGGAAGCCCTTCTTCCAGGGCCGGTTCGCGCGCCTGTGGCTCGACCAGGGAGGGATTTTCGTCGAAGCCAATCTGCGCGGCGGCGCCGAATACGGTGAAGAGTGGCACGCGGCCGGAAATCTCACGCACAAGCAGAATGTCTTCGACGATTTCCTGGCCTGCGCGCAATATCTGATCGACCAGAACTACACCTCCCCTGCCCACCTCGCGATCATGGGCGGCAGCAACGGAGGCCTGTTGATGGGCGCGGCCCTCACCCAGCGTCCAGACCTGTTTCGCGCCGTGGTTTCCTACGTGGGCATCTACGATATGCTGCGCGTCGAACTCGATCCCAACGGCGCCTTCAACGTCACCGAGTTCGGCACCGTGAAAGATCCCGACCAGTTCAAGGCGCTGTACGCCTACTCGCCGTACCATCACGTGAAGGCGGGCACGGCGTATCCCGCGATCCTGATGCCCACTGGAGAAAACGATCACCGCGTCAATCCCATGCAGTCGCGCAAAATGATCGCGCTCCTGCAGGCGTCCACCAGTTCGCACCACCCCATCCTGTTGCGCACCAGTTCGAGCACCGGCCACGGACTGATCGGCGCGTCCCTCGACGAACAGATCGAGCAGGACACGGACGTGTTCAGCTTTTTATTTGATCAGTTGGGGATTCAGGACAAGTAGTCGCGAGGCAGGCACAGAGCCGACAGCATGCCAATGGCGTGTCTGCGCAAACACGGCGTATGTCTCGGCACTCGGTAACGCTACTTCTTCGCAGCTACCGCACCCAAACACTTGCCGTACAACTCGAGCAGGTGATCGGCATAGTCTTCCGGCTTGGCCGCGGAGCCCGTGCCTTGAAATCCCACGCCCGACGACGTGGTTCGCCCGTAGCCCGTGGTCATGGCGATGAACTTCATCAGATCGAGTGCGATATCTTCGTTGCGGCGCGAGGCGCCCGAGCCGGTATGCGAACCTTCTTCCATGATGCCTTCTCCTGTTCCTCGCGCGGAAAGCACTGGTATCTCTTCGTCTTCAAAATCTTCGTCGTCGAGGTATTCCATGGTGCTAAATCACTCCGCCAGCGATGATAACAGAGCACGGCTTCCGGCATAGCCACTCCCCACGCAAGCCTGTGATCAATGCGGGCCTCTCGTCCCGAGCACCTGTCGTCCTGAGCGGCCTTGTCATCCTGAGCAAAGCGAAGGACCTATGCAACTGGCCGGGGAGTGCATAGATCTTTCGGCCTGCAAGAACCGCAGGCCTCAGGATGACAAGCGATTTGCAGTCGCGGTCTGCCGCAGGCGCACCATCAGCCAGATCGACGCGATGAACAGAAGTGGCGAAGAATAAAATCCCGGCGCCGGACGCGAGAACGTTACCGACGCCACCGTGTGCCCCAGAATGGTTCCGAGCGTGTGTCCCATCGCGTTGAGCACGTGGATCACGGCATAAAACCAGGCCAAGGGACGCATCCAGCGCACGCCCTGCGCAGCCAGCGGCGTGAGCGCAAAGCAAATCACCACTGCCACGATCAAACCAACCAGCCACTCACGAAACTCAAACGTCGGCATGGGGAACCATCCCCAGCGCGCACGCAGAATCGTCACGGTGGGATTGTAGACGGCAAGAAATCCAGTGGTAGCTTCGTCGAAAACGTGCAGCGCGAAAGCGACGGTCAGCGCGAACCAAGGCCAGCCGAAAGAAGACGATCGTTCTGGTTCCATGCGCACGCTCCTGCGGCCATTCTCGCTCCGCAAGAGCAAATCGGCAATCAAGAACCCTGAGTCTGAAGTCTGAGGTCCGATTGCGCCTAGCTCCGCACCTCGCTCATTAATCCCATCAGATTCCCCTCCGAGTCACGAAAGAACACCATCCACAAATCGTGATCGGGCATTTTCGCGATCAGGTGCGGCTCGTCCTCAAAGTGCACGCCCTTCGTTTTCATCGTCGCGTACGCCGCCTGAATGTCGGGCACAGCAAAATACAGAATCGAGCTGGGATGATCGAACTCCGGCTTCTCCGGCAGGGTCAGCATCAGCCGCACCCCGCCGCAATCGAAAAACGCCAGACCTGGCCCAGCCTTGAACAGCAACTTCAGGCCCACAGCATCCTGATAAAACGCGGCCGCCCGTTCGACGTCGTGGGCGTTGATGGCGATCTGCCCGATTCGCGAAATTCCGGCTCCCACCGCAACCGTATTCATGCTCTTGACCTCCCGGTTGACATTAGTTAGCATAGCTAACTATATTTCCTTCGACTCGTCAAGCAAAATATGCTGGCGAGCAGGAGACCACGTGAACACGCCAGAGTCCTCTCCACCTCCCGAGGTCTTCGCGGTTGCCGACGGCCTGCACTCCGCCGCCATCCACCTGCTGCGCCGCGTGCGCAAGCAGGACATCGCTACCGGCGAAGGTCCGGCACGCCTCTCGGCGCTCTCCGTGCTGGTTTTCGGCGGCGCGAAAACACTGGGCGAACTCGCCGCCGCCGAACAAGTTAAGCCTCCGACCATGAGCCGCATCGTGTCCGGCCTGGTCCGCAGCCGCCTGGTCAAAATCACGATGGATCCCCGCGACGCTCGCCGCATGCACATTCGCGCTACTGCCAAAGGCAAACGTCTGCTGCAGAAAGGGCGCCAACTGCGTATCGCCGATCTCGCCGGCCATCTCGATACGCTCGCTCCCGAGGAGCTCGCGACCCTTGGCCAGGCTGTGGAAATCCTCAAAAGGTTGCTCGAACGCTGGCGCTGATTTCCGTTCGCAGGTAATCAACCCCGGGGGTACTAAGGTCACATGAAAAGACCCGCGCCATGCGGGATACTGGTGGGTCTTGGGGTCTCAGTCGAAGTGTGCCGTTCAGAGGCTGGCAGATAGCCGAGTCTTTACGCATTCCGGTTTCCCCCCTCGCCGCGACATTTAGTCTTTAAAAATAATTGCTGCTCATGAGGACTGCATTGGCACGCACGCGCACCGTCGTGATCGTCACCATCCTGTTGTGGCTGGCGCACGCCGGTGTGGTTGCGGCCTTGGGAACCAAGCCTCCCGGGGGTCTTCTGTCGGACGTGATGCAGTTGACCTTGGGCATCGTCATGATCTACGCGGCGGTGCAGGCCAGCCTTCGTTCCGAAGGCCTGGCCCGGTCCTTCTGGCGTCTGACCGCGGTCGCCTACTCCGTGTGGCTGATTGCGCAGAGTCTCAGCGTTTATAACGACCTGGCTGCGTCCCCTTTCGTTTCCTGGGTCAACAACTTGCTGTTCTGTTTCTGGTTCGTGCCGCTGGCCATGGCCATGTTCCTCGACCCCGAGCACGAGGCCGGACACCTCGACGCACTGGTCGCGCTCGACTTCGTGCAGGCTGTGCTGGTGTGCGTGGCGGCGTATTTGTATTTCTTCTATCTGCCCAAAGCGGATGCGACCGGCGAACTGGCACACTCGGTTTGGACGCCGTATTTCGCCGGCTACGCGTTTGTCGCTGGAGCATTCGTGGTGCGCGCCGCGGTCACGCGCTCACGGGATTCGCGCGCGTTGTTCGGACGCATGGGAATCTTCCTGGCTTTCTCCGGATGCATCGATGCACTTTACTTCTATGGCCCCGGGCGCGGTCTGCGCACGGGCGCCTGGTTCGATCTGCTTTGGAGTGCATTGCTGGTGGTTCCCATCCTCATCGCCGCCACCTGGAAGCAAGCGGAAGCGCCAGAGTTCTCGTTCGATCCTCCCCGGCGCGAGAAGCGGATCTACACCGAAATCTTCTTCATGCTCTATCCGCTGCTGGTGCTCTTCATGTCTTTGCGCATCGCGCGCGAGCGCCTCGGATTGGCGGCCGCAGTTGTGCTGCTGTCGTTTGTGTGTTCGAGCGCTCGCCAGCTGGTCACCCAGAACCGGCTGCTGCTGACCAAGGAGGCCCTACGCCGTGAAGCTTCCCGCGACGGCCTGACCAATCTGTGGAACCGCAAGGCGATTCTGGCGATTCTCGAGCGTGACTTGCTGCGCGCCGAACGCGATCAGGAACCCGTCGGCCTGATCATGATCGACGTCGATCACTTCAAAGCCATCAACGACAGTCGCGGACACGCAGCCGGTGACGCAGTCCTGCGCATCATTGCCAGCGGCATTGCGGCGGTGGTGCGCCCTTACGACTCGGTCGGACGCTGCGGTGGAGAAGAGTTCCTCATCGTCGCTCCCGGCTGCGGCATGACTGAGTCCTGGGAGCTGGCCGAGCGCGTGCGTACGCATGTCGCCGGTTGCAACATCATGGTCGGAACCTCGAGCGTCCAGGTCAGCTTGAGCCTCGGCGTGGCCACCGGTGACACTGCCCGCGACATGGAGAAATGGCTGCACGCCGCCGATACTGCGATGTACCAGGCCAAACACGCCGGACGCAACCGCGTGGAACCCACCCTGGGACGTGCCGCCAGCGCTGGCCAGGGACCATCGGACGCCCCGAACCGCGACTTCTGGCTGTAAATCGGCCCGCTGCCGCACCCACACACGTCACTGTGTGACTCGCATCTCAACTGGCTGCGGAGTGCATGCTTGGCGAAGAATTCCCATTGCACTCATCTTCCGGCCAGTCGCCAACACTTCAGATGTGAAGTGAATCGAAAGAAGTCGAAATTTGAGTGCTAAGGCCTGATAGCGACAGTTAAGGGCTAGCGTGATTTCGACGGTTGTAAATCCCCGCCGGCTGCGAAAGCAACAGCCGTTCCGCCATTCGTGATTTCGATCACTGAAAAGTGATGCAGCAGGCTGTAGAGTACACAATTTAGGCAGAAGCTATGTCAAAAGCTCCGACAACCTCGTCTTCGGAGAGCAACTTCCTGTCTCCTGGTGAAACGGGGGAGGTTGGGGATCTGCGGGTTCCTGCAACTCTAGCCTGTTTCTCTGCCTTTTGCCTTTGGGTTATCCCTATCGGTTCAAGTCTTTGGCTGGACGAACTGGTCACGTTTTGGAGTAGCTACAAAGGGATCGTGCCTGCCATTGCACGCAGCCAATTCTGGCCGGGACAGAACACGGCTTATACGGTTCTGATTGCTTCAATTATCCGCGTCGCGGGTACGAGTGAGGTTGTGCTGCGTTTGCCGTCTCTCATCGCTGTTGTGCTTACGGCGTGGCTATTGTTTCGCTTAGGGGAGACTTTTCTTGATAAGGAGGCGGGTATTCTTGTCGTCGTCGTCTTCACTTCCTTACATGAAGTTGCTCGGGAAGCTGCCACCAATGCGCGACCCTACAGCATTGCTCTGCTTCTCGTCGTGGCGAGTATGCTGCAATTAGTCAGGTGGCTAGATAGTCAACGTTTGCGAAATATGGCCGGATTCACAGTCACAGCTGCTGCGATTCCTTATTTTCATTTGATGTTTGCGACGATATACTTAGTGTTCTTCGCCTATGGCGTTTATCGATGGCTAACTGAGCGCCGGATTCGAATCAAACAGATAGCCTTAGCCACTGTGGTAATTGCGCTTCTGTTGGCGCCCCTTCTCTGGTACACACTTTTTGCACACAGGCTATCCGCGAGGTCCTCTTGGGCAGGCACCCCTGACGCCCAGCAACTGGTGTCGGCTTTCATGCCGAGCGTTCTTGCCAGCACTCTTCTCTTAGGCCTTCTGGCCGCATCGTTCGCTTGTCGGAGAGCAGCAGCAGCGCTGCTCCCGATCCCGCGCTCGACTGCATTTTTATTTATGAGCTGGCTCATTCTGCCGGTGGTCACAGCTTTTGTCGTGGCTCGAGTTACTCCCTTAAGAATATTTGTGCCTCGGTACTTCCTGCCGGCCTTTGCTGCCTTGGCACTCATCATCGGTTGCGGATTAAGAATGCTCACATCAGCGCGGATGCGTGCTCTCATTGCGGCCTTCGTCGCAGTGGGCTCAATCATAAGTTATGCAGGTTACCATTTGAATGCTTCTCCGCATCACGAAGATTGGAGAGCCGCAGCGAAAATCGTACGATCTCTAGACTTACCTCCAACGACGCCGGTAATGCTGTCCGTCGGCTTGGTCGAAACGGCAACGATTCGTTCTGACGTCCAAATCGATCGCGATAGTCCATTGCTATGTCCGCTCTCCAAATATCCGATTCCCGGACGAATTGTTCTCATTCCGTACCGGCTCAACCCGGACTCAATACACTACGTGCAGGAGATTTCTTCGCAAATCCTAGCGGCTGATGACACGTTCGTGGTGGTCGCGCGGAAGAACGAAGAGTTTATTCCCTGGATTGAAGGCTGGTTCCGGGCCCAAGGTTTCGAATCGTCGGAAGTGGGTCACGCCGAAGGGGTGCCAGTTTTCTTGTATCGCCGCTTACATCACTAGCGTGCAATTTCTGAACTGCTCGTAGCCCCACCGGCTCGCGGCCTCTGCGAGAAGATACCGTGATTCGCGGCGATCCGGCTGCCGTTTGCTCCAACACCGAATCGGCCACTCCTGGTTTTCAATCCGCTCAACCAGTAACACGCCTGATCTGGCAAGGGCGGGTACCAAGCCATAATGGCAGCGAAGCATCACGCTCGATGCCCTTTTTGGTTGGTGGAACTCCTAGCTCCGACGGGAAAGCCCACCGCCTGAGCTCAGTTGGCGAAACATCGCCATTTCACTCGTTGAGGTTTCGTGCTCTTCGAATTCTTAGCCTCGCTTCAATTCCCCCGGTGGTATGTTTTCCCTGATAGCGACTTTCTGAATCACGCCGGGTTTGCTGCTTCCAGGTCGGGGCAAGGTGTGACACTGAAAGAAGTGTCCCAGCGCGCACTGCGCAGCGTCGCCCCATTCGTCACAATGATTCGACGCTGCGCGAAAGTAATAGGGCAGGAGGGGCCATGTCCACCGCCGCAATTCGCAGTCTCGCTCTATCGCTGATCGTGAGTAGTCTAGTGGGCCTGCTCGCGCTCGGCGGATGCGGCACAACGGGCACGAGAGTGTGCAACCTGAGTGGTTGCTGCGGGCCCACCAGCGACGCCTGCGTCGTCCCGCAATTCCTCTACGCCAACGGACTGAATGGCCAGATCTCTGTCTTCCCCATCATCAATGGCAGCGGCATCCCCAGTTCACCAACTTCCGTTTCGGGGCCGGCAAATTCTCTCGGGTTGGCTGCTCTCAGCAGTCAATTCCTCTACGCTTCCAACCCTCCAGCGACCGTGGGAGGGACCTCTTCGATCGACGCCTGGGCGATCGCTCCTGGATCCGGAACGCTGACGCCACTTCCCGGAAGCCCTTTTTCTCTCGGACCGTTGAGTTTCGCAGCAGGGCTCGCCGTAAACAGCAACGCGCAAATTCTTTACGTCGCTGACGCCGGCAAAATTGACGCACTGCAGGCCGACGCCACCGGCGCGTTGACTCCCATCCTGGGATCGCCCTTTCTTGGGGGAGGAACTCTCTACGTGACCGTGGATCCCCTGAACCGGTTCGTATTCGCGTCGGACGACGCGCCTCCCGGGAACATCGCGGCTTTCACGATCGGATCGACGGGAGCGCTGACCGCCGTGCCAGGATCGCCCTTCGCCACAATCCCCGGCTACGTAGGCACCACGCGCCCGAGTCAAATTGTGACCGACCCGACCGGCAGTTTCGTTTACACCGGTCTGTTGACGACCGGCCAGGTCGCGGGATTCTCGATTAACGCAACCACCGGCGCTCTGACTCCGGTTCCCGGCTCACCGTTTCCCGCCGGGAACAACCCGCTCAGCCTCGCCGCCGTCAATAATTTTCTCTACGTCTCCAACTTCACAGACGGCACCATCTCCGGATATAGCATCAATCCAACCAACGGCGCGCTGACGGCGCTGGCCGGCTCGCCGTTCGCGATTCACGGTGGTCCGCTGGTTGCTTCGCCGTTTGGTGGATTTCTGTACACCACAGGTCCTGGTGGATTGCTGGCTTTCAGCATCAATCCGCAGACCGGTGCGCTTACCCAAGTCGGTTCCGCGGTACCATATGGAGGAGCCACGGTGCTGACGTTTGTGCCGTGAGATTTGTCCGGTTCGTTTTGTGAGGAGGTTTCTATGCCCAGCGATCGCTATTTCGTCTCGATCCTATTTCTGGGGCTTGCCGCAGGCATGACTTTGGCCTGCGGGAGCAGCACCCGTAAGATTCAATCCATTAGCGTAGCCCCCACCTCGGCGGACGCTCAAAGCTATCCCAATGGCAAAGTACCATTCGTTGCATCGGGTAATTACAATGCGTCGCCCATGACCGTCACTCCGCTGCAGGCGAATTGGGGTGCGGCTTCACAGCAGCTCATCAATGGAACCGAGGTCCTGAGCCCCACAACTGAGGTTTCAGTCGATGCCCAGGGAGTGGCCCAGTGCACTGCCGGGGCATCCGGCACTTACGTTGTGGGGGCGTGGGTTCCGGAGCCATCCAAAGCCATGTGCAATGTGATTGGCGGTCCCTTCAACGAGACCGCATGCCCTGTTCTCCAGGCAACGGTGCAATTGACCTGCCCGTGAGGTAATGAGCGCTGCCGTTTCGAGCTTATTGCTCCCGCAGCACGTTTGCGGGATCGATGCGCAGGGCCCGCTTCACGGGCCCAGCGACCGAAAGCGATCCCGTGATCCCCAGCGTCAGCGCAACCGCGGCCAGCACCAATGGATCCTGCGCCGTCGCCTGGTAGACGATTGCCGAAAGTACGCGGCTCGTGGCGACCCCGAGCAGCATACCGATCACGCACCCGCTGGCCAGCAGGATCATCATGCGGCCGAGCGCGGCCGAAAGAATCTGTTTCGCCTGCGCACCCAGCGCGACACGAATGCTCAGCTCGCGCAGCCGCTTGCT
>Ga0182024_10019483_pt1 | contig 12498 bp, 7 predicted proteins | sample P32metaG_FD_120480 | JGI IMG/M metagenome (GOLD analysis project Ga0182024, IMG submission 120480) | Permafrost microbial communities from Stordalen Mire, Sweden - P3-2 metaG (Illumina Assembly) | ecosystem: Environmental > Terrestrial > Soil > Wetlands > Permafrost | place: Sweden: Stordalen... | reverse complement strand
CGACTGGTCAGACGCTGGGGAGGCGTTGATGCGCATGTGGCCGCGGTGCTTTGCTGGGCCAGCTACCTGGTGGGAATGGAACTGCCTGGAGAAACCGCTCTTTTCTTCAAGGCGCACCTCACGTTGAAACCCGGATCTCCGCTGACGATGGCAAAATACCAGGCGTCGGTCGACTCCGTCGATAAGCGATATAGCCAGATAAAAATCAAGGTTTCGTTGTCCGGCGACGGTGGAGAAATCGCTTCCGGATCTTGCTGGGCCTTTGTGCGTCCGGCGTTGCCGGAGGCGGAAGAGGCCGAGGCGAGCGCGGTCAGCGGAAGTTCGCTCGCGGGCCGAGTGGTGGTGCTGATCGGAGGGAGCCGCGGATTGGGCGCGGCCATGAAACGTGCTTTGGACCTGCGTGGAGCGATCGTCTATTCGCTCTCCCGAACGGCGACGGAGGAAGCGCGAACGGAAGTCGGCGACGCCTCCGACGCGCTGGTGCTGGGACGCCTGCGGGACCGCATTTTGAAAGAGCAAGGACGCCTGGACCTGCTGATCTGCAACGCTTCTCCGCCGCTTCTGCCGCTCCGATTGGAACCGAATGGGGCGTCGCGAATCGGAGCTTATATCAATCTGGCGGTCGCGATGACATTGAACCCCTTGTGTTTCCTGCTGGACCTGCTGAACGCGAGCGGGGGGTGTGCGGTGGTCATCTCTTCGCAGGCTGCGGAACAACCGGTGCGGGAGTGGCCGCATTATGTTGCGGCTAAGCAAGCGGCGGAAATGTTGTCGCGAGTCGCGGTGATGCAGTATCCGCTGGTTCGTACGCTCATCGTGCGGCCTCCAAAATTGCTGACCACTTTGACTAATACGCCGGGTGGGCGGCGGGGGGCGGCATCGCCGGTTGAGTTTGCCGGTCGGGTGATTGCGCGGCTCGAAGAGGGGATGGAGGCAGGGAAGACGGAGATTTTTGGTTGAATCGCTGGGGCGATTTGTAGTGCGATGTCCACAGACTTTCACGTGTGCCCGCATGCTTACGCATGGCGGCTCCGCGTGGACACCGCAGCGTTCCCGCAGCATCTGGCAGGTTGGATCGCAGCCGAAACGCGTCCGGCTGCGCCCGGATGGACCGATTAACAATCGGTCCGCAGGTTGCGAACCTGCCCCCCAAAGATGCCCGGACGTCCGATCGCCGGCTGAAGCCGACGCTGCAAGGGTCCTAGGAAAGTATCTTCGATTCGCGGACGTTTTTTACGAAGACTCTGGCGGGGTTGCCGGCTACTAACGAAAACGGTTGGACGTCGCTGAAGATCACACTGCCGGCGGCGACCACCGCACCTTCGCCGACGGTTACACCTTTTAAAATATGGACGCCGTGGCCGATCCAGGCGTTGCGGCAGACCCGGATGGGCTTGATCGTTTCAGGCGAGGGGGGAGTGCCGGCGACGCGCAACTCGGGATCGATGGGGTGCGAATCGGTGTCGGCGAAATAACATCGATTGGCAATCATCGCGCCGTCTTCAATGACGATCTCTTTATTGATCGCGAAGGTAACCTCATGGCCTATATGCACATTGTCCTGAATCACCAGACGCGGTGATTCGTTTGCTCTGCCGCTGCCGACGCCGAAAAATCCGTTCAGATGAACGTTGTTGCCGACATGAATTTGGACGTGGCTGGCGATGTCAGGCAGCAGCGCCAGCTCGAGATTTTTCCCAACCGAGTCGCATCGGCCGCGGAAAATCGGCTCCCAGTAAAAGAACCGGACCGTCCGGTAAAGCAGGGTCCGAAGGAAGAAGTGGAAGTGATAGAGTCCCCGGAACGCCGGAGCAATGGCTCGCGGAACCGGAATGTGCACGTGAAGACTCGCTTTCGCCGTCCTGTACAGGAAGCGATAAAAGGGCGTCTCGCCACGTCGAACTTTGACCAGGAACGTGCCTAGCCTCATTCCGGCGTTCTCCCCTCAGGCCTGCGGAATCGCTTCTTCGGGCTCCGCAGGGCGATCGTGTTCGTGTTCGTGGACATGTCTTCGATAGAAAAAGTATGACATAGCGCGCGCAAACGCATCCACCGCAACACCCGTGAAAGCAAATGCGGCAGATCAGGGAGCGGACGCTCGAACCTCTTCAACGACCCCTTCGTGAACCAGCGGGAGTAGAATGATACTTACATGCGTTGGACTCTGTACTGTCTGCTCGCTGCGGCTCCTCTCGTTCAAGCCGAGATAAGTTTTAACCGCGATATCCGGCCGATTATGGCCGACACCTGCTTCCGCTGCCATGGTCCCGATAAGGGCGCGCGCATGATGGGGCTGCGGCTCGACATTCGCGACGAGGCGTTAAAGACGACGAAGACAGGCGTCACGCCGATAGTCCCGGGCGATCCGGATCATAGCGCGATTATCCAGAGAGTGTTTGCTTCCGACAAGAAAATAATGCCTCCGGCTTCTGCTCACAAGGAGTTGACGGCGGCGCAGAAGGCGACAATCCGGCAGTGGGTTGCCGAGGGCGCGAAGTATGAAGGGCACTGGGCGTATCAGCCGGTGCAGCGTTATGAAGCGCCGGCGGGAAAGAATCCGATCGATTATTTTATTCAGGCGAGGCTGGATAAAGAGGGGCTGAAGCCTTCGCCCGAAGCGGACCCGCGAACGCTGATTCGTCGCGTGACGCTGGATTTGACAGGGCTGCCGCCGACACCCGAGGAAGTTTCGGCATTTCTGAAAGACGGGAATTATGAGCGCGTTGTCGACCGGTTGATGGCGTCGCCGCGCTATGCCGAGATGCAGGCGCTGCACTGGCTGGACGCGGTGCGCTATGCCGATACGTGCGGATTTCATGGCGATAACGTATTTCCAGCGTGGCCTTATCGCGATTATGTTCTGCGCGCGTTTCGCGACAACATGCCGTTCGACCGCTTCACTCGGGAGCAAATTGCGGGTGACTTAATGCCGAATGCGACGCTCGATCAAAAGGTCGCGTCGGCGTATAACCGCATGAATCGCACCTCGGCCGAGGGTGGTTTGCAGCCGAAGGAATATCTTGCAAAATACGCGGCGGATCGCGCGCGGACCGCAAGCGTTGTGTGGTTAGGCAGCACCCTGGGATGCGCGGAGTGTCACGACCACAAATTCGATCCGTTCACCTCGCGCGATTTTTACTCGATGGAGGCGTTCTTCGCCGACGTGAAGGAAACCGGCCTGATGCCGGATCGGGGATCGAAGGCCTGGGGATCGCTGCTGGCGTTGCCTTCGGATACGCAGCGCGTGAAGCAGGAAGATTTGAAACGCAAACTGGATGCAGCGAAGAAAGCGCTTGAAGATCAGGCGGCGACGTTCTCGTCGCGCGAGCAGCAGTCGCTGAAGGATGTGCTCGCGGAGTATAAGGCGGGCAAGCTCGACTGGAAGGATCAGCGGCCGTTCGCGGCGAAATCGCAGAATGGCGCGAAGCTGACTATATATAATGACGAGCCGGTCGACTTCACTTATTACGACGGAGGCACGCAGCTCGGAGAGAGAAAACCAGGCGGCGGCGTAGTGATCGCGAGCGGACCGAATCCTGATAACGAGACCTACACGGTTTCGTTCAAACCGGGCGAAGGCACCTGGACGGCGATGGGCGTCCACATCGTGCAAGAAGACAGTTTGCCGGGAGAACGCCTGGCGCGCGGCGCGGACCGCGTCGTGATTACAGAAGTCGATGCCGAAATGGCAGGGCGCAAATTGAAATTCGTGCTCGCAACGCAAAGCAACAAATCCGATCTCTCGCCCGATGTGCCGGCGATGGCCGCGATCGATGGTGATCCGACGACGGGTTGGGGCATTTCGGGGCCCGGCGATAACAGCGATATTATGCTGGCTCTGCGGTTCGCGGAGAAACTTCACACGCAGAAAGATTCCGTAATTACCGTGCGTTTGCATCAGGATTCCGATATACGGCGCGCGACCGCGGGTCGTTTCCGCATTGCTTTATCGGACGCGGAGTTTTCGTGGCCGAGTTTTGAAAAGCGGCCCAAAAGTGATTCCTCCAATACTGGATTGCCGGAATCGATTGTGAAAGCGCTGGAGGCGAAAGAGCTTAAGGACGATCAGAAAAAAGCGCTGCACGAATATTTTGAGTGGGTGACACCGGAGTTGCAGCCGCTGGTTGTGGAGGTCGCGAAACTCGAAGCCGACCTTGCGATTCTTGAGGTTAGGATTCCTAAAGTCGTCGTTACCGAGGCGACCGAGCCGCGGGAGATTCGGATTCTGGCGCGCGGAAATTTCCTGGATGAATCGGGCGCCGTCGTTGAGCCGGCAGTGCCGGGGTTTTTGGCGAAGCTCGATACCGGCGGGCGCAGGGCGACTCGGCTGGATCTGGCGAACTGGCTGGTTTCCGAGAGAAATCCTTTGACTGCGCGGGTTTACGTGAATCGCGTGTGGCGGCAGTTTTTTGGAATCGGCATCGTGAAGACGCTCGACGATGTGGGGTCGCAAGGGGAGTGGCCGAGGCATCCGGAGTTGTTGGATTGGCTTGCGACTGAATTTACGCACCCTCGGTATCAGGCTGAAAACGCGCATGATTGGGACATGAAACACCTGGTGCGGACGATCGTGATGAGCGCGGCGTATCGTCAATCGTCGGCGGTGCGGCCGGAGCTGGAAGAGAAAGATCCCGACAATCGTTTGATCGCCCGGCAGAGCCGCTATCGTGTTGATGCGGAGGAAGTTCGCGATATCGAATTGTCGGTTGCGGGGCTGCTGGTCGAGAGATTCGGCGGGCCTAGCGTAAAGCCTTATCAGCCCGACGGCTATCTGGCGACGCTGAATTTTCCGAAGCGCGAATATGCGGCCAGTCATGGCGACGATTTGTACCGGCGCGGGATTTATACGCTGTGGCAAAGGTCGTTCCTCCAGCCGAGCCTGCTGAATTTCGACGCGCCTAGCCGGGAGGAATGCACGGTGAATCGGGTGAATTCCGACACGCCTCAGCAGGCTTTAGACCTCTTAAATGACCTTATTTACGTCGAAGCAGCCCGTTATTTCGCCCAAAACGTCCTTAAATCGGGATTAAACGGCGCTCCGGCGATCGATTTTGCGTTCGAACGAGCGCTCAGCCGCAAGCCGCTTGAGAAGGAACGGCAGGTGCTGCTGAAGCTGTATCAGGAATCGCTCGCGGATTTTCGAGCCGATCCAAAGGCGGCGAGCGAGTTTATACATTCGGGTGAGAAGCCCGTGGATCCTTCGTTGAAGGCGGCGGATCTGGCGGCGATGACTACTGTTGCAAGGGCAATTTTGAACCTCCATGAAACCATCACGCGAAACTGAAGAGATTTGCAGAAGAACGTTCCTGGGCCGCGGCGCGGCGGGCATGGGATTGCTGGGGTTGAACTCGCTGCTGAGCCCCCGGCTATTTGCCGCGGAATCGCGAGGTGTCGTGAATCCTCTGCATCATCCTGCGAAGGCGAAGCGGGTCATCTTTCTTTATCAGGCGGGCGGGCCTTCGCACCTTGAGACCTTCGATTTCAAGCCGAAGCTCCTGTCGATGGACGGGCAGGGGATGCCGGAATCGTTTACCAAGGGGCAGCAGATCGCGCAGTTGCAGGGGAAAGAACTGAAGTGCTTCGGGCCGCAGTATGGGTTCAAAACATTCGGTAAATCGCAGCAGCAGATTTGCGAATTGTTTCCGCATATCGGCAGCGTCGCCGATGATGTTTGCATTATCCGGTCCATGATGGGCGAGCAGATCAATCACGATCCGGCGCACACGCTCATGAATACGGGTTCGATTATCGCGGGACGGCCTAGCATGGGGTCGTGGATTCTTTACGGGCTCGGATCGGAGGCCGAGGATCTGCCGGGATTTGTGGTGCTGCTGTCATCGGGAAGAGGCGGGCAGAATCAGCCGATCGCGGCGCGGCAGTGGTCGGCGGGACTGTTGCCTAGTAAGTTTCAGGGCGTGAAATTTAATTCGGCCGGCGACCCGGTGTTGTATATACACAGCCCGCAAGGCGTGAGCACGAAGCTGCAGCACGATTCGATTGAGGCGATCAATGCGCTGAATAACATTGAGAACGCCGCTGTGCAGGACCCCGAAATTGCTACACGCGTCGCTCAGTATGAGATGGCGTTCAAGATGCAATCGAGCGTGCCCGGGTTGATGGACATGAGCAAGGAACCGCAGAGCGTGCTCGATGCTTACGGGGCGCATCCGGGCGATGGATCGTTTGCTTCGAATTGTCTTTTGGCGCGGAGACTCGCCGAAAAGGGCGTGCGCTTTATTCAACTCTATCATCGTGATTGGGATCATCACACCGGATTGAAGACCAACGTGGCGCTGAAGGCGGAAGAGGTCGATCGTGCGACGGCGGCGTTGATTACCGATTTGAAGCAGCGAGGAATGTTCGACGACACGCTGATCGTGTGGGGCGGGGAGTTCGGACGCACGCCGATGTCGCAGAGCGGGGATGGGCGCGATCACCATATCAAAGGGTTTTCGTTCATGGTGGCGGGCGGCGGCGTGAAGCGTGGGTTCAGCTATGGGTCGACGGATGAGCTGGGTTATGCGGCGGAGGAGAATCCGGTTGCGGTCGCCGATTTTCATGCCACGATGCTCTATTTGCTGGGCATCGATCATAAGCGGCTGACGGTGAAATTTCAAGGGCTCGATGCGCGGTTGACCGGGATTTCGGGGAACGTGATTCGCGATATCCTGGCGTAGAAAACAATTTCACGCAAAGGCGCAAAGGCGCCAAGGACGGAGAAGATGAAAATAATTTGTGCCGTAGCGGCAATGGCTGTACTTGTGGGTCCTGGACGGTCGCAGCGACTGCCGGAAATAACCAGTCCTTTTCAGGGGCGGTGGGACCTGGTCCTGACTGCGCCGGACGGTTCGACTTCGCCGCGATGGATGGATTATGTGGAGAGCCGCGATCCTCTGATCCGCATTCAGCCGCGCGGGGGCAGTGTGCATCCCGCGTATGACGTGAACGTGGATGGTCCGCACATTACGCTCGTGATGGATAGGGCTACGGCCAAGCATGGGGCGGTGACGTGGGATCTGAAAATCAAGAACAAAGTGATGACGGGCACGCAGACCAGCGGCGGTGAGATCGTGCAGATCAAAGGCGTGAAGGCGCCGGAGCTGAAGCGCGAGCAGGCTCCGAAAGTGTGGACGAAGCCGGAGGCGATTTTCGACGGCAAGGACCTGAGCGGATGGGAGCCGATCCCGGCTACCGCGAAAAACAACTGGGTGGCGGAAGACGGGAACCTGGTGAATACGGCGCACGGCGCGAACATCAAGACTACGCGCAAGTTCGACGATTTTAAGCTGCACATCGAGTTCAACTGCCCGGAGGATGGCAACAGCGGCATCTATCTGCGCGGCCGCTATGAAGTGCAGGTGGAGTATGAAAAGGTAGATGCGAACGATAAGTTTCACAGCATCGGCGCGATTTACGGGTTCATCGCGCCCGACGCCGAGCTGCCTCGAAAGCCTGGGACTTGGGAGACGTTCGACATCACGCTCGTCGGGCGATTTGTGACCATCGTGCGGAATAAGATCAAGACGGTCGACAATCGCGAGATTCCTGGGATTACCGGAGGGGCGCTCGATTCGAATGAGGGGGAGCAGGGGCCTTTCTATATTCAGGGGGATCATACGGGGGGGATGAAGTATCGGAATATCACGGTGCAGTTGCCGAAGGAGTAGGTGGTTTACATAGGCCGGATTATTGGAAGTGGACCCAATGGCTCGTCGGGACGGCGCCCGCAAGCGGCCCCTTGATGAAACAGCCTTTACGCGCTCCCATTGTGTCGGTGCGTCATAACTTGGTGCGTCATACTTGCTTAGCGACGCCCAGATGGTAAACCAAGGAACAGCTGGCAATCCTGAGTCACCAACCGTCAAGCATGCCGCCGTCCCGAAGCGAACATGGTGGAACCAACTTCTTGAAAATCAACGTATCGTTCAAGAGTGGCCGCTGATCCTAGCCGCCCTCTTCGCCATCGTCTGGGCGCTTGTCCGTGCTAGCGTGCAGTCGATCACGATGGATGAAGCACAGACCTATCTTTTCTTTGTAGCCAGATCGGACCTCTGGTTTCCCTTCTCGAACAACCACATTCTGAATTCACTGCTGATGTGGGTGACAACACACGCATTTGGGAACTCCATACTCACGATCCGTGGGCCAGCCCTGCTTGGCGGAGTCCTCTACATTTTTATCTGCTACTATCTTTGCCGGATCATTACAAATCGCTTAAGTCTTCAACTCCCCCTTTTTGTTTGTCTCGTATACAACCCTTTCGTTTTCGATTTCATGGTCGCGGCACGCGGCTATAGTCTTGCGGATGCGTTTCTTCTGGTTGCCATTGCTGTTCCGATCTGGTACGAGGTGAGCGTCCGGCGCCCCTCGCTCGCCAAGTGCTGTGCTTTGGCTTCGTTGGCGCTGGGATTATCGTTTACCGCAAATTTTTCATTTGCGTTCGTCGATCTGGCCGCGTTTCTGGTAATGGTGACGTGGGCGATACGACGGCGAGAAGGGAAATCAGTTTGGCGGATTGTGGGATTGTGCGTTCTTCCGGGTCTGCTCGTCGTGCTCCTGCTCTGCGGTTACCCTCTGGCGCACTGGCCGAAGGGAGAGCTTTGGTGGGGTGCGCACTCGCTTGGCGAAACAATGCAGAGCGTGATGGAAGCCTCGCTCTATCAACTGGACCCGCGATTTCGAGGGTTCAGGTTGTACCACCTGATGAATCTTATGGGGCAATGGCTTCCTCCTTTCCTCGGTGTGCTTTGTTTCTGTCAGCTTGTGCTGACCAGACTCGACGGTTCATGGATTAAGGATACGCGCGCTCGATGGATGGGAAAATTTGTGGTCGCACTCGCCGGCATTGCGACATTGTCCCTGCTGATGAGCTGGTTGGCGTTCCGCTTTGCCCGTTTGCCACTGCCGCTGGGCCGAACGGGGATCTTTCTGGTGCCGTTGTGCACTCTGATTGCCGGGATCATAGCAGCAGCCCCGGCCCGATCCCGTGTCGCCCAATGGCTTCGCCGCGGAATCACTGCCATGTTGATCTGCCTGTCATGCTACTTTCTGCTCTGCCTACGGCTGACCTATTTCAGGGAATATGAATGGGACGCAGACCTCAAGGACGTTTATTCTGTGCTGGCGCGGCTGAACCACACTTACGGCGTCGGCGACGTGGCTATGAATGGGTTGTACCTGTCTTCGCTGAACTACTATCGAGTGTCGTCGAAGCGAGAAACGTTCGCTGATTTTACGTTGGCCCTTCCCGACGGGCCTGCTAGCAAATCAATCTATGTCCTGCACGGACTGTATGAACGTGGGGTCCTGGATAAAGAGAAGCTAGCGGTTGTTTATCATGGCAAATCCACCGACGTCGTGGTAGCTGTCCGACCCGGCGGACGAATTCCACCCACTATGATGAACCCTGAGTGAACGCAGGAGGCCGTTTACTAGACGATAAATATGTTATCGTCTATCACTGGTTACGCAGTGCCCCCTCGGGAAGATTTACCTCTTTCCCAAATTTGTTCGGGGAAAGATCCCCTCCGTGACCGTCGGGGTTCGGTGTCGGGATTTTGCGCTCACGGTGGGTCCATGGGCCGTGGACAACGCGAACGACAATCGGGGGATGATGCGGTGGAGAATCAAGGTGCGCACGAGACGCCGACTGAAGACGACGCTCGAAGCTGAAGCTCGCGCCACGACGGAACCCGAATTAGGCGAGACAGGGTCGACACGAGCCTGGGTAAGATGCCGGGCGTGGTGCCGAAGTGAGTGACGCGATGCACGCTCCCCGCATCAGGCACTAAAAAACGAGCCGCAGCCGATTGCTCTCCCGGCAGAATGCGGCTCGAAGGTCCGGCCATCGGTCGGCCATATTCACAAGTTGTAACCAACCCGCATGCTGACGCATGGCGGCTCCAGGTAGACGCTGCGTCGGGGCGCGAAAGGTTCGGAACGTTGTGCTTCGAAACGGCCGGACCGCCGCTCTCAAAGCTTCGGTTGCGGAGATCTTAAATCTCATCGGCAGGGCGCGGCCTTCCCACTGTCCCTTGAAACACTCGCGCCCCGTTTGGGGTCCACTGATGTGGTGCCTCGTAATAACACTTCCGTCGATCCATTAGATTCAGCCAACGCCGCGCATCTCCGCTATGTGACCGGCCACGCGCCGGGCGTTTCCCGCAAGCGGCGCGCGAAAAGTTTTTCCTATATCGGCGCCGATGGGAAGCCGGTGCACGACAAAGCCACGATCGAGCGGATCGAATCTCTCGTGATTCCTCCCGCCTGGGAGAATGTTTGGATTTGCCCATTTGAGAACGGCCATATTCAGGCGATCGGGCGCGACGCGCGGGGGCGAAAGCAATATCGCTATCATCTGCGTTACCGCGAGGTGCGGGACGAGGCAAAATTCGACCACATGCTCGCTTTCGGTGCGGCTCTTCCGAAAATTCGCGGGCACGTGAATCAGGATCTGTCCCTGCACGGCTTGCCGCAACTGAAGGTGGTCGCGGCGATCGTGCGCCTGATGGATGAAACGTGCATTCGCGTGGGCAATGAAGAGTATGCGAAAGCCAACAAATCCTTCGGATTGTCGACGCTGCGGAATCGCCACGCCGAGGTCCGCGGCGCGAGCATTCACTTTCATTTCCAGGGCAAGAGCCATCAGGAACATGACATAACGCTGCGCGACCGGCGCCTTGCGAAGATCGTGAAACAGTGCCAGGAGCTGCCGGGTCAGGAATTGTTCGAGTATCGATTGGACACGGGCGAGCCGGTGAATGTGAATTCGACGGACGTGAATGAATACCTTCGCGAAATTACTAAGGAGCACTTTACCGCCAAGGATTTTCGCACCTGGCACGGAACCGGTCATATGGCTCGGGAGTTGGTCGCGTTGGGACCCGCGGAGACGGAGACGGATACGAAGCGCAACATCGCTCAGGCGGTTAAGGAGACTGCCAGGCACCTCGGCAATCGGCCCGCGGCGTGCCGCAGATATTATATTCACCCGGCGGTTTTCTCGTGCTACACGGAGCAGACGATTTTTTCTGTGATGAAGAACGTTCCCGATGACTCCTCCGTGCCGACGGGTAAACTCAGCCATTTTGAGCTGGCGCTTCTTCGTCTGGTCGAGTCGTACGTGGTCCCGAGCGAAAAGGCTCGTGCGAAACAGCGTAAAATCGCAGCATGACTCGACGCACTCTACTTGCCGGCGCGGCGCTCGCCGCTCCTTTTCTGAAAGGACAGAATCGGCTGCCCATCAAGAAAGCGGTCGAGTTCAACATGCTCCCGAAATCGTTGAGCGTGGCCGATGCGTTTCAACTCGCCAAAGATTGCGGGTTTGAGCAGATCGAATGCCCGACGACTCCAGAGCAGTCGAAAGCTGAGGAGATGCTCGACGCGTCGAGGAAAACGGGTCTGCGCATTCACTCGGTCATGAATCAGGCGCACTGGGGTAGTCCACTTTCGTCGCCCGATCCGGCGGTGGTTGAAAAGAGTCTCGAAGGGATGCGCGCGAGCTTCGCGAACGCGAAGTTGTGGGGCGCGGATACGGTGCTGCTGGTTCCCGCGGTGGTGAACGCCGAGGTTAGCTATGCGCAGGCCTGGGAACGATCGGAGCGGCAGATCCGCAAGCTGATTCCCATTGCGCAGGAGTCGAAAATCGTGATCGGCATTGAAGAGGTGTGGAACAAGTTTCTGCTCAGCCCGCTCGAATTCGCTCGCTATATCGATACCTTCGACAGCCCTTATGTGAAGGCGTATTTCGACGTCGGCAACGTCGCGATCAACGGGTATCCGCAGGACTGGATTCGCGTGCTCGGCAAGCGGATCGTGAAGCTGCACATCAAGGATTTCAAGTTCGAAAAGAATGTTGCCTCGTGGATGCCTCTGAAGGAAGGGACGATCGATTGGCACGCCGTCCACGCGTCGCTCGAGGCGATCAATTATAAAGGCACGGCAACGGTGGAGCTCGCCGGCGGCGACGCGGACTATCTTAAAGAAGTGAATCGCCGCTTCGAACAGATCCTGAGCGGGGAGTAGAACGGCATGAGAAAATTCGCGCTTGGATTCGTGATTGGGCTGTTGTTCGCAGGCTTGGTGGCAATGATCATCGGCGCCGTCGCGATGCGGTTTAGCGATCGGCCGCCGGTTGTGGCCGACGGGTCGACATTGGTACTGCATCTCGAAGGGGAACTGCCGGAGCAGCCGCCGGTGACGCTGCCCATTCCTTTCCTGGAAGAGCAGCAGCCGATGACGATGGTCGAGACGTGGCAGCTTCTGCGCAAAGCGGCGGCCGATTCACGTATCAAAGCGCTGGTGCTGGAGCCGCGCGATCTCGGAGTCGGTTGGGCAAAGCTTGAAGAACTGCGCGGCTCGATTCTCGCGTTCAAGAAAACCGGCAAGCCCGTATATGCGTATCTGCGCGGCGCGGGCACGAAAGAATACTACGTCGCAACGGCGGCGGATCGGGTATTCATGGCTCCGGAAGATGAGCTTGACGTGAAAGGATTGCGT
>Ga0182024_10019482_pt1 | contig 12499 bp, 14 predicted proteins | sample P32metaG_FD_120480 | JGI IMG/M metagenome (GOLD analysis project Ga0182024, IMG submission 120480) | Permafrost microbial communities from Stordalen Mire, Sweden - P3-2 metaG (Illumina Assembly) | ecosystem: Environmental > Terrestrial > Soil > Wetlands > Permafrost | place: Sweden: Stordalen... | reverse complement strand
GCCGTAGGCTCAAGACCCTGAAGGGGCTCACACCCTACGAACACATCTGTCAGGCATGGACAAAACAGCCAGACCGATTCATCTTCGACCCGACCCATCAAATACCGGGACTAAACACCTAGTAATGAGCGACGCACAGCCGACGACAGCTTGCGAGGGTGATTAGGTACTTCATTAATACCTAAAATCACGCCGCATAACCGGACATCTGGAAAATCAGGACTGCGCTTGGTTCGGTCGGTGACTGTCTGCGCTGGCCAGTTCGCACAAGATATAGTCGGCATCATCATCGTGCAAGGCCTGCTTTCCGACTATCAACGAGCAGCAGTGAATTGGCATCGGCGGAGAGTATCCGCCAACATATCCCCTAAAGTCGCCCGCGAGGATTGACCCCGCGCTGCCCGTTACGCGAAGCTTAGCAATGGCCACGGTCGATCACTTAAAGTATCAATTGATGGGGCTTGCGGAAGGCACACACACCCTTGACCGCTTGATCGATATCGCGAAAGAACGCGTCGAAACCGCTTGGGCTGGACTGAGGCCCGAGGATATCAACGAACTCGACTCTTGGTTGACTAGTCGGGGCGGGTTGACTAGGGGAGAGGCGCGCCTCAGATGGCGTTTTGTCCGGGGCGTCTTTGCCACCGTGCGTGATGCGCGCGGTTTCCGCTGATGGCCGGATCGTAGGTTTCCACGCGCTCGCAAACGCCTTGGCGCCGGCCGCCACGGCGCTTGCGAGGGCAACCGGTGGCTTAACCAGAGCGTAACAAAGCCGGGGCCTCGGGCGCCGGACATCCCCCTAGCATGGCTTCCTGTTATCGTAGCGCGATGTATCTGAAGCTTCGGCTCACCCTCTGGCGCTGGAAAATTGGATGAGCGATCTGGGCGCTCAATCCCTTCTGGGCACGGCCGTTTGACCAGTGGAAATATCTTCCGGTGCCGTTTCCTCCCGGTTCCCCGGCGTGGCAATTCCTGGGCCGCGTTCTCGGCCGACCGCGTCGAGCCCAGCTCGCACTACTCTGGTTGCGCGTCGAAGTCGTCGCGTTCCCTTATCTCAAATACCCGAAGTGGATCTGGCGACGCTGGTTACGTCCGGTCTTAGCGCACACACCGCTTCGCTCGATCGTTCGCGCCATTTACCGCACGCGCCTCCGATGAAGAATCTCGCCCGGTTCCGCCCTGACCCTACCGAAACATCTCTGGTGGCGTTCCGTCCTATCAGGCGGGCTCCGGACGCGTCCACCGGCTCGTCCGAAAAAGATCGAGAAAGTTCCTTGCGCGCCGCGGCCCGCCCGGTAGGCTTGCGCCTTGATCCAGGATGGAGAGCAAGGCGATGGCGACGGTGCCGCACGACGTGATCGAGGCGCTGAAGGTCATGCCCGACAACAATGGCAAAGCCGAAGTCGAGGCTAGGGTTAGCCCGGTGAGCGCGAGCAGGGGTACGGGGAAGCCTATCCACGCCCGGCTGACGGTCCCGGCTGAGCTTTTGGATGACAAGGAGGCACTTGAGCGCGCGATTTTGGACTGCGCCCGCAAGTCTTAGGCTGGTCATGCCGAAGTTCGATCCTGCAGAGCTCACCGAGAGGGGCGGCTTGCGGTCGCCTACCTGATCCGCCGCGAAATCGAGACCAACCGGAATTTCCTCGCGCCCCAGCTCGAGCCGTTGCGCTCCGCTTTCCGCAAGATCTGTCCTGACGACGTGAGCCGAAACCCGTGACCCGGCCCCGGCGCTAGGGGCCAGCGACTACCGACGGGAGAAGCAAACCATCGCGGACGCCGCACCGAGCAGCAGCAACCCTTGTACGGCCAGGTGCGGCACATAATAGCTGTCGACGAGGCAGAAAACGCCGAAGCTGCCCAAGGTGGCAGAAATCACGGATGCTACGGATCGCATCAAAAACTCTTGAAACATTGGCGCTCCACGCCGCTTCTCAGGTGCTTTTGCTGCCATCTCCGAACAATATCCATCAAATTCTAGGTTAACTTTATGAAATGGTATCGGTGGGCCGCCTCTTCCGGTGGCTTTTACCGGAGCGTAATAAAGCCACCGCATAAAGGCGGTGGGCGCGGAGCTCGTCCCAAGCCGTGCCTGGGTCGACAATGTCCGGCGCCTTGTGTCGTCTTGGCGCCGGACATCCCCTGACAAAAAAGCGCCGTCGACCCGGGGGAACAGCGGCGCCAAGTTTTTGGGTGGTACTGGCTGGTCGCGAATGTGCGGGCGAACAGCCGACGCTACCCTAGCCGTCGCACTTGTTGTTGAGCAACCCTGAACAGCGATATTCACCTTCGGGTCGGTGGATTAATGCAGCGGCCCGGTGGGCGGAGCCTGGAGCTCGACGATGGCGCGCTTAACCATCATCCAGATGTAGCGACCCTCGTAATCCTGGCGCTCTGTCATCTCGTCGACCCGCTGGGCGGCAACGATTTCCGCGTCCGCACCATGCCGCTCAAGCAGCAAGTGCGCCGCTCGGTAGACGTCGAGATCGGGGATCATCGCGCATGCTATCGGAAAGTGGAAAACAGGGCGAGCCATGCGTGCGCGCGCACACGTTGCTGCTGTGCCGGGTCATGTGCCGGATCGAAACGTCACTCAGGTTCCAAATTTCTCGATTGGCAGGGTATAAATATGGCAGGAAACATAGCATTTCTGAGGATGGCGGGTTAATCGGAGCTATGGCGGCGGTTTGCTAAACCGTTATATGGTTAACCCCGTATCGTGGGTTCGAATCCCATCCCCTCCGCCACCCTTGTTTTTGCGCCGTCTTACAGGCGCGACTCAAGCCGCGCGGCGCTGACGCCGACGGGTTATGCTCCGCCGATGGAGCCTGGGGCATGAAGCCGGCGGCGTTCGAGTATCTGCGCCCGGCGAGCATCGCCGAAGCCGTCGCCCAGCTCGGCGAGTTCGGCGGCGACGCGAAGATTTTGGCGGGCGGCCAAAGCCTTGTGCCGCTGCTCAACTTCCGTATCGTTCGCCCCAGCGTTTTGATCGACATCAACCGTCTCGCCGAGCTCGATTTTGTCGAAGAGGACGGTGGCGGCCTGCGGATCGGCGCGCTGACCCGCCATTACACGCTCGAAACCTCGCCTCTTGTCCGCGAGCGGTTTCCGGTGCTTAGCGCCGCGATGGCGCATGTCGCGCATATTGCTATCCGCAATCGCGGGACGATCGGCGGCAGCCTGTCGCATGCCGACCCCGCGGCTGAATTGCCGATGCTGGCGCTGCTGCTGGATGCCGAAATCCGCATGCTTTCAGCGGGTGGATGGCGCTGTCATAAGGCGGAGGGATTTTTCCGCGGCCCGTTGACCACGGCGCTCGGCGAGGACGAGTTGGTCACCGAGATATTCCTCCCGGCGCTGCCACCGCGAGCCGGCTGGGGTTTCGAGGAATTCGCTCTGCGTTCGGGCGATTTCGCCTTTGCCGCTGTCGTCGCGATCCTGACCGCCGCGAACGGCAAGATCGGCGAGGCGCGGGTCGCGGTGATGGGGGTCGATGAAACCCCGCTGCGGCTGCGCGCGGTCGAGCAAAGCCTCGCCGGGCAGCGCTTTACCGCCAAATTGGTTGGTGCCGCCGCTCGGCAGGCGCATGCCAATGTGCAGCCGTTCAGCGACCTGCGAGCATCGGCCGACTATCGCCGCCATCTCGTTGCCGTGCTGACCGAGCGCGCGCTTAGAGCGGCATGGGCTCGTGCCGCATGAGCAATCCGCGGGTGATCAGCACGGTGGTGAACGGCGTCCAATACGAACGCCCGGTCGAACCGCGTCTGCTGCTCAGCGATTTCCTGCGCCAGACGCTCGGCCTCACCGGCACGCATGTCGGTTGCGAGCACGGCGTGTGCGGCGCCTGCACGGTGCTGATCGACGGCCACAGCGCCCGCGCCTGCCTGTTCTTCGCCGTCCAGGCGGATGGCAGCCGCATCGAGACGGTCGAAGGCCTCGGCGACGTGGACAACCTCTCGCCGCTGCAGGAGGCCTTTCGCGAGCATCACGCGTTGCAGTGCGGCTTCTGCACGCCGGGCATGTTGATGACCTGCGTCGATCTGTTGCGGAAATATCCGCTCGCCAGCGACGCCGAGATCCGCGATGGCCTTTCGGGCAATCTTTGCCGCTGCACCGGCTACGACCACATCGTCAGGGCGGTGCGCGCGATGGCGGCAAAGCGATGAGCGGCGGAGCATTTCTGCGGCCGAAGCATATCGGCGCTCGGGTGAAGCGCGTCGAGGACCCGCGCCTGCTGACCGGGCAGGGGCAGTTCACCGACGACCGTATCGTCCCCGGCGCCCTGCACGTCGCGTTCCGCCGCAGCGACCATGCGCACGCGCGGATTGCCGGGATCGGTACGGCAGCGGCGGCATCCCTGCCGGGCGTCGCCGCCGTCTACACCGCCGCCGATTTGGAAGTCGCGCCGGTTCGCGCCACCTCCCGGATGCGGAACTATCACGCGACGGCGATCCATCCGTTGGCGCGCGACACGGTCCGTTATGTCGGCGAGCCCGTCGTCGCGGTGCTGGCCGAGAACCGCTACATCGCCGAAGACGCGCTGGAACTCGTCGAGATCGCTTACGAGCCGCTTGCCCCCGTTACCGATCCCGAAGGAGCTGCGCGGGGCGATGCGCCGCTCCTCCATGAAGAGGCCGGGACCAACGTTCTGGCGCAGCGTGAATTCTCCCAGGGCGACGCCGAGGTCGAAATGGCCGCGGCGCCGGTCCGGGTCGGCGGGCGATTTCGCTTCTATCGCAAGACGCCGCTGGCGATCGAGAACCGCGCCTGTCTCGCGGAATGGGACCGCGGCCGCCGTTCACTAACCCTGACCACGACGACGCAGGTGCCGGGCATAATCCGCGACCTGCTCGCCGATCTGCTGGACATGCCCGGGCACGGCATCCGTGTTGTTGCACCCGATGTCGGCGGCGGCTTCGGGGGAAAAGCCTCGCTTTACCCGGAAGAGGTTCTGATTGCGGTACTTGCCCGCAAACTCGGCCGCGCCGTGCGCTGGACCGGCGACCGCCTCGAAGACCTAACCTCGACCAGCCAGGGTTTCGACGAAATCGTCGACGCCGAGCTCGGCCTCGACGCCGAGGGACGTATCCTCGCGTTGACGGCCGAGGTCGTCGGCGACGTCGGCGCGTATTCAATCTATCCCTGGACCGCCGCGCTGGAGCCGGTCCAGGTGATTAGCTTCCTGCCCGGACCCTACCGGGTTCCGGCCTATCGCGGCCATGTCCGCGCCGTCGCCACGAATAAGGCGCCGACGGGACCCTATCGCGGTGTTGGCCGGCCGGTCTCGACCTTTGTCATGGAACGGCTCGTCGACATGGCGGCGCGGCGGCTCGGTGTCGATCCGGCCGAGTTGCGCCGCCGTAACCTCGTCCGGGAGGACGAATTCCCGTACCGGGTCGCCTCGGGTATCGTCTGGGACAGCTCCGCCTTCGGCGAGACGCTCGACAGCGCTTGCACCGCAATCGGCTACGACACGCTGCGCGAGGAACAGGCAAAAGCGCGCATCGCCGGCCGCCTTTACGGCATCGGCATCGCCACCTACGCCGAGTTGACGGGCATCGGCTCGCGTATTTCGGCCGCGCCGGGCATGCCGATCAATACCGGCACCGAGACCGCGTCGATCCGCCTCGATTCGACCGGCGCGGTGACCGCAAGCTTCGGCGTCGCCTCGCACGGCCAAGGGCTTGAGACGACCTTGGCTCAGGTCATTGCCGACGAGCTCGGCGCGCGGCTTGACGGCATCCTGATCGTGCAGGGCGACAGCGCGGCCGTCGCGCATGGCACCGGTACCTATGCGAGCCGCAGCGCGGTCCTCGCCGGCGGCGCGGCGACGCAAGCGTCGAGGCTGTTGAAGGAACGGATCGTACGAGCGGCATCGTACCTGCTCGAAGCCGCGGTCGAGGACATCGACGCGGCCGACGGCCGGGTTTTCGTCAGCGGCACCGACCGCTCGCTGAGCTTTCGCGAGGTCGCCAAGGCGGTCTACTCCGAGATGGGCCGGCTGCCTCCGGAGGTGCGTGAGGAGTTGGAGGTCGCCAAAATCTACGATCCGGTCTTCGGGACGACGAGCTCGGCGACCCATATCGCGGTGCTGGAGGTCGACCCGAAGACCTACAAGGTCACGATCCGACGGTACGTCGTCGCCGAGGATTGCGGCCGCGTGATCAATCCGATGATCGTCGATGGCCAGGTCCATGGCGGCGTCGCGCAGGGGATCGGCGCGGCGCTGTGCGAGGAAGTCGTCTATGACGACATGGGACAATTGCTGACGGCGAGCCTGGCCGATTATGTGATCCCCGCGGCAGGTGGAGTGCCGTCGATCGAGACGATCCACCTCGATACCGAGTCGCCGTCGACCCTCGGCGGGTTTCGCGGCATGGGCGAGGGCGGCACGATCGGCGCGCCGGCCGCGATCGCCAATGCCTTGGCCGACGCGCTGGCGCCGCCCGGTGTCGAGATTTTCGAATTGCCGATGACCCCCGAGCGCCTGTTCCGCGCGATTGAGACGGCCAAGGCCAAAGGAGCTTAGGGCGATGGACCTGAACCTCAACGGCAAGGTTGCGCTGGTCACCGGCGGTGCGAACGGCGTCGGCCGTGCCATTTCGCTGGCGCTGGCAGGCGAGGGCGCGGCTGTCGCGGCCAACTACCGCAGCTCGGAAGCGCAGGCACAGGCGGTCGTTTCGGAGATAGCGGCCAAGGGCGGCACAGCCATCGCGATTGGCGCCGATGTCAGCCAGTTCGATGCAGTCGGCGGCATGGTCGCGCGGGTCGTCGACGAGTTTGGCGGGCTCGACATCCTCGTCAACAATGCCGGAGTCGCGCGGCGCCAGCGTTTCAGCGAGACGGGACCGGGTGATTGGCGACGGCAGATCGACACCTGCCTCTATGGCACGATCCATTGCTGCCACGCCGCGGCGCCGCATCTCAAAAAAAGCGGCAGCGGCCGCATCGTCAGCCTTATCGGCGATTCGTCCCGGGTCGGCGAGTCCGGGCTGTCGATCGTCGCGGCGGCGCGCGCCGGGGTAATTGGCCTCTCGAAATCGCTGGCGCGCGAATTGGGGCGTTTCGGCACGACAGCGAACGTGATCTCGCTCGGGCTTGTCGAAACCGCGCACGACCGCGACTGGGTCGAGGCCAACCGCGATAAGCTGGTGCGTCTCTATCCGCTGCGCCGGCTCGGCCAGCCGGAGGACGTAGCGCCGCTGGTGGCATTGCTCGCGTCCAAGCACGGCGGCTGGATCACCGGCCAGGTGATCAGCATCAGCGGCGGCTACAGCATGGTCTGATCGATAGCGCCTCGGTTTGCATTTCTGTCGATGGTGGGAGCCAACTCGCTCTTCGCGCCTGCTATGATTCTCCAATGCTTGGCCAAGGTTCAGCGAACATCTCGTCTCCAGTGCTTCTCCATGCAAAGGCGTGGGCAGAGGCGTATGAGCTAATTGACCTCCAGCTTTCTCCCTTGGGGCTAAGAGCCCTCGAAGCCCTGGTCTGTGTTCGGGGGATATTGTCCTCGATATTGGGTGCGGAACGGGGCAGACCCTTCTCCAACTCGCCGAGCGGGTCGGAACTGAAGGGCAAGTGATCGGGGTGGACGTGGCCCCGTTGCTCCTTGAAATTGCCAGGCGGAGAACCGAGCCGCTCAGCCAGGTGAGATTGATCCAGGCGGACGCTCAATCTTTGGATTTGCCGGCTGAGAGTACGGATGCCGTGTTCTCTCGATTCGGTGTGATGACCTTCAACGATCCGGTCGCGGCTTTCGCCAACTTCCGTAGAATTCTGAAGCCGTCAGGTGCGCTGGCATTTTGTTGCTGGCGTTCCGTGCAGGAGAACGAGTTGGATCACCTTCCGCTCTCCGCAGCGGGACTCCAGTTGATCGACGCGAGACCGTTCAGCTTTGCCGACCCCGAATACATACGCAGTACCCTTGAGGCGGCGGGATTCAGCGAGATCATCATCCAATCGCACGATGAAAAGGTGTCGAGCGGCGATCTCGATGCGATGACCTGGGTGCTTCTGAAAGTGGGGGCGCTTGGAAAGATTGTTCGCGAAAATCCTGCTCTGCGTGCGTCTGCCGAGCCTCCATTGCGTAAGGCCCTGGCTGCCTTGGGCGACTCCTCCAGGGTACAGCTTTCGGCTTCCGTCTGGATCGTAAGTGCGCGAGCTGGAGCGGCGACCCGGTAGCGGAGCCTTTCAACGCCCGCAAAGGGGTCGGAAGCCGAAATTCAAACCGAGGCACTACCGTCTGATCCGCTATCCTTGCGCCTGCGTTATAGCCGAGGCTATATAGCCAGATATATCCTTTCGGATATAGCGGAGAGCGGGATGGCGCGTTGGTTGGTACGCATTGCCGGCACGGTTCTGGTCCTGGCGCTGGCGGTGGGGCAGGCGGCGGCGCAAGACGGCGAGGTTCTGTTCTTCGCCGCGGCGAGCCTCAAGAACGTGCTCGATGCGATCGACGCGCAATACCAGCAGGATACCGGCAAGCACGTCACCGTCTCGCTGGCGGCAAGTTCGACGTTGGCCAAGCAGATCGAGAACGGCGCCCCAGCCGACATCTTCATGTCGGCCGATCTCGACTGGATGAACTACCTCGCCCAGCGCAGTCTGATCAAAGCCGATACCCGCAAAAATCTTGTCGGCAACGAGCTGGTGCTGATCGCACCCAAGGACAGCACGATCCAAATCACGATCGCGCCCGGATTTGACCTCGCCAGGCTCCTCGCGGGCGGCAAGCTGGCGATGGCCGACACCAGTGCCGTCCCGGCCGGAAAATACGGCAAGGCGGCGCTCGAGAAGCTGGGCGTCTGGGACAAGGTTTCGGGGCAGATTGCCCAGGCCGAGAACGTGCGCGCGGCGCTGGCGCTGGTTGCGCGCGGCGAGGCGCCGCTCGGCATCGTCTACCAGACCGATGCGGCGGTCGAGCCGGGGGTCAAGATCGTCGCCAACTTCTCGGCCGACACGCACCCGCCGATCATCTACCCGATCGCGCTGCTCGCGGGCTCGAAGAACCCCGACGCAGTCGGCTATCTTGGCTATCTCGAGTCCGCGAAGGCCCTGCCGCTCTTCGAGAAGCAGGGCTTCACGGTGCTCAAATAGCTATTCCGCCGCGGCGCGCGGCGCCTCGACGAACTGCGACAGATAGCTGCCGCGCTTCTGCAGATTGGCGCGGTACATCGCCTCGAACTCGCCCTCGGGGAAGGAATGGGTAGAGGGGCGCGCCATCAGCGCATCGCACCACGCCTTGAGCCGGGGATATTTCTCCATGAGGCCGATCTTCTTGATCCGGTCGAGGAAGACATAGCGCTGAAGGAACGGCGCGTAGGCGGCATCGACCAGCGAATACTCCTTGCCGTTGAACAACGGCCCGCTGCCCTGCTTCTCGAGCGCCTTTTCGATCCGGTCGAAGGTGTCGGGGATCTTGGCGATCGCCGCCTTGTAGGCCTCTTCGGTCGCGGCATAGGCGCAGCCGGTGACATTCGACGCGAAGGTCGGAACGTAGTCGGTCCAGGCACGGTTGATGGCGCGCTGGATCGGGTCCTTCGGGTGGAGCTGCGGGCTGACCATCTCGTCGAGGTACTCATTGATCGCGTTCGACTCGAACAAGGTCACCTTGTCGTCGATGCGCAGCACCGGAACCTTCTTGTGCGGCGAGATCGCGAGAAACCAGTCGGGGCGGTTGTCGCTCTCGATGTGGCGGAACTCGAACGGCGCGTTCTTCTCGCGCAGGATGATCGCCGAGCGCTGGACCCAAGGGCAGGTCTTGAAGCTGACCAGCATGTAGTTTGCCATTATTCTCTCCCGCAAATTCGTTGAATGAGGCAAGGATGGCACGCCGTCCCGGACGGCGAAACCAGTTTCGCTAAAGCCAGTGCCGCAGCTCGATGTGGTAGCCGTTGGGGTCGCGAATTTCCGCCCGCGCGTAGGTGTCGCGGAACATCGGTCCCCACACGGCCTCGACGCCTTTCGTCTTCAAATAGGCGAGGGCCTCCTTCATGTCCTCGACTTCGATCGCCATCAGACGATAGCCGAGATGCTCGTCTTCCGGCTTCGGCGCGACCGGCACGCCTTCGAAGGCGATCAGCTCGACCGTCGTGCCGCCGAGATCGAGATAGACGAGGTTGAGGGCGGTATCCGAGCCCGGCCGCGACACCCGGTCCCGCGCCTTCTCCTTGAAGCCGAGCACATCGGTGTAGAACTGGATGGTCGTATCGAGCATGTCGGTGACGATTTCGATATGGTCGATCCGCTTGAACATGGCGCCTCTCCTGGTGGGAGGGGCATCCTAGCAACAACGCGGTGCGCGCGCACGGCAGCCCGGATCAGGCGGCTGCAGTGCGCGCGCACGGCAGCCCGGATCAGGCGGCTGCACCGTCCTCGCGCTCGCCGCTTGCGACAATGTGCAGTTGCTCCGGCGCGAGGGGCTTCAGCGCCTCGGCGAGCGGCGCGCGCAGCCAGGTCTCCCATTCTTCCGGCGTCGTCAGCATCACCGGCATCGCCTTCGCATGGATCGAGCACACCACATCGTTCGGCTCGGTGGTGAGGAAGCCGTAGAGCAGGTGCTCGCCAGTTTCCTTGCCGCGCCCGCCGGTCCACTGCCGCCAGATCCCGGCAAAGGCGAACAGCGGGCGGTCCGATCCCAGCGCAAACCAATGCGTCACCTTGGGAGTGGTGTCGGTCCATTCGCAGAACGACGTTGCCGGCACCAGGCAGCGCCAGGCTAACCCGAGCCACGGCCGCCACCAGTCGCTCTGCAAATTGCGGATATTGGTGACTGGTTTGGAGCCAAGTCTGGGCGCCAAACCCCAACGCATCGCCAGCATTTCTCGCTTTCCGTCGCGGCGCGCGAACGACCGGCGCCATCTGGTCGGGAAAAATCGCCGGTAGGGATGCCTAGTTGCCGGTGCGGTCAATAAGGACGTCGAGCAGCAATCGCGCCTCGGCCTGCGGGGTTCGATAGGCGTAGAGGTTGCACATCAGCCGGGGAATCTGCGACGCAGGAAGTCCTTGAGACCGGCGGCGCAGCGGTCGGGCACCGCGTCGCAGATATTGTGCGGCATGCCCTCATAGGTCTTGAATTCGACATCCGCCAAGCGGCGGAACGGATCGTAATTGACGAGCGAGCCGACGGTCTCGGCGCCGGGGATAACCACCAGCGTCGGGCAGCGAATTTTTTCGACCTCGCCGCTCCAATCGTAGCTCGCCATCAACGACACGAACTTGCCGATATAGGCGATCTGTTTCGCGCCATGGCGAATCCAAATGGCCGCTTCGGCAAGGCAGCGATCCCCTGGTTTAACGGCGGCTTGTTCGACGACGATGACGTTCTGCCGCTCGGCATAGTTGCTGTCACCGATCTGATGACGGCGGCGCGGCTCGACTGGAAGGCGATCGACCCGACGATTTTCGGGACGCTGTTCGAAAGCGGCCTCGACAACAAGAAGCGCGCCGAGATAGCGAGCCTTTTCGACGCCCCTGAGCCGGAAGACCGCAAACAGGCGCGGTTGTTCAAGAGCCCGGTGGCGGAGCGGGGTGTCGGTATCCACTACACCCGACGAAGCGACGATTATGAAGATCATCGAACCGGTGGTGGTCGCGCCCTTGCGTCAGGAGTGGGAGCGGATCAAGGTGGAGATCAGGGAGGTCGACGGGCGCCGAGCCAGAGCAAATTCGCCTGACTAGCCCTTACGTTCTGACTGCAGATTTCGGCGGATCACGAAACCGAGGTGAGGCAAAGTCCTGCCCGACCGGTCGAATTTGATAGGCAGACATTCCTCCGAACGTCGTCCACCCAGGTCATTTATCCGATCAGGACCCCACACCCACCAGATCACCCGCCAACAGCCCTCCCTGACGCTCCCAGGGCCGGCAAAGCGACAATTCGCGGACAACCTCTCCCTTCAATCGGCACCGCCACGGACACAGCGACCCCGGCCAGAGGACAGAATTCGGGAGCCAAAGACGAAATCATGAAGCCCCGCGCGAACGAGCCTTAAGGCCAATCCCTGACTCAAGATTTGGGTCGCCGTATGGAGAAGAGCCCGTCATGAAATCGGGACGATTTCACCTCGCTTGACAGATGGAGACGATGGCCCTGTGTCCGTCTGAGAGATTCGCTCTCCTCCGCACGGACACAGCGATCCCGGCTGGAGGACAGGTTTTTGGGATGGCAGAGACGAAAACATTAAGCCCCGCGCGAACTAGCCGCAGATCGAGTCCCTGACTCAGATTTGGACTGTCGTATCGGTAGTTCGCGCGAATAAAACCGGGGCGATTTCACCCCTCCGGACAGATGGGTACGATTGGTCAGTGTCCGATTGAGCGGTTCGCTCTCCGGTGAGTGACGGCGGCTCCGGGGAGCGCGCGATTTGGTACACGCGGTTAGTCTTACTGAGTCACAAAGTCGCAGTATGTGGTGGTATTGTCGCTTGAGGCGTCAGGATATGGTGTCTGCGGGGGCATTGTCCGGGTTGGGGGCCTTTGATGGAGATCATTCCCAGCGATC
>Ga0182024_10019481_pt1 | contig 12499 bp, 8 predicted proteins | sample P32metaG_FD_120480 | JGI IMG/M metagenome (GOLD analysis project Ga0182024, IMG submission 120480) | Permafrost microbial communities from Stordalen Mire, Sweden - P3-2 metaG (Illumina Assembly) | ecosystem: Environmental > Terrestrial > Soil > Wetlands > Permafrost | place: Sweden: Stordalen... | reverse complement strand
CTGCTCATGAGCCTGAACATGCTTATCGAGACGCCGGCCGGGTTCGATTACACCGGAGCCGATGGCTGCGCGTGGATGAAGGAGGCCGGGTTTCGCGAGACGCATGTGGTGCATCTGGTCGGGCCGGATTCGATGGTGGTGGGCGTCAAATGACCGCCGCTTGCGGCGTAGCGGACGCTACGCCGCAAGCGGCGGCTAAACGGTTGCCGTCAGCGCCCCGCACACCTATTACTAACTGCGTGCAGTCCACGCGCGGAGCGTGAGGACTACGCGAACACCTCACCCATGAAAAAGGAGAAACCGCATGGCCACCATGACAGCCGAGAAAACTCGTACCGTGAAGGCGCCGCAGGTCAAGGATCAGCCCTTGTTCATCGGCGGCAAGTTTGTCGATAGCGTTTCGGGCAAGACGTTTGCCGCGATCAACCCGGCGACCGGCGAATCCATCTGCCAGGTTGCCGAGGCGAACAAGCCCGACGTGGACCTGGCCGTCGCCGCCGCGCGCAAGGCCCTGGAAGCGCCCGCCTGGAAGAAGATGGACGCTGCCGATCGCGGCCGGCTGCTGTACAAATTAGCCGACATGGTCGAAAAGAACGCCGAAGAGTTGGCCATTCTCGAATCGCACAACTGCGGCAAGACCATCACCGATTCCCGCGGCGACGTCGGCGGCGTCGTCAACACCCTTCGCTACTACGCCGGCTGGGCCGACAAGGTCGAAGGCCGTACCGTGCCCGTTCGTGGCAACTTCCTGTCCTACACGCTGCGTCAGCCCGTGGGCGTCGTCGGCCAGATCATTCCCTGGAACTTCCCGATGCTCATGCTGGCGTGGAAGTGGGGCCCTGCCCTGGCCTGCGGCAACACCATCGTCATGAAGCTGGCCGAGCAGACGCCGCTCACCGGTATGCGCCTGGCCGAGTACGCTCTGGAAGTCGGCTTCCCCGACGGCGTTATCAACGTGCTCAACGGCTTCGGTGAAACCGCCGGTGCCGCGATGGTCGCCCATCCCGGCATCGACAAGATCGCCTTCACCGGCCACGTCGATACCGCCAAGATCATCCAGAAATCGGCCGCCGACACCCTGAAGCGCTGCACCTTCGAACTGGGCGGCAAGAGCCCCAACGTCGTCTTCGCCGACTGCAATCTCGACCAGGCCGTCGATGGTGCCTTCCACGCCATCTACTTCCACGGCGGCCAATGCTGCACTGCCGGCAGCCGCCTGTTCGTCGAGGAAAAGATCCGCGATCAGTTTGTGTCGAAGCTGGCCGAGAAGTCAAAGAAACGCAAGCTCGGCGACCCGCTCGATCCGACCACCGAGCAGGGGCCGCAGGTTTCGCAGGAGCAGCTCGACAAGATCCTCGGCTACGTTGAGCTCGGCCAAAAGCAAGGCGCCAAGCTGCTGACTGGCGGCAAACGCTTCGGCTCCAAGGGCTACTTCGTCGAGCCGACCATCTTCGACAACGTCAAGGACGACATGGCCATCGCCAAGGACGAGATCTTTGGCCCGGTGGTGAGCGTGCTTCCCTTCAAGGACGTCAACGACGTCATTCGCCGGGCCAACGAAACGAGCTACGGCCTGGCCGCCGCCGTGTGGACCAAGGACATCGACAAGGCCCACACTTACGCCCGTGAAGTGAAAGCCGGCACGATCTGGGTCAACTGCTACCACGTGGTGGACACGACGACCCCGTTCGGCGGCTTCAAGCAATCGGGCCAGGGCCGTGAAAACGGCGAGGCGGTGCTCGATCACTACACCGAACTGAAGACGGTGACGATCAAGCTGGGTTAGGACAAAATCGGTGGGCAGGCGTCGCGCTTGCCCACCACGCCGCGAAGTGAGGTACTCCGATCCCTACGGGTACGCAGGTGCTGAATTCTTCGGAGGCCCGGCGATGTCCAAGTTCGATCAGTTCGATCTGCTCAGTTTAGCGACGCTGATTTCATCGGAATACCACGTAACACTTTACGGCGCGAGTTTTAAACTGAACCTGAAGGGAGTGACCAAGCCCCCCACCGATCTCGATTCGGAAGTCAAACTTATAATGGATAAGGAGCAACGCGTCGAACTCGTATCCTGCACCACGAAGTCGGGACGAGAATTTGTTTATAATTTCCGGGATTTTCCGTTTGGCCCTCACACAACATTATACGAAGCAGAGTCATTGGCTCGCCGGATTGTGTGGGAAAGGTACCGGGAGAGCGAATGGGATCGAGCCCATGCGGATATAGATTCACAAAAAGAAATTCTTGAATCGGTAAGAGCGTTTGTCCTGGGCTTGTTGGGCGACATGAAGAGAGTCTGGAAAAAATGAAGCAAGCGTTGTCCCTGTATGATACCGAGGGGACACAGGAGAATACCTGATGGCGCGAATTCGATCCAATGGTGTTGCCACGACGAAAAAGTCGGCTAACGTTCCTGTTGAGTACTCATGCGACGTTTTGACGCTGGAAGAAGCCGCGTCTTATCTGCGCATCTCCGCTGAAGATCTGCTGCAGATGGTGTGCGAACACGGCTTGCCGGCGCGAAAAATCCGCAACGAATGGCGATTCTTGAAGAGCTCTCTGCAGGACTGGTTGCGAGTTCCCTGGGCTGGGGCGCGGAAGGAACGATTCTGGCAGCAGCATTTCGGCGCGCTGAAAGACGATCCCAATCTTGAGATGATGGTTGACGAAATCTATCGTCAGCGCGGCCGAGGCGTCACTTCGGAGAGCTGATGTACATACTGGATACTGATACTCTCTCGTTGCTCCACGCAGGCCATGCCCAGCTCGTTCGTTATAAGGACCGATTCGATCCGGCGGCGATTGCCACTACCGCTATCACACGGATTGAGATGCTGCGCGGGCGCTTCGACTTTGTGCTGAAAGCGCGCGATGGGCAGGAACTTCTGCGCGCTCTGCAATGGCTCCAGCGAACGGAAGAGTTGTTGAGTGAAATCACAGTGGTTTCATTTGGCGATGAAGCCGTTGCTCAATTTGACAAGTTCCTGCTTAACAAAAAGCTCAAGAAGATCGGGCGAGCCGACCTGCTGATTGCCAGCATCGCGGCGGCCTGCCGTGCCACCCTCGTGACGCGCAACGTGAAAGATTTTGAACGCGTTCCCGGACTTCGCGTGGAGAATTGGGCCGGCTGATCCGAGCAGCCCTTTGCCAGGTATCTCCACAAATCGCTACGTGCGACCTACCGCGAGTTGGTCCGTGCTTCGCGCGGGAAGCCTTGAATCGTTGCGGTCCGCCGGAATCACCAGCACTGCCAGCACGCTTATCGTTAAAACCAACCCGAAGGCGGCTCCAAGCAACGCGATGCCAAAACGCAGCCAATCGCGAAGGCCGCCGTCAAAATAGAAATCGACCTCGCTCTTCCCCGCTCCCACGCGCACGGCCTTGCAGCCAAGGTTGGCTCGCAGCACGTCCGCACGCTCGCCGTTGACGGTAGCTTGCCAACCGGGATGGTACGCGTCGGCACAGAAGAGCCAGGCCGGGGCGCTCGCCGAGACGCGCAGTTTCATGCGATTGGCCGTGAAAACGTGCGGCGGGCTCACTTCGTCGATTGCAGCCGACTGCTGCACAGGCCCGGATGTTGGCGGCGGCTTGCCGATGAGAATCACCTGGTCAAAGGGATCGTCGAGCCGGGAAAACTCCTGCCGGGCCCTGGCGTCGTTATCGGCGAAAATGGCGATTCGAACCAGGCGAATCTTGGGAGCGAGGTCTCCGAGCGACTTGGCAAAGTTCTCGTCGCCCGGCGGCAGTGTCATGGCGAAACCAGGCGCGATCTTGCCACCGCGGGCCTCGAACATTTCCTTCACGCCCGGCATCACCGCGTCCAGCCGATAGAACGGTTCGATGATGTCCACGCGTGCCTGCAAGAACGCCGAGGCGTAGCGGACCGGCATCTTGATGCCCGATGCCTCTTCGGCCGCGTTCGAGGTGGCCATGACGTCCAGGGAGTATTCGCTCAAGTCCTCGCGCCGGGCCGATTCCTTGTTGCGGATGCGCCGCATCGAGAAATCGTCGCCATGGACGTGGAAACTGGTGCCGATCGGCGTATCCGCGGGGCACCAGGGCAGATACACCACCGATAGAGCATAGAACAAGCCGACGTCGGCCAGGTATGCTCCCGCGAGACTCGTCTTGAGGATCCTTGAATGGGTTTCCCTGGCAGAACCTCCGCGAAACTTTCGGAGAGACCAAAGAACTCCCAGCGGGATCGCATAAACGACAAATCGCCCGACCAGCAAGGCCGGCGCCCACGGCTCCTGGGCGAACACCGCGTCCGAATCGCGTAGCAGCGGCACAGTCGCATCCGAAGTTCGCCAATGCACCGCCAGATCCAGGCAAAGACACAGGGCGGCGATAATCAGCATGATCATGGCGGAGCGCGTCGATTCGCCCGTAGACGCCAATGATGATGTTCGGCTGTCAATTTCCCGCGCGGCGGGCCGGCAATCGCGCAAGAGTTGATCCAGGCCAAGCCCGCCCAGCATGAGCAGCACGACTTTCAGCAAATTGAAAGCGACGCCGAGATTGCGAAAGCGATTCATGAGCGGAATCGCGTAATAGGTCAGCTCGCTGAACCAGCCGCCGGCCGCGAACCAGAGCAGCACGACGGCGACCCAGGTAAACGCCAGGAACATGGTATCGCGCCGGCGCACGAGCCCATACATCCACAGCGCAAGCGGCAGCAGGCCCATGAACACCGTCTTTTCTCCCTGCGGCGTGTTGCCCGTGAGCAGGGCCGTCATCGACACGGAGAAAGGCTTCCCATAGGTGGTTCGAAAGTCGAGCAGCGACACCGTTCCCGTCCGCGAATCCCGGCCCATCGTCAGCAACGTCACTTCACGGCCAACGCCGAGGCTGAAATCGCCAATCAGCAGCGTCGCCAGCACGAACACGAAAAAAAGCGGATGGACGAAGATTCGCCAGCGCATGAAAAGCCATAAGCACCTCGGTTCCCGCACGCAGCACGGCACGAGAAACGCCAGCACCATGAGCAAATGCAGCGGAGCAACGTACGTGATCGTGCCCAGCAGCGACAGCACTTCGATCAATCCGGCCAGCCAAAGGTCCATCGCCTTGCCGCTCTCCAGAAACCGAATCAGAAAATAGAAGACCAGTGGCAGCAAATAGAAAACGGTGAAATTGAGAAGCGAATTGTAGAACCAGGAATTGGTGAGCAATCCGCCCAGGCAGACCATCCAGACCACGAACAAAGATGAAGTGAGCCGGCGGGCCAGCAAGTAGAGTCCGAGCACGAAGATCGTTTGACTTAAAATCGCGGATAGCTTGAACAGCAGCAGAGCGTCCTCCATGCGGAATATCAGGCCCACGATCATGGCGACGTAGTCCGTAGGCTGCAAATTGAACAGCAGATTCTGATCGATGGGGATGCCGTAGGCGTACAGCGGAACCCACAGGGGAAACTCGTGGTTGAGGTAGAGTTCGCTGTAGGTGAAATGGAAAAAGATGAAGTTGTTGAGGGTGTCGTGGAGGAAGACGACCTGAGGGGAAAGAAGGGGGATGTTGATGAGGAACGTGAAAACGAGGAGCGCCAGCAGGTGTTTGTCGATTCGTCCCATGTCGCGCCCTTCGTTTAGCCGCTCGCCTCTGGCGAGCGCGCGGACACCACCGCGCTCGCCGGAGGCGAGCGGCTAAACGGGATCCTACTTCAACCGATGCCGTTCAAAAAACTCCCACATCAAATCATTCGCCGATATATTCTGCGTCGCCTTCCCAATAAACGACGGAGCCGGCCTTCCCGGCCATGTATGCCCCCCATGCTCGATGATAAACAGCACCACCTCCGCTCCATCCTTGCCCGGCCCATAAGTCTTGCGCATGACTGAGGTGCCGTCATCCACCTTGTTCGGCTCCTTCACGGTCTTCGGCTCCTTGGGACAGCCATTCGCCTCCACCCAGGCGTCGATGGTAAATTCGACCGATTTAATGAACACGAAGCCTTTCTTGGGCCCTTCGAACGGCACGATCTTGTCGTCGGTGCCGTGAAAGTGCATGACGGACACGGGTCGTTTGGGATTGATCTTGCTCATGGTCATTTGTCCGGCGATGGCGGCGATCGCGCAAATGCGGTCGGACAGTTCGTCCGCCAGCTTGTAGCACATCATGCCGCCATTGGAGATGCCCGTCGCATAGACGCGTTTGGCGTCCACATTGACGACGGTGGCCAGGTCGTCGAGCACCTTGCCGATAAAGGCGACGTCATCGGGCCCCTTGCCGCCGGGACGATTGAACGAATTCCACGTGAGAAACGGACCGACTCCCGTGCCATCGGGATATACCGCCATGAACCCCGCATCGTCAGACGTCTTGTTCAGCCCACAGAAGGCCACGGTGAGCAATCCATTCGTGCCGGCTCCGTGCAGAATCAGCACGACGGGCGTCGGTTTCTTCGCATCATACTTGGGCGGCACGTGAACCAGGTACGTTCGCTCGAGCTCGCCCATTTTGAAGGTGCGCCGATGATCGCCAGGGCCGAGCGGACCTTGCTGTGCGGTCGCCTTGGCGGGGGCTGCGGGGGCCTTTTCCTTCAGGCTTTCCAGATAGCTGATCAGGTCGGCGAACTCGGTAAGCGATAGGCCCGTCTGCAAGCCGTCGGGCATGATCGATTTTTCGCTCTTCTTGCGCGATTCGACGTCGCCCTTCTTGATCGTGTGCAGCTTGCCCTCGGCGTCGATCAGGGTCAGGCCGTCGGCGGTATCTTCGCGAATGATGCCGCTTACCACCTGGCCCGCCTTGGTTTCGACGATGGTGACGTGGTAGCCGTCGAGGATTTGCTTGGACGGAAACAGCACCGACTCGATGAGCTGGGCCCGGTTGTACTTGAGGCTGATGCCGCTCAGGTCCGGCCCAACCGTGCCGCCCTCCTTGCCGACGCGATGACACTTGCTGCACGCGGACGCCTTGAGATCGAAGAACAGGCTCTTGCCACGCTCGGCGTTGCCGTTCTCGCTTAAGGCGGCAGCGGCGAAGTCCTCGGGGCGAACCTCCTTGAGCGATGACGCCAGGAGAGCGCTGCCCTTCGCTTCGGGGACATCGCGATAGATCTTCTGCAATTGCAGGATCGTCAGCGGGGCTAGCGGCGGTTGCCGTTTGAGCCGCGCTTCGATCTCGGCGAGCGCCGGCTTCTTGATCGCGGCGACGGCCTTGACGCAATCGTCGCGCTGCGGAGTGTTCTTGCTCGCCAGGCCTTCGAGATATGCGTCGAGCGCTTTCAGGTCGGGCATCTGGGCCAGGGCGCTGATGGCGTCGAAGCGAAGTTCTTTGTCGTTCATGGCCTTGAGCAGTCCCGGAATCGCAGCCTTATCCTTGAGCTTACCGAGTCCCACGGCGGCTTGTTTGCGAACCGAGGCGTCCTTGTCCTCGAGGGCCCGGATCAGCACCTGGGTCGCTTGCTTGCCCTTGCCGATGAGCAGCCGGGCCGCCGCTCCGCGAACTTTGGCGTCGGCGTGCTGCATGCGGTCCGCCATGGCAGCGATGACGCGCACTTCCTTCGATTTGGCGAACGCTTCGAGCAAATAAAGTTCCTGATCGACCGTAAGCTTCTTGCCCGCGATCTCGAGCAGAACGTCGGTCAGTTCTGGAGTCGCGCTGCCGAGATGAGCCGCGAAGAACAGGGTTTCACGAATATCATCGGGCTGCTTGACGAGGAGCGTGGCTGCGAGATGATTGAGGGCGTTATTCAGCGGATCGTTGACATTGCGGACCTTGATGAGCGCCTGCAACATGGTGTTGCGCGTTTCGCCATCTTTCTCAGATGGGACGTGGTGGGCCAGTTCGATCGCCATTTGCGGACTATCGGAGGCGATGATGCCCGCGGCGGCGCCGAGTCGGATTTTGGCATCGCTGTCAGTGAGACCCTTGCGCAAGGCGGCGAACGCGGGCTCGGTGCCTTCCCAGGTCACACTGCGGGCCGGCGGTTGGCCGCGCACGGGCTGGGTGCCCCACCACTCGGCTTTCCAGGGCGGGCGTTTCTGTGAGAGTTCGCCGAGCAGGGCGAGCGTGGCTCCGCGCGTGTTGGCGGGAACGACGTCGTCTGCCGCAAACAAGCACAGGGCATTGATTGCCGCTGGGTCGTAGGCCTCCCGGAAGGCGAAGAGAATGCCGTCGCGAACCTCAGATTTGGCTGCGCGCGCCAAGTATGATGCGAAGTAGTCCCACATGCTCTTATTGTGATGCTTCGTCCCGATCCGATGGATTCCCGTGAAAGCGGCATATCGACAAAACAAATCGGTTTCATCAAGCATCGTTATCAACATGCGGGCGCAATCTAGATCACCAATTCTTCCGAGGGCCGTGGCCGCCTGAAAGCGAACAGACCTATCCGAATCCTCGAGCAATTTGATAAGTGGCCCAGTCGCATCCTTATCGGGTCGCGTCCCAAGTTGGCGCGCCGCCTGGCGCCGCACTGATGGATCCGCGTCGCCAAGCGCTGCGAGGATCGCGAGCCGTCCTTCATCGATGCGGTCGAGCGTCCAGATGGCGGACCAGCGAGCATACGCCCGTGCCTTGTCATCTTGGAGCAGACGTACAAGCAACGGAGCGGCATCGACGCCCCGGTCCGCAATCCTTCGCATCGCCACTAGCCGCACGCTCTGGGCCGGATGCTTTAGCCCTTCGATCAGCTCCGGCAGCTCCGCCTTGAACGGCTTACCCATCGCCGCCGGCACGTACCAATCCGGCTTCGGCGCCGCCTGGCTCTTGCCGGTGTAGGTCGCCTTGATGAGCCGGCCCGCCTTGACGTTTTTGTTCGACCAGCCGCCGTAGTTCCAGTCGGCGATGTATAAACTCATGCCGTCGGCCGAGACCGCGATGCCGACCGGGCGAAACTCCTTCGTTCCTTTGGTGAGGAAATTGTCGCGGCGAACCACCTTGAACGTGGCCCCGTCGCGTTCGACGATGAAGCGATGAATCTGGCCTTTGCCCCATTCGCACATGAAGAGATTGCCGTGATATTCCTTCGGCAGAGCATCTTCGTTGTACGCCAAACCGCCGGTGGGGGAGCCGCCGCCGTAATCGGCCATCATCCAGAGGGTGTAGGGCCGGCGCGGCTTGTAATCGTAGGGGTAGCCATAAAAGCCGCCATCGACCATGTGCGTGAGCCGGGTCCACCAGCCGTTGCCGTCGTCGGTGTTGTCGTAGGTGAAGATCTCGTCTTCCGCGTTGATGGCCACGTCGAGATGGTTGCGCGTGCCGGTGCAATAAACTTCCAGTTTGGTGCCGTCGGGCCGAAAGCGCATCACTCCGCCGCCGTGGATCTCCGCCTTGCTGCCGTCCTTGCCGACGGCGCCGTAGATGCCCTTGTCGCCGGCGCTCATGTAGAACCAGCCGTCCATGCCGAGACGGAAGTTCGACGGAATGTGATCGTTCATGCCGCCCCACGGCTTCGGATGCGTGCAATCGATCAGATCGACGCGGTTCTTGCCAACCTCGCCGGCATCATCGAAGACGCTGAACTTGGGACTGTGATGCACATAGAGCTTGCCGTCCATGTAGAGCAGCCCGAAGATCGCGTACAGCTTCTCGGCGTAGACCGTGATCTTGCCGTCGGGATGCAGACACAGGATGCGGTCGATCGGCTGATTGGGCGGCCCGATCATGTCCATCGGGTCCTCCGCCAGAAACACCCGGCCATCCGGAGCACAGCAGACGACGGAGCAATAATTGACCTTCGGCTGCTCGGCCACGACTTCGATCTTCCAGTCCTTGGGCCCCTTGGGAGCAGCGGGGTCCTGGGCGGAGCCTGGCAAGTAGGTGAAGAGAACGATGGCGATGGTCAGAACGCGTTTCATGGATGGATTCCCCGTCAAAAAAGCAATCGCTCAACAATCTTCGGGTTGGGCAAGAATTCGTGACACGGCACCCCCCTCACACACCCTCAAATCACGTGTATTTCCCTCTGGCGCCACCGATGATCGCGTCCCGCAAGTGCTTTACAAACCATAACTAAAGTCCAATGGCGGGCGTTGCCTTTCTGCGAAGGATTCGTGACAAGGGGGTGAGCACTTTCGGCGCTTCGCGCGTCATTGGCGCATTGTATTGGTTTCATGGGAGGTGCCGGATGCCGTCGTCCGGGCCGCCTGCCGGTCGGCTTTCGTCGCGGCGGCGATAGTCCTCATCGCCGCGTGTGCGTTCGTCTTCGCGGCGAACAGGCGTGGCCGGGTCTGAGCGTACTCGCGAAGGCCCGGCTAACGCGCAGCATCTCGGACCCATTTGCAGCGTAATGGTTTCTAGCTGTTGTAGAGGTCCTGGTGGAATTCGTTATCGTGTAAGCGTGTGCCAGGCAGTTCCTTGACACGTTCTTGCAATTCCATGGATGCGAGCACTGGCACGGAAAGCTGATTCTCGAGAACCATTCCCAGAGAAGATAAGTCTGAATCCGGCGTGCTCGTGCGCTCGAGAGCTGGCCCGTGGGAATCGATGCTTGCGCCCCATTGCTTGATCCAGTAGAGAGCATCCTTCGGGGAAATGCCTTGGGGAAAAGTGAGATACCAGTGACGCATAGCAAGTCTCCTTCCCAGAAACGGTTAGGCCCAGCATCTATCTTAAGCGAAAGAGCTGAAAAACAAAAGCGGACATGGACGCAAGGCGAAAGCCGAACAACTCGGCTGCTACCTGTCCGGTCGGCGCCTCGCAGGGACGGGACTTGCAGGGGCGGGCTTTGCAGGGACGGGAGCAAAGCGCAAGTTGGCGTAGGCGGCTCCCGCACTGATGACTCCCCACCCCGTATCGGCGTCCCAGCCGGGTTGGCCCAGGTTGATGGCCGCGCTGATTAAGACGTCCTTCAGTTGGCTCGGGAGAAGATTCGGAAAGGCGCTGAGCAACAGGGCTGCGACGCCCGTCGCCACGGGGGTGGATGCGGAAGTGCCGTTATCAAAAGGCACCTGGTTGCCGCCCGGGCGCCCCGGACCGAAGTTGCCGAAGAAATGACTGTAGGCAGCCAGGTCAGGTTTCTTGGGTTCAAAATTGCCGAGCCCCTGCGACGAATAGCCAATCCGTTCGCGGCGACTGTTGACGGCGGCCACGGTCACGACGTCGGCCAAGCTGTTGGACCCGTTGATGGGAACGGCCGTCGGCGTCGCCAGACCGGAAGGATTGTTGCATCGCAACGAAGGACATGGGTTCCCACAATTGCCGGCTGCGAAGAAACAGGCGATACCGGCGGCGACAACGCTGCGAATGGCCCGATTGACGGGATGATTCGGGTCCGTCGCCGCCGTATTCAAGCTGGCGTCCGGGATGGAGTAGAACCCGTAGCTGTTGTTGGCCAGATGCGGCGTGCCATTGAGACGCCGCTGGTTCAAGATCATTTGCCAGGTTGGCAGAGGGTCGAGCCCTCGACCCGTGCGATCAAAAATCGGGTAATCCAGAAAACGCACAAAGGGGGCGGCAACCTGGACATCCGCGGCGCACATCGATCCGTGGGAGGTGATCGGGGCCGACCCCGGCGGCGGCGCCGCCGGCGTTGCCCCTCCACCGATCACGGGATAAAAGCGGTTGACCCCCTCATCGACGATGGCCACGATCGTATTTTGTCCGGAAAAACCATCTTTCCAAGGCTGGCCCACCGCCAGCAGTTCGCGAATCGTGCTGAGCGGCACGCCGGGCCTAAATGGCCGACAGTCGAGACCTCCCGCCATGCTGACCAGATCGAAAGGGTGCGTATCCGCCGGGATGGGTGTCCCCGCCACTTCAAAGTCCCCGCCACTCATGCTCGAGCCGCCGCAGCTAGAACAGGTGTTGTTATAAAGCTGTGGTTCCAGAAACCCAAAGACCTTGATGCCTTCCCGACCCTTCAGTTTTTCGAGCTTGCCGGCATCCACTTCGCAGAGTACGACCATCGATTCTGCCTTGACATCCGGGTTTTCCTCACCAATGCCAAAGGTCCCGAATCCTTTCGAATCATCGTCTACAACGTCTTGCGAGTACATCGGCACTGGCGGAGAATCGGATACAACTTCCAGGCCGAAACCCGACAAATCGGCAACCGTTTTCTCACTGCTGCGCACCGCTTCCAGCGGCTGCATGCTCAACGACGCGAAGTTCAGCATGGCTTCACCGTGCGGTCTGCTCGCAATAGTTTCAACGTAAACTTTGACTTTCGCCATGGCGATCTCCTGTTAGAGTTGTCTTGAAAACCTGCCGCTGGGCCACGTTCCATCTTGCGGCTGGACACCCAGCGGTGGCCGGGTCTGAGCGTACTCGCGAAGGCCCGGCTAATGTGCAGCATCCTGGGCCGTTTGCAACAACTGATCGTCCACGATTCCTATGGATACGCCAACTTGCCAAGACCCACGATGCTGCACATTCACCGGGCCTTCGCGAGTACGCTCAGACCCGGCCACGGTTTCCTCCCGAACTTCCCAACCACGAGTTTACCAGCGCTTCAACATGACCTGGGCCGCATTGAATCCAGCGATCCCCATGACGCCGCCGCCGGGGTGGGCCGCCGAACCGCACAGGTACAACCCCTTGATCGGCGTCCGAT
>Ga0182024_10019480_pt1 | contig 12501 bp, 14 predicted proteins | sample P32metaG_FD_120480 | JGI IMG/M metagenome (GOLD analysis project Ga0182024, IMG submission 120480) | Permafrost microbial communities from Stordalen Mire, Sweden - P3-2 metaG (Illumina Assembly) | ecosystem: Environmental > Terrestrial > Soil > Wetlands > Permafrost | place: Sweden: Stordalen... | reverse complement strand
GGGCCTCGCGCAACGGTAATCCGTGAACCCCGCCAGGCCCGGAAGGGAGCAACGGTAAGCGGAACATCCCGTGTGCCGCGAATCACCTGATCCTCGTCCTGGCCTTTCTTTTGTATGCAGAATCTTCTCGCAGCCGTGCTTACCGGGTTGGCAAGCGCGCTGGTCGTGGTCGGCGGATATCAGCTGCTGATCGCCGGCCCGCGCCTAGCGAAGCTGCGCGGCATCGTCGACCAGCACGACCAGCTTTTGGGCGGGGGCGCCGCACGCGCCACCGACCGGCTCAGCGCGCTCGAACGGGAGTCGGCCGGGATCGTTGCCGCGCGCGATGCGGAGCTGAAGCGGGTTGACGCGCTCGAGAAGACGGCGCGTCTCGAACTTCCGCGGGTCGGCTTCGTCCGCTTCAACGCGTTCAGCGATGTCGGGTCCGATCTGTCGTACGCGCTGGCGCTCCTGAACCGCGACGGTGACGGGGTCGTACTGAGCAGCATCTATTCCCGCGAGGAGACCCGGACCTACGGGAAGGCCGTGACCGCGTTCAAGCCGGCCCAGGATCCGTCGGGCGAAGAGTTGGCGGCGATCGAGAAAGCGCGGGCCGCAGCGACATGAACGACTTGCCGCAGGACTTCTTGGTCAAGATCATTCCGCCGCGCGGGAACGCCGTCTACCGCCTGAAATTCACCAAGGGCCACCTCGTGGCGGCGGCGGCCGGCGTGATGCTCGCGCTGCTGACGGCGGTGGGCTACCATACCTATCGCCTGCGTGTGACCGAAGGTGACCTCCGCGCTCTGCAGGAGCTGACCGTTCGCCAGCAGGCCGAACTGCAAACGATCGATCGCCAGGCGGACGGTTTAGCCGCGCAGCTGCGCGCGGTGCAGCAGCAGAACGCCGAGATCAAGCGCATGATCGGCGGCGGTGCCAAAACGCCGGTTCGCGGGTCGACCTCCGCCGACGCCCCGCGCAGCAGAGTCGGTTTTCGTGCCGTGCATGCACGGCTGCACGCGTTGGCCGCCGCCTCGCTGGCCGCGAACGACGATGCGCAGCATCTGCAGCGCCTCGCGATGCGGGTCCTCAACGTTCGCCGCATGGCCGCGATCGCGCGCACGCGGATGCTCGCCGCGATCCCGTCGCTCAACCCCGTCGGCGGCAGCATTGCGGCCGGTTTCGGCTGGCGCAGCATTCCGTGGCCCGAATTCCACAAAGGCGTCGATCTGGCGGCTGATTGGGGAACCGTCGTGCACGCCGCCGCCGCCGGGACCGTCGCCAGTGCCGGCTGGGACGGCGGCTTCGGGATCAAGGTCGACATCGATCACGGTAACGGCTATCACACCTGGTACGCGCACCTTTCGCGCGTCATGGTGCATCCGGGCGAAGCTGTCGCGAAGGGCACGCCGATCGCACAGAGCGGCGCCACCGGCGAGGCGACCGGCCCCCACCTCCATTATCAGCTGATGTACCAGGGCCGCGCGATCGATCCGGCGCCGTTTCTGAACGGCGTTCCGGCCAGCGTCATGGCGACACTTCCCGGCGCGCCGGGCGTATAAGAGACGCCATGTGCCAAATTTGGGGAATCGTCGATCTGATCTTTCGCGCCTACCTGCTGCTGATGCTGATCTACGCGGTCGTCTCGTGGGTGCCGAGCCTGCGCGGGCGCTGGAGCGAGTACCTTTCGATGCTGGTCGAACCGGTTCTGACTCCGGTGCGCCGCATCATCCCGCCGGTGGGGGGTCTCGACCTGTCCTTCCTGGTCGTGATCATCCTGCTGCAGATTGTCGACTCCAGCATCGTGCGCCCGCAACAATTCCAAGCGTGTTTGTTTTCTTGAGCGGGTGATCCAACGCGAATTCGCCGTGGCCGATCGCGGCCCGGGCAGCGTGCGCAATTTTTGCATCATCGCGCACATCGATCACGGCAAGACGACGCTCAGCGACCGGCTGCTCGAGTTCACCAAGACGGTCGGCGACCGCGAGATGGAAGAGCAGCTCCTCGATGCGATGGACCTGGAGCGCGAGCGCGGGATCACGATCAAGATGCACCCCGTCACGCTGACCTATACGGCGCGTGACGGCAAGACCTACGAGCTGAACTTCATCGATACGCCCGGGCATGTCGACTTTTCGAGCGAGGTCTCGCGGTCGTTGGCCGCCTGTGAGGGCGCGCTGCTCGTGATCGACGCCGCGCAGGGGATCGAAGCGCAGACGCTGGCCAACTACCACCTCGCGGTCGCCCAGAACCTGACCATCATCCCCGTCATCAACAAGATCGATCTGCCGGCGGCCGACGTCGAACGCGTCAAAGGTGAGATCGAAGAGATGCTCATCATCGAAGCCGCGGACGCCATCCTGGCCTCGGCGAAGGAAGGGATCGGGATCGAGGAGATCCTCGAAGCGATCGTGACCCGCGTTCCGCCGCCCAAGGGGCGCGAGGAGAAGCTTCGCGGCTTGGTGTTCGACGCCCAGTTCGACACCTATCGCGGCGTGGTCGCCTACGTCCGCATTGTCGACGGTGAACTGCGCGCCGGCTCGCGTTTCATGTCGATGGCCCACCGCCGCGTCTACGAGGCGACCGAAGTCGGCGTCTTCAAACCGGAGATGCGCAAGACCGCCTCGCTCGGCGTCGGCAACGTCGGCTACGTCATCGCCAACATCAAGTCGCTGGGCGACATGGACGTGGGCGACACGATCACGTTGGCCGACGATCCGGCCACCGAGGCGCTGCCCGGTTACAAGCCGATCGTGCCGATGGTGTACTGCGGCCTCTATCCGAACGAAGGCGTCGAGGTCTCCGAATTGCGCGACGCGCTCGAGAAGCTCGCGCTCAACGATTCGGCCCTGCACTTCGAGCCTGAGTCGTCGATCGCACTCGGCTTCGGCTTCCGCTGCGGGTTCCTAGGCCTCTTGCACATGGAGATCGTGCAAGAGCGGCTCGAACGCAACTACGACCTCGATCTGATCGCGACCTCACCCTCGGTCGTGTTCCGGGTGACGCTGACCGACGCCAGCGTCATCACGATCGACAACCCGGCCAAACTGCCCGCGCGCGACAAGATCGCGTCGATGGAAGAGCCCTACGTGCGGGCGACCGTGATCACGCCGCCCGAGTACGTCGGTGCGATCATGGAACTGACCCAGAACCGCCGCGGCGCGCTGGCCAACATGGAGTATCTCCATGACGGCCGAGTGATTCTCAGCTACGACATGCCGCTGGCCGAGGTCATCGTCGACTATTTCGACCAGCTCAAGAGCCGCACCAAGGGCTACGCCTCGCTCGATTACGAGCTGGCGGGGTACCGGGAAGGCGATCTGGTCAAACTCGAGATCCTGCTCAACGCCGAGCCGGTCGATGCGCTGTCGTTCATCGTGGCGCGCGACAAAGCGGCCTCGCGGGGCCGGGCGCTGACGGAGAAGCTCAAAGAGCTGATCCCGCGCCAGATGTTCGACGTGCCGATTCAAGCGGTGATCGGCGGCAAGGTCGTAGCCCGCGAAACGGTCAGCGCGATGCGCAAGAACGTGCTGGCGAAGTGCTACGGTGGCGACATCACCCGCAAGCGCAAGCTGCTGGAGAAGCAGAAGGTCGGCAAGGAGCGGATGAAGCGCGTCGGCCGCGTCGATTTGCCGCAGGAAGCTTTCATGGCCGTGCTGCGGCTCGACGAGCCGTAGCGGATGCGACGGTGATGCAGCCGCCGGTCGTCTACGTCGCGACCTCGAACACGGGCAAGCTGGCCGAAATGGAAGCGCTGTTCGTAGCGGCGCCGTTCACGCTGGCGCGCTACCCCGACTACGTCAGCCCGGTCGAAGGCGACGCGTCGTATGCCGAAAACGCGGCGCTGAAGGCACGCGCGCTTCATGCCCAGCTGCGCGTGGCGGGGCTTCCGGCGTATGTTCTCGCCGACGACTCCGGGCTCGAGGTCGAAGCGCTCGCCGGCCGTCCGGGCGTCCTCACCGCCGAGTACGGCGGATCCGGCGTGCCGTGGAGCGAGCGGCGCACGCGCCTGCTCGCGGAACTCGCGGGCGTCCCGCCCGGTGAGGCGCGCCGAGCACGCTTCGTGTGCGCGCTGCACCTGATCGATGATACCGGCCGCGAGCTGGCGACGTTCGGTGCGGTCGAGGGCGAGATTGCGCCGGAGGAGCGCGGCGAGGACGGGTTCTCGTTCGATCCGATCTTCCTCTATCCGCCGCTCGGCCGCACGTTCGCCGAACTCTCGCCGCGCGAGAAGAACCGGGTCAGCCATCGCGCCGTCGCCGCCGCGTCGCTGCGCGCGATCCTCCGCAACGAGGAGCCGCCCGGCGACTGACGCGCGGTCGAGTTAGCGGTGCAGCGGCTCGCCGCCGTCGGCGTCTTGTTCGCCGTCGAGGTCTTCGTCAGACTCCAGACCCGGATCGTCGGCGTCACCGAACTGCCCGGTCTCTTCATCGGGGATGTCACCGGGCTCGGGACGGTCGCCGCCGGTTTCTTGGTCGGAAGTCATCATCGGCTCGTTTCTTTGGTTGAGGTTCGGTCCTTCTCGAGCGCTGTCACTGTTTCGAAGCGGGCTTCGACCATGAACTGCGACGCCAGGTCAATCACCCGTCGGGATGACTCCGGCTTGCTCGACCATGATGCACACGCAGTGCTCGGGAGCTCGCGTCCGGTGCACGATGCCCTTCGGTACGGTGTATCCCTGGTGTCGGCCGAGGACGACCGCTTCACGTCCCTCGATGTCGAGGTGCAGCTCGCCGTCGAGCACCAGGAAGAACTCATCCTGGTCGTCGTGTTTGTGCCAGTGGTACTCGCCGTGGAACACGCCCAACCGGACCAGCGCATCGTTCACCGTGGTCAGCGTTTGATTGAACCACGGGACCGTGACGGCATTCGCCTCGGCATCAACGTCGATCGGTGTCAACGAGCCGAACTTATCGTTCATCAGGGTCACGTACCGGGTGCTCATATCTTGAGGCGATATTTCCATCCAAGACTCTTTCCGCCGTTAAGCGACGCTCGGTGACGATCCCTTTCGTTACGCGACGCCGATGGCCGCTCGGTTTCGAGTGCATAAACCGTTTCGACCGGCACCCTGATTCCCACCCTCCGCTCCGTAGGGCAGGGACATTCGGCTCAGGCGTCACGGTGCAGCCGAAGCCGATTCCCACTGTCGTCGCGTGAGCTGGTACTGCACGAGTCGCTTCCCGTCTTGAAGCTCCTCAGCATCGAACGTCATTCCGCAGCGGATCATAACCGCGATCGAAGCGGCGTTCTCAGAATTGGCGCGAGCGAGCATGCGTTCCCGGCCGAAGTTCGCAAAGCCGTCGTCAAGCGCCGACCGCGCGGCTTCGGTAGCGTACCCGTGACTCCACCAATCGGGATCGAGCATGTAGCCGATCTCGAGCTCGGCGTCGTTTTCGAGCGAGGACTGCGCGAAGGGCCAATCATCGACCCGTTTGAGGCCGCAATGACCGACCGGCACGCAGTCCTCACGTCGCTCGATGACGCGAAAGTGCGGGCGGCCGGCAGCGGCCCGCGACACTTGCCAAGCGACGAACGTGCGGACGCCGGCCTCATCGAGAACCTTCGACACACCCGTATGCAGCATCGTTCGCGGATCGCCAAACCAGCGTCCGAATAACCGCACGTCGTCTTCGGTGAGGTTCCGGTAGCGAAGTCGTGCCGATTCCACTGCGTGGCTCTTCTACGCCGCGGCTTCCCGTTCAGGCTTTCTCGCGCTGAGGACCTAACCTCATTTGAGCGGGTATAAGCCGCCCATGCGTGCGATCGTAATCGACCGGTTCGGCGAGCGGGGCTCGTTGCGGGAGATGCCGGCTCCCGAACCCGGCCCGGACCAGGTGCTGGTGAAGGTCGGGGCGGCCGGGGTGAACCCGATCGACTGGAAGATCCGCGACGGCACCCGCGGCGAGCGGAAGATGCCGATGGTTCTCGGCCAAGACTTCGCGGGCACCGTCGCGCGGGCCGCCGGCGATTTTGTGGAAGGCACGCGCGTGTTCGGGATCGCGCGAACCAACGGCGCGTACGCGGAGTACACCGTCGCGCCGCTCCACGCGCACGGTGAGCCGATCGCGCCGATCCCCGGCGGCGTGACCGACGTGCAGGCCGCCGCGCTGCCGACGCCGGGTTTGACCGCGCTCGCGTCGCTCGAGATCCTCGGCGTGAAGGCGGGGACTACGGTACTGATCCACGGGTCGACCGGCGGCGTGGGCTGCGTCGCCACACAGCTCGCACACCGGCGCGGTGCGCAGGTGATCGGCACGATCCGCGGCGGCTCGGCGGACTACGCGCGCTCGCTCGGTGCCGACGAGGTGATCGATACCGCGACCGCCGACCCGATCGCGGCCGCCAAGGCGAAGCATCCCGACGGGATCGACGCCGTGCTCGATCTGGTCAGCACCGATAAAGACGCCAACGCGAAATTCGCCGACGTCCTGCGCGCCGGCGGCAAGCTGGTCACCACCAACCACGTCGCCGACGAAGCATTCTTCAAACAGCGCGGTCTCTCGGCGACCAACGTGGTGATGAATCAAACCCCGCAATCATCGCCGGAGGGACTCAAGCTGTTGGCGCAGATGGTCGCCGAAGGCACCCTAAAACTCAACATCGCCGGCGAAAAGCCATTTGCCGAAGCGCCGGAGGTTCTCGATCAGGGAAAGTTCGGCAAGTTTCACGGGAAGTTCGTGCTGCGGGTCGCTAGCTGATTCTACGCCGGCAGCAGCCTTTAGGATAAAACGCGGCGCAACGCGCCGAGTGCGCTGCGGCAGGCGGTGAGCTCGCGCGCGGAGAGGCCTTCGAGCATCGCGCTCAAGCGCCTGACGCGCCGCCGCCGTCCCTCTTCGAGGAGCGCGATGCCGGTTCGCGTCGCTTCGAGATAGACGAAGCGCCGGTCGTCCGGATCGGCACTCCGGCGCACGAAGCCCGCTTTCGTTAAAGCGGCTGCCAGGCGCGTCATCGTCGGGAGCGAGACCTGCTCCATCCGCGCCAGTTCACCCAACGTCGAACGGCCGTGGAAGACGAGCACCGACAGCACCGAGAGCCGAGCCGAGGTCAGGCCGGAAGCGTCGTCCTCCTGGCGCACCTGACGCAAGAGACGGATCGCGACCGCATGCAGGTCGAGCGCCAGCGTGCTGACGTCGCCGCTTGACACTTTCAACGACGTGCCGGATTCTCTTAGCAATGCTAAAGTCCTATGAAAGGCACCCGTGGACGCTGCGAAACTACGCCTTCACTCGGTCATGCTCGGTGTTACCGACATCGAAGCGTCGGTCGCGTTCTATACACAGAAGCTCGGACTTGCGCTCGCGGCGCGGTTCGAGGAGTTCGCCCTGCTCGACGCCGGCGGCGCCATGCTGACCTTGAACGGCGGCCTCGCTCGCCTTCGCCCGCCCGTTCCGGCGCCGGTTGAGGTGGTGTTCTCGGTTGACAGCGTGCGGGAAGCGTACGATGTGCTGCGCGCGCGAGGGGTCGCTTTCCTCAACGAGCCCCGTATCGTCGACGGCGTCAACGAGGCCGTGAACTTCCAAGACCCGGACGGCCATCATCTCTCCCTGTTCGGCGCGCCTTGACGATGCGACGCCGCTCTGCGATAGCACCACGGACGCTCACTTGCCCGAAAAGAAGAACCCCGCACGAGCGGGGTTCTCTATTTGGTGCACCGCCCCGGATTTGAACCGGGAACCAATTGATTAAGAGTCAACTGCTCTACCGTTGAGCTAGCGGTGCGACGGTTCAGACGTTACCCGGGCGGGACTGATCCGTCAAGACCAGTCCCGCCCGAGCCGCTGTTGCGCCCGGACAGGATCGAACTGTCGGCCAACCGGTTAAAAGCCGGATGCTCTACCGCTGAGCTACGGGCGCTCGAATTATCGACTTCGACGCCGCTCCGGAAGTTTCCGCACGTATGCGAGGGCGGAAAGCCACCGGCCCGGCGCAGACGCGTCGGGCCGTGGATCGGTGGGGTGGCTGACGGGTCTCGAACCCGCGAACCTCTGGAATCACAATCCAGCGCTCTAACCAACTGAGCTACAGCCACCGCGACCCGCCACTAGTCGGACGCCGTCCCCTTCAAACCCTGCTCGACTGAGAAGGTTCGCCGCCAGAGTTCCTTGGCAGTTCGCCGGCGGTGGCAGTTCGCGCAGCGGACAACGCACTTCGCGATCTCGGCTTTTAGGACCGCGAGAGCAGCGCAGTCGCGGACAAGTGTACTGACGTGAAAGAGCTTGGTCCCACGAACGTGATCGAATTCCATCACAATGGGATCGACCAGTCCGCAGTCCGCGCACGGGTGTGCGAGGAGGTAGGCCTCGACGAAGCCCCGATTTCGAGCGCGATAACCTCTAGCGCGCGTTCGCCGCCGCTCGTTGTATCCTGCGACGTCCTTATAATAATACGCCCGGCAGTAGTCCGCGCGGCAGGTCTTGCAAATCGTATGCACCCGTCCTGTTTTTCGATCGCGTACACCGTATTCGTCGTGCGGTCGAAGCTGACCACAGCGTCCGCAGTGCTTCATACTATTGAAGCCTAGGATGGGAGGGGGCCTACAGGGTGGCACTGTGGGCGGGTTCGTGGTGCGCCCGGCAGGAGTCGAACCTACATCGTTCCGCTTAGAAGGCGGATGCCTTTTCCGTTAGACCACGGGCGCGCGTGGTCGGGACGACAGGATTTGAACCTGCGACTTCTTGCTCCCAAAGCAAGCGCTCTACCAAGCTGAGCTACGTCCCGTCGGGGCAATCTTATCATGCGCCCGGGGGCGGGCCTTTCGGGCCGGAGCCGCGGGCGAGGGGCGTCCCGCCGAACAGAGAAGGCCTGGCGACCGATATTTGGAGGATTTTTTCATCGATGAAGCCCTCGCGCAGTACTTTTCTCGCCGGCGTCGCCGGTACCGCCGCGGCGGTCGCTTCGCCGACCCTGGTCGCGGCCGCCGACTCGGCGATGGTCGCGCACGCGACCCGCGGCATGACGTTTACGACCCTGCGTGACAACGGCGTCGACCACGTCGGCATCCGCACGCCCCGCGGGATCGTCGACATTGCGGCCGCTGCCGCGGCACTCGGGGTCGCCTCGCCGCCCCACACGGTCGACGATGTCGTCGCGGGGCGCGGCAACGTCGGCGCCCTGGCGCACCTCGTCGCGAAAGCGCCGGCCGACGCCATTCGGCACGAGGGCTCGGTGCAGTACGGCCCCCTCGTCGGCTCGCCGCCGAAGATCGTGTGCGTCGGGCTGAACTACTCGGCGCACATCGCCGAGATGGGTGATAAGCTGCCGCCGTTCCCCGACTTATTCAACAAGTTCAACACTGCGCTCAACCGACACAATGGGACCCTCTCCGTGTCCACGATCCCGGCCAAGAAGTTTGATTACGAGTCGGAGCTGGTCATCATCATGGGAAAGAAGGCCCGTAACGTCTCCGAGGCCGACGCGCTGTCGTACGTCTTCGGCTATACCACCGGGCACGATTTCACCGCACGCGACGCGCAGTATCGGGTCTCACAGTGGATGACGGGCAAGACGCCCGATGAATTCGCCCCGCTCGGACCCTGGCTGGTGACGGCGGATCAGATCCCGGATCCGCAGACGCTGCAGATTCAGACCTGGCTGAACGACGAGCCGACGCCGCGCCAGGACATGAACACGGCGCAGATGATCTTCTCGTGCGCGCACATCGTCGCGTACACGTCCACCTTCATTACCTTGCTGCCCGGTGACGTGATCTTCACCGGAACGCCGTCGGGGGTGATTAACGGTTATCCGCCCGACAAGCAAGTCTGGCTCAAACCGGGCGACCGCATCCGGACCACGATCACCAAGCTCGGCGAGCTGCGCTTCTCGCTGACGTGAAGGACCTGTCCCGGGCGGTGCGATCCCCGCCCGGGGCGAATCCGTCACCAAGACGGGCATGTGGCGGAATCGGTAGACGCGCTGGATTTAGGTTCCAGTGGGGCGACCCATCTGAGTTCGAGTCTCAGCGTGCCCAGCTTTGATCGGCATCGCCAGGGTTGACGACCGTTGCGGCCCTCGGTACACTCCGAGGGTTGGCGCCGGAGCCCGCGGAAGGGCGACCGGCGCGCGCGGAAGTAGCTCAGCGGTAGAGCATCGCCTTGCCAAGGCGAGGGTCGCGAGTTCAAATCTCGTCTTCCGCTCCAGTACCGACGATTCGACGGCGGGCTCCGTGCCCGCCGTCCCCGCTTCCGGAGGTTGCCCCGTCTCGTGCCCTCAACGCTGAAACCGCTCGACCCGACGCAGGTCGAACTCGAGATCAGCATTACGCCCGAAGAGTTCGATGCGGCGCAGGACGCTGCGTTCCGCACGCTTTCGCGCAACGCCAAAGTACCCGGATTCCGGCCCGGCAAAGTTCCCCGCAAAGTGTTCGAGAACGCCTACGGCACTTCGCGGATCGTGGAACGCGCGCTCGACGATCTGGTCCCGGCGAAGTACGCCGCTGCGGTTGAAGAGCATAAGCTCGAACCGGTCGCGCGGCCGCAGATGGAACTGCTCCCGGAAAGCGAGGGGCAGCCGATGCGGGTCAAGGCGATCGTTCCGATTCGCCCGGCGATCGAGCCGCACGACTACGAAGGCGTGGAGATCACTGAAGTCGCGGAGTCCGCGACCGAGGACGACGTCGAGCGGACGCTGGAGCAGATGCGGCGTGACGCGGCAACGCTCGTCCCAGCCGACCGGCCGGTCCAGCTCGGGGACATCGTGACGATCGATTTCGCCGGGGCCATCGACGGCGAGCCTTTCGAGGGCGGCACGGCGCAGGGTCAAGAAGCGGAGATGACCGAGAGCAACTTCGTGCCGGGCTTCGTCGAGGGCATCGTCGGCATGCGCGCCGGGGAGACGAAAGACGTCTCAGCCACCTTCCCCGACCCCTACGCGAACCCTGAATTGGCCGGCAAGGCCGCCGTCTTCGCGGTCACCGTGCACGACGTCAAGGAGCGCGAACTGCCGCCGCTCGACGATGAGTTCGCGACGCGCGTCTCAACGTCGAAGACGCTCGAGGACTTGCGCGCCGACGTCAAACGGCGCCTCGACGAGACCGTCAAGGGCAACGCGCGGCGGCGGATGTCGAGCGAGCTTCTCGACAAGATCGTCGCGCTCAACGACGTGCCGCTGCCCGCCGTGCTCGTCGAACGCGAGATCGACTCCCTGATCGCCGACATGCAGCAATACATCGCCCGAGCCGGTATCGGCTGGGACGACTATCTCGCGCAGGCAGGCAAGACGGCCGACGAGGTCCGCGAGGGCTATCGCGGTGAGGCCGAGCGGCGCGTCAAGACGACGCTGCTGGTCGAAGCGATCGCAAAGAAGGAAGGTATCGCGGCGACGCAAGCGGACGTCGAAGCCGAGCTGGATGCCCTGGCAGCACAGTACGGCCAGCCCCGCGCGCGCATCATTGAGGCGCTCCAATCGAACGTCGGCGCCCTGGTCGACGGCATCGTCCGGACGAAGACGATCGAGCGGATGATCGAGCAGGCCAAGCGTGTCCCCGCAACTGAAGCTGCATCGGCCTAGGTCAGGGAGGGCGCGATGGGACACCTAGTACCGATGGTCGTCGAGCAGAGCGCACGCGGAGAACGCGCGTACGACATCTACTCGCGCCTCCTTAAAGAACGTATCATCTTCGTCCACGGACCGATCGACGACGGGATGGCCTCCCTCGTCATTGCGCAGCTCCTCTTTTTGGAGCGCGAAGATGCCGACAAAGATATCGACATGTACGTCAACAGTCCGGGCGGTTCGGTGACTGCCGGCCTCGCGATCTACGACACCATGCGCCTGATTAAGCCCGACGTGGCCACGATCTGTGCCGGCATGGCCGCGTCGATGGCCTCGATTCTGCTGACCGGCGGCGCGCCGGGCAAGCGCTTTGCGCTTCCCTACGCCAAGATTCTGATCCACCAGCCATGGGTTCAGCAGGTGGGTGGGCAGGCCACCGACATCGAAATTCACGCTCGCGACCTGATCGCGACGCGCAGGACGCTGGCCGGCATCTACGAGGAAACCACCAAGCAACCCGTCGACAAGATTCTCAAGGACATCGAACGCGATTACTACATGACGGCGCAAGAAGCGCGCGATTACGGTATCGTCGATCAGGTGTTCACCAAAGAAAACCGCTCCATCGCTCCCAACACCGCTCCAAGCCTGTAGGTCTTCATGTTTCGTTTCGGGGACGAGAAAGGTCAGTTGAAGTGCAGTTTTTGCGGCAAGTCGCAAGAACAAGTACGCAAGTTGATCGCGGGCCCGGGCGTCTACATCTGCGATGAGTGCATCGAACTCTGCAACGAGATCATCGAGGAAGAGCTCTACAAGAACGTCGACGAGAATCTCCGGCTGCGGAACATTCCGAAGCCCAAAGAGATCAACCACATCCTCAACCAGTACGTGATCGGGCAGGAGCGGGCGAAGAAGTCGCTCGCGGTCGCCGTCTACAATCACTACAAGCGCGTGAACTCCGGCGGCGTGAGCGGCACCGGTGCCGAAGAAGTCGAGCTGCAGAAGTCCAACATTCTGCTGGTCGGC
>Ga0182024_10019479_pt1 | contig 12501 bp, 8 predicted proteins | sample P32metaG_FD_120480 | JGI IMG/M metagenome (GOLD analysis project Ga0182024, IMG submission 120480) | Permafrost microbial communities from Stordalen Mire, Sweden - P3-2 metaG (Illumina Assembly) | ecosystem: Environmental > Terrestrial > Soil > Wetlands > Permafrost | place: Sweden: Stordalen... | reverse complement strand
GAGAACAACCGCCGGGCAAAGTACTACAACCTGACCACCGCAGGACGCCGCCGCCTGCGCGAAGAGACGGCTGGCTGGAACCGCCTGGCGTCTGCGATTGCTGCCGCCTTGAACACGACACCGGAGGAGGTGTGACATGTTTAAGCGTTTTCGTTCTCTCTTTCGCGTGCTCACTCGCCGGCGTGACTTCGAAGACGGTATGACCGAGGAGCTGCGCTTTCACATCGATCAATACACAGAAGACCTGGTGCAATCCGGCGTCTCCCATGCGGAAGCGGCTCGTCGTGCGCGCATAGAGTTCGGCTCCCTTAACAGTATCCAGGGCGACTGCCGCGAGGCCCGTGGGCTTCAGTTGTTTGATGAGCTTCGTAGGGAGCTGCGTTACGCCGCCCGATGGTTGCGAAAGACGCCCGGCTTCACGCTGACTGCGCTCTTGACGCTCGCCATCTGTCTCGGCGCGAATCTGACTATTTTTGCCGTAATCGATTCGGTCCTGCTCCGTCCGCTGCCGTTTCCCGAGGCCGGACGGCTGGTGACTATTTTCAATACTTATCCGAAGGCCGGCGTCGATCGCGATGGTTCCTCGATCACCAACTACTACGAGCGCCGGGGACGCATTCCCGCGTTCGCCTCGCTCGCGATCTACCGCTACGGCACGGCGATTATCGGTGAGACCGGTGCAACGGAACGCGAGCAGATTACTCGAGTCTCTCCGGATTTTTTCTCTACTCTTGGGGCCGGTCCTGCGATGGGACGCTCTTTCAAGGAGGAAGAGACCTCCTATGAAACCGACAGCGTTGTTGTGATGACTGACTCCTTTTGGCGGAACCGCTACAACCGAGACCCCCACATCATTGGAAAAAAGATTCGTGTGGACGGTCTTCCCACCACCGTAATAGGCATCCTGCCACCCGGCTTTCGCTTCCTCTCTTCCGAAGCACGCCTTTACTTTCCCTTGGCGTCCAGCGCCGACCAGCGCACGCCATTGCAGCGGCATTCCGGGGGAAATGCCATCCAAATGATCGCCCGGCTTAGCCCGGGGGTCAGTCTCGCCCAGGCACAGTCGCAGATCGACGCGCAGAATGCCACATTGGAAGTAGACGACCCCGAAGCCAAGATGATGGCCGATGCAGGCTTCCGTTCCCTGGTGGTGCCCCTGCATGCCGACCACGTCGCGGCCATCCGGCCTACTCTCCTGTTGCTGCAAGCCGGCGTGTTGACTCTTCTCCTGATCGGCGTAGTCAACCTTGGCAATTTGCTTCTTATCCGTGCCGGTAGTCGAGCCAAGGAACTGGCCGTCCGGCGGGCGTTGGGCGCGAGCCGGAGACACGTTATAAGCGAAGTGCTGGTTGAGACCACCCTGCTGACTCTGGCCGGAGGACTGCTCGGGCTCGCGGCCGCTGCCGGCGGAACTCGTCTCTTAAGTGCGTTCGCTGCCGACCGGCTGCCGTTGGGAAGTCACATCGCATCCGACGCCCGCCTGGCATTCGTCGCGCTGGTCTCAGCGATGGTCCTAGGCGTGCTGCTCGCAGCGCCAATTGCCTGGTTCAATCTTCGCCGACCTCTGGGAGATGCGCTTCAATCGGAGAGCCGATCCGGAACCAGCGGCCACGCCACGCAAACTCTGCGTCATAGCTTTGTCGTCTCCCAGACTGCCCTGGCCTTTATGTTGTTGGCGGGCTCCGGCCTGCTCGGGCTCAGTCTGCAGCGTGCCATGGAGGTCTCTCCAGGTTTCCGGCCCGAGAACACTCTCACCGGGAAAATTGCATTTCCCTGGAAAGACTATCCCACCGGCGCCGCGCGCCTTGCGTTTACTGAGAAGTTGGTAGACAAACTCGGCCATCTGCCGGGAGTCTCCTCCGCCGGCGTCGTTACCAATGTGCCTCTCAGTGGGATCAGCGGCAAAAGCGCCGCCGCCATCAAAGGACGCGTTCCCCGGCCCGGCGAATCGCCCCGAGCTAACTATGCGTATGGGGTTGGAGGCGACTACTTCAAGGCCATGGGCTTCTCTTTGTTAGAGGGTAGATTTCTTACCGCCGACGATTCACGCGTTGGCAAGCGAGTCTGTGTCGTCGACGAGGACTTCGCGCGGTACTACTGGCCCGGCGCCAGCGCCCTCGGCCATCAATTGTTCGAAGGGTCCGAACAGCAAGCCGATGCCGAAGCCTTCACAATTGTCGGCGTTGTTGGCAGTGTGAAACAAACAGGTTTAACCGAAGAAGCAGCGCAAGGTGCAATCTACTATCCTTACGCTTTTCACGGCGATGACGTCTTCGTGGCCGCACGCACCAGCTTGCCACCGGAATCGCTGGGGCTGACGCTGCAAGCCGCAGTTCGGCAATTAGACCCCGACTTGCCGGTCAATGACATCCGTACCATGGAGACTCGGATCGCGGATAGTCTTGTCACTCGCCGCGCGCCCGCGCTCCTTGCGGTTCTCTTCTCGGCGATAGCTCTGCTGCTCACCGCCATCGGCAGTTATGGGGTGTTGAGTTACGCGGTCGATCAGCGCCGCCGCGAGATCGCCGTGCGCATGGCGTTAGGGGCGCAGCCGGGACAGATCCGCAACCAGTTCTTGTCTCTCGCCTTACATCTGCTGGCTTACGGCGTGGTCCTTGGATCGATCGGAGCGTGGGTGGCGGGTCGAGCCATGCAGACGGTTCTCTTCCACGTGCCCGCCTTTGACCTGACAATCCTCGCCGCAGCTGCCGCTGTCATGGGACTGGTGACTGTCGTCGCTTGTCTGTTGCCCTCTCACCGCGCCGCGCGAATCTCCCCAGTTGAGGCTCTCCGCGAATCGTAGCGTTTCATCACGCGCCAGCGGCCAAGCCCCGCTGCCGAAACCAGTCGAACATCCCGTCGCGGCGATACCTTGCACTTCTACATGTCCAGGTGTATATGTAGAAGCCATAGGCATGGTCGCAGCAGCCAAATTCGATCTTCCGCAGGGTACGCTCGACCTCCTGATCCTCAGGGTGGTCGCGCTCGGCCCCATACACGGCTATGCCATTGCGCAACGCATCCAGCAAATCTCTCGTAACGCGCTGCAGGTCCAGCAGGGTTCCCTCTACCCTGCGTTGCATCGCCTTCAATACAAAAAGTTTCTCGCCGCCAAGTGGGCTGAGTCCGAGACTGGACGCGATGCGAAGTTTTATGAGCTCACCGCCAAGGGTCGAGCGCAGTTGAAGAGCGAGACGGAGAGTTGGGCTCGCCTCACCGAGCTAGTCGCTCTTATCCTGCAGGATCCGGAAGGAGAATTGTCATGAACTGGTGGCGGCGCCTTTTCAGCAGCGCGCGGTTGGAGCAGGAACTCGACCAGGAATTGCGGTTTCACTTCGAGCAACAAGTCGCGGACAATGTTCGCGCCGGGATGACTGAACCGCAGGCCCGTCGCGCGGTCCGCCTCGCCTTCGGCGGCCTCAATCAGGTCAAAGAGGACTGCCGCGAAAGCCGCGGCACCATGTGGGTTACGTCTGTCGCTCAGGACATTCGCTTTACCCTGCGCACCTTGCGCCGCGACCGGGCCTTCACCATCGTTGCAGTCCTCATTCTGGCTCTCGGCATTGGCACGAATATTGCGGTCTTCAGTGTCGTGGATACCATCTTGCTGCGCCCGCTGCCTTTCCTCGATGCGCAGCGTCTGGTTTGGATTGCAGGCAACAACGGAACAGGCGCTCTGTCGGACACGACCTTCCGCGTGGATGCCTACGAGGAGATTCAACGCCAGAGTCAATCCTTTACAGAGATGACGGCCTACGTGCCGTTCTTCGCGACGTCCGACGCCAAATTGACGGGCGTCGGCGAGCCGCGAGTGCTTGCCGGTGTCTGGGTTGCCGGCAACTTCTTTCACATGCTCGGCATTCAGCCCCAGCTTGGGCGTCTGTTCACGCCCGAGGAGAGCGTAAAAGGTGGAAGGCCCGCGGTCCTGTTGAGCGATTCCTTTTGGCAACGGCAGTTCGCCGGCAATCCCGCGATTGTCGGGCAGGCAATCACGCTCGATAACCAGGCCGTCACGGTCGTCGGCGTGCTGCCTGCCGGCTTCGACTTCGGCGGTGTGTTTCATCCCGGGGTTAAGGCGGACATTTTCACCCCCGTCGTCATGGATAACATCCGTAACTGGGGACACATGCTGTCGATGATTGGCCTTCTGAAGCCCGGCGTTACAGTTGCCCAGGCGCAGGCCGAAGCTGACGTCGTGTACCCACAAATCAAGGCCGCACACCCCGAGTGGATGACCGATCTTGCGGTGAAAATTACCGGGCTTAAGGACCACGTCAGCGGCACGCTACGCCGCTCCCTCATCGTGCTCTGGTGTGCCGTGGGTGTCATTCTGCTCATCGTCTGCGCCAATCTCTCCAACCTGTTGCTGGCCCGTGCCGCCGCGCGCGGCAAGGAGTTCGCCATGCGCAGCGCCCTTGGGGCGAAGCGTTCCAGGGTGGTCCGTCAGCTCCTCACCGAAAGCCTGGTGCTCTCGTCCTTGGGAGCAGCCCTTGGCCTGGCGATCGCCTATGCCATCACCAGCTACCTCGCCCACCAGGGGTCAATCGCTCTTCCCTTGCTGAGCAGCGCGCGAGTAGACACAAGCGCGCTTGTGTGGACGCTTCTCATAGCTTGCATCGCCACACTTTTCTTCGCCATCGTTCCCACCCTGCGAATGTCGCGGGGCAACCTGCAGGACTCTCTGAAAGACAGCGGCCATGGTGCCAGCGCCGGAAGAAAGCATGAGCGAATGCGCGCGGCATTAGTGATCTCTGAAATAGCCTTGGCCTGCGTGCTGCTGGTCGGTGCTGGCCTGCTGCTCCGCAGTTTCCTGCGCGTGCTCGATGTCGATCTCGGATTCGAGCCCAGCCACGCCTCCGCCATCAAGGTGGACTTTAACGACGATGGCAAGCCTGCGCGGCGGGGCGCGATCCTCAAGGAAATGCTGCGCCGCGTCAGCGCAATTCCCGGCATCGAAGCAGCCGGCATCTCCGACAAGCTTCCCCTCGATCGCAATCGAAGCTGGGAACTCGGGGCCAAGGGAAGGTCATATCCCAAGGACGCAAATCACGACGCTTTCGTCTACATCGTGACCCCTGGATACCTCGACGCCATCGGGATGCATCTGCGAGCGGGCCGCGACTTCAACTGGGCTGACACACCCACCAGTCAGCCCGTCATCCTCATCAATGAGGCCGCAGCGCGCCGTGACTGGCCGGGTCAGGATCCCATCGGGCGCGAGGCTCTGGGAATTGGCGATGGCGTCACGCGCGTTGTTGGCGTGATCTCCAATGTGCACGAGAGCAGCGTGGAAGAGGCCGCCAACCCCGAAGTCTTCGTACCCGTGACCCAGGGGTCGCCCGAGGGCGGGGAGCTTGTGCTGCGCTCCAAGCTCCCGCCCGGCGCTCTTGCCGGCAGCGTGATGAGCACTCTTCGATCCATGAACCCCGGTCAGCCCGCGACCGAGTTTCGGCCCATCCAGCAACTTGTCGATCATGCCGTTTCACCGCGCCGTTTCTTCGTGTTGCTCGTAGGCACATTCGCGGGACTCGGGTTATTGCTGGCTTCGCTCGGCATCTATGGGGTCATCTCGTATTCGGTGACGCAACAGACTCAGGAGATCGGCATCCGCATGGCTCTCGGCGCGACCCAGGCGCGTGTCCAACTCCGCGTGATCACCAAGACCCTGAAACTCGCGCTCATCGGCATTGCTGTTGGAGTCGTGGCATCGTTTTGCATTGCGGCGCTGATTTCCTCTCTCCTCTTTGCAACCGCCCCAACGGACCCTTTAACGTTCGCTTGTATGATCCTGCTTCTGATAGCGGTGGCATTGATCGCCGGATATCTTCCGGCACGTCGTGCCTCTCGCATCGACCCGATCGTCGCCCTCCGCTGCAATTGAGGAGGTAACTCTATTCCCGGCCGGAAATGCAGCAACTCTGGGTGCCCCAGCCATAGTCGCGTGTGCGGCATATCCCGCGGGTCGGCATCGCCGCCGGACGACTATAAGGAAATCAGAGTTATTTCAATGCACACTTAACTTCAACACGAAGCGAGCCGGGAGGGGCACCCGGTCCCGGCACCGCATTCTCGACGACCTCGATGGAGTGCATTGGCTCGGGGGCCATCCAACCGCCGCTATGCCACACGCCAGGGTGAACCGGCTCACTCCGGCTCGGTATGTCAACCACCTTGCCGTCCGGCGTATGGTAGCGGAGATGCGCCGACTTGCCACCCGTCTCGTAGCGAAGAAAAATACTGGGCCAGCGATGGTAGTGCATGGGTTCGGAGGAGCCAGCCGCCGGCAGAGTGACTTGGACGACGCGGATAAATGCGTTCTCAAAGATAAGCTTGTGACTGCCTGGCGCCGCCTGAACAGCGTCGAAACCGTCGGGAAAACCAGACTGGTCCAGCCCGTAGAGGTAGAAGTGACGCGTGCACAGCGAAGAGAACTTATAACCGCAACGGCGACCAGGAAAAGTTTGCCACGCAGGAGCTTGTTGGGTGAACTCATGCGGCAAAGTATAGTCGGTCCGAAGAGGCCTCTCGCATTCCAAAAGCAGGCCTAGGGCAGCCAAGCCGGTGCAAGGCCCAGCATGAAGGTGGTCCGCTGCGCCGCCGCTGCGGCGGCCGCGCCGCGATCCTGGGCGAATCCTGCACCGGCGAAACGCAGATAGCTGGCCTGCTGTCCACCACCAGCGACCTGCACGAATTCTACCGACTGCGGCTGATCGGGAATGCGTGCGCCGAACCAGTGCGGATCGTCACGCTGCGCCCAGGTGACGAGCGCCAGCACTGCACCCGCCGGATACGGCGGACCCTCTATCGGTCCGGCCCGGCGGACCTGCACCGCTTGCATGGCCGCCTCGTTGCCGTAAAGCGTAGCCATCGTGTGGGTCTTAGGGTCGACGTACATGGTGATGGCACCCCAGTCCAGCGGCTGATATGACAGGCTCAACGGAAGTGCGGCGGCGTTATTCACCACTTCAGCGCCGCTGACCTTCGCAGCAGTGATGGGAATCGTGTAGACGTAGTCGTTGCCGCGCAACGGCTGGTGGCAGCCCGTGCACTCGTTCACGAAGTGCGCGTCCGTGCCGTATGGCTTCAGGTCCGCACCGCGCCACCGGCCCCAACCCCAGCCTTCGGTATCCTTGTAATCCCGTGCGTTCTTCACCATCAGCTCTACCTGAACGAACCGGCCCGGGTGCAGCAGACCGTCGGGACCCGCCTCCTGCTGCCAGGCAATCTTGGCGAAGCGCGCGTCATCCGGCCAGGGAGAGATGTTGCCTGTTTGCGCCGCCTTCACTGCCACGTCGTTTCCGAGGATGAACCGGAAGGTGTTGTTGTCGCCGCGGTCAGTCGTGCTGATCGGCTTCCAGCTTTCAAAGGTAGGGTCGAACGTGAACCCATTGGGCTCCGGAAGCACCATCGCCAGCGAGACAGCCGCGTGAGCGCCGCCCTGGGCGTCGCCGCTGGGCTGCGCGTTAGCCATCGCGTTTGGCGCAGGCGTCCACGGAGCCAGATACGCCTTCAAGGTTGCCAGATCATCGGGAGTTACCTTCGCCTCCGGATGCAGCCTGACAAACCTTGGCAGCGGCATCGCACCCAGCTGGATCATGTTCACCGCCTCGTAGAGAGTCGCCTTCTGCATGGCGGCTGGTTGCGAGCCCAGGGTCGAGAAATTGACGTGCTCACGTGCTGTCAGGATGTCGTGCCGCACCAGCCAGTAGCCGGGCACCATCTCGTCGAACCACGAGAGCCGCCGCTGGTCCGAGTGGCAGCTATAGCAGCCTTTTTCCAGGATTTGCTTGACCTCAGGCGGCGCTTGCACCTCAGCCGTTCCGCGTCTAACAGGGATGGTTGGACGCACCACCTGCAGCACCGCAAAAACAACCACTCCCGCAACGATCAACTTACCAAATGTTCTCATTGGGCTCTCTACCTCCTGTATCTGCGGCTGCCTATCCTTGACAGGTGTTTCTCCGGCACGCGTGGGAAGCCACGAATCGTTTTCTTGACATCGTCGGGGGATGCTTAATTATTTCGCCAGCAAAACTGCCTCTCAATTATCTTTGTTATACGCGTTCCGCCGCCATCGATATGACCACGAATGCGAGAGGGGTCCGAGGCCATGATCCTCAAACTGCTTTGCAGGTCGCTGGCGCTGCTGCTCATAAGTGTTGGCTGTGGATTGGCGCAGACGACGGTTCCCGATACGCCTGCCGGACATACCCTCCAGGCGTGGCTGGATGCCTTCAATAGCGGCGATCGCGCCAAGATCGAGACGTATGTGAAGACCGTGGATCGGTCAGAGTCCGTCGATGGCATGCTCTCGTTCCGCAGCCAGACCGGCGGATTTGAGCTGCTGTCGATCGAGAGCAGCGAGCCGCTGCATATTCGCTTCCGGGTGAAGGAGAAAGCTGGGCCGACCAACGCACTCGGAAACCTCCTGGTAAAGGACGGTCAGCCACCGACGGTGGGAACCTTCGGGTTGCGCGCGCTCCCTCCGGGGGCGGTGCTGGCCAACGTGACCCTGGATGCGGCACTGCGCAAGCAGGTGATCGATGGGGTGGATGCCGACCTGGCGGAGTTCTACATCGATGCGGCGCTCGCCACGCAGATGAAAGAGGCCGTGCAGGCGCATGAGAAAGCCGGCGCGTACGACTCCATCACCGATGGCGATGCGTTTGCGGCGCGACTAACCGATGACCTGCGGGCGGTGAGCCACGACAAGCATCTGCGCGTAGACTTCAGCCCCTTCAAGGTGCCGCCGCGGGGTAAGCCCACCCCGGAAGACGAGGCGCGGTTTCACCAGCAGATGGAACACAACAATTGCGGTTTTAACAAGATTGAGATCCTGGAGAACAACATCGGCTACATAAAGTTCGATGGCTTCATGGATGCGTCGTTCTGCGGGCCAACCGTAGTTGCCGCGATGGGCTTTGTAGCGCATACCGATGCGATCATCTTCGATCTGCGGCAGAACGGCGGCGGCCAACCGGCGATGGTCACAATGATTGCGAGCTACCTCTTCGATCAACCGACACACTTGATCGACATATACAACCGCAAAGAGGACTCGACGACGCAGAACTGGACGCTGTCGTACCTGCCGGGAGCGAGGCTGACCAAGCAGCCGGTATTCGTGCTGACGTCGGCGCGGACCTTCTCCGGCGCCGAAGAGTTCGCGTTCGATCTGAAGAATCAGAAGCGCGCCACCATTGTCGGCGAAACGACCGGCGGCGGCGCGCACCCAGTGGCGCCGCACACGGTTGCTGACTACTTCACGGTCGGCGTGCCGTTTGCAAAGTCGCTCGATCCGGCGACAAAGACGAACTGGGAAGGGACCGGCGTGGAGCCGGATGTGAAGGTGCCCGCGGCGGATGCTCTGGCTACCGCAGAGAAGCTCGCGATGGAGAAGGTTCAGGCGAAAAAAGACAGCAAATAGCCAGCCTCTTCAACGTAGCGCATTCACGGTATATAGGTCGTAAGAGGCTCAGGCGATGTCCGTGGTTCGCTCCGGCTTGCGTCCCCAATTCGCTATGAAGGTGATGACGCCGGTCCAATAATGCGGATCCTGGTAGCAGGCGTCGAACTCCTCCAGCATTTTCTCGGTAACGTAACCCAATTTCAGAAGTGAGGGCGCCAACTCCCGCATGGTCTCGGTCCAGTAGGTTGCCCAACCTGACCCGCCGTTGAACTGCGCAGTGTACCCTTCGCCGGCAACATCCTGCAGGCCGAGCGAATCCAGCCAGGCGGAAATTTTGCGGCCGATAGAGTAATCGATGCCGGCTGCAACCGACCACTTTAGCCATCCTTGCCAGAACGCGTACATCGAATCCGGCTCGGTGACCGTACAGGGCAGCATGTCCGGTTCGATGGAAAGAAGCACGCCTCCTGGCTTCAGCGCGGTGACCATGCGCTCCAAAGCCTGACGGGCAGGCGTGAGATGGTGAAGCAGGGCGCGGGCGACGACGAAGTCGTAGGAACCCTCTTCGATTGCATCCTGAAGGATATCGATGCGGCGGACTTCAAGACATGGCATTTGCAGGTTCACGATATAAGCGAGATCAATGTCGCTCGCGACCACGTGACCAGTGGGCGCCACGCGCTCAGCCAGAGCCTGCGCGATCGATCCGTTGCCACTGCCGAGTTCCAGGCAACGCCAGCCTGGACGCACTCCCAGCCGCGCAAAGCGAGCGCGCTCGACGGGATCCAGCAACGCGGACATGAGCGTCAAGCGTTGCTGCTCGCCCACCAATTCATGAGGCAAAGTGTATTCACCCATTGACTTCAGCTTTCAACTGGAGAATCGGTATCCCGGCTTGAGCTCACAGCGGTAGACCGTGGTCTTCTCTTCTTCCATCCCGGTCCGGACGGTGCAGGTGGCCCAGCTTAAAGAGGGGTCCGGACCCAAGGGGAACACCATGGGAGAGCCGTTGATCTCGGCCTCGAGACTCACGCCCTCCTGGGTCGGGGGCAGCGTAAAGTTGAGCGCCCGGCCAAAGATCACAGGGTACAATTCGCGGACATCGGAACTGATGGCCGCGTGAAAGACTTCAGCCTCCATCAGAAACGTAGCCGTATCCGACCAGTTCAGGGCCGAAACAGTGATGTTGCGCCCGCCTTGAACAAATCCGCTGGAGTCAATCCGCGTAAACGGGCAGGGCCCGGCAATGCAGGAGGCTCTTATATTGCCAAACGTATTGTCCGCTCCGGCATCCAGCGACACAGACGCAGAGGATGCCTTCCACATCCCATCCGGTGAACAGGGAGACTGATGATTGCAGAGGACATCTCCCTTATTCACGACCTGAAAGGTCGTGGCTTTGCTCCCCACATTCGTCTCCGTGCGGTTATTGATCGTATACCTCGCGCGGATATTGGAGACCACTGTTTCCGCCGCGCGGCTGGATCGTGTCGCAGCCTTCGGAGGGATGGGAACCATGGCCGCAATATATAGCTCTTTCGGGGTCTTCAATCTTCCCGTTTGCACAGTCAGGTCAAGCGGTTCGTAGCTCGGATGGCGGAAACTGACCGTCACCGGCCGCTCGGACAATACTCCCTTTTGCAGGACAAGCTTGAAATATCCCGAAGCATCGGACTGCGCCATGGCGCTCTTCACGCCATCCGAGGCTGTGATCGCCACGCTTGCGATCGGCAGCTCCTTATTGGGATCCGCATCGCGCTGGATCACTGCGCCCTCAATGGGTATCGATTGCCGCTCGGAAATCGATCGCAGCCGGTGGGCGCGCAGCAACAGCACCAGGGCCACAGCCCCCACAACGGCCAAAACTGCGATGATTGTCCAGATAATTCTCTTTCCCGTCATGCGACACCGGCAAACCGTTGGACGTACACCTTAGAGCACACGTTGGCCAAGGACCTCTCCTATCAGGACATCCATGCAGCTATTATTCAATTATTCGATTCAATTGTCGCCCGGAATCAGTTTCGTGCGCGAACGCGGATGGCCTGAATGAGTGTGGATGAGATCGACGGAAGCAACAAGGCACACATTTCGAAACCGGCGAACCCGCGCGAACATAGCAGTTCCCGGCGCCAACTGTTGCGCCAGGTGGCCGGCGTCTCCCTCGGGCTGCCGCTCGCTCAATGGAAGGGGCTCCCGGTGCTGGCCCAGGCAGCCGCGGCCCAGGCTGACAAGCGGCGTACGGAAGCAGCATCTCTGCCTCCGCCGGCCAGCTTTTCGCCTGAGGACGAGCAGCTTCTGGACGATCTGGAACACGCTAGTTTCCTCTACTTTTGGGAACAAGCCAATCCACAGACCGGGTTGATTAAAGACCGCTGCAATGCGCGCGCAGAGGACACTGGTACGGTAGGAAGCATTGCGTCCACGGGTTTTGGCCTGACCGCCATCTGCATTGCGGAAAAGCGCGGCTTCGTCTCTCACGAGGAAGCACGCGTGCGCGTTCTGGCGACACTCACCTTCTTATGGAGGACGCTGCCCACGCATCGCGGGTTCTTCTATCACTTTGCCAACATCAATACGGGTGAACGAATCTGGGACTCCGAAGTCTCTTCCGTCGATACCGCAATTTTGCTTTGCGGCATCCTTACCTGCCGCCGGTACTTTGATGATCGCGAGATCATCGAGCTGGCCCATGAAATTTTTGACCGCGTGGACTGGACCTGGCTCTCAGAGGACACCGCCCTGCTGCCCCAGGGATGGACGCCTGAGTTCGGCTTCCTGCCTTACAAGTGGGACTACTACAGCGAATTGATGATGATCTATCTGCTCGGCATGGGATCTTCCTCCCACCCCCTGCATCCGGATGCGTGGTTGGCATGGAAACGGACCATCTTCGAGTATGACGGGCTGCGCTACATCGGCTCGTTTGCGCCGCTCTTTGTGCATCAGTACTCGCAGGCCTGGTTCGATTTCCGGCATAAGCGCGACAAATATGCGGATTACTTCCAGAACTCGGCCATCGCCACCGATGTGCACCGCCTCTTCTGCGTGGAACTGGGCAAGACCTTTCCCGATTACAGCGACGATCTCTG
>Ga0182024_10019478_pt1 | contig 12502 bp, 13 predicted proteins | sample P32metaG_FD_120480 | JGI IMG/M metagenome (GOLD analysis project Ga0182024, IMG submission 120480) | Permafrost microbial communities from Stordalen Mire, Sweden - P3-2 metaG (Illumina Assembly) | ecosystem: Environmental > Terrestrial > Soil > Wetlands > Permafrost | place: Sweden: Stordalen... | reverse complement strand
GTGGTGCCGACCGGCGCCAAGGTCGGCATCGACGCCACCATCCCGGAAGGCATCCCGCGCGAGCACTACGAGCGCATCACCTATGCGTATGCGGATCGCGCCAGGATCGACGATTATGTGAAAGGCAAGGCGGACGCCGGTGGCCAGGCCGGCGACGAGGCGGCGGTGGCCGTCCTGGCGCTCGAGATATTGGACCTCATCGCCAAGGAGCCGCTCTACTACACCGATATCGCCGAGCGGTTCTCGGGCTACGATTTCCGTACGGTGGCGCAGGCGCTCGGTCATCTGCACGCCACCGAGAAGCTCTGGCAGGATGCCCGCGGCCGCATGTGCGTGCGCGGCTCGCAATTCGCCGCCAAGCCGAAGAGCTGATCTTAGGGATTGTCCGGTGCGCAATTGCTATCGGGAATCCCGTCAGGAAGGCACAGCGTTTGACTCCCTCGCCCCGAAGGGGAGCGGGTGGGGTGAGGGGGTTACGATGTTTCCGTATCGCACGGCCGGAGCCCCCTCATCCCGCCCTTCTCCCCGTAGGGGAGAAGGAGTGAGAGGCCGTGCCTCCCTAACGGTACTCTTGCAGCACGCTTGGCGTGCTTGAGCGTTTCTTGAAGGAGGAATGCTGAATCCCATGGATCATACGGGGGTCGTGGCCGGGACGTTGGCCAACTCTGCCGCATAGGAGCCCATGGTCCGGAACTCGATGCGGCCGCGGCCGGCTTCGTCGGCGGCGTGTTCGAGGAACCAGCCGAGCGTCGCCAGCTGCTCGTCGCGGCGATGGTAGAAATTTGAAGGATGGAACCAGAGATGAAACGTGCCGCCCGCACGCATCGCGCGCTTAAGCCCGATCAGGAGCTTGGCGCGCGTGACCTGCGGCAGGACGAAGCGGCGCAATCCGTTGCGCCCCAGGATCTGCATGCATCCCGGAATGTCGATGAGCCCGCCCAGCGGCTGCGGCCACGACGGGAGCGGCGGAACCGGAAAAAACTGGTCGATGAAGTTTGCCGCGCGCGCCGCCAGCCGGCCGCCGTGATTGGCGGTGCGCAACAAGCCGACGTCGCGGCTGCGCACCACCCGAAGCCCGCTCTGTGCCAGAATGCCCAAGTGCCCGACCGTGCCGCGCGGAAACACGAAGGAGTCGAATCCCAGGCCATGGGCGCGATGCACGCTCTTGGCAAAGGCGAGATCCTCCTGCGCCTCGGGCGCCGAAATCCGATCGAAATAGACATGCCGGCCGCCGTGGCTGCCGATCTCGTGGCGCACCTTGGCGGCGGCGATGCGCTCGATCACGTCGGGCGCATACCAGCACGACTTCGATCCGGGGCGCGCGCGCGCGCTGTCTTCGTCCAGCAAGGCGGCGACCACGAGCCAGCTCGCCGGCACCCGATAGCGGTCGAACAGATCGAGGAGCGCCGTGCAGATCGGGCGCTCCGCCGTCTCGGCCAGCTGCAGATCCTCGGCCGTGATCGTGTCCCAGACTCCCCAGGCGAGCTCGAGATCGATCGATAGGGTCAGCTTCCCGGTCATCTGGATTTCGCTCTGAACACGAGGTGGAACTCGTGTTTCAGCCGGGCTCCATTCCTTTGGCCTTGTAGATCTCGACCGCCGCCGGAGCGGTCAGGAATTCGATCAATGCCTTGGCACCGGTTCCGTCCTTCGCGCGACTGGCGATGCCTGCCGTCACGCTGGTGTAGGACTGCAGCTCCGTCGGCAACGGTCCAAGCAGCTCGACGCCCGGCACCAGCGGGATCTCGCTCGCTTGGCCGATGCCGAGCTCGGCCTCCCCGGTGGCGACCGGGCGAACACCCTCGCTCGCCGTCCCCAGCCTGGCTTTTGCTTTTATCTGGTCGGCAATTCCCAGGCGCTCGAGCAGGCTGACGAAATAGACCGAGGACAGGCCGCCGCGCGCCGGATCCCCATAGGTGATCGATTTCGCATCCAGCAACGCGCGCTTGAATGCGGCGACCGTACCGATATCCGGCTTGGCGGCGCCGGCGCGGATCGCCACCCCGATGCCGGTGCGGGCGATGTTGCTGCGCGAGGCAGCATCGATCTTGCCCTGCTTGATCAGATCGTCAATGGAGGCGGGCGTGATGAGGGCAAGGTCGAACGTCGCGCCGGACTCGATCTGCTGCTTGAGCGAAGCTGACGGACCGAAAGCGATGGCGAGCTTGTATTCGGTCGCGTGCTCGAATTGCGGCCCGAGCTCCTCCATCGCCGCCTTCAAGGCAGTCGAGCTCAGCACCTTGAGCTCGACGGCTTGCGCAACATTCGATGCGGCCAGAACGGAAAACGCAGCCATCGCCGAAATGACAATGGTCTTGGTGATCGATGTTCCAGCCATGACGAATTCCTTGGAATCGAGCCCTGCATCCGAGATTGGTGCCGTATAGCATGGTCGAGTCCGCCGGTCATCAAGCCGGACCCATCCCGATCAGCAGTCGCTCCGTTTCGTCCTTCAGCGTTACGCCTGACGTCTGGCGCGTCAGCATGGCGCGCAGCAGCTGCATGACCTTGAAAGCCGCCTGATAAGGATCGATTCCTTCGGGCCGGATATTCGAGATGCAATTGCGGTTCGCATCGCTGGTGTGCGGCCCTGGTTGCCAGGTCAGATAGGCCCCCATGCTGTCGGGCGCGGACAAGCCCGGGCGTTCCCCGATCAGGACCACGACCATGCGGGCTCGCAACAACTGCGCGACCGCGTCGCCGATGGCCACTCGGCCCTGGCGCACGATCACAAGCGGAGCGATGCGCCAGCTGTCGGCGCGCAGCTGCGGCAGCAGGGCTGCCAGGAGCGGTTGGGCGTGGCGCTCGACCGCGCGCGCCGACAGGCCGTCGGTGATCGCCAGTGCCACATCGTGGCCGCCGCTCGCATGCTCTGCCAGCACGGCTTCGGATCCGGGCGCCAGCTGGCGGCCGAGATCGGGACGCATCAAATATTGCGGCCGGTCCCGTACCGCGCTGGAGACTGTCAGCACCGGCCAGTCCACGGCCGCGAGATCGGCGCGCAGCCGCTCCTCGTCGAGCAGCGCATGCACCGCATCGCGGGCCCGCGCATGCGCCAGCCGCAATTCCAGCAATGGACCGGTGGCAAGCGATGCGCCGCTGCGCGCCAAGCCGATGCGCGCAGCGGTGAGCCGGCGCAGGGTCGCCCAGGGACGCTCTTCGGTCTCAACCGATGCAGGTGTCTTCTGAGGATCTAACGGGCCCGATTGTCCGGTCATTGAAGCGGAGCTACTGTGCTGGTGACGTGTTTCAGTGGCGGGTTGGCCTGAAGGGGAATATTGCCCTGTGACGTGGTTTGAGCAACCTGCCGCTCTTTAAGAAGATTGATAGAGTTCACGCGGACAATTTGCGACTTGTCCTATGATTGCTGCTCTTCTTCAGAGCCATCAATGCCCGCCTGACGCTCTGTCACTATCTGTTGCTCCCGTATCGAGTTACGACCGCGAACAATAGCGGAGCACAGTCTCTTGACATCAAGTTCCAGAGTTATCCAATCATCCGCCGATGCGATTTTGACCTCAAAATAGCCCTTCTTCTTAACCACACGCCCACCCCAGGCTTTCGCAATGTCCAGCCAATCCTTACCCGCCGCTACGGCCGCCCGGTCCTGTAACGTCATAAGCAGAGACCCGTGTGCGTTGTCCGGAATTGAGAGTGAAACGTAGGCCCGATTTGACGGGGTACCAGATTCCGTGATGTCCTGAAGGTAATAAGTGTAACTGCTTTGGTTCGGCCATTCATACGGATCATTAAGCTCGGCTCGGAGAACTCCAGCGACGTGATCAAAAATATCGGTCACGCCGGCTGCTTTCGCTTTACGAAGTAACTTTTGGAGATTCACCGCTTTTGAGGCATTAGTTGCCTGCTCTTGGGGCCTCTGCGCAACCTCAATTTGTCGTGCCAGGTATGTGTCACTTCCCTCACCAAAGCCATGAAATGTTATGAGGGAAATTTCAATGTCGCCATCTGCAAGAAACTCCACCATTCGTCGCGCTCGATCGTCTACTCCCAAGCCAACCAACACCATCTTTGGTTTGCCGATTGATGCTGGATGTTTTCCAAACTGAAGTTGGTGCCATTCAGAAAAATTATCAATTTTTTCAACTCCGAACCTTCCCGAACCTTGGCTTACGAAATTGCTTAATTCTGGTAAAGTAAGTTCAGCTAGATACGAAGCGTAATCAACAATCTGAGCAACTGCATCGCGGGTGAGGGTACCGCGTTTCAATTCGAACACGATCAATCTTCCATCCTCGTCCACGCCCATTAGGTCAAGTGGACCGCTGGGCGTTTCTGTCTGCCTTCCGACCAGCTTCAATCCACTCAGAAGCAGGTTGGGTGATTTTACAAGAATTTCTTCAAGCAATTCCTCGGTCTTGGTCTGGCCGACTCTTGAAACATCGGCTATGGTTAGAGACTCCTTGGAACCTCCAACCTTCCAGAGCTTTATCTCTTCCATTTGCGGCTTCCTGTTCGCTGGATTCAGTCAATATGTGCATGAACGCGATCCTCGTGCAAATGAAAGCCCCCGGCAATGGCGTCTGGCATCTGGCGCATGCGCCGGCGAGCCGATAGCGGGCGAGCCAGTGGCGAAAAGCCGCTCGCGAGGCGTGCCGCACGCTGATACTCTGTCCTCAAAATGCTTTGGGAGGAACCATGAAACGTCCACGCCGCCGATTTCTGCAGCTGGCAGCGGGCGCTGCCGTGCTCCCGTTCCTGCCGCGCATCGCGATGGCGCAAGCTTATCCGGCGCGCGCGGTGCGCATCATCGTGCCGGTCGCTCCCGGCGGGGCGCTCGATATCCTGGCGCGCTTGATGGCCCAATGGCTCACGGAGCGGTTCGGGCAATCATTCATCATCGAGAACCGGCCCGGCGCGGGCACCAATATCGGCATCGAGGCGGTCGTGCGCGCCGCCCCGGACGGCTATACGCTGCTGTTGATCCCCTCCTCGGTGACCACCAACGCGACGCTGTACGCGAACCTCAACTTCAATTTCATCCGCGATATCGCTCCGGTCGCCATGATCAGCACTTTGCCCCTGGTGATGGAGGTGAACCTGTCGGTTCCGGCCCACACGGTCCCTGAGTTCATCGCCTACACCAAGTCCAATCCGGGCAAGGTCACGATGGCTTCGGGCGGCACCGGCAGCACGTCCCATGTCGGCGGCGAACTGTTCAAGATGCTGACCGGCGCCGACATGCTGCATGTGCCCTATCGCGGCGGCGCGCCCGCGCTGACCGATCTGCTCGGCGGCCAGGTGCAGGTGATGTTCAGCCCGCTGCCCGAGTCGATCGCGACCATCAAGGCCGGCAAGGTGCGCGCGCTGGCGGTGACCACCGCAACGCGCTCGGAGGCATTGCCCGACGTGCCTCCCGTGGCCGATTTTGTGAAGGGCTTCGAGGCCAGCACATGGCAAGGCATCGGCGCGCCCACAGGTACGCCTGCCGAGATCATCGATAGCCTCAACAAGGAGATAAACGCCGCGCTCGCCGATCCGAAGATCAAGACCCGTCTTGCCGACCTTGGCAGCATACCGACGCCGATGTCGCCGGCCGATTTCGAGAAGCTTATCGTCGCGGAGACCGAGAAGTGGGCCAAGGTGATCCGCGCGGCCAATATCAAGCCGGAGTAGCTACAGCCTCAAGCACGGATGGCGCCGCCAGCATCCCCGAAATCGCGTGACGCTGACGGGCGCCAGGGGCGCTCGTCGTGTCATGACAGCCTGCATGCTCTGGAGGGGGCACCGTGAAACTTCCTCGCCGTCGCTTTCTGCGCCTCGCAGCTGGTGCTGCCGCCCTGCCGGCCGTCGCACGCGTCGCAAGGGCGCAGACCTATCCGGCGCGGCCGGTGCGCATCATGGTTCCTTTTACCCCCGGGAGTACCAGCGACACGCTGGCGCGCCTGATGGGTCAGTGGCTATCGGAACGGTTGGGTCAGCCCATCGTGATTGAGAACCGGGCCGGTGCGGCCGGCAATATCGCGACCGAGGCGGTCGTGCGCGCGGCCTCGGACGGGTACACGCTTCTCCTGGTCACCTTGTCGAATGCGATCAACGCCTCGCTCTACGGCAATCTCGCCTTCAATTTCATTCGTGACGTTGCGCCGATCGCCGGCATCATGCGCACGCCGGGCGTGATGGAGGTCAACCCATCGGTGCCGGTCAGGACGGCTCCCGAGTTCATCGCCTACGCCAAGGCCAATCCCCACAAGATCACGATGGCGTCGGCCGGCAATGGGGCAAGCTCCCACCTGGCGGGCGAACTGTTCATGTTGATGACCGGCATCGACATGGTCCACGTGCCCTATCGCGGCTCGCCGCCCGCTCTCACCGACCTGCTGGGCGGGCAGGTCCAGGTGATGTTCGACAATATCCCGACCTCGCTTGAATACATCAGGGCCGGCAAGCTGCGGCCGCTGGCGGTGACTGCCGCGACGCGCTTGGAGGTGCTGCCGGACGTTCCGCCGCTGAACGATTTCGTGCCAAGTTATGAGACGAGCCTTTGGCTGGGTTTGGGCGCGCCAAGGAACACGCCCGGCGAGATCATCGACAAGCTTAACAGCGAGATCAATGCGGCCCTCGCCGATCCCAGGATGAAGGCCCGCCTTGCCGATCTTGGCGGCATTGTGCTGCCCGGCACGCCCGCCGATTTCGGCAGGCTCATCGCCGACGACACCGAAAAGTGGGCGAAGGTGATCCGGACGGCCAACATCAAGGTGGAGTAACGCGGTGGAAGACCGGTTCCTCAAGCGTCTGCGCCAGCCGGCAGCAGCGCGCGGAACCGGCCGGGCAGGCCTTGCGGGCGAATGCGGTTCGCCGCGTCCATGAGCCCTTGCCGCGCCAGCCAGGCTTCGAATTCCGGCGCCGGGCGGCGGCCCAGTAGGTCGCGCATGGCGAGCGCGTCATGAAACGACGTGCTCTGGTAGCCCAGCATGATGTCGTCGGCGCCCGGCACCCCCATGACGAAATTCACTCCGGCGGCGACCAACAGCGTCAGCAGCGCATCCATGTCGTCCTGGTCCGCCTCCGCATGGTTGGTGTAGCAGACGTCGACCCCCATCGGCAGGCCCATGAGCTTGCCGCAGAAATGATCCTCCAGGCCGGCGCGCATGATCTGCTTGCCGTCGAACAGATATTCCGGTCCGATGAAGCCAACCACCGAATTGACCAGGAGGGGCGAGAAGGCGCGGGCGACCGCATAGGCGCGCGCCTCCAAGGTCTGCTGGTCGACGCCATGATGGGCATTGGCCGAGAGCGCGCTGCCTTGCCCGGTCTCGAAGTACATCACATTGTGCCCGACCGTGCCGCGCTTGAGCGCGCGCGCGGCCTCGTGCGCCTCGCGCAGCAAAGCCAGGTCGACCCCGAAGCTGGCATTGGCGGCTTGCGTGCCGGCGATCGACTGAAACACCAGATCGACCGGCGCGCCCTTGCGGATGAGATCGAGCGTGGTGGTGACATGGGCCAGCACGCAGCTTTGGGTCGGGATCTCGAGCTTAGTCCGGATGTCGTCGAGCATGCAGATGAGCGCGTGGGCGCGCTCCGGGCTGTCGGTCGCCGGATTGATGCCGATCACGGCATCGCCGGAGCCGAGCAGGAGGCCGTCCAGGATGCTGGCCGCGATGCCGGCCGGATCGTCGGTCGGATGATTGGGCTGCAACCGCACCGACAGGCGGCCGGGCAGCCCCAGCGTGTTGCGGAACGCGGTCACGACCCAGCACTTTGCGGCCATCACCATGAGGTCTTGCAGGCGACTGATCTTGGCGACCGCCGCCGCCATCTCGGGCGTGACGCCGGGAGCCAATCCCGCGAGCGCCTCCGGGGTGGCCGCGTCCGACAACAGCCAGTCGCGCAATCCGCCGACCGTCAAATGCGCGACCGGCGCCAGAGCTGCCTTGTCGTGGGTGTCGATGATGAGGCGCGTGACCTCGTCGGCCTCGTACGGCACCGCTGGCTTGTCGAGAAAAGTGGCGAGCGGCAAATCGGCGAGCGCGTATTGGGCGGCCACGCGCTCCTCGCCCGACTGCGCCGCGATGCCGGCCAGCACATCGCCGCTGCGCAGCGGCGAGGCCTTGGCGAGCAGCGTCTTGAGATCGGGATAGACGTAACGCTCGCTGCCGATGGTCGCGCTGTACATGCGGCGGGTCCTTTGAGGCGATCCGGCGTGCGATCTTATCATCATGCTGCGGCAAACAGCACCGGCGTATGACACAGCGCCTCTGCCTTGCTGATGGGGCTGGAAAAGTCCACCCTGATGACCGCAGCCTGACGGGAGAAATCGATGAATTCGCGAGGCTTTGTTCTTTGCACCGTTGCGGCCGCCGGCGCGCTGGCGATGCTCGCCGCCCCGTCGGTCCGCGCCGCCGACGTCATCGCCGAATGGGACGGCATCAAGGCGCCGCCGGCCCCGGAGCTCCAGCCGGTGACGGTCGATCCCAAGACGACCGCGCTCCTGATCCTCGACGTCAACAAGCCCGCCTGCGCGCCGGAGCGGCGCGCGCGTTGCGTCGATACATTGCCCCATGTCAAGAAGCTGATGGACGCGGCCCGCGCCGCCGGCGCGCCGGTGCTCTACACGTTCAGCGGTACCGCAAAACCTGCCGATATCGCGGACCCGGGCATCGCGCCGCGCGAGGGTGAGGTGGTGGCGGTGCGCGGGCCGGACAAGTTCTTCGGCTCCGAGCTCGAGAAGAAGCTCAAGGAGAAGGGCGTCACGACCGTCATCGTGACCGGCACCGCCGCCAACGGCACCGTGATCGGCACCGGCGGCGGGGCCGCCATGCGGGGCTTCAAGGTCATAGTGCCCGTCGACGGCATGTCGGCGGACTCGGCCTATATGGAGCAGTATGTGGCTTTTCATTTCGCGAGCGCGCCAGCGCTCGCCGCCCGATCGACGCTGACGCGCGCCGACATGATCAAGTTCTGATACGAAGCCTCGATGATCGATTTATCTTGTCCTTGGACGATCCCGCGCCATATGCGGGAACGCTTGGACCGCGGCTTCGCGCATAACCTTGCAGCAACTTTTCGGCGCATAGGGATGAAGGATGGATGACGTGGTGGCGATCCGGAACGCGGCGGACACGCGGCCGCGGCTCGACCTGCAGGAGCATCTGGCAGATCTCGAGGCCAAGGGTCTCCTGGTGCGGATCGATCATCCGGTCGACAAGGACACCGAGCTGCATCCGCTGGTGCGCCTGCAATTCATCGGCGGCATTCCGGAATCCGAGCGGCGCGCGTTCCTGTTCACCAATGTGGTGGATGCGACCGGGCGGCGCTACGCCATTCCGGTCGTGGTGGGCGCCATCGCGGCCTCGGCGGAAATCTATTCGCTCGGGATGCGGCGCGCGGTCGGCGATATCGGCGCCGCTTGGCTCGCCGCGATCGCCAATCCGATCCCGCCGGTGCGGGTGGCCGCGCCGCAATGCCAGGAGATCGTCGTCACCGGAGATGCGCTACGGGCACCGGAAGGCGGCATGAAGCTCTTCCCGGTGCCGATCTCGACGCCTGGCTTTGATTCCGCGCCCTATCTGACCGCCACGCTTTGCATCACCAGGGATCCGGATTCCGGCATCCAGAACATCGGCACCTACCGGGCGGCGCTCAAGGCCACCGACCGGCTGGTGGTCCGCATGGTGGCGCGCGCCGGCGGCGCCGGCGGTTTTCTGCATTGGCAGAAGCACAAGGAACGCAAAGAGCCGATGCCGATCGCCATCGTGATCGGGGCAGCTCCGGTCGCGATGTTCACCGGCGCCCAGAAGCTCGCCATCGATGTGGACGAGATCGGCGTGGCGGGCGCGCTGGCCGGCCGCGGGGTGCCGATCGCCAGATGCACGACCGTCGATCTCGACGTCCCGGCCTGTTCCGAGATCGTCATCGAGGGCCTGATCGATACCGGCAAGCTCGAGCCCGAGGCGCCGTTCGGGGAGAGCAATGGCTATGTGGCGCTCGAAGCCTTTTAATATGCCGATGCGGGTGACCGCCATCACGCATCGCCACCACCCGGTCTTCGCCTCCATCATCAGCTAGGTCACGCCGAGCGAATCGAGCCTGGTCAAGAAGGTGGCCTATGAGCCGCTCTATCTCGCGCATCTCAAGGACACGCTGTCGGTGCGGAGCGTGCGCCGCGTCATCCTGCACGAGCCGCTCACCAATCTGCGGCCGGTCATCTTCGTCCAGTTCGCGCCCGGCACGGCGCGCAGCGAGGTCTGGCGCGGCCTCAACGGCGCGGCGGCCTTTCAGGCGATCTTCGGCAAGGTGGTGATCGGCGTCAGCGAGGATATCGATCCGGCCAATCTGGACGCCGTGCTGTGGTCGATCGCCTACCGCTGCAATCCGATCGACGATGTGCAGATCGCGCCCTATCACGGCGGCGACCAGGGCTCGCAATATTCAAGTGGCGGGCGTGCCTCCAAGCTCCTGATCGATGCCACCATGAAGGGCCCGATGCCGCCGCTGGCGCTGCCCAAGAGGGAATTCATGGAACGCGCCCAAGCGCTGTGGAAGAAGCTCGATCTGCCGCCGATCGCGCTCAAGGCGCCGTGGCACGGCTATCCGCTGGGCGATTGGATCGAGCGCTGGGACACCTACGCGGAGCGCGCGGTCAGCGGCGCCTGGGAGGAGACCGGCAAGGAGACGCTCACCCGCCAGCGCACCGGCCTCAAACCCGAAACCCCCGTGCGCAAGGTGGAGGGCTGAAGAGGTCGGGCTCATGGGACGGTTTGGCGCCAGCATCAACCGCAAGGAGGACGCGGACCTCCTGACCGGGCGCGGCCGTCCGGTCAATGTCGGGAATGCCGACGGACGGCACCGCGATCTTGAAAAGACATGATCAAATTACTCGTTTTGCGGGTTCGGACAAAGCCGCCTTTTCATCCGCAGTAGCCCTGTGGCTAACCCTCCACGAAAGCTTGCAGCATGACTCATATTTATCTCGGTTGAAAGCGGATTGACTCCACACCTGGGATTGCGGACGCTTAGGCCCGTGGGTTGAGGGGCTCCCATGGTGGTCGTGCGGCGCTTGCGGCTTGGCGGTGGAAGTTGTCGCGTGCGCATGTGGGGCGGCTTTTGTGGGCCCAATGTCGGCACCGTGGTCGGCGCCAGTGCCGCCATCCAGGGCCAGGTCACCGACGCCGTGACCATCAACCAATCGAGCCAGAGCGAACCGAGCGCCGCACGACCAAATAGGGGCATGACATGACAACCAGCGAGCCATTGGTCCGGGAGAGACCTCAAAAGCCATTTCAGCGAGCTCTCTATGACTTCATGTGTATGGCAAAGGGGAGATCGCAATCACTTATGATCAAGTATTTTATCGAACAGGTGATAATTCACAGTGATCTTTGCGAGCACGGTTCAGTACTTATCTTTGCCCCGCCATCTGGCAATACGGAAACGGATGCCGGAACTCTCAAGCTGTTTGAAAACAAGATTGCGACAAATGTAATACATAGTGTGGCCGAACTCCCCGGTGAAAGTTTTCCTGTGAGTGAGGGACTCGGAGGTCTCGCCTTCCGCAAACGTGAGGCTGAATTCGCACCAATAGCGGAAAACCATCCTGACTTTAAGCGTTTTGAGGGCCAGGACATCGGGTCGATCTATTGTCTTCCAATTTTGTTAGAAAGCGAGCAGCCTCCTTTTGGTGTTGTGTCATTTCACTATCCCCATAATAGAGCTGACGAGCTGAATGATGAGAAGCGTGCATTGATGGGCGTGGCGGTTAAGGTTTTGGAAGCAATGCTTCCCTTGGCGCCCTTACGGCTTGTGCCTGAAGAGAAGCTCTTTATAGTTCATGGTCGGGACGAGCGGTTCCGGCAAGAGTTGGTCAAGATTCTTACTTCCGAGAAAATCGATCCGGTCGTAGTCCAAACCTACGCAAGGACGGGGCAAGATTTACTCGGATTTATAGAGAATCGTATACGTGGCTGCGTGGCTGGATTCGTTTTGCTCACCCCGGATGACGAAGGACGGCTATACCAATTTGGGGAACCAATGCGACAACGAGCACGCCAGAACGTCATATTTGAATGTGGTTATTTGACCGCGTTGTTCCGCCGCACCAATAGAATTTGTTTCCTTAAACAAGGTGACCTGGAGATTCCATCTGACCTAAATGGTCTGCTGATGGAGCCCTTCGAGGATTACATTGATCCCGCTCGTATTATTGTTACGCTCAGGCAGTGGGGTCTTAAGAAGTACAGCGACGTAAGAAATACTGAACCACGCGAAACGGACAAAGCCGCCACCGAACTGAATTCCGGAATCTAGATGCGACTGTCACCAGTAGCTGTGGGAGTGTGCTAACGAATTTACCGATCAGGGCAATCAGATGTTGGCCTGGAGGGAAGAAAGGTCGCTTTCGTCCATCCGGCGATTTTCATGTATTGGGGCGGGTGGTGCGCTTGGGTCGAAGCGACGAGCATGGCGGGAGAAGCCAATTGCTGAATAGCTACGGGAGATGTAGATGTCCTATTTCAATGCGGCAATCGGACTAGTGCTTGGTCTT
>Ga0182024_10019477_pt1 | contig 12502 bp, 10 predicted proteins | sample P32metaG_FD_120480 | JGI IMG/M metagenome (GOLD analysis project Ga0182024, IMG submission 120480) | Permafrost microbial communities from Stordalen Mire, Sweden - P3-2 metaG (Illumina Assembly) | ecosystem: Environmental > Terrestrial > Soil > Wetlands > Permafrost | place: Sweden: Stordalen... | reverse complement strand
GAGGTGCAGAACCAGTACCAGCGGCGCGCCGACCTCATTCCCAACCTGGTCGAGACGGTCAAGGGCTATGCGAAGCAGGAAAGCAGCGTGCTGGAAGCGGTAACGAATGCCCGCGCGCGTGCCACCTCGGTCCAGGTCAACGCCGACACGATCACCGATCCCGAAGCATTCAAGAAATTTCAGGATGCTCAGGCGCAACTGTCCGGCGCGCTCGGCCGCCTGCTTGCGGTCTCTGAAAATTATCCCGATCTCAAATCGAATCAGAACTTCCTGGCGTTGCAATCGCAGCTCGAAGGCACCGAGAACCGAATTGCCGTCGCTCGCCGCGACTACATCGAGGCCGTGCGGCTCTACAATACCGAATTGAAGACGTTTCCCGGGGTGATCTGGGCTTCCTTGCTCTACAAGAGCGACAAGCCGATGGAGGAATTCACGGTCGCCGATGACCTCAAGCAGCCGCCGCAAGTCAAGTTCTGAGCAATCGCGCCATGGCGCGGCGCGCGATCCCGCCGGTCATTGCCTGGCTCTGGCTGGTCTGCGCCTGCGCGGCGCAGACGTTGAGCTTTCCGGCGCTGACCGGGCGCGTTGTCGACGATGCCGGTCTGTTGGATGCTTCCACCACCGCCGCGCTGACGCAATCGCTCGCCGATCTGGAGCGGAAGACGACGGATCAGCTCGTCGTCGTGACCTTGAAATCGCTGCAAGGCACCTCGATCGAGGATTACGGATATCAGCTCGGACGGCGCTGGCAGATCGGCCAGAAGGACAAGAACAATGGCGTGCTGCTCATTGTCGCGCCGAACGAGCGGAAAGTCCGTATCGAAGTCGGTTATGGCCTTGAAGGCACGCTGACCGACGCGGTCAGCAAGCTGATCATCGAGAATTCGATCCTGCCGCGCTTCAAGGTCGCCGACTATGCGGGCGGCATCAAGCGCGGCGTCGAGGACATCATCCAGGTGCTCAGCGGCGACGCGCAGGAGTGGCAGGACCGGGCCGCCCAGCGGCTCGCGCCCGACACCGCCCAGCCGGCCCCCGACGGGGCGGTTTGGCCGGCCATCGTTGTGGTGCTCGTGGGCGTCGGGTTTCTGCTCTACTGCGCGGTCAGGGGCGGCGCCATTTGCCGGGCGATCTTGCAGTTTCTTTTCCTGATGCTGCTTTCCGGAGGTCGCGGCTCATCCAGCGGCTCTTCGGGTGGCGAGTCCTTCGGCGGTGGCGGCGGCTCCTTCGGTGGCGGCGGCGCCTCGGGAAGCTGGTGAGGGGCGGGATGATCTCGCAATCCGACAAGACCCGCGTGGCTGATGCGATCCGAGCCGCGGAGGCGCGCACCGCCGGGGAGATCTTCTGCGTCATCGCCCGGCATTCGAGCGACTACCGGCTCGTCCCGATCGCCTGGGCGGCCGCGCTCGCCCTGTTGGTGCCGCTGCCTCTTATCTCCCTGACAACGTGGCCGGCGGCGGTCATCTATCTCTGGCAATTGGGCGCCTTCGTCGTGGCGGCGCTCGCTCTGTCGCACCCGAGAGTGCGGTTTCACATCGTGCCGCGGCGGGCCAAGCACGATCAGGCGCACGCCGAGGCCATGCGCCAATTCTTCGCCCAAGGGCTGGACAAGACCGAGCACCGCACCGGCGTTCTCATTTTTGCCTCGACCGCCGAGCGTTATGCGGAGATCATCGCCGACGCCGGCATCAACGAAAAGGTCACGCCGCAAGTCTGGGACCAGGCGATCAGCGAACTCGTCGCGGCAATCAAGGCCGGCCGACCGGCAGACGGGTTCGTGGCCGCGATCGAGCAGTGCGGGGCGGTGCTGGCCGCGCATTTTCCGCCCGGCGCATTGCAGCGCGACGAGCTGCCGGACAAGCTCCTGGAAATCTAGTACGGGCGGAACATGCGAAACATCCTGGTCACCGGCGCGTTTGGTCAGATCGGCTCCGAGCTTGTCCCTGCTTTGCAGCAGCGCTACGGCGCCGAGCACATCATTGTCTCCGATATCCGCATGGTTCCGTTGCAGGCCCATGCGCAATCCGGGACGGAGCGCAATTACGAGCATGTGGACTGCACGCAGCCGCAGCAGATCCTCGAAGCGGTGCGCCGGCACGACATCGAGACGATCTATCATTTGGCGGCGCTGCTTTCCGCCGTAGCCGAGGAGAGGCCGCACCTGGCCTGGAGCATCAACATGGGCGGCCTCTACAACGTGCTCGAGGCTGCCCGCCAGTACCGCTGCCGGGTGTTCTTCCCGAGCTCGATTGGAGCTTTCGGTCCGTCGACACCGCGCGATCATACGCCCCAGGTGACGATCCAGCGGCCGACCACGATGTATGGCGTCACCAAGGCTTCAGGCGAGCTGCTTGGCGATTACTATGCGGCTCGTTTCGGCCTCGATGTCCGCGGCTTGCGCCTGCCGGGCCTTATTTCCTACGTCGCTCCGCCGGGCGGCGGCACCACCGATTATGCCGTCGAGATCTTTTATTCGTCACTGCGCTACCAGCATTACCGGTGCTTCCTCGGTCCGCACACCCGGCTCGACATGATGTATATGCCGGATGCGATCCGCGCGATGATCGAGCTGATGGAAGCCGACAGCGGGCGGCTCCACTATCGGAATGCCTACAATATTACGGCCATGAGCATCACGCCCGAGGATCTGGCCGCGGAAATTCGCAAGCACATTCCCGGCCTTGCTCTCGACTATCAGGTGGACCCGGTGCGCCAATCAATCGCCGATTCATGGCCGCGCTCGCTCGACGACAGTGCCGCCCGCGCGGACTGGGGCTGGGCACCGCGGTTCGATCTTGCGACCATGACGACCGATATGCTGGTCCGGCTGCGCCCAAAGGTCACCGGACCGGAACGAACCAAACCGCAAGGACCGGACCCGCAAGGAGATCACAAGGGAAGCTGAGCCCATGCCGATCCAAGGACTGAGCCAAGCGCTGGCCTCGAAGCTCGACGAGATGAAGCAGGCCGGGCGCCTCAAGGGCAGGGAAACAATCATCCGCGGTATTGTCCCGCCCGGCCCGAGCACAGGCCGACGCTACTTGCTCGAAGGGGAGGGCGAGAAGGCCTTTCTGCGGATGAACGCCAACAACTATCTCGGCCTTTCATTCCGCCCCGAGCTCATTGCCGCCGATGAGGAGGCCGTCCGCCAATTCGGCACTGGCCCCGGCGCGGTTCGCTTCATCAGCGGGAGCTGGTCGCCGCACACGGCTATCGAGCGACGGCTGGCACAATTTCACGGCCGTGAGGCCGCCATGCTGTTCAGCTCCGCCTACGCCACGGCGATGGGCGTGCTGCCACCGCTGGTCACGGACAAGACCGCGGTGATCAGCGATGCGCTCAATCACAGCTGCATCATCAATGCGATCGCGCTGGCGCGGCCGGCCGCAAAGCATATCTACCGGCATCTCGACATGGCCGGGCTGGAAGCGGGCCTCGCCGCCGCGGCCGAGACCTGCACGCGCGCCATCATCGTGACCGACGGCATCTTCAGCATGCGCGGCGATCATGCGCCGCTCGAGGCCATCATGGCGCTGGCGCGCCAATACGACGCCGGCTTCCCGGAAAACGTCGTCGTTGTGGTCGACGATTCGCACGGCGTCGGCGCGTTCGGTCAAACCGGTCGCGGTACCGAGGAATACACCAAGTCCGGTCCGGCCGACATTCTGGTGGCGACTCTGGGCAAGGCCTTCGGAGTGAACGGCGGCTATGTGGCCGGAGCTGACACGATCATTCGATATCTGCGCGAGACCTCTCCCTTCTACATCTATTCCAACCCGATCACGCCCGGCGAGGCCGCCGCCGCGCTTGCGGCAGTCGAGCTGGTCGACGGTCCGGTCGGGCTCGAGCTTTTGGCTCATCTGCGCGCCATGACGGGACGCTTCAAGGCCGGGCTCGCGAAATTGGGATTCGAAACGCTCCCCGGCGAGCATCCGGTGGTCCCGCTGATGTTGCGTGATTCAGCGCGAACGTCGGCGCTGGTTGCGCATCTGCGCGAGCGTGGCATCCTCGCCACCGGCCTCAATTATCCGGTCGTGCCCAAGGGCGAGGAGGAGATCCGTTTCCAGATCAGCGCCGATCACGTGACGGCCGACATCGACGAAGCGCTCGAGGCCCTGCGCCGCTTTGGCGGATAGCGTCCGGCCGGTCACGTGATCGTGGCATCATAGGCCGCTTCATCGAGCAGTGCACCGAGCTCGCTCGCATCGGCAATCTTCAGCTTGAAGAGCCAGCCTTCGCCGGTCGGCGCGGAATTGACCAGCGCCGGGTCGCTGCTGACCTTGGGGTTGACCTCGACCACCTCGCCGCTGATGGGCGCATACACGTCGGAAGCGGCTTTCACCGATTCCACGGTGGCGGCCGCGGCACCCTTCTTGAGCTTCGTCCCGACGCTGGGCAATTCCACGAACACCAGATCGCCCAGCTTGTCCTGCGCGAAATTCGTGATCCCGACGGTTGCCACCTCGCCGTCGAGGCGGAGCCATTCATGGTCCGGCGTGAACTTCAGCATGGCGATGATCCCGTGATCTGGCGCACACACTACCGACGAGGCGGAAAAGCAAGGAGGCTCAAAAACGCTTCGCGTCGGGTGGAAGCCTCATTGTTGAAACGAATTAGTGCTGCCCTTGCAGTTCGAACAGCAAGGATCGCATCTGAAGTCCTCACGCGAATCATTGGATCATAGTCGGCCGAGTGTCGCTTTTGCTGCAACTCAAGAATTGCCGCAGCGAATGCCACAATATTTGGACCGAAACCGTTGGAAGGGGCATGCGGAGCGTACCTTGCAGTCAAGGTGAGCTTTTTTACTTCCTCGCACAACGCGCGGAGCGAGCTATGATCGACGCTTCGATAGACCAAGCCATATTGGCTGGTTGCTCGCTTGGTCACTCCCACGAATTGATCGGCGGCAGCCGTGATCGTCGCGTGAAATATACCATAATAGGCGGCAGAAATAGCGCGCCTGATGTCGACCTGTCTGGGGGGCCCCGCAGGCGGTGGCGAACTCAAATTGTCCGCTTGCCCGAAAAGATGCTCGGGGTTAAGAATCGCCACTTTCTTCAAGCTCTTCTTTAGTTGCGTATTCTACGATTGGAAAACGTTCTTCGCCAGCTTCGCGCAGGCGATCCTGTATTTGCACCAGCGTATCGAGCGCGGCGTCCCCTTTGATTCTTGCTGCCGCTCCTGACTCTATAACAATGGTAATCCTCAACGCGTCGCGGCCTTCGGAGTCCACCGTGGGCTGGCTCATAATGCTACTGACACTCGAACTTGTTAGGTTCGCTGTGGCAACATCATTTGCGATTTTTACGATTTGATTCTCTGCGAGCATGCAGGAATAGTATCTCAAATTGAAGCGCAAATATAGAGAGCATTTGAACATAACGAAGTGGGTCTGAATGGCTCGGATAGTGACGCGTTGTCATACCAATGCTTTCCAGCCGGCTGCCCGCGGCATGAGCGCGCCTCCGATCAGGAGCGCTTGTAGCGCAAGGGCACGAACGGCAAGGGGCAGACCTGCAGGGCTTGCCGGCGGCCGCGCAACTCGGCGAACAGCTGGGTTCCGGGCGCGGCCTGCGCGAGCGGGACGTAGCCCATGGCGATCGGCTCGCCCAGGCTGACCCCGAAGCCGCCCGATGTCACCATGCCGATCGGCGCTGCATCGTCCTCCCGGCCAAACAGCGCCGCGCCGCCGCGCACCGGCGCACGACTTTCGGGCTTGAGCCCGACCCGCCGCCGCGCCGCGCCGCGGTCCAACTGCCCCAAGATGATCCCGGCGCCGGGGAATCCGCCGTTGCGCGCTCCGCCCGGGCGACGCGTTCTGGCAATCGACCATTCCAAGGCGGCCTCCACCGGCGTCGTCGCCGGATCGAGATCGGAACCATAAAGACAGAGCCCGGCTTCCAGCCGCAGGCTGTCGCGGGCGCCGAGTCCAACCGGCATCACCACCTCGTTCTGCAGCAGCGCTTCGCACACGGCCATAGCCCGGTCGGCCTTGATGCTGATCTCGAAACCGTCTTCGCCCGTATAGCCGGAACGCGAAACCACGCAGGCCTCGCCCGCCAAAACCAAATGGCGGATGTCCATGAAACGCATCGAGCGGATGTCGGGTGCGAAGGCCGCCAAGACGGTTTCGGCTTTCGGACCTTGCAGGGCAACGAGGGCATGGTCGGGCAGCGGCTGGATGATGCATTGCTCTGCAAGATGAGCACAAAGATGGGCCTCGTCGGCGACCTTGCGGGCGGCATTGACGACCAGCCGCAGCTGATCGCCGAGGTTGGCCACCATCAGGTCGTCGAGTATGCCGCCGGCGGGGTTGGTGAAAAGCGCGTAGCGCTGCCGGCCCTCGGCAAGCCCGAGGACATCGGCGGGAACCAGACCTTCCAGCGCACGGGCCGCGTCGGCCAGGCGGCCCGAGCGCGGCCGTATGATGATCTGTCCCATATGCGAGACGTCAAACAGGCCGGCGGCCGCGCGGGTGTGCAGGTGCTCCTTGATGATGCCGGTGGGATATTGCACCGACATCTCATACCCGGCGAATGGCACCATGCGGGCGCCGAGCCTGACATGCAGGTCGTAGAGCGGCGTGCGCCTGAGCTCGGGTTCGGTTGCTTGCGTCATGCCTTGCTCGTTCATCCGGCTCGCTTCATCCGGGCGCGGCCTTGGCGCGGTCCGAAAGCACCAGCGCCCGCGCCGCCTTGACCTCGTCGAGCCGCCGGACCGGTGTGCTGTAAGGCGCGCCCTTGACCAGCGCCGGATCGCTCTGCGCTTCCGCTGCGATCGCCTTCATGGCCTCGACAAAGGCGTCCAAAGTCGGCTTGCTCTCGGTCTCGGTCGGCTCGATCATCAGCGCCTCGGGCACGATCAGCGGAAAATAGTTGGTCGGCGGATGGAATCCGTAGTCGAGCAGCCGCTTGCTGATGTCGAGCGCCCGTATGCCGGTGTCCTCGATCGCGCCTTGGCACACGAATTCATGCATGTTCATGCGGTCGAACGGCACCCGGAAGGTGTCGCGCAGCCTGATTCGCAAGTAGTTGGCGTTGAGCACTGCGTGCTCGGAATTCGCCCGCAGGCCCGCGCCGCCATGCCGCCGGATATACGCATAGGCGCGCACGAACATCCCGAAATTTCCGAAGAAGGTCGACACTCGGCCAATCGATTTCTTGGGACTTGCCAGGACGTAGCGTGCGTCGCCGGTCGCACCGCGGTCGACATCGATCACCGGGCCCGGGAGGAAGTCTGTAAGCCTGGCCGAGACGCCTACCGGTCCGGCGCCCGGCCCGCCGCCGCCGTGCGGCGTCGCAAACGTCTTGTGCAGATTGAAGTGCATCACGTCGAAGCCGAGATCGCCCGGCCGCGCAATGCCGGCGAGCGCGTTCAGGTTGGCGCCGTCGCCATAGACCAGCCCGCCGCAACCATGAACGAGGCGCACCACCTCGCCGATGTGCTCCTCGAATAGGCCAAGCGTATTGGGATTGGTCATCATGATGCCGGCGACGCTGCCGTCACAGGCGGCGCGAACCGCGTCGAGATCGACATTGCCGCGCGCGTCCGAGGGCAGCTCGACCGCGGTGAAGCCCGCCATCGTGGTCGAGGCCGGATTGGTGCCATGGGCGGAATCGGGAATGAGGATGCGGGTTCGATCAGGCTCGCCGCGGTCGCGATGATAGGCGCGCATCATCAGGAGGCCGGTGAACTCGCCATGCGCTCCGGCCGCAGGCTGCAGGGAGACGCCGGCAAAGCCTCCGATCTCGGCCAACCATTGCTGCAGACTGAACATCAATTCGAGATTGCCCTGTACCGATTCGGAATCCTGCAGCGGGTGGGTTTCGGCAAACCCGGGCAGCCGGGCGATCTGCTCATTGACCTTGGGATTGTACTTCATGGTGCAGGAGCCGAGCGGATAGAAGCCGGTATCGATGCCAAAGTTTCGCTGCGACAGCGCCAGAAAGTGGCGCGCCACGTCGAGCTGGGAGAGCTCCGGCAGATCGCAGTCCGGGTTGAGCTCGTCCGCCGGCAGCGCGGCCTCCGGCACGTCGAGATCCGGCAGATCGATGCCGCGGCGTCCTTCCACGCTTTGCTGGTAGAGCGTCGGGATGGTCGGGTCTTTGGGCCGAAATCTGTCTGCAGGCATCGGGCTCGCACCGGTTGTCATTTCGCCAGAATTTTTCATTTCGTTATCTGACCGAGCGCCGCGACCAATCGGTCGATCGCGGCGCGGTTATGAAGCTCGGTCACCGCGATCAGCATGTGGTGCTGCAAATGCGGGTAATCGCGCCCGAGGTCGTAGCCGCCGATGATGCCGAACTCCTGGCACAGCCGGCGGTTGACCTCGGCGGCCGGCCGCGGCAGCCGGACCACGAATTCCTTGAAGAACGGCTTGCCGGGCGCCTGCGGATTGACCTGGAAGCCGTCGAGCCCGGCGATCGCGGCGGCGGCGTAGTGGCTGTTGTGGAAGCACAGCTCCGCGATCTGCCGCAGCCCAGTCTTGCCGACGGTCGCCAGATAGGCCGTGGCGGCGAGCGCGCAGACGGTGGAATTCGTGCAGATATTGCTGGTCGCCTTGGCGCGGCGAATGTGCTGCTCGCGGGTCGCGAGCGTGAGCACATAGCCGCGCCGGCCTTCCAGGTCGACGGTCTCGCCCACCAGATGTCCCGACAGCCGACGGACATGCGCCATGCGGGCCGTAAAGATGCCCAGGTGCGGGCCACCGAACGAGGGCGGAATCCCCAGGCATTGACCATCCGCGACCGCGACGTCGGCCCCATAGGCGCCGGGCGCCCGAAAACGGCCGAGCGCGATCGGGTCGGTGACCACGATCAGCAGGGCGCCGGCCGCGTGAACCGCGGCGCTAAGCCCCTCGACCGCCTCGAACTGTCCGAAGAAGTTCGGGCTCTGAATGACCAGCGCCGCCGTCGATTGATCGAGCTGCGATTTCAGCTGATCGAGGTCGGCACTGCCGTCTTCATCGCCCGCCACCACGGCCGCATGGATGCCGCGCAGATAGGTCCTGACCACCGCGCGATATTGCGGATGGACGGCTGGAGAGAGCAGGATCTTGGTGCGCTTTTCCTGCCCCACATTGAGCGCGAGCAGCACCGCCTCGGCGAGCGCGGTCGCTCCATCGTAGTGGCTGGCATTGCTCACCTCGAGCGCGGTCAGCCGGCACATCATGCTCTGGTATTCGAACATGGCCTGCAGCACGCCCTGGCTCACCTCCGGTTGATAGGGCGTGTAGGCGGTGTAGAACTCGCCGCGCTGCAGCACATAATCGACCGTTGCGGGCCGGTAATGATGATAGGCGCCGGCGCCCAGGAAGCTCGCCGATGGATCGGTGCCGGAGTTGCGGTCGGCCAGCGCCTGCATCTCGCGCTCGATCTCGATTTCCGATGCGGGCGGCGGCAGCTTGAGCTTCGGGAACCGCACATGCTCGGGCACGTCGCCGAACAGACCGTCGGTCCGCTCGACGCCGATCACCGCGAGCATCTCGGCACGTTCCCGTTCGGTGTGCGGCACGTAGGTCATTGCTATCCTTTGGTCGATCGATATCGATGCCGCGCCATATGGGTTGCCCCGGCCTGAAACGCCACAGGCGAAGGCCCGAGGCAGTCAGCCGGCCACTTTTACCAGACGGTTGCGACGACGAGCGCTATGCGGGCCATCGGATCACGTCCTGCTAACGACCACCGGCCCCCAAGGACCGGGGACTCTCCCATCTGGGGTTGCTGCCGGGCCAAAGGTCACTATTTAATTAAGCAGGGCTCGCATGGCGCGCGAGAACAGGGCGCTGCCAATTCCTCACCGCAGACAGCTGGAGCATACGATGGGTTCGGATTTCCCGCGTGATTGGATGTGGTCGGAGGCCTGCGCGATGTTGGCGCGCGCCGAGGGGCTGCACCGGGAATTGTTCAGGCCGAGCGCGCAGCCGGCGGCCTGGGAGCCGCCCGTCGATGTTCTGGAGACCGATCACGAGGTGCTGGTCCTAGTGGCTTTGCCTGGGGTCAACCCGGAGCGGGTCGAGGCTGTCATCGACGGCAGCGATCTGGTGTTTGCCGGGACCCGCGTCATTCCAGGGGAGCTGCGAACCGCGATCATTCATCGCCTGGAGCTTCCGCAGGGCCGCTTCGAGCGGCGCGTGCGGCTTCCGCGCGGGCGCTACAGCGCGGTTCGCCGGTCCGCAGCCGACGGCTGCCTGCTCATTACACTGCAAAAAGCGGAGGCCTTCCGTGGCTGAGACAACCTCACCTGCCGGATCCGACGCCAACGCCGGCCACGCGGCCCCAGTGCCAGCTCTGCCGCCGGACGCCATGATCATCATCCCGGTTCGCAACATGGTGGTTTTTCCCGGCGTCATTCTGCCGATAACGCTGGGGCGTCAACGCTCGATCGCCGCCGCCCAGCAGGCGGTGCGCGAACAGCGGCCGGTCGGAATACTGATGCAGCGGAATTCCGAGACGGCAGATCCGGTGCCCATCGACATGCATCGTATGGGGACGATCGCGAATGTCGTGCGCTACATCACCGGGCCTGATGGCACGCACCATCTGGTATGCCAAGGTGAGCAGCGGTTTCAGATCATGGAGTTCATGGGCGGCTGGCCGTTCCTGGTCGCGCGCGTCCTGCGGATTCCGGAGCCGGTGACCCAATCGGACGAGATCGAGGCGCGCATGCTCAACCTGCGGGAGCAGGCTGTGGAGGCCGTCCAGCTCTTGCCGCAAGCGCCGCCGGAATTGCTGGCCGCGGTGCAGGGCGCGCCCACGCCGAGCGCGCTGGCCGATCTGGTCGCGACCTATATGGATGTCTCGCCGGAGGAAAAGCAGGAAATCCTGGAGACGGTCGATCTCAGCGCCCGGATGGAAAAGGTTGCGCGCCTGCTCGCGCACCGCATCGAGGTCATGCGCCTTTCGCGCGAGATCGGCCGGCAGACCAAGGCCGCGCTCGACGAGCGCCAGCGCGAGGTGCTTTTGCGCGAGCAGATGGCGGCGATTCAACGCCAACTCGGCGAAGGCGACGAGGGCAAGGCCGCGGAGATCGCCGAGCTCGAGGCCGCGATCGCCAAGGCGCAAATGCCCAAGGAGGTCGAGGAACAGGCCCGCAAGGAGCTGCGGCGCCTGCAACGGATGCCGGAAGCGGCCGCCGAATACGGCATGGTGCGAACCTATCTGGACTGGTTGATCGAGCTGCCCTGGTCGCTGCCCGAGGAAACCGCAATCGACATCAACGAGGCGCGCCGCATCCTCGACGAGGATCACTACGGACTCGAGAAGATCAAGCGGCGGATCATCGAATATCTCGCCGTGCGCAAGCTGGCGCCGAGCGGCAAGGCGCCGATCCTCTGCTTCGTCGGACCTCCCGGGGTCGGCAAGACCTCGCTCGGCCAGTCGATCGCGCGGGCCATGAATCGCAAATTCGTGCGCGTGAGCCTGGGCGGCGTGCATGACGAGGCGGAAATCCGCGGCCACCGGCGCACCTATATCGGGGCGCTGCCCGGCAACATCATCCAGGCCATCCGCAAGGCGGGTACGCGCAATTGCGTCATGATGCTCGATGAGATCGACAAGCTCGGCGCCGGCATTCACGGCGACCCCGGCTCGGCGCTGCTGGAGGTGCTCGATCCCGAGCAGAACAACACGTTCCGCGACAACTATCTCGCCGTGCCGTTCGATCTCAGCCGCGTGGTGTTCATCACGACCGCGAACATGCTCGACACCATACCGGGCCCGTTGCGCGACCGGATGGAGATCATCGGCCTGACCGGCTACACGGCCGAGGAAAAGCTGCAGATCGCCCGGCGGTATCTGGTTCGCCGGCAGCTGGAAGCCAACGGTCTGCGAGCGGACCAGGTCGAGATCACCGATGAAGCGCTGCGCGCCATCATCCAGTCCTATACGCGCGAAGCCGGCGTGCGTAACCTCGAGCGCGAGATCGGAAAGACGCTCCGGCACGCGGCGGTCCGCATTGCCGAAGAGCAGGCCGGCCCGATCCGCATCGCCGGCGATGATCTCGCCGCCATCCTGGGCGCGCCGCAGTTCGAGAACGAAGTCGCCATGCGCACGAGCGTGCCCGGCGTGGCGACCGGCTTGGCTTGGACGCCGGTCGGCGGCGACATCCTGTTCATCGAGGCGACCCGGATTCCCGGCAACGGCAAATTCATTCTGACCGGTCAGCTCGGCGAGGTGATGCGGGAAAGCGCCCAGGCCGCGCTCAGCATCGTCAAGAACCGGGCCGGATCGATCGGTATCGATGAAAACCGGCTCGCCAAGTCCGACATCCATATCCACATTCCGGCCGGCGCGATCCCGAAGGACGGACCGAGTGCCGGGGTCGCCATGTTCATGGCCCTGGTTTCGCTCCTGACCGAGCGCACCGTGCGCAGCGACACCGCCATGACGGGCGAGATCAGCCTGCGCGGTCTGGTATTGCCGGTCGGTGGAATCAAGGAAAAGGTCATCGCCGTGTCGCTGCGTACGGTGCGGTCGGTCAGCAGCGAGACGAGCGCCATGAACAT
>Ga0182024_10019476_pt1 | contig 12502 bp, 9 predicted proteins | sample P32metaG_FD_120480 | JGI IMG/M metagenome (GOLD analysis project Ga0182024, IMG submission 120480) | Permafrost microbial communities from Stordalen Mire, Sweden - P3-2 metaG (Illumina Assembly) | ecosystem: Environmental > Terrestrial > Soil > Wetlands > Permafrost | place: Sweden: Stordalen... | reverse complement strand
GGCCCACACCGCCGGCCCGGTGACCCAGGAGAAATTCGTCACCATAGTCGCCCAGCCCGACCTGTATGGAAACGCGCTGATCCTGCTCAAGCACGTGACCGACGGCGACCACCTGGACGAAAATCCGCGCATGAGGCTGGTGGACGCCGTCGACGCGATGGCCGACAACCGCGGCGAGCTCTTGTTTGAGCTGCGCGGCACCACGCTGCGCCAGTTCGCGCTTTACCGGGTGCTGCGCGGGCGAGCGGAAAAGCTGTTTGTCTCCGGCGGCGGCGAATTCGGCACCGCAAGCGATTAGCGCCTCTTGTAGCACAAGCTCGTATCAAAACAAATCTGCCATCCTGAGCAGGCCCCCACGTGGTCATGAATCGCCCGTGCCTGATCCCCCGGGGCTCGTAATCCGCCACCAGTTGAAAGTCCATGCGGCATCGTACCCACAGAGCGAATAGAAAGCGGGATTATAAATACACATTTTGTGATTGCAATCCAGCTTCGGCGGTGGCGCATCCTCGGGCTAACGCGCTATTGTTGAGGGGATAATTCATGGAGCCTGCAGCCAACCCTCCCGCATCGCTTGAGGACTTTGATTTCTCACTGCTCGATAGCAGCGATTTCAAGGAGGACTCTGTCCGCGAGGAAATCGTTCTCCCTATTTTGAAGGGGCTGGGATATTCGCTAGCCGGACCGAACAGGATTGTCCGGAGCAAAGGGCTGGAGCACCCCTTCCTGACCGTTGGTTCAAAAACCCGGCCCATCACGCTCATTCCGGATTACCTACTGACGGCTGGCCAGAATTTTGCCTTTGTTCTTGATGCGAAAGGCCCAGACGAGGAGATTAAGACGGGCCAAAACGTCGAACAGGTCTATAGCTATGCGATCCACCCGGAGATTCGCGTCGAACTCTTCGCCCTCTGCAACGGACGGGAATTTATCCTATTCGATGTAAGACAAAAGGAGCCGCTCGATTATTTTCACCTGAGAGAACTCGGCCTCCATTGGACTGAGCTTTGTAGCTACCTTGCTCCTGCGAAGGCAACCGCTGCGTTGCCGACGCGGCTCCGAACGCTGCCGCCCACTCCGCAGGAGAAGTTTGATTACCTGTCCGTGATTCCGCCGGCGGAAGTAACCGGATTTCATAAACAGGCCGCAAAGCGCCACTTCGGAGTTCACGGGTACTTCACGAAGCAAATTTGGAGCGTGGTCCAGCAATATATCCTCACGTTCTCTCGACCCGGCGACACGGTCCTAGATCCTTTTGGGGGCACAGGCGTGACCCTGATCGAGGCACTGATGATGGGCCGGAAGGGGATCCACATAGATTTAAACCCGTTGTCACAATTCATCGTGAGTAACCTGATCGAACCGATAGACTTGTCGGCGGTCGGCGCAGCATTCCATCGGGTTGCGGAGGAGTTCAACGCCCATGCCCCGAGGACTCACAGCGAAATTACGAAGGCCCTAAAGCAATATCCATATCCAAAAGGGATTGTCCTACCTCGGAATTCTGACGTCGCTTCGATTGAACTTCTCTTCAGCAGAGAGCAGCTCGCCCAGTTGGCGTTCCTCAAATTCCTGATCCAAAAGGAAAATCGCGCGGTCAGTGGCTGCCTCATGCTGATGTTCTCCGGCCTGTTGAACAAGGTGAATTTGACCTACCATAGCTCGGAGGGTAGGTCAGAAGGCAGGGGCGACAGCGCGATCTTTCGATATTACCGATACCGAATCGCCCCAAATCCAGCGAAGATCGACATGATGACCTATTTTCACTCCCGCCTCAAGAAGGTCGTAGCAGCCAAGAGGGAGATCGAGACACGTATCACGAAGTCAACAATCAAAGACGCATTGGTTAAGAAGGGAACGGCTACCGACCTTTCGAACCTGCCGGACGAGAGCATAGATTACGTCTATACTGACCCGCCATATGGGTCCAAGATTCCGTACCTTGATCTCTCAACGATGTGGAACGCTTGGCTTGACCTTCTCGTCACTGAACAAGACTTCAAAGATGAGGCCATCGAAGGGGGCGAAGCTGGAAAGACAAAACAGGAGTATTCCAACCTGCTGACAAAGTCTATCGCCGAAATGGCACGGGTACTAAAATTCAACAGATGGATGAGTTTTGTTTTTGCGCACAAGGACCCCGCATACTGGCACATCATTATCGAAACGGCCGAGAGCGCAGGATTCGAGTACGCAGGTGCTGTGAAGCAGAACAACGGCCAATCGAGCTTCAAGAAACGTCAGAATCCGTTTACCGTGTTGTCGGGCCAACTGATTATTAACTTCCGAAAGGTATTGAACCCAAAGACGATCGGAAAAATGTCCCTTGGCGCGCCAGTTATGGATGTGATTATGGAAACCGTTGAATCCGTCATTGCCATGCACAACGGCGCGACTCTGGAACAGATCAATGACGAGCTTGTCATTCGCGGTCTAGAACTCGGATTTCTTGACATTCTTGCAAAGGAGTACGCCGACCTTACGCCGTTGCTGATGAGCTCTTTTGAGTTTGATGCAAAGACGGAAACGTTCAACCTTCACAAGAATAACCAGTTCAAAAGCCATATTCCCCTAGAGCTTCGCGTCCGATACTTCGTTGTCTCCTACCTGAAGCGCCTGGTGCATCGGCACGAGTACCCCACGTTCGACGAGGTCATCCTAAACATCATGCCACTGCTCAAGAACGGCATTACTCCAGAGCACCAGACAATCCTGAGCGTCTTGGAGAAAGTTGCGGAACGCGAAGGCGCAGATCGTTGGCGATATGTTGAGAGCCCCCAGCAGACGCTCTTCTGAGAAAACGGGAGAGCGACCCCCTCCCTCGGCCTAAATCCAGGGCGAAATTAGGCGCCCCCAAATCCCGATTTTGGGACCGGGACACCATCTATCTCAACTGGCCCGTTTAGATTCCGCTCACGCACGCGCTGCGCTACAACTCCATCGACTGCCCCGCCACCAGCGTCTTTGCCTTCGCAATAAACTCGGCCAGCGGCACAGATCCCTGGTCGCCCTTGCCGCGCGTGCGGACGCTCACCGAGGCCGCCGCCTCTTCCTTGTCGCCGAAGACCAGGATGTACGGCGTCTTCTGGTTGGCGAAATCGCGGATCTTTCCGTTCATCTTTTCGTTGCGGGCGTCGATCTCGACTCGCAAGCCCGCGGCCTTGAGCTCGGCCTCGACCTTTTTCGCGTAGGCATGGTGCCGCTCGCTGATCGGCACCAGCCCCACCTGCACCGGCGCCAGCCACAGCGGAAACGCCCCCGCATAGTGCTCGATCAGCACTCCAAAGAAACGCTCGATCGAGCCGAAGAGAGCGCGGTGGATCATGACGGGCTGATGCCGCTCGCCGTCTTCGCCCACGTACTCAAGCTCGAACCGCGCCGGCAGATTGAAGTCGACCTGCACCGTGCAAAGCTGCCACAGCCGCCCCAGCACATCCACCAGCTTGACGTCGATCTTGGGGCCGTAGAACGCCGCCTCGCCCGGAATGGTGTGGTAGCCGATGCCCTTGCGGTCAAGAGCGCGCTCGAGCCCACCGATCGCCAGCGCCCAGTTTTCGTCCGAGCCGGTGTAGTGCGCGCGATCGTTGGGGTCCCACGTCGACAGCTCCACCTTGAATTCATTGAAGCCGAAAGTCTTCAGCACCGCCTCGGCAAAGTCGATGCATGCGATGACTTCCTCTTCGATCTGCCCCGGCGTGCAGAAGATATGCGCATCGTCCTGCGTAAAGCCCCGCACGCGCAGCAGCCCATGCATCGTGCCCGATCGCTCATAGCGGTACACATTGCCCAGCTCAGCCAGCCGCACCGGCAGATCGCGATAGCTCTTCGGCGAATTCTTGTAGATCAAAATATGTCCAGGGCAGTTCATCGGCTTCAGGCGGTACTCGGCGTCGTCGAGCTCCATCGGCGCATACATGTTGCCCGAGTAAAAGCCCTCATGCCCGCTCACCTTCCACAGCTCGCGGCGCATCACATGCGGCGTAAACACCATCGAATAGCCCCGCCGCAGGCACTCCTCGCGCATCCAGTCTTCCATCACCTTGCGCACCATGGCACCCTTGGGATGCCAGAAAATCAGCCCCGAGCCGGCCAGCTCCTGAATGCTGAAAAGGTCAAGCTGCTTGCCCAGCAGGCGATGATCGCGCCTGGCCGCCTCCTCAAGCCGTGCGAAGTGCTCGTCCATGGCCTTCTGCGAGAAAAATGCCGTCCCGTAAACACGCTGCAACTGCGGATTTTTCTCGTCGCCCAGCCAGTAGGCGCCAGCCAGGCTGGTGATCTTCACCGCCTTCACGCGGCCTGTCGAGGGCACATGCGGGCCGCGGCAAAAGTCCACAAAAGCGCCGTTGCGATAGAAGCTCACCTCGTCGCCCGGCTGCGTGAACTTGGTGACGAAGTGCGTCTTCATGAAGTCGCCATCGCGTTCAAACTCGGCCAGCGCCTGCTCGCGCGGCTCATATTCGCGCACGAACTTCTCATCCCGCGCTACCACCTCCGCCATCTTTTTCTCGATGGCCTCGAGGTCCTCGGGCGTGAAAGGCCTCTCGCGATAAAAGTCGTAGAAGAATCCCGCATCGGTAGCCGGCCCATGGCCCAGCTTGGTCTCAGGGAACAGCTCCAGCACCGCCGTGGCCAGCACGTGCGCGGCCGAGTGGCGCACCACCTTCAGCGCCTCGGGATCGGCCTCCTTCACCAACTCCAGGCGCGTGTCTTCGGTGAGCGGCGTGGTCATGTCGACCAGGCGCGACGCACCCGCGTCCTGCGCGGTATACATCGCCGCCTCAGTGGGCTGCTCCGTCGCGCCGGCTTCGGTGGCCTTCGGAGCGGCGCCGTTCACGGGCGTCAGACGCGCCACCACGGCGGCCGCGGCCAGGCGCGGCGAGATTGAGTTGGCAATCTCCAGGGGCGTTGTCCCGACGGGTACTTCACAAACCGCGCCGTCAGGCAGATGAATGGAAATCGTTTCCGTGCTGAGCATGTCGGGAAGTCCAGTGCGGCCGCGGAAAGAATCGTGCCGGCCAATAATCAAGGATAGATGGAAGACGCTGATGAAGTCGAGCGACGCGAAGCGCTCAAACAAAGCCGGCACAATCGATGGCTGCTCCTGGTTGAATGGTTCTTCAGCGGCGAGCGGTCTCTGCCCTCCCATAATTTGCCCCAAGGGGGGATAAGCAACTGACCCAAAAGTTCGCGCGCTTGCCAGGAAGAGGAATGTCCACCTTTCCCGCGGGGGGACTAATGTCTGCTTCGTGGGAGGGCCTGGTGAAATGAAGTCAAAGATGCAGGTGCTTTGCAAGAGCACAATCGGCAGCGGCGAGGTCAAGTGCAGCGTATGCGGCCAGGGATTCGTGATGTTCTGGGAGCGGCAGTCGCGAGCTGAGCGCGCCGAAGCGATCCGCGAGATTCAGGCTGCGCTGCGCGGCCATCACAGCAAGCTGGCGAGCCCGCAGGCTCATCCGCGCTCCGGGTTTCTGGTGCCTGCGTGGGACGGCCCTGTTGCTTTTTCGGGTGCCGCGATCCTCGGCGATGCACCCACCTGGGCGCTTTAGGCATCTATGCATTTGGCGCATGCGAGGGCGCACGGTCACAAAAGTCATGAGATTGCCACATAGTTGGCGACGGTATTCGAAGGATAGCTTGGAACCAAAGGTAATCAATGCCGCGGAATGTAGAGATGGTTTGGCGGCACCCGCCGATGAAGTGCAGTAGATGGGTTCAGGCCAGGATTCGAATCGATTAACCTGAGGTTCATTTCGTAGCTTCGTGCACGAAACTGAACCCTCACAATTCGCGTTGTATGAGATGCCGGTTGCGACTTCACCCTTCGAGGTCATCGCGCCGGCATCGTTTTTTGGGGCGATGCGGATCGCTTACACAAAAACTCTGTCATACTGAGCGAAAGCGGGCGCGCGCTTCGCGCCCAACGTTGTCGAGGTACCTGCGTCTTCCTCAATCCATCTATTCATGTATCCAATAATTACTTGCATCGCCGGGCCGTACTCATTTCTCTTCGTGATATTCCATCTCCGTATTCACCGCCCAGATATTTTCCTTCGTCGTTACGCCGTTGACGATATTCTCGACCGCGGTCATCGCCGTCAGCATGGAGTGGTCCTGGTTGTTGTACTTATGCATCCCGTTGCGGCCGATCAGAAACAGGTTTTCTATGCTGTCGGTATAGTTGCGAATCACGTCGAAGCGATTGTAACTCCCAAAGTAAGCCGGATAAGTCTTGGGGACGCGAACGACGTGAAAGTCCTCTACGTCCTCGGCGCGCAATATGCCGATTTTCGCAACTTCGGCAACGGCAAACTTCGTCATCTCCTCGTCGCTCAGCTTCCACAGCGGATCGGTGTCGTTGCAGAAGTATTCGAGGCCAATCCAGACCTTGTTTTCGCTTTTCACAAGCCAGGGACTCCAGTTATTGAAGACCTGCAATCGGCCCACCAGCACGTCGGGCTCCTGCACATAGATCCAGTTATCTTTGAGTTGTGCGCCGTCCTTCTCGGTAACGGCAAGCTTGGTCGCCAGCAGTCCGACTGTAATGAAGTCGCGATACATCAGCCCTTCGCTGACCTCGGTCACTTCCGCGGGGACAGGTGACGAGATAGCGCGGATCAAATCGCGGACCGGCATGGTCGAAAAAAAATAGTCTCCCGCGAAAGTCATCCGTTCGCCGGCTTCGTTGTGTCCCTCCACAGCAGCGATCCTGTTGCCCATCAAATGAACCCGGTCAATCTGAACGCCTAAGTGGACCTCGCCGCCGGCGCCGCTGACCAATCCCGCCGCATGTTCCCATAACTGGCCGGGCCCCAGCTTCGGATAGAGAAACTTCTCGATCAGCGATGTCTCGGTCTGCGCCTGCACAATGTCGGCGGGCTGATGGCGCATAAATGTTTTCCTGATAAAGTGCGCCACCACGGCGCGCAGCGAGAGTCCCTTGATGCGCTGCGCGCCCCACTCGGCGCTGATCTGGTTGCAAGGCACTCCCCAGACCTTTTCGGTATACGACTTGAAGAAAGTCAGATAAAGTTGCCGGCCAAAGCGATTGATGAGAAAGTCTTCGAGTGTATGTTCTTCGCGCGGCGGCAAGAGCGCGGCGCGCATGTAACTTATCCCGGCGAGAAAGGTTCGCGTAAGTCCCAGCTTCAACAGCGTGTCGCCGGTGAGGCGAATCGGATAGTCGAAGAAGCGGCGCAGAAAATAAATGCGGCTCTTGCGCGATCGGATCAGCATCACCAGGTCTTCGGTGCGCGGGTCGGGCGCGAGTGTCGACGTGGGAACCTCGCGCTGCTGGCCTTGATAGCGCAGCCTCGCGTCTTCTCCCGCACCTGCTTCCACCGGCATCATCTCAAGCCACCAGCGCATCACGCGGTCTGACTTTGAAAAAAATCGGTGGCCGCCGATGTCCATGCGGTTGCCTTTGTAGACAATTGTGCGCGAAATGCCGCCGATCTCGCGGCTGGCTTCGACAACTACCGGCTTGATCGACGTGTGACGCTGTAGCTCGATTGCGGCCGTGAGCCCGGCGGGCCCCGCTCCGATGATGATTGCCGTGCCTTGTTTCATTCCTTCACTCTATGAGCCCGATTCGTGCGTCCGGCACACTTGCGCACGGATGGCTCCAGTATTGAAATAGTTCTTCGATCCGGATAATTCATTTTACCGGAGAGGCGCAGGCTCCTTGGGCTGCGCCGGACTGTTGCGCAGATAAAGGTCGCATCCGTATCCCCACTGCGCGCGCATGAGCCTGTGACCAAACAATGTCAGCCACATATGGGTTGGGGCGGCCTCGATCAAATGAAACTCGGACGCATCCAGTTTTGCCGGCAAAGGGCGTACCGCATTGTCAGGGCCGTGGAACGCATCGTAGCAATTTGCCACCGCGGCAACCTTCGCGTAATGCTCCTGGTCTTCAACATGGGCTAACTCAATCAGGCGGCGAAACTTCGGCTTGAATAGATCGTAGCTGTCGCCATTCAGTACCACGATGCCGTTTGGATCCGGCATTTGACTTAGTAACATGGAGGGCTGCGACTGCGCCGTTCGGAAGGAAGGAATCTGCTCAATCCGCTGCAATAAGTCGATGGCGAGATTTGGCAGATTGACGACCATGGCGAAGAGCAGTAGCGCAAACGCGGGAGCAGCCAGCCTGCCGCTCGAACTGTTGGCAATCAGCAGAGCGAGAGGAATGAGAAATGCCAGAAATCGCACATAGTGCGGATGGCCGGGAAACAACGTCACCGCGCACAGCATCGAGAGAACGCCGGCCGCAATCGGCATCCATTCCGCGACGCGCAGATCTCTTCGCCGCGCAACGGTCCAGACGGCCAGCAGCAGTATGGAAGCCAGGGAGAGAAAGTAGATTGTCGTTTGCAGCGGGCCCGTGTTCAGGTGCAGATGATTGTGAACGAAATTACCTGCCGAGTTAGACCTCGTTGTAAGTCCAATATCGCTGTTGACGACGAACGCATTAGTGGCGAAGCGCTGGAGCGATGTGGGGTCAAGTAAGTAGAACAGCAACGCAACCGGAGTCAGGGCGACTAATGCCATAACGCCTGTAATTGCCACTTGGCGCAGAGTGACAGCCCTCCCGCCTGACTTATCCCAGTTATACGCAAGATAGAGGCACGCGATCCAGACTGCGGCGATCACCGCCGCAAAGGGATGGGCAAGAAATGTGAGTGCGACAAGCAGCCCGCCGGCAAATGGACGGGGCCGGGGTATCGCGGCAACTCCAATAGCGATCGCGGCAAAGATAAGTCCCAGCGCCTCGGGTCGGTCGTAGGTAATAAAGACAACCGGCAGCGCGGCGATTGCCAACGCCACAACTGTGCGAAGCTTCCCACCCGGCTGCCGAAGCACCCAGTAAAGCGCTATCGCCGCGGCCCCCAGTCCCAACAGCAAGTTGAAAATAGTTCCCGCGTAAGCATTGCGCGGAAACACCGCGGCATAGCCCGCAAACAGCAACGGCATCATGGGCGTGTAGTGAGAGTAGAGACGCGGAGCCAGATCGTGCGAGCGAGCCAGCGCCGCGGATTCGAAATGTCCGGAAGCAGCCAAGTTCCACCCCGCATCGCGAAAGTAGAAGACATCGACCGCGCTCATGTTAGGCGCTAACTCGACGGATAGGATCAACCAGGCAAGCGAGCAAGCCGCAAATAGGAGCCAGAATCGGGAAAGCTTCATCCTCGCTCCTCGCTGCTTTGGGCGGCCTCGCTCGGTCGCGCAGCCATCAGCCGCGCTGCGTTGCGCTTCTCCCAGATCTTCGCGTCCACGAGGAAGCGGAACCAGAACGTCTGCAGCACCCAGAAGATGAAACCCTCGGTGCCGTCGAGAAACCCCAGCCGAAAGAAATAGCGATAGCAAAACAATGCGAATGGCCGCACAAACAGCGGCAACTGGTTGTATTTCTGGCGCAGGAAGCGCTTGCGCTGGGCGGGATTGCCGCGGGCGTCGGGCTTGAGCCGGCCCGCCGTTTCGCGAGAGTCGAGCTCGGCTACCTCGCCGTCGGCCCAGCGGTTGTGGCGCGCGGTCCACTCGGTCAGCGGCATGTGAACGTCATCGACCATCGCGCCCGGCAGGCGGCTGCTGGCCCCGCTCATCAGCATGAAATGCTGGTCGTACTTGCGGTCTTCGCAACGGCCCGCTCCGCTCTTGAAGAGACGCAGGTGCCAGGTGGGACTCATGCCGCCGTGGCGCAGCACCCGGCCCAGAAACTTCACATAGCGAGCCAGAAAATAGCCTGAGAATTCCGGGTCCTCGCGCAGCCCCTGGATTGCTGCCACCAACTCGCCGTCCATGGCTTCGTCGGCGTCCAAATGCAACTGCCACGCGCGTGTCACAGGCAGGTTATCGATGGCCCAGTTGCGCTGCGCCCCGTAGTGCTCAAACGGGTGCTGGACGACCGTTGCGCCGGCCCGCCGGGCTAGCTCCAGCGAGCCGTCGGTACTGCCCGAGTCGACCACGAAAATCTGGTCCGAGACCAGGCGCGCGCGGCTCAGCGTGGCGCCGAGCGTGTCCTCTGAATTGAACGAGAGCAGAATCACCGCCGGGCGCATACCAAGGATGGTATCGCACCGGCGGAGCGGGATTTGCAGACCGTCGAGGCCCCGACACCGCAGCAGGAGAGTCGGCGCAAGAAACAGGGCAGGGATCGCTCCCCGCCCTCAAGCTTTCACGATTGATTTCAGCCAGATTCCGGACTTGGGTTACAGCGGCTGCACGTCTGCAGCCTGCCAACCCTTGGGCCCCTTCACCACGTTGAACTGCACGGCTTGACCTTCTTGCAGACTCTTGAAACCACTGGAGTTGATGGCAGAGTAGTGCACAAATACGTCTTCGCCGTTCTGGCGCGAAATGAAACCAAAACCTTTCGCGTCATTGAACCACTTCACAGTACCTTGTTCCATTGTGATCGTATTTCCTGGATTTGGATTGCGCTGGATGAATCGGTGCGACCACTGGCAGAATCTTGCTTGCTGGGGCGAAGTACTGCTCACGCCCGGTTCGGCTCTAACGCTGCGCACAGTGTAACATCGATGGTCAAAATTGATCGCAGGATTTCTTGCGGCCGTCCCAACTGGCGATTTGCCGCTCTGGAAGTCGCTGTGCGGCAGTGGTTTACCGTTACCAGCGCTGGCTGTGGTAGTGTGAAAGGTCGCCATGCTTCAGGATCCCGTTCCCGGCCTCCTATCCCGCGCCACCGGGCGCCTCGAGGAGGAGTTTGGCTTCCTGCCGGCCTTTGAGCAGGCCGCGGACCCGGCCGCCATGGAGCGCGTGCTCGATGAGACGGCGCATCGTTTGGGCGACAACTACCCCTATTTTCACCCTCTCTATGCCGGCCAGATGCTCAAGCCGCCGCATCCGGTGGCGCGAGCGGCTTATGCGCTGGCCATGAAGATCAACCCCAACAATCACGCCCGCGACGGCGGCCGGGCCAGTTCGGTGATGGAGATCGAGGCTGTCGCCGACATCGCCCGCATGTTCGGCTGGACCGAATTCCTGGGCCACCTGACCTCCAGCGGCACGCTGGCTAATCTTGAGGCGCTCTGGGTGGCCGGACGGCTTGCGCCAGGCAAGCGCATTGTTGGCTCGGAGCAGGCCCACTACACGCACAAGCGCATCTCGGCTGTGCTCAAGCTGGACTACGCGAACATTGCCGCAGACCGCCGCGGGCGCATGGACCTGGACGCGCTCGAAGCCGAGTTGCGCAAGGGCGATGTGGGCACGGTGGTGGTCACGCTGGGCACCACGGGCATCGGCGCGGTCGATCCGCTGGAGCAGGTGCTGGCGCTGCGCGAACGCTACGGCTTTCGCGTTCATGTAGACGCGGCCTACGGCGGCTATTTCGGGCTGATTGCGGAGGCGCTGGACGAGCCGGCGCGCCGCGCCTATGCGGTGGTCGCCCGGGCCGACTCGATCGTGATCGACCCGCACAAGCACGGCCTGCAGCCCTACGGATGCGGTTGCGTGCTGTTCCGCGATCCGGCAGTGGGACGGCTCTACAAGCACGATTCGCCCTACACGTATTTCACCTCAAAGCAGTTGCACCTGGGCGAGATCAGCCTGGAGTGCTCGCGGGCCGGCGCGGCTGCGGTGGCGCTGTGGGCCACCCAGCGGCTGCTGCCCCTTGAGCCGGGAGGGGAATTTGCGCGCGGCCTCTTGAGCGGCCGGTCGGCGGCGCTTGAGCTCGACCGCCGCCTGCGCCAGGAGGCCGGCGCACAAGCGCTCGCGGCAGGCCGGCCGGAGCTCGACATCGTGGTTTGGAAGCTCGATGCGGACACCCCGGAGCAGTCTTCCGCGCTGGCGCAAAGCACATTTGCTGCCTGCGCTGCGCGAAATCTCCATTTGGCCCTTGTACAATTGCCACAATCCTGGTTTGAGTCTTCGGCCTCCGCTGGCGCCGGGAACGGGATGGTGACCTGCCTGCGCTCGGTGCTGATGAAGCCTGAGCACCAGGCATGGCTGGACCGGATCTGGGAGGAATACATCGCGGCCCGAGCGAGCGCAAAGGGAGTGTAAGGGCAATGATGAAGTCGAGTGAGATTGGGAGCGAAAAAGAAAACGTTCTCATTCATAAGGGAAACTGCTCCCTTGCAATCTTGCCCCGCCTTGGAGGCAAAATTGCTTCGCTTCGCGTTCAAGGCCACGAGCTTTTGCAAGCACCCCTGGCGCCTTTGCTGCCCCGCTCCCGCACCGGAGCTTTTGACGAGTCCGACGCCGGCGGCTGGGACGAGTGCCTGCCTTCCGTCGCGGCCTGCACCGTGGAAACCGCCGGCGGCGCGGTATCGATCCCCGACCATGGCGATCTGTGGCGGGTAGAGTGGGCGGAAAGAAGGGAACAGGGAACAGGGAACAGGGAACAAAGTCCTCATGGCTCAGACGGTGTGTCGCTCCGTGCAGATTGCTTCTCGTTGCCGCTGACGCTGGAGCGGGAAGTCGAGCTGATTGAGACAGCCGCCGGATGGCAGGTCCGCCTGGATTACAAGCTGACCAATACCGG